>Ga0209118_1000203_pt1 | contig 38335 bp, 38 predicted proteins | sample BlaSpr_A8_Ref_M1_FD_187988 | JGI IMG/M metagenome (GOLD analysis project Ga0209118, IMG submission 187988) | Forest soil microbial communities from Thunder Bay, Ontario, Canada - Black Spruce, Ontario site 2_A8_Ref_M1 (SPAdes) (version 2) | ecosystem: Environmental > Terrestrial > Soil > Boreal... | reverse complement strand
CGAGCGCCGCGTCGTCGTCGGCCCGCGCAAGCCGGCCGAGAGCTGACCTGCGTCCGATGCCAGGCCGGGCCGCTGAGCGGATCCGGAAGGCGATCGCCCTGGTCAACTCGGTCGCGGACGAGGCAGGCGACGAAGAGATAACGCCGACCGAGATCGCGGAGGCGATCCGCGACTGCCTGGAGCTGACAGACGTGGACACCGTGCCGAATGTGCGGCGCTATCTGGGCGAGGCGCTGGACGCGGTGTCGGACGGAATGCCGGCCGATTTCGTCGCGATGACTCTCTACGCGGCGCTCGGCGCGTTACGCGAAGGGAGTCCTATTTAGGGCACCTATACTTGGCGATCCCATGCCCTCCCCGCATCGAGTTCACTCCCTGCCGGGGGGCGCGCGGCTCGTGGTCGAGTCGATGCCTGAGCGCCAATCCACGAGCGTCGTGCTCATGTTCGGCGCCGGCTCCCGACTGGAGGACGACCGCCTCGCAGGCGTCTCTCATTTCATCGAGCATCTCTATTTCAAAGGAACGAAAACGCGCCCTTCGTCGAAGGAGATCGCCGATGCGATCGAGGGCGTCGGCGGTTTCGTCAACGCGTCCACCGACAAGGAGCTGACCGCCTACTGGGCTCGCGTTCCATCCGAGCACATGGAGCTTGGTTTCGACGTCCTTTTCGACCTCGTCTCCAACTCCAAGCTCGACCCTGCGGATATCGAGCGCGAGCGGATGGTGATCCTCGATGAGCTGAGGATGTATCAGGACCAGCCGCAGGATCTTGTGCAGAACCTCTTCGAGGAGCTGATCTGGCCGGGCCATCCACTCGGTCGCGACATCGCGGGCACCGAAGAGTCGGTGTCGCGTCTGTCGCGCGACGACATCCTGGAGTACGCCGACGCGCACTACCGGCTGCCGAACCTTGTCGTCGGCGCGGCAGGCATGCTGGATGAGGCCGCCACGCTGGGTGTGGTGAGGAATCGACTGTCGCTGCGGGCCGATCCCGACGGAGCGCTGGCGGTCGTGCCGCCACCGCCGCTCGACAGCCCGCGCGTGCTCGTCCGCCGCCGCGAAACCGAGCAGGCGCACATTTGCCTCGGCGTCCGCGCTTTCAGCTACGTCCATCCGGACCGCTACGGGCTCGACCTGCTCAACACCGTTCTCGGCGAGGGCATGAGCTCGCGCCTTTTCCTCAACATCCGAGAGCGGCTCGCTCTCGCGTACGACGTGCACAGCTTCACGCAGAAGCACCGCGACACCGGCTACCTCGGCCTCTACATCGGCGTCGACCCGAAGAAGGCGGTCGACGCGGTCAACGCCGCGATGGTCGAGCTCCGGAGGCTCGGCGAGTCGGAGGTCCTACCGGACGAGCTGGCGCGCGCCAAGGAGTTCACGAAGGGACGGTTGCGGCTCGAGCTCGAGACAACCAACGGGGTGGCGTTCTGGCTGACGTATCAGGAGCTGCTGCTCGGCGAGATCAAGACCATCGACGAGGAGCTTGCGTTGGTCGAGGCGGTCGAGGCAGCGGACATCACAAGGATCGCGCGCGAAATCCTGAGCGGACCGATTCAGATGTCGGTGGTCGGTCCCTTTGCGCGAGACAGCGCGTTCCGGCTCGCCGTCGGCGCCTAGCCGCGCCCTTTAGGCGGCCGCGACCAGGCGCACCTGGCCGCCCACGGCGCTCTGTCCCGATTCGAGCGTGGGCATCTTGTCGTAGATGTTGCCGAAGTGCGAGAGGGGCCAGATGCGGAACCACGCCCTGCCGTCGATGCGGTCGCGCGTGATCGGCCCAAAGAAGCGCGAGTCCTGCGATCGATTCCGGTTGTCTCCCATGACGAAGTATTGGTTCTGGGGTACGACCGCGCCATCGCCGAGGCTCCACGGTTGAGGATTGGTGTCTTGCGTCCACGCCTCCGGCAGGTAGGGCTCGTCCAGCTTGTGTCCGTTGATGTACACGACACCATCACGGATCAGCAGCTTCTCGCCCGGCAGCGCGATGACGCGCTTGATGAAGTCCCTCGAGTTGTCGGTCGGCGGCCGGAGGATGATGATGTCGCCGCGCTGCGGTGCATGCAGCCGGTAGTCGATCTTGTTCGCGATCAGGTAGTCGTTGTCGTCGAGCGTTTCGAACATCGAGAGGCCCTCGACGTGCACCGCCTGCACCACAAAGCTGATCCCGACGTAAAGGATCACGGCAAGACCGATCACCTCCGCGAGCTCGCGAAACACCGATGAGCCCGCGGAACGTTCGGTCGGGGCGGCGCCGGCCGCTTGCTCGTGTTGGGCCGCCATGACTATGCGGAGACGAGCTTAGCGCAGACCCGTTCCAGGTCCTCCCGGCTCGAGTAGCGGATCTCGAGCTTGCCGCGGTTGAGGTTTCCAGTCAGCTTGACCGACAAGCCGAGAGACGATTCGACGTCGGCCGCCGCCGCGCGCAGCTCGACCGTCGAGTCGACGTGGCTGCGGCGGCGTGGACGGTACGTCCGGACCCAGTTCTCCGTCTGCCGCACCGACAGGTGTCTCGCGATGACGACCTTCAGGCCGTGCTCCTGCGCTGCCTGCGTCTCGAGAGCGATGAGAGATCGCGCGTGGCCCGCGGTGATCGCGCCCGACCCGACGGCCGATTGCACCGCCGCGCATCCGCCGAGCAGTCGCAGCGACTGCGTCACCGACACGCGATGCTTGCCCAGCCGCTGCGCAACCTCTTCGTGCGTCAGGCCGAACTCTTCGATGAGTCGCCGCAGTCCGCGTGCCTCTTCGATCGGGTCGAGGTCGGTTCGCTGCAGGTTTTCGATCAGGCCGAGGACGAGCTGCTCGTCGTTGTCCGCGTCACTGCGCACGACGGCGGGCACGGACAAAAGTCCGGCGAGACGCGCGGCGCGCCAGCGACGCTCGCCCGCGATCAGCTCGTAACCGTCATTCAGCCGGCGTACGAGGAGCGGCTGCAGCACGCCGTGCAGCCGGATCGACTCGGCGAGCTCCCCGAGTGGCTCGGCGTCGAATCGCGATCGCACCTGCTGGCGTGAGGGCCGGATCTGGTCGACCGCGATCATCTGCGGCACGAGCGCTTCGCCGTCGCTCGACATTGGGATCAGCGCGTCGAGTCCGCGTCCGAGGCCGCGTGGGCGTGGTTGGGTCATCGTTCGAGCAGCTCCTTCGCGAGCGCGCGGTACGCGGCCGCGCCTCGACATGTTGGGTCGTATTCGATCACTGACTTTCCGTGGCTGGGCGCTTCGCTGAGGCGGACGTTGCGTGGGATAAGCGTCTCGAGGACGTGATGCGGATGCGAGCGCCGCACCGCCTCGAGCACGTCCCACGCAAGCGTTGTGCGCGCGTCGAACTGCGTCATCAGAATGCCGGCGATCGCAAGCCTCGGGTTGAGTCGCGAGCGCACGAGCTGTTGCGTGTACATGAGGTGGCGCAGCCCCTCGAGCGCGAAGTACTCGCACTGGGTCGGGATCAGCATGCTCGTGGCGGCGACCAGCGCGTTGAGGGTCAGCAGTCCGAGCGATGGCGGGCAGTCGATGAGCACGATCTCGACACCCGGCGGGGTGGAGGCCAGCGCGTTGCGGAGAAGGCTCTCCCGCGCAGGGGTGCCCGCCAGCTCGAGCTCCGCCCCCGCCAGATCGATATGGGAAGGGATGAGCAGCAGGCCCTCGGTGGCAGTGTGCTGGATGACCTGTTCAGTCGTCGCCTCCCCGGTGAGCAGGTGATACACGTTGAGCCGTGCCCGCGCGGGATCCAAGCCCAGGCCCGACGTGGAGTTGGCCTGCGGGTCGAGGTCGACCAGCAGCGTGCCGTGCCCAACCTCGGCCAGCGCCGCTCCGAGGTTGATCGCCGTGGTGGTCTTGCCGACACCGCCCTTCTGGTTGACCACGGCGATGATCGGTGGTGACGTGGTGGTCAACATGTTGGGCCTGGCCTCGCTCGCGGATCCCACATCTTGGGTCATCAGGGGAAGTTTAGCCCTGGCTGGACGCCTTGCCCAGACACACTGTTAAGAATTCTCCGCCACCGCCGCCCGGCGCCGGTTGGACCAGATCGCGTACACCGTCAGGGCGACCAGGAGGACCTCGACGACGATCGCGGCCTCCAGGGCCACGCCGGCGACGCCGATGCCCACCAGCAGGTTGTAGCTGATGTGGCAGGTACAAGAGGCGGTGGTGTTTGCGTATTTCCGGATCATCCCCAGTCCGAGCGCGATGACGAAGATCGTGGCTGTGTCGACCGAGATCCCGTACTGGGTGTGGATGGAGGTGAACAGGAGGGCGGTGGCGACCAGCCCGATCCGCGGCTGAAGCGCCCCTCGGAACAGGAGCTCCTCGCAGATGCCGGGGAGGAGGGCCAGCAGGAGGATCCCGGTCGGGGTGTCGAGCTGGCCGAAGAGGTGCTGGGTGGTGGTGTCGACGCGGTGGGCGACGTCCGGCGACCAGCTGTGGCTGAGCGCGTCCGAGGCCTGGCCGAGCGCGAAGAACGCGCCGGCGCCCGCCAGGGCGAGGGCGATGTGCCACCACGCGGGCCGCACCAGGCCGAGCCGAGCCCCGGCCCCGGCCGGATTCCGCCGGATGAAGATGCCCACCCCGGCTGCGGCCAGGATCAGGAAGGGCGTCTCGTTCAGGAAGAGGTCGGCAAGTGTCAGCGGAGGCTGGGCGGTGTTCGACGCCAGCACGTCGGTGAAGAAGATCGACGTCACCTGCGTGCCGAACAGGAGGAGCGCAAGCACGAGCGCCAGCGCGTGCACCGGGTTGTCCGGGTCGATCGGCAGAAAGGCGGCGAGGTCCCTGCGGATGGGTTTGATCAGGAAACCCGCGGCTGCCACCGCCGTCACGATGGTGCCCGCGTCGACGGCGAACCTTGCCTGCGCGCTCAGACCCGAAGTAAGCATGGGGACGCCCACCATGTCGAGCAGGCCGACCAGTGCGGTGAGCGCGACCGCGAACCCGCCGAGCACGACGGTCGCGACCGGCGCCCACGCCTTGCCGACGGCGGCGTTGGCCGTGATCACGAGGGGCAGGGGCATCAGCTCGACCACCGCGGTGGCGGCGTCGAGCGGGAGGTGAGCGGTCAGCCTGCCCTGGAACCCTTGTCGGGTAGCGGCGCGGGCGGCGCTCCGTCCATCGGTCGGCCCATGTCCATCAGCGGGCGGATCAGCTCGATGGGCAGCGGCAAGATGATCGTGGTGTTCTTCTCAGAGCCGATCTCCACCATCGTCTGGAGGAACCGGAGCTGCAGCGCCCCCTGCTGGGACGAGATCACCTGCGCGGCATTCGCCAGGGTCTGCGAGGCCTGGAACTCGCCTTCGGCGTTGATGATCTTCGCGCGCTTCTCGCGCTCCGCCTCTGCCTGCTTGGCCATCGCCCGCTGCATCGTGCTAGGCAGCTCGACGTCCTTGATCTCGACGACGGAGACCTTAATTCCCCATGGCTCAGTCTGCTCGTCGATGATCTTCTGCAGGGTCTGGTTGATCCTGTCGCGCTCCGCGAGCAGCTCATCGAGCGTCGACTGACCAAGCACAGCGCGCAGAGTCGTCTGCGCGATCTGTGAGGACGCGTTGATGTAGTTGAGCACCTGCACGACGGCTTTCCGCGCGTCGACGACCTGGAAGTAGATGACGGCGTTGACCTTGGCGGTGACGTTGTCCTTGGTGATGACCTCCTGCGGCGGCACCTCGAGGGTGATCACCCGAAGGTCAATCTTGACCAGGCGGTCGATACCAAATGGGATGATGAAGAAGAGGCCCGGCCCTTTGAGTCCGATCAAGCGGCCGAGCCGGAACACCACGCCGCGCTCGTACTCGGCCGCGATGCGCAGGCTCGAGAAGAGCGCGACCAGGATCAAGAAGATGACGATCGCGAGGATGACGAGCGCCGTGATGTCCACTACTTTTTCTCCTTGACCTGACCGTTCACGCCGACGACCTGGAGCTGCAGCCCATTGCGTGCGATGACTCGCACAGCGGATCCGCTGTGCACAGGGCCGGGCGTGGCGGTTGCCCTCCAGAGCGCGCCCGCCACAAAGACTAGACCTTCGGGCGCAAGCTCCTCGCGCGCCTCGCCGAGGGTGCCGACGATCGCGTCTGCGCCTGAGAATGCCGGTTGCCGCCGCGCGGCGACCACCTTGCGGATGAAAAAGGCGAAGAAACCGAGCGTGATCAACGCCGTGAGCAGGGAAGCGATCGGGTTCACGCCAAGGCCAACCGGTCCCGTGTTGATCAGGAACGCCATACCGATGACCAGGGCTATGGCTCCGCCCACGCTCAAGAAGCCGTGCGTCGGCGCTTTGAGGTCCGCAACGAAGAGGATAAGGGCGAGCAGCATCATCAAACCGCCCGCGATGTTCACAGGAAGGTTGGCCAAAGAGACGATCGCGAGGACGGCAGCGATGCCGCCGATCACGCCGGGCAGGATGAGACCTGGGTTCGACATCTCGGTGATGATTCCGTAGCCCGCGACGATGATCAGGAGCGCCGCGATCGTGGGGTCGATCAGCGCGTTCAGGAAGACCTGCCAGAACGGCATCGCGAAGTCATTGATCGAAGCACCGGCGGAATGGATGGTCAGCGTGCCGTTGGTCCGCGCCACGGTGCGGCCGTCGACCTGATTGAGCAGAGAAGGGATGTTGGCTGCTTCGAGGTCCGCGACGTGCAGCCTGACCGCGTCCTCCGCGTTGATGTTGACGCTGTTGCGCACAGCCTGCTCTGCCCAATCGGCGTTGCGGTTGTGGATGTTCGCAAGATTCCGGACTCGCGTCACGGCGTCGTTCAAGACTTTGGCACCGAGATCGCCCGTCAGGTTGGCGCCGGTGGCGTCGATGGGATGGGCCGACCCGATGTTGGTACCCGGCGCCATTGCAAGCACGTCGGCTGCCTGGGCGACGAAAAGCCCGGCCGACGCGGCGCGAGCGCCGCTGGGATAGACGTAGACGATGACCGGGACCGTGGAGTTGAGCAGGTTGGTCACGATTTCGTCCATCGACGTGGAGATCCCGCCCGGCGTGTTCATGACAACGAGCAGCGCGTCGGCGTGGTCGGCTTCGGCGCGGTCGACCGCCGTCTGGATGTAGCTGGACATGATGTTGTTGATGTCGCCGTTCAGGTCTGCCTGCTCGATGTGAGGCGACGCGGCGGCGGCCTGGAGCGGCAGCACGGCCGCGGCCGCGAAAAGCAGCCACAGGAAACGGAGCGCGACCAGCGCACGCATGTCCCGAGTATGGCAAGGCGCAACCCGGCCTGCCTGTGTAAAACGTGGAACATCGGGCCTCCAGGTGGCCTCCAGGGCCGGGCGTAGAATCGGTCGGGTGGCGCAACCGATCGATTACGACGACGACGACGAGATCTTGACCGACCTGCGCCGCCAGGTCAGTTCCATGCCGGCGCTGGGCGCTGCTGACGCAAGACGGCTCCTCGAGCGCTCGGCCCTCGGAGATCGGACCAGCCAGGACAGGCTGGTGGCCGCCAACCTCGCACTGGTCATCCGCCTGGCCGAAGCGCGCGACGAGAAGGGTCTTCCGGTGCCCGACCTCGTCCAGGAAGGTTCCATCGGCCTGGTCAAAGCCGTGCAGACGTTTGCCGACAGCGACGAGCCCGACTTCGCCCCGTTTGCCGAGCGCATCGTGGCGCAGCACATGGATGAGGCGCTCGCCGCCGAGGCCGCGGCGGTCCGCGACGCCGAGCTCCTGGTCACGGCGGCGAGCGACTATGAGCGGATCGAGCTGCTCCTGGCCCGCGAGCTCCATCGGGCGCCGACCGAAGCAGAGATCGCCGAGAGGCTCGAATGGACCGTCGACCGCACCCGCTACGTGGCGCTGGTCGTGATCGAGGCACGTCGCCGCCACGACGAGGAGCTGCTCCAGTTCATCGATCCGGACGCGATCGACTTCGACGGCACGGTTGACGGCGAATAAACCGCTTAAGCGGACGCCTCTCTACGCCCGCCATGTCGCTCTCGGCGGCCGCATGGTGGACTTCGGCGGTTGGGAGATGCCGCAGCAGTACAGCTCGATCCGCGACGAGCACTTCGCCGTGCGCAAAGCTGCGGGCCTGTTCGACGTCTCGCACATGGGACGCTTCCGGATTGCAGGCGACCCGAGCTTCGACTTCCTGCAGCGCACCGTCACCAATGACCTCGGCCCGCTGGTCCACGGTCAGGCGCAATACAACCTGATGCTCAATGAATCGGGCGGCATCATCGACGACCTCGTCGTGTACCGCGGCAGCGAGGGCTTCTTTGTTGTCGTGAACGCATCCAACCGCGAGGGCGACCTTGATTGGCTGCGGGAGCATGCGCCGTCGGGCGTCGAAATCGAAGACCGCACTTTTGAGCTTGGGCTGATCGCGTACCAGGGGCCACGCGCGGAAGAGCTTCTGCCGGCGGAGGGGCTCCACGACCTTCCGTACTTCGGGTTCCGGGGGGGCGATGTGGCCGGTATCCACGCGCTGATATCGCGCACCGGCTACACGGGCGAAGACGGCTTCGAGCTGTTCATCGACAGCGACCGCGTGGGCGAGGTGTGGGACGCGATCCTGGAGCGCGGCAGGTCGGCAGGCGTGCTTCCCGCGGGTCTGGGAGCGCGCGACGCGACCCGGCTCGAGGCCGCGCTGCGGCTGTGGGGCAACGACATGGACCAGACGACAAACCCTTACGAAGCCGGGCTTGGGTGGACGGTGAAGCTGGGCAAGGGCGAGTTCATCGGCCGCGAGGCGCTGCAGAAAATCAAGGCCGAGGGTCCGCGCCGGATGCTGGTCGGCCTGAAGACCGGGTCGGGCGACATCGCGCGACACGGTGCGGAGGTCCGAGCGTCGGGCAGGCCTGTCGGCCACGTCACGAGCGGGACCCATTCCTTCTTCCTCGGACACCCCATCGCGCTCGCGATGGTGGAAGCCGCATCATTGCGAGTCGGAGACACGGCGGCGGTCGAGGTTCGCGGAAGGGAGGCGCAAGCGGAGGTCGTGAAGCTTCCCTTCTATCGAGGATCCGCGCGGTCCGGGACCTCGACGGCCAAGGCTTGAACCGCGCACACAGTTAGGAGGAAGGTGGATGGCCGACCGTCGCTACACCAAGACGCACGAGTGGATCACCGTCGACGGCAAGACCGCCACGATCGGGATCACCGACTTCGCGCAATCCCAGCTTGGTGACGTCGTCTTTCTCGAGCTGCCGACCATCGGGCGCAAGATCGGTGCGCGGGAAGGCTTCGGCGTCGTCGAATCGGTGAAGGCGGCCAGCGACCTGTACTCACCGGTTGCCGGCCGCATCACAGAGGTCAACGAAAAGCTGTCGTCCAAACCCGAGCTGATCAACTCCGACCCCTACGGGGAAGGCTGGATCCTGAAGCTCGAGCTCGCGGGTGACCTACCGACCGACCTCCTGGACGAGGGCGAGTACAAGAAGGTCACGGAGGCTTCCGCGCAGTAGTTGCCGTACCTGGTCCATTCGCCCGAAGACCGCGCCGCGATGCTGGAGACGATCGGCGTGAAGTCGATGAACGACCTCCTTGTGGACATCCCGCAGTCGCTTCGGCTCGAGTCCCTCCAGTTGCCCGACGGCCTGTCGGAGTTCGAGACCATGGCCCAGGTGTCGGCGCTGGCCGGCCGCAACCACGTCTATCCGGACCGGCTGACGTTCCGGGGCGGAGGCGTGTACCGGCGCTTCATCCCCGCCGCGGTGGCGGCGGTCACCTCCAAGCCGGAGTTCTACACCGCCTACACGCCGTACCAGGCCGAAGCCAGCCAGGGCACGCTGCAGGCGATCTACGAGTTTCAGACCCTCATCGCCGAGCTCACCGCGCTCGACGTGTCCAACGCCTCGCTGTACGACGGCGCGACCGCGGTGGCCGAGGCCGCGATGATGGCGTTCGTCCACACCGGGCGCAACGAGGTCCTCGTGTCGGGGTACGTCCATCCTGAGTACGTCCAGGTCCTGCGCGCTTTCGGTGAGGGGCGCGGGATCAAGGTGCGCAAGGGCGGGGAGCCCAACCAGAAGACGGCGGCGGTCATCTTCCAGCAGCCCGACTTTCTCGGCCTGCTGGTCGACGCGCCGGGCCTCACCGCGGCTGCGCATGACGCCGGCGCCCTGGCGATCGCGTGCGTCGACCCGATCAGCCTGGCCATCCTGGCTCCGCCGGGCGAATATGGCGCCGACATCGCCGTCGGCGAAGGCCAGCAGCTTGGCCTCGAGCCGAGCTACGGCGGGCCGCACGTGGGCTTCATCGCGTGCCGGCGCGAGCTGGTCAGGAAGCTGCCCGGCCGCATCGTGGGCGAGGCGCACGACGCATCGGGCCGCCGCGGTTTTGCGTTGGTGCTCGCCGCGCGCGAGCAGCACATTCGCCGCGAGAAGGCCACCTCCAACATCTGCACCAACCATTCGCTCTGCGCCCTCGCGGCGAGCGTGTACCTCACCTACATGGGCCCTTACGGCCTGAGACAGGTGGCCGAGGTCGGTTTCCGGCGCGCCCATGCCCTGGCAGAGCGCCTGGCCGCGCTGCCCGGCTGGGAGATGGCGTTCCCGGAGCGCCAGTTCGTCAACGAGTTTCCGATGCGCGTCCCCAAGGCTCCGACCGTGGTCAAAAAGCTCGCCCGCAAAGGCATCCTCGGCGGCCTCGACGTGTACAGGTGGTTCCGCGAGCTCAAGGGAGTGCTCACGTTCACGTGCACAGAGGTCAACGACGCTCGCGCCCTGGACGAGCTTGTGGCGGCCCTGAAGTGACCGAGCCGCTCAGCTTCGAGCTCAGCCGTCCCGCCGTCGACCCTCCACGCCTGCCTGAAGCCGACGTGAGCGGGCCGGCTCCGTCGGAGCTCCTGCCCAAGGAGGCTCTCCGCGCCAGGCCGCCGGGTCTGCCGCGCCTCAGCGAGCCGGAGATCATGCGGCACTACAGCCGCCTGGCATCGATGAACTACTCGATCAGCGAGAACTTCTACCCGCTCGGCAGCTGCACCATGAAATACAACCCGGTCGTCAACGAGACGGCCGCCTCGCTGCCCGGCTTCGCGGGCCTCCATCCGTACCAGGACGAGGACACCGTGCAGGGCGCCCTCGAGCTGATGTGGCGCCTGGAGCGCGCGCTCTGCGCGATCGTCGGGGTCGAGCGGGTGACTCTGCAGCCCGCCGCGGGCGCGCACGGGGAGTGGACGGCGCTGCGCATGATCCGCGCCTACCAGCACTCCAAGGGCGAAGCCCGCACCGAGGTCCTGGTCCCGGACTCCGCCCACGGCACCAACCCGGCAAGCGCGGCCTTGAGCGGTTTCCAGGTCGTGGAGGTCAAGTCGGGCGGAGACGGCCGGATCAGCCTGGCCGACCTCGAGTCGAAGCTGTCCCAGCGGACCTCGGCCCTGATGCTGACGAACCCCAACACCTTGGGGCTTTTCGAGCGAGAGATACTGGATATTGCGGAGCTGGTGCACTCGACCGGCGCGATGCTCTACTACGACGGAGCCAACCTGAACGCCTTCATGGGCATCTGCCGGCCAGGCGACATGGGGTTCGACGCTGTGCATATGAACCTGCACAAGACGTTCACCACCCCGCATGGTGGCGGCGGTCCGGGCGCAGGTCCGGTGGGGGTCAAGGCCGAGCTGGTCCCCTTCCTGCCCATGCCGACGGTGGAGCGCACCAACGGCCACCTCATGCTCGACTTCAAGCGGCCGCAATCGATCGGACGGGTCCGCAGCTTCTACGGCAACTTCGGGATGCTCGTCCGCGCCTATACCTACATCCTCGCCATGGGCGGGGACGGCCTGAGCCAGGCCTCCCAGGACGCGGTGCTGTCCGCGAACTACCTGCGAAAGCTCGTCGAAGGCGACCTCGAGATGCCCCACGAAGGCCCCTGCATGCACGAGTTCGTAGCCAGCGCGAGCCACCTCAGCCACGAGAACGGAGTGCGCGCCCTGGACATCGCCAAAGCCCTGCTGGACCGCGACTTCTACGCCCCGACCGTCTACTTCCCGCTCGTCGTGCCGGAGGCGATCATGGTCGAGCCCACCGAGACGGAGAGCAAGGCCACGCTGGAAGCCTTCGCCACGGCGGTCAAGGAGATCGTCGCCCTGGCCAGGACCAACCCGCAGGCCCTCCACGACGAGCCCAAGAACCTACCCGTCGGGCGCCTCGACGAGGTGGCCGCGGCGCGCCGGATCAACACCTATTTGCAGGGCCTGAGCGAGGACCCGGTCCTGCGCTGGAAGGCGCCTGTTCAGAGCCCCTGTTAAGACCCCGCCCAGGGCCTTTTTCGTATTCAAAATCCGGTAGAATTGGGGACCTGAAGTTCTGCCCAGTTGACCCCCATGAGTTCTCCGCGCTGGGAGGGCCAAAACACCGGTCGGTAGCGCCCCTGGCGTATCCGGCCGTGGCGTTCAGGTCGCGCCGCTAGTGGCTGTTCGCAAGCCGCTCCCGGAGCGGGAACGTAGGCCCAGATCCTTAGGCGCGGATGTGGCGTATACCGCCGAGCAGATCCAGGTCCTCGAAGGCCGGGAGCACGTTCGGCGCCGCCCAGGCATGTACATCGGTGGAACCGACACCAAGGGGCTCCACCAGCTCGTCTACGAGGTCGTCGACAACGCCGTCGACGAGGCCCTGGCCGGCTACGCCAAGAGGATCGTCGTGACCCTCTTCGCCGACGGCAGCTGCCAGGTCGATGACGACGGCCGCGGCATCCCGGTCGACGTCCATAAGAAGGAAGGCCTCTCGGCCCTGGAGCTGGTCATGACCCGCCTCAACGCCGGCGGCAAGTTCGGAGGCGGCGGCTACAAGGTGTCCTCGGGCCTGCACGGGGTCGGGGTCTCGGCCGTCAACTTCCTGAGCGCGCGCCAGGAGGTCTGGGTTCACCGCGGCGGCAAGGTCTACCACCAGGAGTACGAGCGCGGGGTGCCCAAGGGCGCGGTCAAGCCCGTCGGCAAGACGGACCACACGGGCACGGTCGTTCGCTTCTGGCCGGACCCGCAGATCTTCCCCAACACTAAGTTCGACCGCGAGGTCATCCTGCACCGCCTGCGCGAGATGGCGTACCTGAACAAGCGCCTGGAGATCGCGCTCGCCGACGAGAGTGTCGGCTACACGAACACGTTCTATTTTGACGGCGGCATCGTGGCCTTCGTCCGCGCCCTGAACCGGGACAAGACGGTGGTCAACAGCCCGCCCTTCTACGTCGACCGCGAGATCGAGCAGTCGCAGGTCGAGATCGCGCTGCAGTACAACGAGACGTTCGTCGAGAACGTCCTGGCTTTCGCCAACACGATTTACAACCCCGACGGCGGCGCGCATCTCACCGGTTTCCGTTCCGCGCTGACCAACGTGCTCAACCGATACGCGCGCAAGGCGGGCATCCTCAAGGAGTCGGACCCCAACCTCAGCGGCGAGGACGTGCGCGAGGGTTTGACCGCGATCATCAGCGTCAAGGTCCTGGAGCCGCAGTTCGAGAGCCAGACCAAGGCCAAGCTGAACAACGCCGAGGTCCAGGGCCACGTGTCGCTCGCGCTCACCGAGGGCATGACGCAGTACCTCGAAGAGAACCCATCCGAAGGCCGGCGAATCCTCGAGAAGTCGCTGACCGCGGCGCGCGCACGCGAAGCCGCGCGCAAGGCCCGCGACCTGGTGCAGCGCAAGAGCCTGCTCGAGTCCAGCACGCTGCCGGGCAAGCTCGCCGACTGCTCGGAGCGCGATCCGGCGCTCTGCGAGCTCTACATCGTCGAGGGCGACTCCGCGGGTGGCACCGCCAAGGGCGGCCGCGACCGGCGCACGCAAGCGATCCTTCCACTGCGCGGCAAGATCCTCAACGTCGAGAAGGCGCGTCTCGACAAGGTGCTCACGTCAGACGAGATCCGCAACCTGATCACCGCGATGGGCGCCGGCGTCGGCGACAACTTCAACATCGAGAAGATGCGCTACCACCGCATCGTGACCATGACCGACGCCGACGTCGACGGCAGCCACATCCGCACGCTGCTCCTGACCTTCTTCTATCGCTATTTCCCGCAGGTGATCGACAAGGGCTACCTGTACATGGCGCAGCCGCCTCTCTACAAGGTGTCGAAAGGCACGGGCAAGAACCTGAAGGTCGTGTGGTGCCAGTCCGAGGCAGCCCGCGACAAGGCGCTTCGCGAGCTGGGCAAGGGCGCGGAGGTCGCGAGGATGAAGGGTCTCGGCGAGATGAACGCCGAGGAGCTGTGGGACACGACGATGAATCCGCAGACACGCGTCCTGCTGCAGGTCACGGTGGACGACGCGGCCGCGGTGAACGATACGTTCGAGAAGCTGATGGGGCCCGACGTCGAGCCGCGCAAGAAATTCATCCAGGCGCACGCCAAGAGCGTCCGGAACCTAGACATCTAGGACGGTTCGCGCATGCGAATAGCGGTCGACGCCATGGGCGGCGACCACGCGCCGGTCGAGGTCGTGCGCGGCGCTGCCCAGGCCGCACACGAATATGGAATCGACATCTCGCTCGTCGGCCTTCCCGCGCAGGTGCAGCCCTTGCTCGACAGCCATCCGCGCCTCCAGATCGTCCCGTGCACCCAGGTCATTGCCATGGGCGAGCATCCCGCGCAGGCTGTCCGCAACAAGTCGGACTCGTCGATCAACGTCTGCGCACGAATGTGCAAGGAACACAGGGCCGACGGGTGGATCTCGGCGGGAAACTCGGGGGCGATCATGGCAGCCGCCCTTCTCATCCAGGGCCGGATCCGGGGCGTCGAGCGGCCGGCGCTCGGCTCCATCGTGCCGACCCAGGCGGGCTTCGCCTATTTCCTCGACGTCGGAGCGAACGTCGACTCTAAACCCGAATACCTGGTGCAGTTCGCGATCATGGGGGCTGTCTATGCGCGCGAGATGATGGGGCGCGCACAGCCGCGTGTCGGCCTGTTGAGCAACGGCGAAGAGGAAGGCAAGGGTGACGAGCTCGTGCGCGAAACGGCGCGCCGGCTCAAGACCTCGCTACCAGGGTTCATCGGCAACGTGGAGCCGAAGGACATCTACGCGGAGCGTGCGGACGTTATCGTCGCGGACGGCTTCGTGGGCAACGTGGCGATCAAGATGGCCGAGGCGACGGCCGACTTCCTCTTTCGCAGCCTCCGCGACGAGATACCGAAGACGCTCGGGGGCAAGGTGGGTGGCCTGCTGATCCGGCCCGGCGTCCGGCAGCTGCGAGCCAGGATCGACTGGCGTGAGTTCGGCGGCGCGCCGTTGCTCGGCATCGACGGCGTCGCGGTCGTCGCGCACGGGCGCTCGGACGCGCGCGCGATCAAGAATGCGATCAGGGTGACCCGCGACGCAGTGGAAAACCAGCTCGTCGGTAAGATTCGGGCGGAGGTGGGAAAGTGATGAATTCAATAAGGCCGAACCGTGCGCGGCCTGCCGCCAAAAACGGCCATCCGCGGGTTGTCGTCACGGGGATGGGGACGGTGAACCCGCTCGGCAAGAACCTCGAGGAGTACTGGCATGGGCTGATCGAGGGCCGCAGTGGCGCAAGCCCCTTCGAGCGCTTCCCTTCCGACCGGTTGGCGACCAAGTTCGGGTGCCAGGTCAACACCTTCGACCCCCAGGACTACATCGACCGCAAGGCGGCGCAGCGAATGTCCCGCTTCTCGCAAATGGCAGTCGCGGCATCAGGGATGGCGCTCGCCGACTCAGGCCTTGATTTGGCCAAGGAAGACAGCTTTCGCGTCGGCGTGGCGATGGGCACCGGCATCGGCGGCTTCGACGACATGACGCTAGGCGCGATCTCATTCGCCACCAAGGGCAGGCTCAACCCCCTCTACGCTCCGATGATCATCCCCAACATGGCCGGCGCGTCGGTGGCCATGCACCTCCACCTCCGCGGCCCCAACACCACCGTGACGACCGCGTGCGCCGCCTCGACGCAGACGGTAGGTGACGCGACGCGCATGATCCAGCACGGCGACGCCGACGTGATGCTCGCGGGGGGCTCGGAAGCGTCGCTCTGCGAGGTTGGCATTGCGTCCTTCAACGCGATCCGCGCCCTCTCCACGCGCAACGACGCGCCTGAGAAGGCCAGCCGTCCGTTCGACCGCGACCGCGACGGCTTCGTGCCGGGCGAGGGCGCGGGCATCCTGGTCCTCGAATCGGAGGAACACGCGATCGGTCGGGGTGCACGGATCTACGGCGAGGTGCTCGGCTACGCGACCACGAATGACGCATTCCACCAGGTGGCGCCGGACGAGACGGGCCAAGCGCCGGCGCGGGCCATGACCAACGCCATGAAGGACGCGCGAATCGAACCGGGCGACATCGACTACGTGAACGCGCACGGAACTTCCACGCAGCTCAACGACGCGGGCGAGACGAAGGCGCTCAAGATCGCGCTCGGCGAGCACGCATACAAGGTGGCGATCAGCAGCACGAAGTCGATGATCGGCCACCTCCTCGGCGCCGCCGGCGCTGTGGAGGCGATCGCGACTCTGCTGACCATCAACCGCGGCATCATCCACCCGACCATCAACTACGAGAATCCCGACCCTGACTGCGACCTCGACTACGTGCCGAACCAGGCGCGGCGCAAAGACGTGAAGATCGCCATCTCCAACGGCTTTGGCTTCGGCGGTCAGAACGCGGTGGTCGTTCTCGCTCGGTACGAGGAGTAACAAGACATTGGCTGACGACGCGAGAGGCACCGTTCTCACCCGCAACCTCCAGGAGGAGATGCAGACCTCCTACATGGAGTACGCGATGTCCGTCATCGTGAGCCGGGCGCTGCCTGACGTGCGTGATGGTCTGAAGCCGGTGCAGAGGCGAATCCTCTATGCGATGCATCGCGCGGGCGCGACAAGCGGCACCAAGACGAAGAAATGCGCGGCCTTCGTCGGGGACGTGATGAAGCTGTACCACCCACACGGCGACAGCGCCATTTACGACGCGCTAGTGCGCATGGCCCAGCCATTCTCTCTGCGTTATCCGCTGATCGAAGGCCAGGGCAACTTCGGCAGCATCGACGGCGACCCGCCGGCGGCGATGCGCTACACGGAGGCTCGCCTGTCAGCGGTTACCGGCGAGCTGATGGCGGACATCGAGAAGCAGACCGTGGACATGGTCCCCAACTACGACGGGTCCGAAGAGCAACCGTCGGTCCTGCCGGGCCGAGTTCCGAACTTGCTGATCAACGGCGCGTCCGGTATCGCGGTCGGCATGACGACCAACATCCCGCCGCACAACCTGCGCGAGGTGGCGGGCGCGGCCAAGCAGCTCATCGACAATCCCGACGCCACGACCGAGGACCTTCTCACCTTCATCAAGGGCCCGGACTTCCCGACGGGCGGACTGATCATGGGCACGGCCGGTGTCAAGGCTGCCTACTCCACGGGACACGGCCGCATCGTCGTCCGGGCGCGCCACTCCCTCGAGCAGGCCGCGAACGGCCGGGAGCGGATCATCGTCTATGAGCTCCCCTACGCGGTCAACAAGTCGGCGCTCGTCGCCAAGATCGCCGAGCTCGTCTCCGAGCGCAAGCTGGACGGAATCGCCGACTTGCGCGACGAGTCCGATCGCAACGGCATGCGCATCGTGATCGAGCTGAAGCGCGAGGCTCAGGTCTTCAGCGTGCTGAACAACCTCTACAAGCACACCACTCTTCAGATGACATTCGGCGTGATCATGCTCGCGATCGTCGATGGCCGGCCGGTCGTGCTGAGCCTCAAGCAGGCGCTCCAGCTGTTCATCGACCACCGTCGCACCGTCATCCTTCGCCGGTCCCGCTTCGACCTCGAGCGGGCCCAGGAGCGGGCGCACATCCTGGAAGGTCTCAAGATCTGCCTCGACCACCTGGACGAGGTGATCAAGACGATCCGCGCCGCATCGGACCAGGACGTGGCGTCGACCCAGCTGCAGGCGAAGTTTGGCCTGAGCGAGCGCCAGGCCAAGGCCGTGCTCGCGCTGACTCTCGGGCGCCTCACGCGTCTCGAGCGGGGCAAGATCGACGAGGAGTACGAGCAGGTCATCAAGACCATCGCCTACCTGGAGAGCATCCTGGCCAGCGACCAGAAGGTCCGTCTGCTGATCAAGGAAGAGATGGACGACGTGGTCAAGAAGTACGGCGACGACCGCCGGACCGAGATCACCGACCAGGAGGCGACGGATCTCTCCGCCGAGGACCTGGTCCCGAAGGAAGACGTGATCGTGACCGTGACCCATCGCGGATATGTGAAGCGCCAGCCCCTGCGGGTCTTCCGCGCCCAGAAGCGTGGAGGCGTCGGCCTGAAGGGCGCGCGACCGACGGCCAGCAGCGACGCGCCGAGCGGCACGCGCGAGGAGGATTACGCGCTGCACCTGCTGACCACGCACACGCACGCGTCGATGCTCTTCTTCACTCAGAGCGGACGCGTGTTCCAGCTGCGCGTCCACGAGGTGCCGGAGCGCGAGCGGCAGGCGAAGGGCATGCCCGTCAACAACCTGATCGACATCGGTTCCAACGAGCGCATCACAGCGGTCTTTGTGCGCCCCGAGACCGAAACCGAGGCGCACTACATGCTGATGGGCACCAAGAACGGATACATCAAGAAGACCGCCATGGCGGAGTACGCCAACGTGCGGCGCAACGGCCTGATCGCGATCAACCTGCAGGAAGGCGACGAGCTCGATTGGGTGATGCCGACGACGGGCAAGGACGAGATCATCATCGCGACCGAGCTGGGCAAGGCGATCCGCTTCAGCGAGACGGAGGTCCGGGCGATGGGCCGGGACACGCAGGGCGTGATCGGGATCAAGCTCGGCAAGGGAGACGCCGTCGCCGGGATGGCAACCGTGGTCGAGGGCGGAGACCTTCTGGTCATAACCCAGCGCGGCTACGGCAAGCGCACTCCGCTCGCCGAGTATCCGATGCACCACCGCGCCGGCCAGGGCGTCTTCACGCTGAAGGTCACCGACCGGGTCGGCAAGCTGGCGGCGATGCGGGTCGTAAGCGATCCCGAGGAGGAGGTGCTCCTGATCACCGCGAGTGGCATGGTGCTGCGCACGCCGGTCGGCGCCATCTCGCAGATCGGACGCCAGACCCAGGGCGTGATCGTGATGCGGCTGGCCCCCGACGACCAGGTCGTGGCGATCGCACCCGTGGCCGGAATCGAAGAGACCGACTCGAAGGAATAGGTTTTTGAGAGACCTGGGCTGGATTGGCGTCTGGCTGCTCGTGGTCGGCGTCCTCGCCATCGTGGTCGAGTGCGCGTTGGCGGCGCTCTGGAGCGTGCGATTGTCGCGCAAGGCCCGGGCGTTGAGCCTGAGCCTGGCGAACGACCGACGTCTGATCCAGGCCGACATAGAAAGGCTCCGAGTCAGATTGGCTGACACCGAGGCGTTGTGGCGGCCATATGCCCGGGTGCTGCGATTTCTGCGACATCCGCTGGTAATCGCCCTCCTCCAGTCCTACGCGCGGAGGCGAGCACGCGTATGAAGACCCCGGAACCCCCGGCGGTCGAACGGCGCATGGACAGCTTCGCCCACCAGGCGGTCGAGGACGCGATCGCGCGCGAGCGGGCGCGCATCGCGCGTGACTTGCACGACGGCATCGCGACTGAGCTCGCCGGAGCGATCTCGCTGTTCAAGGTCTACTTCGAACAGCAGAAAGGCCAGGGGGACCTCACGTTGAAAAACGTCTTCGAGATCCTGGAGCGATCGCTGAAACACGTCCGTGAGTCGCTTGCCGACCTGCGCCCCGCGGCCATCGGACCTCAGGGACTGGTCGGAGACGTTCGTCATCAGGCCGAGGAGTTCGCACGCGTCTACGGAATTCGTGTCGAGCTGTCGAGTCACGGCAATGAAGAGCTGCTTTCCGCCCAGCAGCGTGAGGTCGTGGCCCAGGTCGTGCGCGAGGCGCTGACCAATGTGCGTCGCCATTCCGGCTCCGTGATCTGTCGTGTGAAGATGGGATTTGGAGCGCGGCCGTTTCTGATCGAGGTCTCTGACGAAGGTCGCGGCTTCAGCGCCGACATCGTTGGCGGCTACGGGTTGATGGGAATGCGGGAGCGCGCGGCCGGCATCGGCGGGCGGCTCGAGGTGGTCAGCACCGAAGGCCGCGGAACCACGGTCTTCCTCTTCGGCCCCAACTGAGGTCGGCCTAGCTCCAGGTCACAGTCGGAACGCTCGTCGCTTCATCTGGACGATGGGAAACTCCAGGTCATCCGGATTGATCGACTGCAGTTTCTTCGCCACGTTGTCGACCAGTAGCCGCGCCTGGCGGTCGTCGGATTTGATCGCTCGCGCGATCTCCTGAGTGGAAAGTCCGTAGCTGATCAGCTGGGCGACCTCCCCCTCGCTCTCGTTGAGCCTGCCGAGGGGTCCGCGCAAGGCAGAGACGAGCGGAGCGAGTGTGATCCCGAGCGTATGCGCGTACGCGACGTCCTCTTCCGTGTACCAGTGATCGCGGCGGCATCCAATCGTGAGGAGCCCGATCGGTCGGTGACCGATCTCGGCGATGGGCGCGTACAGGATCGCCGGCCAGTCGAGCTCCCAGTCGTATCCGTTGGACGGATCTGGCTTTTCGAACACTGAGTTGATCACGGCCGGCGTCTTCTCGTAGAGCGCCCGCCGCGCCCATGGCATCAGCGGCCGGCCCTGAAGGAATTTCCTGGACACCTCTGACGCGGCGATTGGCTGTAGCCAGCCGCCGCGCATGTACCCCAGGACCCATCGGTCGTGGCAGAGAGGGCTGAGGGCCAGTCCCAGCCGGCGCCTGGCTTCCTGAAGGTCTGGGAGCTGGCCCATGAGGGCAGGTTATGTCGCGACCGGTTGCCTGACCTCACATCCAGCTCAGCGTTTCCTCAGGAAACCTTGAACCTGATACTTTGCGAACCGGGGATTTGGAGGCGTGACCGCCAAGCTGCTGGTGGTTGATGACGAGCCGCGCACGGCGGAGCTCACCGCCGAGCTGCTTCGACGCGCGGGCTACACCGTCGATGTCGCGGGAAGCGGAACCGAAGCGCTGGAACGTGTGCGGACAGACACTCCGGACCTGATGCTCCTCGACTACGACATGTCGGACATGGAAGCGCCGGAAGTGCTCGACTCGCTGCGCTCCGGCGCGGGCCGGATTCCGTTTCCCGTGATCATCCTCACCGGTGCCAGGCATTCGCCTGCGGACCAGGTGGTGGGCATCGAGCACGGCGCGACCGACTTCATCATGAAGGGCACCGATCGCCAGGTGGTGATCGCACGCGTGCGCGGCGCGCTGCGCGAGCGGTCATCGGCGCTCGGCGTGCTCATCCGCGGGCGCCTGCGTGTCGACGCCTCGCAGGGCGAGGCTCGATTGGGAGACCGCATGTTGAAGCTGGAGCGCCGGCCGCTGCTGATGCTGCAGCTGCTGGCATCCCGGGCAGGCGAGGTGGTGCCGCGGTCCGAGCTGCTCGAGCGCGTGTGGGGGAGTACGTACGCGGGCTTCGAGCACAGTCTCGAGCAGGCGGTGCATCAGATCCGGCGCGAGCTGAAAGAACCCGGATGGATCGAGACGGTTCGTGGGATCGGCTATCGGTTCGTCAGCCGGCCCTGAGCTGGCGGCGGCGCTGCACCGCCTGCGCTCGACTCTGGCTCGCATGCGCGCGGAGGTCGAGCTTGCCCACTCGGATGGCGCGGCACCGCCGATCGACCGCCTGCTGTCGGACTTACGCGAGGCGCTTGAAATGCTCGGCCAGGTCGAGTCGGCCGCATTTGCGCTCGTGCGGGTGCTGGTCCTGGACGACGACGAACGCCTCGGGGAGCTGACGGCGCGAGGCCTGCGACGCCTTGGTTACGACGCCGAGTCCGCGGTCTCGATGCGGCCGTTGGGTCCACGCGACGTGGTGGTCCTCGACCTTGGACTGGTTAAGGCGCTCGCGCCGAGCCAGCGCTCAGCGCTGAAGCGGGCTCGCCCGATCGTCGTCACTGGGGCTGCGGACCCCGCCTCGCGGGCGCTCGCGGACGATCTCGATGCGAGCGATTACCTGGTCAAGCCAGTCGAGCTGGAGGAGCTTGCCGGAGCCATCAAGCGCCGGGCGGCAACCGTTGGCTGTTAAGGGCCGGTTGAGTTTGAGGGGCGCGATCGACCTTAATAGCTGAATCGATGCGCCTGATCAGCGCCGACGGTCGGTGGCTGTGGACCGGGAAGACGTGGCAGCTGCTCACCGAAGGTGGAGCCGCGACGACCGCGAGCAGCGTGCCGCCGGAAGCCTGCGATTCGCCCGGGCCGCCCGGGCCGCCCGCGCCGCTCGAGGCGGTTGGGTTCATAGCGACCCGCTTTGACAAGTCCGCTGCCCGGGTTCCACGCGGCGGGATCTCGGTCAGCCTGCATCGGCTGAGCCACGGTCTCATCGATCTCGGGCCCGGCGCCGCCGAGCGTCGCCGGCAAACGCTGCTGTTGGCGGCCTCCACGCCGGCTGTGGATCCGCCATGTCACGTCGCGGTCGCGTCCGCCAAAGGCGGGGTCGGCAAGTCGACGATGGCGCTCCTGCTCGCGAGCCGGCTGGGGTTGCTTCGGACCGATCGGATCATCGCCGTGGAGTGCAATCCTCACCACGGAACGTTTCGCAGTCGCATCCGCACCCAGCACGATCGCTCGATCAAAGAGCTGATCGATTACCTGGACGGACCGGAGGTACAACACGACGAGGACCTGACGCTGCCGATGCTGCATCGTTTCACGACGCAGGTACCGGAGTCGCGGCTGGAGGTGATCACCGCACCCACCGATCCGCACATCCGCCAGGCGCTGAGTGTTGACGACTACCGGAGAGTGTTCGCGGTACTCGGGCGGTACTTCGACATAGTCGTGCTCGACCTTGGCACGGGTTTGCTTGACGACACGACCAAATACATCCTAGAGAAGATGTGCGACCAGCTGGTGGTGGTGGCACCCGCGGAGCTGGACGGGGCGGAGCTCGGCGCCTTCACTCTTGAGTTCGTGGCGGACAGCCGCGGCGCGGATTGGGTTCGCGAGCGGGCGGTTGTCGTGATCAACCGAGTGGTGAGGGACACGCAGGTGGATGTGCCCGGCATGGAGGTCTATTTCCGATCGCGGGCGCGGGCGTGCCTGCGCATCAGCCAGGATCCACACCTCAAGACGGGCGGGATCTTCGATTGGAACCGGATCAGCGGAGCCGCGAATCACGAAATCCTTGCCATGACCGCGGAGGTAGCGAGCGGATTCTCACTGGGCCCAGGAGCCGATTAGCTTAGCTAGGCGCGCGCATGTGAACGTGGTCAGTCGCTGAACGGCGGTAGTGCGACCGTGAAAACCGCTCCGCGTCGATTTCCTTCGTATAAGAGCTGGCCCTGATGCTCGCGAATGATCCCGTACGACATGAACAGGCCGAGGCCGGTGCCGGTTTCCTTGGTCGTGAAGTGCGGTTCGAAGAGGTGATGACGATTCTCGTCTGCGACCCCGGGACCGTTGTCGGTGACGCTGAAATAAGGCCATCCGTTGTTGCGGCGGCCAGTCGTCATCTCCACGTGACCACTCGCCGGCGCCGCGTCAATGGCGTTGTTGATGAGGTTGGTGATGACCTCGCGGAGCAAGAGTGGGTCAGCCTTGACTTTGACATCGTCGGGCGTTTCTCGAAGACCCATCACTACTTCCTTCGTGCGCGCTCTTGGCCGTGCCATTCCTAGAGCCCGCGTAGCAAGCTCGTTGAGGTCAACGGGTTCCGCGGCGTAGCTGACGCGCGGCGTTGCGCCTTGCGCAAGGCTCCTGAGAACTGTCACGGCGTCATTCGCGGCCATCGTGGCCGTTTCGACGGCATCGCGGTCGACCGGATCGAGCCGGTGAAGATCGATCTCCTTGAGGTAGCCGACCGCGGTCGCCACGTGATTGCGAAGGTTGTGGACGACGCCTTCAACAGCGCGGCTGTGGAAGAGATGACGGTCAGCATCGGAAAGCTCTGACTCGAGGACCCGCCTAACCCGCCGCCCAGCAATCGTATCGGTCAAGGCAAGCGCCAACACAAAAACTACAGCCGACAATACATAACCTACGGCTGAGCCATCAAGGAGATAGGTGATAAGTAACGAAGCAAGAGCGAAGTACCCAAATGCGAGATAGAAGGAAGACGTGAAGTTGTGGCGGACGACGCTCCATGCGGACTCTCGATTGAGAACGGAAAGAACCAGAGCGATGAGGGCGCCGCTTGAAACGTTAAAGGTGATCAGTGCGATTAGCCGCGCCCATAGGGGCATTTGACCCGGCACGTGAATCAGTGCGGAAACGGTGGCCGCCAAGCACGCCGCTGCCCCAATCGCAACACCGTTTCCAATGATTGTCGTCGCCCCGCGGCGCATGACCGCCGGCGTAATGGCCAGCACAACGATCGTTGCGTCGAGCGGATTCAGTAGCACCGAGGCAGCTCCTAGGGCAACGCCCGCCAGCGTTAAGCGGCCCCTGTCTAGACGCACCTCAACGAAACTCAACGCAAATGCAGCCAATAGAAGGAACACAACTTGGGTGACTTGGTCCGGATGAGTTGCCGAGTAACCGCGAGCCGCGATGTTCAGAGCGATGACACCCGCCCCCAACCCGATGAATAGAGCTAGCGTTCTCCGCCCTCGGCTCAGGTCCATCTTGCTAAGCTGCCCCCATCCGGAAGACTGAGTCGAATCGAACTGTCTTCAGAGTCCTCGTCGTGGATGACAGTATTGTGCCCCGGACAGCTGCCCGGGCGATGTTGGCATCCGCTTCGGAGCTCCGTCACGTGGGCGAAGCCGCGAGCGGGGCCGACGCATTGCGTGCCATGGATACGTTGAAACCCGACATTATTTTGATGGATGTCCATATGCCACAGATGGACGGACCGACAACCGCAAGGGCCGTTCTTGCCAGCTACCCGACCGTAAAGATCGTGGCATGGACAGTGTCCGACTCAAGCGACGACCTGTTGAGGATGATGCAGGCAGGGTGCATGGGCTATGTCCTTAAGGACGTTGGGCCCGATGAACTTCAAAGGGCGCTTTTGGCTGCGTCGCGAAGTGAGACTCCGGTTCCACGACGGATGATTCCCGACGTGTTGCGGCGGGTGGCAGCGTCGACCCCTCTTTCGGGTCTGTCCAAAGTCTCGCTTACATCTCGTGAAATGCAAATTCTGCGAGGAATAGCGAAGGGCCACACAACGAAGCGCTTGGCCAAGGATCTCGGCTTGGCCCCCCCTTCCGTCGAGAGTCACCTCCGCAACATGTTCAAGAAGCTGGAGGTTGGGAACCGCGGTGAGGCGGTCAGTTCAGCTCTCAAACTTGGCTTGATTACCTTCGGCGACCTCTAGACCCCTCATTAATTCCCAGTAGTTCGAGCTAATGGTTTTCCATGGCGCGCCCTGCGCGCTTTTGACGATTACCGGAAGCCGGCCCTCTCGCGACACTTGGTACTCACAAGTGACCTGGAAAACACCGCGGCAAACGAAGGGAATCTAAGGGGTAGGAGGGAGTCCTAATGGTGCGCATGTTCCGGCGCCTGCTTCGGGGCGGAGCCAGGCAACGTGTAGTTGGCGGGTGGATCGTCTAGACCTAACCTAGACCGACTCAGGGGAATCCAGCCCGCTACAAAGGGCGTTCGCTGGGCTGAATCTTGGCTCTGACCGGCACTTAGCAGTCTAGAATTCTGCCGCCGTGCCTGCCTTTCGGTACCTGCCGTGGTCGGCCCGAATCTACATCATCGCCGTGGTTGGCGTGGGGCTGGCCATGCTACCCATCGGTTGGTTGTTGCATCGTCCTGCCGAGAGCGAGGTTGCAACACTCCTCTACCTAGGAATTGGGACCCAGATAGCGGCTCTTAGACCCATCCCGTGGAAGACCGGTCACCAGACAGTTGTCGACCCGTTACTCATCGCAACAGGTCTCTTCTCACCCGGATTCGGAGTGGGCCTAGTTGCCTGGCTAGCCCTCTTTGATGGAAGGGTTCCAGGGAGAAGCATCACATGGTGGGGCTTCTTCTTCAACCGGGCTATCTTTGCGGTTGCGCATGTCGTCCCGTCGGTTGCCGTCACCTCAATCGGCACTGACAACGACTGGTGGGCAATCCCTTTGCGCACCGCAATTTATGCGGTGGTATCGATTGCGATCAATTATTTCACCACGGCGATCCTCTTCTCGTTTATCGGTCGAACATCGATTTGGAATACCGTCGCGCAGAATGTGGGTCTCGCCACTCTGTTTGCGACAGTAGTCCTCAGTTTTGCGGGCGGAATCCTCTTTCTTCTGCTTCACGCCCAACCGTTTCCGGTTGGCTATGTCATTGCGCCCGGCCTGTTTGGTTTTGTCCTGGCAGTTCGTGGCAATGTGGCAGACGCCCAACGACAAACATTGTTGAAGGACCAGACGCTGGATCTGGCAGCTCAGGCCCTTGACGCTCGGGATCGATACACGGAATCCCATTCGATTCGCGTCTCTGAAATGGCCGCCCATTTGGGTGAGTATCTTGAGCTCGGCGATCGTGAAGTGGAGTTAATCCGTACGGCTGGATCCCTTCATGACTTGGGAAAGATTGGTATTCGCGACGACATCCTCAATAAGCCAGGACCACTCAGCGAAGAGGAGTGGGAGATCATGCGCAAACATCCAGATATAGGTGCCGACATGATCGTCCAGCATTCAGCCCTCGCGGAGGTGGCGCCTCTCGTCCGCCATCACCACGAGCGTTGGGACGGGACTGGCTATCCCGCCGGCCTCAAGGGCGATGTCATTCCTTTCGGGGCACGCATCCTGTCGGTGGCGGACTCATTCGACACAATCACTGGAGCCCGCCTTTACCGACGTTCAGCGATGACTCCGATCGAAGGCGTGGAGGACATCAGCCGGCGGGCAAACCAGTGGTATGACCCGAACGTCGTTGATGCGCTTCGAGAGATCCACGGTCTTAAGTCACTCGACGTACTGGACAGGCCTGAGGTGCCCCGCCGGATTACGACAATGCGCGTGCTTCGGGCCAATCCCGGCTTCAGCAGTCTCATCACCGCGATCGGGATATCTGCTCTCGGTGATCCGCTCACACAGGTAGCAACGCTAGTGTCGATTTACATCGCAACCGGAGATCCCCGGATCGTTGCCCTGGCGTTCATTGCCCAAGGACTGGCGACGATCTTGATGACGAGCGCAATCGGTGGGGTTGCGGATAGGCTGTCCAGGCGCGGCCTCCTCGTTGGTCTCGAATTGCTCCGAGCCGCAGTTCTCGTTGCCACTCCCTTTTTGATTGGATTCCACTGGTGGCTGATCATTCCAGTCGTATTCGTGTTGTCGTGCATCAACGCAGTCGTTCAGCCGGCACGGCAGGCGGCGATTCCAAGTCTTGTGCCAAGCGGTCAAGTGGGCAAAGCAAATGCGATGGTGGCAGCGACAACGATGTTTTCGGGTGCTGTCGGATTCGGGCTTGCTGGTGCGATCCTCGCATTCTCCCCACGATCCACAAACATGATGTTGGTCAACATGCTTTTCATCGCGGACGCTGCTACGTTCGCCTTGGCGGCTGCAATCGTCTTGGGAATACCAAACCTGGGCGGGGGCGCCCGCTTTGCGCCGATATCTGGTGCGTTGCAGCGATCTTGGTCGATAATCGCGGCTCGCCAGCATCTCGTGATCGGAGCGCTTGCCGCCTTCTTTATTCCAGTTAGCTTCCCGGCCTTGGTCGCGCTCTCATACCAAATGTCCTGTCAGCCGTCGCACCCTCAATGCGTTCTCGGTGGGCAGAACTACTCGCTATTGGAACTGATCTTGTCGGTCGGACTTGTCGCGGGCACCTTGATCGTTACACGATTCAAGGCAATTGGGACGATGCGAACTGTTGGCGCAGGTCTGTTGCTAACCGGTCTTTTCTCAATCGGAATCGCGGTTAGTCCCTCCTTACCGGTCATCGCCATCGTGCTATTTGTGGCATCGCTCGGCAACCCAATCTATGCAGTAGCGAACCAGACAGCGATCGTGGAGGCGGCCGACGCTTTAAATCGGGGTAGCATCATGGCTACAAGGTTTGGGCTCGTGCAAACGGCGAGCCTTGTCGGGGTAGGAGTGGGTGGCTTGATCACAAAGCAGGCGGGTCCCTTAGCGGCTTACGGGGTGCTAGGTGTCGGGCTTGTGATCCTCGCGATGTACGCGCTAGCCGCGGGGCGCAGCACAATCAACCCCCTTCACGGAGCCCCCTATGAGGAAGCTGTCGCCCTCCAGCGGGCCAAGACCTAACCCGGCTCGGGTCCCAGGCCTGCTCGTCATACTGCGCGTGATTGCATACCGTGCGCCCTAGCCCGCATCCCGGAGCGCCCCACGAGAGAGAACTCGAGAGTCCAGCCCCGATCGGCGGGGCGGCGCTTTCGGCGTGGGCGCTCGACCCCAAACGGCGGCGCCGATACCTCCAGATCGCGTTCGGGATCGCGGCACTCCTTGTCGCCATCGTCGTCCTCTTTCTGCTTCGCGATTTCCTGGGCGCCTTCGTACTGGGCTCCGTCATCGCCTTCCTTATCCAGCCGGCGGTGGCCCGGCTCCACGCGGCCGGTGTGCCGCGAATCCTCGCGATCCTACTTGTCTTCATCGCGATCATCGCCGCTCTCGCCGGCCTGGTTCTGCTCATCGTGCCGCTGGGTGTCAGCGAGGTGAATCAGCTGCAGGTCCAGGCCCCCACCCTGGCGGCTGCGGCTCAAGAGCGCCTCAACGGTTTGCAACCCATTCGGGTATTTGGCATCAATGTGGATTTCAAGGCCATGACCGAGACTCTCAACTCCCACCTGCGGGAGTATCTCCTTGGCCAGTTCGGTAATGCGGTCACGCTCGGTCTCACCGCGCTCACCACGCTGCTGCAACTTCTATTGATGTTCATCGTCGCCTTCCTGATGGCGCTCGAGGCGCCTGCCGTGCGCCGCGACCTGCGCCGTTTCGTGCCCAGCGACTACCGCACGGACTTCGACCAGATCTGGCGTCAGGTCCGCAAGATGCTGTACGCCTACTTGCGCGGACAGCTCATCGTCGCCGCCTTGATCGGCATTTTCTCCGGCATCGCATGCGCCGTCTTTGGGTTGCCGGATCCAATTGCCCTCGGACTGATTGCAGGCATTACCGCATTGATTCCATATCTCGGTCCTTTCCTCGGCGCAGTGCCCGCAATTCTCGTCGGCCTCTCGCAGAGCCCCGGCCAGGCGGTTCTGATCGGCATCTCATACATATTCATCTCGAACGTCTTCCTCAACGTGATCTATCCGAAAGTGATGGGAGATGCAGTGCGATTGCCGCCCATCCTGGTCATCGTCGCGCTGCTCGCCGGCTTCAGCTGGGGCGGAATTCTCGGCATGTTCGTCGCCGTACCGGTGGCCGCCACCCTCCGCATCCTCTTCGACCACATCTACCCGCGCCTGTATGAGCGGCCGGCTTGAAGATCGCCATCCTCTCGGACATCCACGCCAACTGGCAGGCGCTGGAGGCGGTTCTCCGCGACTGTCCGCCGGTCGACTCGACGATTTGCCTGGGCGATGTGGTCGGCTATGGAGGCGATCCGAGACGGTGCGCCGATGAGGTCACCAAACACAACTGGCTCACCCTTGTCGGCAATCACGACCGCGCCTGCACCGATCCTGAAATCCTGGAATGGTTCAACGATGACGCCGCTTCAGTGGTTCGTTGGACAATTGACGTGATTGGGGAGGAGAGGCTGGAATGGTTGCGGGGGTTGCCAGACAGCCACTTCGAGCACGAGGTCTTGATGGTCCACGCCAGCCCGCGCGACCACATCTATGAATACGTGCTCGACACCGCGGTGGCGCATGCGAATCTCGAGCTGTTGGACGGAGGAGTCTGCTTTCACGGCCACACGCACGTGCCGGGCATCTTCGGACTCGCGAACGGCACCGTGACGCATGAGTATCGGGTCGATACGTTCAGCCTCAAAGGCCCTGCGCTCGTGAATCCGGGAAGCGTCGGGCAGCCGCGCGACGGTCTCCCCACGGCAAGCTACGGCGTCTGGGATGTCGATAAGCAGACATTCGAATTTCGTCGCGTCCGGTATGACATCAAGGGCGCGCAGCGCGCGATCAGAAAGGCCAGACTCCCCGAACGATTCGCCCTCCGACTCGAAAGCGGCCGATGACCCCGCGCGGTGCGATGCGCCTGGTGCGACTGGCCTATGCCGCCGCTGCCGGCGCAGGAATCGGATCGTTCCTCTTCTGGACGGCGTACTGGTTCTCATTCGTGCGCGGGAACCTCCGGGGGCCCGACTTCTTCAACTTCTATGCGGCCGCCAAACTCTATGTCTCGCACGGCGGTTCCGCCGTTTACGACATCGCTATGCAGCGCCAGGTCGAATTGCAGGTCACCGGCCAGGATCCGTCCCGCTTTGTCGTGCTGCCCTATTTCCATCCGCCTTACTACACGCTGCTGATCGCGCCGCTCGGGTACCTCGACTACCGGACCGCCTACTACGTGATGGCCGGGTTCAACGTCTTGCTTCTCGCGGCTCTCGTCACGGTGCTCGTCCGCAGCAGCCTGCGCGTCCACGGCCGGGCGGGGTTCGTGGCGACGGCAATGATCGCGGGGTTCTTTCCAGCGTTCGTCACCGTGCTTCAGGGACAGTCGGACCTGGTCGTGTTGCTTCCGCTCGCCGCCGCCTACGCGGCTTGGGCAAAGGGTCGCATGGGCATGGCCGGCGCCTTCGCCGCGCTCGCCCTCGCCAAGCCGCAGCTGTTGCTCCTGATTCCGATTCTGTTTGTCGCCAGGCGGGCATGGCGTGCCCTGGCGTCTTTCGCGGCCGTGCTGGTAGGCCTGGGTCTGATTTCCATCGCGGGCTTCGGCATCGGCACCGTTTTCACGTACCTCGAATCACTGGGTACGTGGGCCATCACCGGACATCTGCCCAACACTGGCCAGCTTGTTTATACCGATCCCGCCGTCTTCTCGCTGCGGAACCTTCTCGAAGCTCTGCCGGGCGGGGGCAAGATCCTCGCATTTGTCATCCTCGTGTTCCTGCTGGCACTGGTCGCTCTTTCCTTGAGCTGGCGGCCCGACAAGCCCCGACTCGATTTCGCGCTTGCCGTCGCGGCGTCGCTGGTGCTGAGCCCCCACCAAAACGTGCACGACCTTGCGCTCCTGATCATTCCGGGCTTTGCACTGGCCGATCTCGCTCTGGCCGGCCAGCTTCGCTGGCCGCTCGTCGGGGCGGCCGTTCTGTTCTTTGCCTATGCGGCGATCGACCTCACGCTGGCGATCAACTTCTGGTCGGCCGCAGTCGGCGCATTGGCCATCGCAGGATATCTGACCGTCGAACGAATGGCCGTGCGTCCCGACCCGATACCGCTCGGTGAGCTGCACTGGAGCGGCCCACGTCCACACCGCGTGATCGTGCTGCCGGCCTACCGAGCCGCCAAGACCCTCGTCGAGGTCGTGAGCGACATTCCGGCCGGGCATGCCGACCGGATCCTTCTGGTCGACGATGCGAGCGCGGACGCGACGGTGAGCGTGGCGACAGCGCTGCGCCTCGACGTCATCCGCCACAAACGCAACCTCGGATACGGTGGTAATCAGAAAACCTGCTACCGCCAGGCTCTCGCGATGGGTGCTGATGTCGTGGTCATGCTGCACCCGGACGGTCAATACGACCCGGCCATCGTTCCCACGCTGTGCGGGGTCATCGAGAGCGGCGAAGCCGACATCGTGCTCGGCTCGCGATGGCTCGGTCTCGATCCGGCCAAGGCGGGTATGCCCTGGTGGAAACGGCTCGGCAACCGCTTCCTCACTGCGTCTGAGAATCGCATCCTCGGCCTGAGATTGTCGGAATATCACACCGGTTATCGCGCCTATTCGCGGCGATTTCTGGAAGCGATTCCGTTCCTCGAGAACAGCAACGACTTTGTTTTCGACACCCAGGTCCTCATCCAGGCGGCGACCTTTGGCTTCAAGATCGGCGAGGTGCCCGCAATCGGGCGCTACCACGAGGATGCGAGCTCGGTCAGCTTCACAACCTCGACCGTCTACGGACTCAAGACGCTTGGTGCGCTCTTTCGCTACGTCCTGCACCGCGCCGGTTTTCCGTCCCGGTGGCTGATGCCGAAATCAGACGCCGACAAAGAGACGCTTGCGATAAGCCAGGTAGCCCACCACAGCCAGGTTTAGCAACAGCGCGCCGACCTTGAAAAGGCTCGGGTGAAAGACGACCTCGTAAGTCTCGAATGGAATCAAGATGCCAGTCGCGATGACGGTGAGATATTCGGCCCAGCGGCGTCGCATGGCAAGGCCGATGCCCTCGGTTCCCTCGAGCGCCGCATATGCGATGGCGCTGATCGCGAGCAGCGTGACGTGATTGAAACCGCCGACGTACACGAGGACCCGCAGTAGCAGCTGCGTGATGATGTCCCGACCGACGTTGAGGTTGAGCTGGTTCTCGGCATAGTCGGCCCAGGCGTCGAGCCAACCCTTGCGGCCCGCGAGCAGAAGAGCGATCGCAAGGGCGATCAGGACGATCGCTTTGACGATGCGCTCGACGATGATCACCTTGATGAAAGCGTCATGCTCGCCGCCCATCCGGCCCAACTCGGCCCACAACCTGGCGAGGTAATGGGGGCGCTGCCGGACCGTGGTTTCTGCCATTCAGGCTGACCTTAACAACCTGGGTTGGCAGGGTTTGTAAAGCCGCTTAAGGTGCGGTGCCAGGATCGGAAGGCTGGGGGAGGGGCGGCCGGGGAAGGGAGGGGCCCCAGAAGGGCCTAGGGCTGTTCTTCTGGGTGCTCCCGGTGCTCCCGGAAAAGCATCACCCGGCAGTTGGCGTTCTTCAGCACGTAAGGCACTGTCTTGCCAAGGTTGAACTCACCGAACCGCCGCTTGTACGGCAGCCCCATCACGATCAGGTCGGCACCCCACTCGACAGCCTCGTCGACCAGCGCCGGTCCCGTGTCGCGCGCCTGCACGAGCTCCGTCTCCACCGGCAGCTGCGACGCGGCGGCCAGCTTCTCCACCTCATCCAGGATCTTTTCGCCGCGCTCCACCACGTCGTCGAGCACGGCTCCAAGCGGCAGCGAGCGGTTCACCTCGATGATGTGCACACCGTACAGCCGGCCCCCCTGCGGGTCCGTCATCCGGCACGCCAGTCGCACCGTCTCGGCGTCGATCTCCTGCCCGCCCACGGCGACCAGCACCTTCCGCGAAGTGGTGGGATGCGAGTGCGCGGCGCCGCGGTCTGCCATCAGTGCTGCGGGCCTCGCCTGACGCGCCGGATCAGGACGTAACCGGCGAACCCAAAACAGACCAGGGCGGTGCCGGCGGCCATGTCCTGCGAGACCGCGTCAAGGCCACGATGCCCGGCCAGGTACGCGACCACCCAGACCCCGAGCGCGAGCGCGATGACGCCCATGAATGTAAAGGGGAAACGCACGCGTCCAAATCCTAGCAACCCCCACCCTCGCACCCGAGGGGCGCTACGAGCCCTCCCTATAATCAACGCGCCTTGAAGCTCCTGATCGTTGGTTGCGGCCGCGTGGGTTCGCAGGTCGCCTCCAACATGGACCGTGCCGGCCACGAGGTCGTCATCGTCGATCGGGATCCCAACGCCTTCTCGCGCGCCTCGACCAGGGGCGTCTTGACCAGGGACTTCAGAGGCGAGCAGCTTGTGGGCAACGGCACCGACGTCGACGTGCTGCGCCGCGCCGGCATCGAGCATGCGGACGGCTTCGTGGCCGTGACTGAAGGCGACAACCGCAACATCTTTGCCTCGCAGATCGCCAAGCACGTGTTCAAGGTGCCGCACGTCGTGACGCGCATCTACGATCCAGAGAGGGCCGAGGCCTACGAGAAGCTGGGTCTGCACACCATCTGCCCGACCATCGAGGGCGCCAAGCACATCGAGACCTCGCTGTTGGAGCGGGCCTGACCGTGTACGTGATCGTGGTCGGCGGCGGTACCGTCGGTTATTACATGTCGCGCGACCTCGTCGAGCGCGGCCACGAGGTCACGCTGATCGAGAGGGACGCCCGCCGAGCCGATTGGCTGGAGACTCAGCTCGGCAGCATCGTGATGCGGGGCGACGGCTGCGAGGTGCGTTTCCTTGCTTCGACCGGCATCGAGCGCGCGGACGCGATCATTGCAGTCACCGCCGACGACGAGGACAACCTGGTCGCGCTGCAGATGGCCAAACGCCACTTCCGGGTCAAGAAGACGATCGCTCGCGTCAACAACCCTTACAACGTGGAAATCTTCAAGATGCTCGGCGTCGATGAAGCGGTATCGGCGACCGATGTGTTGCTGGGAGCGCTCGAGCCTCCGCTCACCAACTAACGCAACAAAAGAGGACCGCTCCTTAAGAAGAGCGGTCCTTGCGAGCTGATTCCACTAACTGATGCGCTTCTATTTCGCCTTGCCGATCTTGAAGACTGTAGTGCCGCAGTTAGGACACGTACCTCGCGTTGCAGGCTTGCCGTTCTTCATCGTGACGGCCTGCGTGTCCTTCATCTCGACCATTCTTTTGTCCTTCATGCAATAGCCTTCCACTAAGTCACCGTCCTTATTAGAGATTCTGTGGTCAGGTGGACGTGCCCATTCTAGGGGTGGGTATTTGCCCAATACAAGCCCAATTCAAATCGAATTCAGGCGTCAGGGGCTTTAGGGTTGGAAAAAACAGGCCAGAAAGCCGCCTCAAATGCGCGTTTCGGGTCATCTCCGAAAAGCACGAACCGCACATCGGTCGGCTGCCAGCCGCCACCCAACGCGACGGTCAACGACTCCGCCATGACGCGCGCACACTCGTCGATTGGAAATCCCGCGATGCCTGTACCAACGGCAGGCACCGCGATGCTGTGCACTTCGCGGTGGTGCGCGAGACGGAAAACATGGTCCATCGATGCCTTGAGCGCTGTCCGCGTGGTGCGTCCTCCCAGCGACATGCTCGCGGCGTGGATGACATAGCGCGCGTGGAGACGCCCCGCGCCCGTGACGACCGCTTCGCCGATTCGGACAGGCCCATGCGCGTCGCATTCATCCTGGATCGCGGGCCCGCCGGCGCGCCGGATCGCGCCCGCAACACCTCCGCCGAGCTGAAGGTCATTGTTTGCTGCGTTGACGATGGCATCCACCTCCTGCAGGACCAGGTCGCCCACGATGATCACGACACGCGGCGCATCCATTCCTTCACCTCCGCGACTCGCTCCTCGAGCTGGTCGCGCGTTGCCGCAGCGATGGCGCGCAGCCCGACTTCTTCAATCGTGATGGATGCGCACGCGACGCCCCACGCCAGGGCCTCGACCCAGCCGTCTGGTGCGCCACCCGTGCTCAGCCACCGCGCGAGCATGCCCGCGGCGACCGCGTCGCCCGCGCCAGTGGTGTCCGCGACGCGGTGGCCGGGCAGCGCGGGCACGTGAACCGAGTCGCCTCCGGCGTACGCGTCCACGCCATCTGGACCTGACTTGATGACAAGGCCGCGCAACTCCCACTTGCGACGGAATCCTTCCGGGTCATCTCCGCCTAGCGCTCCGAATTCTTCATGGTTGCAGAAGTACCACTCGGTCGAGCGCACGACCTCGAAAGCATCATCGGTCCTCGAGTGGATGTAGGAGATCATCGAGTCGGCGGCAAGGAGCCGCGCGCCCGCCAGCCTGCGTACGAGCTCGACCTGGCGGTCGGGGCGCACCGAGCCGACAAAGGCCCAGCCGGAATAACGCTCCGGCACGGCAGGAAGCCAGAGGTCGTAGATCGAGTCACGACTGCCCAGGTCGATGTTGCGTCCTCCGACCTGCTGCGCGCGCCAGCGGTAGGTGGGCGCATCCACAATCGTCAGCAAGGTCAGATCGATCGGCCGGGAGCCGGCGAGCTCCCGCACGCGCGGGGCATCCTCGACGCCGACCGGCGCGAGAACACGCACCGGCATGATCAGGCTTGCTGCGAGCGCGAAATACAGCGCAGAGCCGCCGAGCTCATCTTCGACTGTGCCGTCGGGCCCCTCGATGGTGTCGAGCGCGATCGACCCGGCGACGAGCAGCTCAGTGTCGGCTTCAGGCACGCCGCCCGGTGCCGCTGCTGGCTGTTACGACGTGCCGGGCATAGCGCAGCTTCTCGAGAAAATCCTCGACGTCTGAGTACTCGTCCATCTCCATCCAGCTGCGTCCTAGCTCATCGGCAGCGTGCGAGTCCGATCCGGTGGCTGCCACCTTGCCGAGGTCCTCGGCGAGCTGCGCCGCGGCCCGATTGGCGGACGCGTCGGCCCACGGGTTGTAGGTCTCGATGATGTCGATCCGGTTCGCCAGGTTGACAACCCGCTCGGGCAGAAAGTTCGCGCGGTGGCGGTCGAGCGGATGAGGCACGTAAGTCAGGCCGCCCATGCCGTGGATGAGATCCATGGCCTCCTCCGGGGCGAGAAACGGCGGCACGCGGCGGCTGATGAAAAGACCGATCACCTCACCTTCGAGCGTCTTGATCTCTTCGCCCGCGATCGCGAGCTGCGGCGCGACGCGCACGAGAGCCAGGGCGCCTTCGACCGTGTTGTGGTCCGTCAACGCGATGCGGTCGAGCCCGGAGTCGCGCGCGCTTGCGATCAGCTCGTCGAGAGAGCTTTTGCCGTCGTGCGAATAGTGCGAATGGAGATGGAGGTCGACCCGGAGCATTCAGCCGCTGTTTAGCTGGACACTAAAGCGCGGCTTCTTTCAGCATCCGCTCACGCGATCGCGCGAACAAGGGAATCACCTGCCCGGGGCCGCGGCTGCGACACGCCTTGTCCATCAGCGCCGCCTGTGCGTCGTAGATGATCTCCATCACCTGCTCCGGACGCCGCTCGCGGCCGAGCCGCGCCGGCAGCTCCGGATGCGCATTGCGAAGCACTGTCATCAGCCGGGGAATCAGCCACCCGGGCACGATGCGAACCCGCTGCACCAGGCACTCTTCGACCCAGAAGAGAAGCTCGTCCGACTCTTGCAGCAAGCGACGCGGCGTCACAGCGTGCGTGCGCCGCCGGTGCCAGCGACGATTGCGCTCCTGCTCTTCGATCGTCTCCTGAAGCATGGCCTTTTACCCACTATATCAGCGGGTCGCGGCACTTCTTGCTCTTGTCGGGTAACACAGAGTTCGCCAGCCGCCCGCCGCTGGAACGAGATGAATCTGGCGGTCGAACGTCCACTCTCGCCAGTGCTGGCGCACTCGATAGCGCATGACGAGCCGCGCCACGTTGCTGTACGTGCGCTGGTGCATCTGGTCGGTCCAGGTCTCGAGGACCGCCACGTTCACGGCCTCCATCTCGAGGATCTCCATCCACTCATCGAGTCGAGGCATCTCTCGGATGAAGTTGTCGCGACCCCCCCACGCGCGCTGAGCGTCCTCGGCGAGCATCTCCCACATCTCGTCGAACCGTCCTTCGGTGTGCAGCCGCATGAACCGCATCTCGATGGTCGCCGGCGCGATCGATGTCGGCGGCGGCGGTCGCATGGGTTCGACATGCGGTGGCATGGCCGCGATCGCCCCGGCCATGCCGGTGCCGACCGACGCGCTGACAAAGCGCCCGAAGTCGTCTGCGGGCCACGTCGTGAACTGGCCGGCAAGGCGCAAAAGGAACGTTTCGACCGCGGGCCACCTGTGGAGCGGTCGAAATAATCTCTTGACCATAGGCGCTAGATGTAGTGTGATGTCCCCAGACTGTATACAGAATGTGGATAACTCGCAAGCCCCAGCCTGTCCGAGCCTGTCGAAGTCGAGCACGTTCGAGGCGGCGTAGGCCAGGTCCCCAACCGGGTTGCGGGTCGCCGCGGCGGTGGTCCGCCACCTGGATCATCTCGGTGCGGAGCCGGCTCCACAGGTGATCCGGATCGGAGTCTCGGCCTGGCGCGTGGCTCCCCGGCCTCAGCGCATGGTCATGCGCCGGATCGCCGCCGCCACTTCGTCGAGCGGAAGTCCGACCGGGCAGACGGATGAGGCGGCCAGAAGGTCCGGTTCGTCACCCGAGAGATCGGAGGACACCTCGCCGAGCCGCGCGTAAAGGCGCATATATGAAGACGCGAGATCGGGCAAACGTGTTTTGCCTACGCGTCCCGAGGCGAGTGCGCAAAGCCCGCAGTTGATGCAGCCGACAAGCCGCGGATGGCGCTCGCGCTCCGCCGCGTCGAAGGATCGGATGCCGTCCGGCGCGTACGTCTCGAGCAGGTCTGCGAGCTGCGAGCGGGGCCGTCGCACGCGACGCCGCGCGAGGTGAAGTCCGTAGGCCCACGCGAGCTTGGCCAGCGAGTCGGCGCGTGCCATCTTTAGCGGCGCTCCGCCATCAGGCCGCGCATCGCGCCCTGCGCCATCTCCTCTTGCGCCCACCCTGAATGTCCCATGACCGGTGCTCGACCCAGCCACGCGCCGCGCACGAATTCGCGCGCGGCCTCGAACCTCTGCGATGCGCTCCATCCGAGCTCGCGGCCGATGATCTCCGCCGACCGCAGAATGCATGCCGCCCCCGCGCACGGACCGGCCGCGATTCCGACGCGCCTGAA
>Ga0209118_1000202_pt1 | contig 38632 bp, 48 predicted proteins | sample BlaSpr_A8_Ref_M1_FD_187988 | JGI IMG/M metagenome (GOLD analysis project Ga0209118, IMG submission 187988) | Forest soil microbial communities from Thunder Bay, Ontario, Canada - Black Spruce, Ontario site 2_A8_Ref_M1 (SPAdes) (version 2) | ecosystem: Environmental > Terrestrial > Soil > Boreal... | reverse complement strand
GTTTTTGTTCGAGAGCTCTTTCGCCGCAGCGCGGATCAGCTTGTCGTAGCGCAACCTGGCGCGAACGCGCGCCGCTGGGAGCGCATCTTCTGGGGGTTCCACAACACAGGTAATGACGTACTTCAGGAGCACGTCGGTTATGGCGACCTGCGCCTCTACGAGCGTTTGAAGATGTTGCCCCTGCTTCGCCAGGTTCGTGAGTGTGGCTGCGATGCGCGCCTCAAACTGCGTTACGGATTCAGTGTCATCACCCCTGCGAATCTCGCGTTCGCAAGCGGCGAGGATAAATGCCTGTTCGGATCGGAAGCCCCGGTCCTTCGACGCTTTCCGCACTCGCTCTCGGAATTCCTTGTTCGGAAACAACAAACTCCGCTCAATTCTGGGTTTTGCCATATATTTCCTTCCATTTAGACTGTCGAAGAGTCGAGAAACGTGGAAGAACCTGCGGTGGCACATTTGTGCCACATTTGGAGCAAAAGCCGCCACATCCCTTCCCTCTGAAAAATAAGAACTTGCCTATAGAAAGACGCGCAGCGTCGCCACAACCCTTTATGTTCCAATACGTGTGTCGGTCGCTGATAATCCGCCTGAATTCCATGCACGCTGCTCCTACCGCTGTTGAAGAATGTCGACTTCTGCCGACTTCTGCCGACTTTTGCTGAGAAGTGTTGACCCGCGTTGAGATTTGGAGACTTCTGACGACTTTTGTTGATTTCTGTTGACTCAGAACCTTTTCATGGGTTACATCAGTACGTCATGCTGCTATATGTACAGCAGTGTGAGAAGGCGTGTCAATGCAAAAAGACTACCGCCCCTGTCTGGAAAAACTGGCCGGCGCTCCCCCGAAGAGAAAAGCCGCGCTCATTCGATCTCTTCTCCCGGGGATAGAAGTGGCGCTGCACTCAGGGCAGAGTCTTAAAGATATTTGGGAAGCATTGGGAAACGAAGGCTTGCAGATGACCTATCACGTTTTTCACATGACTGTCTGGCGCGCGAGAAAAACTAGAAAACCAACCGCAACCAGTTCCTGGGGAAAACAGGATAAACCTTCTGAGTCGCAAGGGCTGCAGGAAGCAAAAGTGGAAACAGTTGAAGGGAGGGACCCATTTGCGAATCTAAGGCGATTGGAGGAGGACAGGCCTGGTTTTCGCTGGCGGGGTACACGAAGCTTGGAAACATTGGTGCGTGGAACGGAGGGCACGAATGACAAGAACAAACGGTGATGGAAGCAGTGGAAGGTCAATTCACATCCACCTCTGATATCGGCGATTACTTGGTGTTGTTACATTTCCGGTTTCAAGACTTGGAGGGAAAGAAATCGGGGACCGTGCCGGGGTCGACACCTGGGATCTGTCTCCTTGGAAGAGGCGGAACGGGGGTGCGGTTGTAAGGTTCATTCCATTTGGCCCATGAACTTTGGTCGAAAATACCGGGTGCGGGGTCATCCAGTGTCGCTTTGAAATCATCGTCGCTGAAGTACTTCCGAAGAATTTCAATCTCCTCGTCCGAGGCGTATGTCATGGCGTAAGTAAGAAAGCGCTTCGGAAATTCAAGGGCTTCTTCCGGAGTTCCAAAGCAGAAAATGCGCTTTGCAATAGCCAGAAGCTCCTCGGAGTAGATCATCGCTCCTTACCATGTGAGGCCAAGACTTGATTCGCGACTAGCACGGGGAACTTATTGATTTTACGCCTTTCGCCGGGTTTCCGAATGCATTTTGCACTAGAGCGGGCAGATTGGGCGGATTCGCATTCAACGTACCCTGCGCCCTACAGAATTCTGGGAGGGCGTTGAACAAGAGGTGAGGGTGGTGTATATATCTGCATGTATGTGCCGCGACGTATCTCCAGTCGCGGCAACCCCATCCTGAAGACAGTAGGGAATCGTGCCCAAGCGGCGAAGCGTTCATTTCGGAGTCTACAATGTCCGGCTCTTGAGTACCCTCGACAAACTCCTGCGGGACAAGCCGCGATATATGGGAGAGCTGTCAACTTCGATCAACGATGCGCTTCTGGCGGTCAATCTTAATACTGTTGAGCTTGTGAAGCTTCAGTCCAGACAAAAACAAACTGGGAGAGAAACGCAGGTCGTCATCTTGCGACGACTTCGCAAGCGCATTCATCAAGTCGCCAAGAAGCGGAATTGTTCGATGAATCAGCTCGTGAATAGCGCTCTCCTGGCTTATTACTCAAAGGCTGGAGAAAGCAAACTCAAAAGACCGACCAAGGGACTCGGGCCGTCCATGCATTCGTACGACACGATGTCTGAGTTGGAGCGTCGAGAGCTTCATCAGATGCTTGCGGAGCTTTCGGCAATGCAATCCGTTCCCTTGGAGGCGGAAGAGCCGAACGGAACATATTACGAATACGATCGCAACCTGAAAGCCACAGTGAAAGTAACACCTGACGGAGAGCGAACCCCCGTCGAGAAATTAGAAAAAAGCTTTGAGCCCACGCGCCGCAAGGGTCCGCGCAGTATTGCACACGAGGAAATCACAACCTGAGCCAGCAAAAGCCAGCACTGTTTATAATCGCCGGACCAGTGGGCGCCGGTAAGACAACTTTCTATGAAGCCTACTTGAAAGAGGCATTCCCAACACTTGTTCCCGCATTGAGGCACCAGCAGCAACCGTTTCTTGAGGAGCGGTGTTCTTTTGCCGTCGAAGACATTCGCGTGGACACGCAACTACTCGACCAGGCTAAGGCAGCAGGGTATTCGACAAAGGTTCTTTTTATTTCTACGGAAGACGCAAATTTGAATGTGGGTCGGGTGTTGGTGCGCATGAGTCGAGGCGGACAAGCGGTGCCCGTGTCCAGCGTGATTGACTCCTATCGGGAATCAACGAAGCATCTCTCCGAAGTTCCTAAACATGCTGATGAATTGCTCCTGTACGACAACACAGTTCATCGCCGCGGCTTCCGCGTAGTGGCGCATTTTATCGGTGGCAAATTGAGTAAAACCGCACAGACAATACCGGACTGGGCTGCTAAGGTGTTTGGCAAAGAGCTGCACGCGGCAAAACAACACGAGAAGCTCGGGCGTGGGCACTAACTTTTCCCTGCCTTCAATTCACTGTGTGCTCTGGGCCTCGACTCACTCCCTCCCCGCTTCGGGATTCATGCCAATGAGCGCACCCTTCGGCTCGGCTCACGCACATATCTCATTTGTGTTCATGAGGTTAGCACGGAAGGATTGGCTTTTGCCTAGTGCCAGGGCATGATGCATAATTCCCCAAGAAAGTAAGGGGATTGTGCTATGGCGGGACCATACAAAGAAGTCGCAAGACGGCTCTACGAAATAGCGCAGTCTCAACAGGGGTTCTTCACCACCAAGCAAGCCACGCGAGCAGGATTTGCCGAAAAGACCCATGCCTACCACGTGAAAGTCGGAAACTGGATCCGGGAGCACCGTGGCATTTATCGGCTGGCCGATTTTCCCATGGCGGAGCGCCCTGATCTGATGCTTTGGTATCTGTGGTCGCAGAATCGTCAAGAAGTTCTGGAAGGCACATACAGTCACGACACGGCTCTCAGTCTTCACGAACTCTCCGATATCATGCCCTCGAAGCTGCACATGACAGTCCCCAAACATTTTCGACGCAACAGCCGAATCCCGGAAGTCCTGATTCTTCACCGAGCTGATCTTAACGAAAGCGACAACGAACAAATGCACGGCATGCGAGTTACACGCCCACTGCGCACGGTTCTGGATCTGCTCCAGATCGACCATGTAGACCGAAGTCTCATCCGGCAAGCTATCGACGAGGCAATGCGGCGCGGGCTCATCACCGGGAAACAGATTGACTCACTGCCACATGATAGTCTCCGAGACTCATTTCGAGAGCTTGCCGGGCAACACCTCTAATGGATGAGGTAAAACAATACAAAACGGCTGGCGCATTTCGCACGGCTCTAGAAACCAGACTGCAGCCGCGGGCGCAGGTGGAACGGACCGACTTGCAGCGCCTGCGCGGGCAAGTCGCCTTCGATCGCTTTCTGGCGAGATTGTTTCCGACGGGGCCAAACGGAACGTCCACGCGTCCGGTTACCGAGATACTCAGAACTTAGGGCGAGCAGAGTTCTCACCATCACTGTCGATTGCCTTCTCGACATATGCAACCTTACACTTGAGCTCTTAAGTCCCAGCTGTGAACGATACCTTCAAATACGGAGACGCTTGCGAGTCCGGCGACGACAAGTACGTAGTGGCGCAGTTTCGCTCTGATGCGTCCATGGCTTGGGTTCCTGACCTCCGTTCGTTCCTGAACCTGGCCGAGCTAAAGTACCGGGATTTCCATCCTCGGCGTCACCAAGTGATGTCGAACGCCGAGATGTGGGCTAAGTTTGAAAAAGGTGTCCAACAGGCTGAAATCACGATTGTTGACCCCCTGTATTACAAGCAGGCTGTTCTAGGCGATTGGCTGGACCAGAAGGCGGAACCAGGGATTGATTTCGACCTAAAAATGGTAAACGACAGCGCGGGAGAGTCGATGCTTCAAATGAGTCCGCTCGGCATAGCCGAGGCGACGAGTATCGATTTTTATTATCAACATGTCGCCTTCGATGAGACCACGGGCCGTTTCTCGCCGGAAGCCGAGTTCCAAGACTTCTCGGCTCCAACCATCAAGCGCCGCGCGGGCGGAAGACTGAAGGATGCGACAGTGCTTGCTGCACGCTCACACGCGATGTTGAGTCCGTCTGAAAGGCTGGAGGTCATCGCGATTTGTAACCACTCCTCGAGCACCGAATATGGAACGCGCTGCGCCTTACTGGCGAAAATGTGCAGAATCTTCGATGTTGACCATCCGGGGAGCGTTCCCATCCTCAATGAATTTTCTGAGCGTCTTACACACGCTGCCGGCGTTGGAAACGTCGCGTCTATCTTGCGAGGGTCCTCAACGATGGTTTCTGAGGAAAAGTCGCACAGCATCGACCACATCCAAGCCGCTGACATGGCGGCTGGCTGGGCTGTGGACCTTCTCATTTTTAGTCATGGGGACTATGTCGAGCTAGCGAAGAGATTCGCGTGGGTCGGCGTAAACGGGGTCGTTGTTCCCGGGTGAGGTCGCGCGGTTCGCTTATCGGAACACCTTCGGGTAGCTCTTAATAAGTTCGGGGAATTCGGTCTTCAACATTTCCACCCTCGTATGTAAATAGTTCTTGAGCAATTCTTGCTCGGAGTGGTCCAACTTTTGGAACAATTCATTTGCACTGGTGGAAACCGTTGCTCCTCGCCGATAGGCTCCGCCTAACATGTTGGAAAAATCAGGCAACACCGCTTCGAAGCTCATAATCCTCACGTCCGACACCGCCAAGCTCTTCACGAAGTTTTCTGCGACAGGGGGTTCAAACGCATCAGAGATGGCCTGTCGAAGTTCATTGAAGGCCGTACTTTGTCCCATGAGAAAGAGCATTGCCGCATCGTTCAACTCTAGACGTGGAAATCGAATGGGATCCCAATAACTCGTACCCCCCGCCGTCAATTGGTGCTGCACAAAGCTTCGCACCGCCTTAGCGAGCATTTCTTTGCCGACTTGATTCCCCTGACGAGCACCTTTACTCTTCAACGAAAACTTCTGCTCAAGGAATTCTGCCGCGCCCCAAGAAACATCTACGGTCACGCCATGGAGTCGAGTTCCAGACTTTAACGTAACGTGGAATTCGAGGGCCGCTCGCAGCCCTCCATCTGATGTGCGGGAGGGACCTAGATAACCCACATCACCAATTTCCCATACTGCTCGCACAACACTGTCGAGGTGGATTCCTTGATCTTTGAATTCCCTCGCCAGGTTACGAACGATTCTTTCAGCATCATCCAATCGAGTCGCATCGTTCAGAACGATCTCCACAAATATCTGGTCCTGTACGTCCAGAAATTGACTGCGTTCTCTATCACGAAATTGATCCAAGCCGGACTCGCGGAGCCGGCGTTCATACAGTTCTTCGGCCTGGGTGAAAGTGATGTTCATCTCAGAGACTCTTTCGCGCCTCGTAGTAGAGCCAATAAAAATCCGCCTTCGCTCGCTTCAGCAGCAAGATCGCTTCTTTGCGGGCTGCCTCAATATTACCTCTATACCTTCTCGCGAACATATCAGCTTCATAGTCTGATAGCTTTCGCAAATCGTAGAGTTCGCGGATCGTCCTCGTTATGCTCATGGCCTTCCCGAATCGGCGCTGGACTCTGGCCTGTACCATGCCATGACTCTTTGAAACGGCGTCTATGTCGGATTCAGTCGCCATCAACAACGCGAGACTTGCGTGAAAGAATGCATAGTACAGCCGCGACAGACAATTTCTTATGTCGTATTCGGAGCAGGAGGAATCGATTCTTACGGTTTCGATCAAGCCGAGGGCCAGGCGCAGCCTCGACGCGATTCTCTCCTGAAGATATGGTGATAGTGGCATGCTCAGCTAGAATATGGCCAGGTTCTATAAGCCTCAAACTTCTAGCGCCTTCCAACGAATCGCTAGTGGGGTATTATCAGGCGAAAACCAGCGCATGACTAAAATGAATTGCTGGCGAATCGAAGCAAACTGCGATTGAATTAGCTGGCGAAGAATTTCGTCAGTACCGGTATATTGTGCTTGACAGAGCTTGGGCTTGGAGCGTCGTGCAAAATGAAGAGTGGACTGCTACACGGTAACTCAGGGATGGTCGCTTTTTCTGACGGATTCACAAGTATCCGCGAAGAGAAATCAAAACGTGGGCCCCGGACGATTCCAGATAACTTTCTTGAAGGCAATCGGAACGCCTGGGTTCAACTGTTAGAAGAATCGTGGCTGAGAGTCGGTTGGCGTTTGCTCCAGATACGAGACAAACGGAGCAGCACCGTTGAGGATATACGAAAGGCTTTTGAGCCAGTCAAAGAAATGCCGCATAACTCAGGACTGGCGGCGTCCTTTTATCACCAAACTTTAGAACCCGCTAAACCTACTGAGGTTTTGAAAATACGAACACGGGTTGGCGACTTGGACGCTGAGATTATCAGCGCGCAAGCAAAGCGTGACGAATATTTCCGGTCATGTCTGGATGCAGACAAAGCGATGAAAATGGCTGGACCGGACGATGAAGGCATAATTCGGGAAGAAGCATTGAGTCGGTTGCAGCGGCTACTTCAAAATGCATCCGATCTTCGAGGACTCGAAAGTGATCGTGAAACACTCCATAGGAAATCGGTCGATCAGACAGCTTACGTGCTTCAATCAGAATTACTCGATTTTCTACGTTCGCGAAGGTATGCAGTCAGTCCCCGCAACTTAGGAGATGCCCTGGCGGGATTGCCTGGGATGAAATGGCGGCAATCGTTTGAGCGATGCTCGGACATGCAATTTAACCTGCCCGCACAAGAATATGAGGTATTTGAACTGCTTTCCGAGATATGTGGCCACTTGCCTGAAGAGACCGACGAGCATCCGAGCGAATTGTTCCGAGCCGAACTCCTGAAGCGGTCTAGATCGTTCGGCCATACACGTCGATTCCTGCGTGATAACTGGCGAGACTTGAGACTCGCAATCGACGAGTGCTGGAAGCGTCGAGTCGATAACTCTGATGCATTTCCATTTGTACTCTCCTCCATCTTTATCCGAAACGCTAGACGACAGAAGGACGCGAGGGAACAACTGCTAGCCGATACAGAAAAGCTAGCGATCTGACTTCGGGCATCGCGCGCGACAACAAAGCCACCAATTCCTCGTCTTTCGAAGTGAGCGAAACAAAAATCTGTGTCATCGCCCTGTTCCTCTCCGCGGCGCGCCCTTCTGACACACGCCACCCGTTGCACCTTGATGCTAGTGATGATAGATGTACGGCTATGATTTTATCGGATAACGAAACAAAAGTTGACCTGCTCAACAACGAAGCCATCGCGAAGACGATTGTCTTGTTGCTGCGGGAGCGGCCAGACCGTCCGGTGACCATCGGCGTGCATGGCGACTGGGGAGCGGGAAAATCGAGCGTGCTGGAGATGATCGAGGACGCGCTCGCACCTGAGAAATCCGTTCTTTGCCTCAAATTCAATGGCTGGCGTTTCCAAGGTTTCGAGGACGCCAAAATAGCCCTGATCGAAGGTATCGTCACCGGCTTGCTCGAAAAGCGCCCTGAACTCACAAAGGCCGCACAGGCCGTGAAGGACGTGTTCCACCGGATCGATTGGCTGAAGGTCGCCAAGAAAGCGGGTGGGCTTGCCCTCACAGCCTATGCGGGCCTGCCTGCCGTCGGTATTCAGGCACTCGTCGGCACGCTAGAAGAATTGTTTGCTGACCCGGCAAAACTAGCGACAAAACATGACCTCGACGCGGCAATCGCCGAGGCGAAAAGTCTTCTAAAACCTGAGAAGGAAAGCAAACACGTTCCCGAGGAAATCACGGCATTCCGTAAGGCGTTTGACGACCTCCTTAAGCAGGCTGGGATTGAGCAGCTCGTGGTGTTGGTCGACGACCTCGACCGCTGCCTTCCGGACACGGCCATCGAGACCCTGGAAGCGATCCGCCTTTTCGTCTTCACCTCCCGGACGGCCTTCGTCGTGGCAGCCGACGAAGCGATGATCGAATATGCAGTCCGGAAACACTTTCCAGACCTGCCCGACACCACTGGCCCGCAAACATATGCGCGAAACTATCTTGAAAAACTGATTCAGGTCCCGTTCCGCATCCCTGCTTTGGGAGAAACCGAAACCCACATCTACGTTACGCTCCTGCTCATCGGCGCGGAGCTTGGGGAAAGCGACGCAGAATTCGCAAAGCTGATTGCCAGCGCCCGCGAACAATTGAAGCGCCCCTGGAAAGCGGGTGGACTGGACGCAGGCGTCGTCAAAATTGCTTTGGGAGAAAAAGCAGCTCGCGCGCAAAACGCTCTCATGCTCAGCGCGCAAATCGGGCCAATCCTTGCCAGCGGGACTAAAGGCAATCCGCGACAGATAAAACGCTTTCTCAATACACTCTTGCTCCGCCAGGCCTCGGCAAAGGCTCGCGGCTTCGGCGACGAAGTGAAGCTACCTGTTCTGGCCAAGCTAATGCTGGCCGAACGCTTCCTCCCTCGCCTCTTCGATCAAATTGCGACGGTCGGGGCAGCTTCCGGTGACGGAATCTGTCTGGAGCTGGCTGCATTGGAGGCGGCCGTTGCAGCCGAGTCAAGCGCGGCCGAGGCTGAAGAAACCAAGGTCGCCAAACCCGCGTCCGCAGCCCGCGCCAAGGGTGCCGCAAGATTGGAAGTCGTCAAGCCCACGGAAAGCGCCCTTGTCAACGAATGGATGTCCGCACCGGCCTTCAAATCCTGGGCGCAAGTCGCGCCTGCGATTGGAGCGTCGGACCTTCGTCCCTATCTCTTCGTCGCTAAAGACCGCAAGGACTATTTCGGCGCGACCTCGATTCTTGGCCGCCTCGCGGCCGTCGCAGAGAAGCTGCTCGGACCCAAAATCGCCGTTCAAGCGATGGAAGCTGGTCTGCGCCAACTCGCCGGCGCTGAAGCCGGACAGATATTTGAAGCGGTCCGTTCGCGCATTCTAAGCAGCGATACATTTGACAGGGAGCCCGCAGGAGCTGCCGGTCTGGCCGTGCTCGTTAGAGCTCACCCCAGTCTTCAGGTCAATCTGCTCGATTTCCTGGAAGGCCTGCCGCGCAATCGCCTAGGCCCTTGGGCGTGCGCAGGATGGGAAGCAGCGATTAAGGACCCGGTCGTGAGTCAACGTTACAACCAACTTCTCGAGCTCTGGAGCAAGGACGGGGCTCAGTTCCTCAAGGCTGCGGCGAGCGGCACTTTGCGGACACGCAAACAGGGGCTGACGAACTAATGGGCACGTCCAATTCCTATCCGGGTCCAGGCGACAAAACGCCGCTCGTTCCAAGCTGGCTCGGTTCGGGCGCACCTGCGCCGCCTCCCCCCGCCCCGTCGCCTGCACAACCCCCACCGGTCCCAAACGATCAGCCCGTACCTGTGCCTGCGCCCCCTGCGCTGCCACCGATACCCATTGCGGCGGCCGCCCACCGTTTTTTGACGGCGCGAAACAACTTCTCTCGTTTCGCCTCGTCGGGCGGCACTGATCGCAAGAGCCTCGGACGCGCCATGTCGAACTACGTCTCAACGGCTGCTGGCGGGAGCCGCACCGCCGCGCAAAGACTGGGAGCGTCGCGAACGGCAGGAGCAAATCTTCTAAACTTCCTCTCGGGCGCAGCGGCCAACGGTCCTCGCGAAGCGCTCCGGTCGCTCAATCTCCAGGGCCTCGCCGGCCGTCCCATCGAAGAAGTTTTTCTCGGTCTGATAGACTATGTGTGTGAAGGCCAGGACGGCGGTACTCTCGATGAAGGTATAGCGCGCGAGGCCTTCATCGAAACCATTACTGATCTCGCTGAGAATGGAATTACAGACCTCGATACGCTCACTCCCGAGCAAATGCAGACGATCTTCGAACTGTACGCTGCACACGCTATCGAAGCTCGCCTCTGCAACGACATCGGCACCAAGGCAATCACTCTTCCTTCCGATCCGACGCAAGCCGCGACGGTACAGGAGCAGCTACTCGATTTCATTCGCGGTAGCGTTGCTGACGCCCTCGTTACGGCGCAGATCAATTTACAAGCTCTCACACCGGAAAGAGTCCTTGGAATTGTGACCGGCGTTTACGAAAGGGCCTTCGGCGTTCTGCAATCGATGGGCGAAGCGGAAGCGGATAAACAATGAAGCGTCACCTCATCGCCGGCCGCTTCGGTCCGTCCGACCGTGCCGCTGTTCCTACCGGGGTCGATGAAACAGGTACGCGGCTCAACCTCGTCTCTGGCAGACGACGATTCGCACACGGAATCGGCGACGCACTCGACGACTTAGCTCGCCTCAATGTTTTCGCTTCCGAACTCGGACTCGATCTCCTGATCCTCGCTGCACATGTTCATGCGGCCGACACGCGTATATCACGAGACACGGAATCGCAGGATAGCTGGACGCGAGAGATTCGCCTTGTCGTTCCCGTCAGCGATCCCCGCCGATGGATGAGTTCCACCAGTCTGCTTCAGCGCATGCTCAATTTTCTCACTGGCGATCGATGGACCTTAGGATTTCGGTCTCGTCCCACCGGTTTCGAGACCGTGGTGCCCGCTAGACCACCCCAACTGTCCCCGCCGCCCTTCAACAGCCTTGCGCTCTTTTCAGGCGGGCTCGACAGTCTGATCGGAGCAATCGATTCGCTTGAGCAAGGCCAGATTCCGCTGTTTATTAGTCATGCCGGCGAAGGAGCGACCAGCGCTTCCCAAGAGAATATCTTTCGCGGTCTGACGCGGCATTATGCGGGCCGCGATTTCAACCGGCTGAGAATCTGGATGTCTTTTCCGGATGGACTCGTCCGCAATGTAACCTCCGAGAAAACGACGCGTGGCCGCTCCTTTCTCTTTCTCGCAGCGGGCATTTTTGCCGGAACCGGGCTCCCAGGACCTTTTACACTGCGGGTCCCTGAAAATGGCTTGATCGCGCTGAATGTTCCCCTCGATCCCCTCCGCCTCGGAGCGCTTAGCACACGAACCACGCATCCTTTCTACATGGCGCGATGGAACGAGCTCTTGACGGCGCTCGGAATCTCGGGTCGAGTTGAAAATGCTTACTGGGATAAGACAAAAGGGGAGATGGTGGCGAACTGCTCGAACCGTGCCCTCCTGTTGTCGTTGTTGCCGAAGACATTTTCCTGCGCTTCGCCGACGAAGGGGCGGTGGCTCGGAATCGGCACTCAGCATTGCGGGTTTTGTCTGCCGTGCCTAATACGTCGTGCGGCCGTATTAAAAGGACTGGGCACAATGGACCCCACATCGTATACGGTCGCGGATCTCGCATCGCACGTCCTCAACACCCGGCAGGCAGAGGGTATGCAGGTCCGCTCGTTCCAGTATGCTATCGAACGGCTGCAATCGAGACCTGCTCTTGCCGAAATGCTGATTCACAAGCCCGGTCCGCTAACGGACCAGTCGCCCGCAGGCAAAGCGGCGCTCGCAGATGTTTACCGGCGCGGGCTCGAAGAGATCGCACATCTGTTGAACGACGTCGAAACGGCTCCAGGCTGATTCTCCATGAATGCCCACCTCGTTGATTTGCATTGTCACCTCGACCTGTATCCCGATTTTGAATCGGCGGTGAAGGGAGCCGATGTGGCCGGCGTTTATACGCTCGCCGTTACCACAACGCCTCAGGCATGGCCTCGCAATCATGAAGTGGCGGGACGCACCCGCTATGTTCGCGCGGGACTTGGCCTTCATCCTCAACTCGTCGCGGAGCGGCACGGCGAGCTCACCTTGTGGGAACGCTATCTTCCGGAGGCCCGATATATCGGCGAAGTCGGACTCGACGCCGGTCCGCAATACTATCGATCCCTCGATCTCCAGAAGCAGGTGTTCGAGCACATCCTAGAGAAATGCGGGCAAATCGGCGGCAAGATTCTGAGCGTACATAGTGTCCGTGCCGCAACGGCTGTGTTGGACCTCGTCCAGGCCCATCTGCCAGCAACGCGCGGACGCGTCGTTCTGCACTGGTTTACAGGTTCCAAGGCCGAGGCCAGGCGTGCCGTCGAACTCGGGTGCTTCTTTTCGGTCAACGGTGCGATGACGACGAGCGAAAGAGGTCGCGGCGTGATCGCGACACTACCGACAAATCGCTTGCTGACAGAGACAGACGGTCCGTTCACACAGTGCGACGGCCGGTCCGCACGGCCCGCCGATGTGGAATCGACGATCAGGAATTTGGCCAACCTCTATTGTTCAACACCTGAAATCATGGCGGCAGCCGTTGAAGAAAATTTGCGAACACTCTTGAGCGAGACCGAGATTCCTCCCAATGATGTCCAGGTGCCACGATGACAAATGATCTAAACAAAAGGCCCCGATGGACCCAGCGAGCGCTCCAGGGCGTCGCCTATTGGATGGGCCACCGCCGTTGCCTCTACCGCGACTATCCACTTTCGGAAGGCGCACTCGTCGCGGAGGTCTGCAACCTCATTTACGCTAATCTGCCGGACCATTTGGAACTTCATTGCGAAGTCCAATACGCCAAATTTGTCAAATCTAGAGAACTTCCAAGAATCCTTCAGGGCAAAATCCGGGCCGACCTCGTCATCGCCGAGAAGCCCGTCCGAGCCGGCTCCGATCCGGTGCCCGAGTTCATCATCGAGGTCAAACGCGCGTCAACTTCCAAAGGCTTGATTGACGCCGATCTTCAGCGTCTTGCCGCCGCCCGCCGCCTCTGCCCCGATGCGCGCGCCTTTCTCTTTGTCATTTCCGAAGCAAACCGTCCGAAAAGATTTGTCGTCAAGGAAGGGCAGTCCATCCCTGGAAAGCACCAGATACCAAAATCGGATGGCTATTACAGAGTGAGGCGGACCTGGAAAGCCGCTCCCGCGTTCAAGAAGCGAGAGCATGCACAGTATGCCTGCCTGATTGAGGTATACGAAGACGCAAAATCTCGATAGAGCGCCAGGGTTAACCGCAGCGATTATTTCTTCTGTTCCATCGGCCGCTCCGCCACGAACTGCGCGAACGGTTTTATGTCCATGTCGATGCTCGTACGGTCAAGCGCCGCGAGGTGAGCGTCGCGGTCTTCAACACGGGTGATCGCCCATGGGTAGGCGATTGTTGTGGGGGAAATTACATCAGGGATTGGGGGAAGAAGATTTTCCAATCTACGTCGAACGCAGGATTTCTTAGACCGTGGCAGAGATAAAAGTTGAAGTTCACACCGTTGGCTCTTGCGAGGAGTTGATCTGACTTGGGATACTTGGCTCGTTTTAAATAAAAACCAATCGACTGGTGGTATGGGTAGGTGTAGTCGAACTCGGCGAGGAGAGCGAGCAATTTCGGGACGGATATGTGGTCCAGTGCGCGTTTGTATGCCTCCAGGACGTGGGGTACACCGCCGGAATAGGCAGGTCGAACGGTGATGTCGATCAAGGTTCTTTCGATAGAGGTGAGTTCGATGTCTTGTCCGGTCGGGGCCTTCATGGCCATCACGTCGATCCTGCCCGTATGTTTTCCGTTGAGCAGCGTGATTGTGGAGCCCTGATATTTGTAGAACAGCTTCGAGCGTCTTTGTTGGTTATGAAACGCCCGGTCGATTGCTTCCTGAACGAGGGAGCCGGAATTCTTGGGCTTTTTCGACTGTTCGCTATTCAGGTAGATGTACTTACTTTCATCGCACAATGCGTGCAGCCACATCGCTGAAGCGTGCGAGAAGAAGGCTTGGTGTTTTCTCAAAGAGAGCGCAACGGCAAGGGGCGAAGGTTTGCTTTCCCAGCCATATCGAACAGGAGAAGAGTAGTGAGTTGAGCGAATCGGAAGCTTCTCGAGTTTCGTGCGGCTGAGCAGCATTCGGATGAAGGTGAATGATGTCATGCTTCGTGGCAGGTTCCAGTCGCAAGACCTTTGGATAAAAAGAAATTCCAAATCAGAATCTGTGAAGACTTTTTCGGGTTGGGATGCAAAGTATTCGGTAAGCAGGCCGGAGTTGATTTTGGACTTCGGCATTTTGGGTGGGGTCGAGCACCTACCCCTTGAGTATATATACCAAGGGGTAGGTGCTGTGAGGTTTATTTGGATCCGGCTTGGTATATATACCAAGCCGGATGTAGAGAGGGAAAATGCTACACTATATCAGCATATAGAGACACTTATGACCTTATGAGGTTACATGCTTAATTTTATGTCATGAAGTCCTGTACAGATATGTCTCTATAAGATGATATAATGAACCAGGGATCGGAACCGAAATGGAAATCGCAAAGCTGGTTGCAAAATACGAGGGAAGAGGCTTCAGTCGAGAGCGAGCCGAAATCAACGCTCTTATGGAGGGCGCAGTATTCACCATTTTTAGAGACTTCCCGGACGCTTTTCTCCTTTTTGGAGGCGCGACTCTAGTGCTGTTTCACGAGAGTTTGAGACATTCGGCTGATCTCGATTTACTCGCCCGCGGAGCATCTCTGCCGTCGCGCGAAGAAATAATTAACTCTTTGAGGCGCGATCTGGTCCCTGTGGCCGAGAACCTTCAGCTGGGAGGGCTCCGCTTTGAGGCAGAAGGTCCCGATGCTCGGGAAGGTAGAATTTTCGTAGCAACGGATTCCGGGCAGAGGCTGTTTCGAATTGACCTCACTCGATTCGGTTCCGCAATCGAAAGTGAAGTTGAAGCACATGCAATTGAAGGAGAACTTGGCGATTCCGCAGTGATTAGGACTGCTACGAAGGAATTGCTTCTGCTCCAAAAAGCCGAAGCGTTCTTGCTCCGGCGACATGTGAAAGCGAGAGATGCGTACGACATTTACTTACTACGGGGAATCGGTGCAACGCTGAATCACCAGTTGCAGGCTCATTTAGAGGACGCTCTCCTCGCGAACGAGATCGACTCAAGCGGGGTCTTAGATCGAATGGCGCGCGTTAATGGGGATCTTTGCAGCTTGGAATTAAAGCCCATATTGCCGGCAGATGTTTATTCTCCGCTCGAAGCTGCCGGATTCGAACCTCTCAGGGAAGCAGTGAAAGCGTTATACGGGAAGTGGCTATGAACAAACCAAGAACCAAACAGTTGGACTGGGTGAAGATTTTGACAAATGAGGCCAGACTGACCGACGTCATACTCGTAGACCGAATCGCCGTGACGTATAAAGTTCCAATCGCAACAGTTTGGCGAGCTGTGTCGCGGCTGACGAAGCGAGGGCTCTTGAGTCGCGTCGCCAATGGAGTCTACCTGAACAAATTTGTACGAGACGCCTCTGCGCTAGATTTTGTGGGTGTTCTCAAACCGACCGCCTACGTATCTCTCGAATCAGCGCTAAACCATTGGGGAATCAGTACGCAGACGCCAGTTAACGTAACTTGCGTGACCACTGACAATGCAAAGGAATATAAGACGTCGGAATTCACGATTACATTCCGCACGATCTCTGAGCATCTGTTCTGGGGATTCACCGAAAAACAGACGCGTTATTCGAAGTATAGGATCGCGGAACCGGAGAAGGCGCTACTCGACTGGATCTACCTCACTCTGCAGAGTGGTCTTACGCCGCACCTCGATGAAATTGAACTGACACCAATCGACAAGCGGAAGCTGGCCAAATATGCCGAGAAGTATCCAGGAACGGTTCGAAAAGCATTGACGACTTCGCTCGCGTTCGAACATTTTGCGGCGTGACAGATTCGCTGCCGACACACCATCTCCTGAATCGACATTAGAGGAAGGCTGCGATACCGTTTTTCCGTCAGCCTTTCCTCTAGGTTTCAAGATGAAGCGCGCCTGCCTCGTGAGCAGGAGCCCTGTAGTGTAGGACGGCGGTCTGTCACAATGTCGTACATGAGGAACCCCATGGAAAGAAACCCAAAGTACTCTCGATATGCGGTGACCTTCTTCGACATTCTCGGCTTCCGGAGTTTGGTGAACAATAAGGATCCCTTCGGAATAGTCAGAGCAATGGAGGGACTCATACTCCGCTTGCTGTTAACCGAAGGGTCGGCGGGGGCTCGGGCTAGAGCGTCTGCCTGCCAAGCAGGTGTGCTATCGACAATGGTCTTGTAAACCGTTGCTAGGACTCGCGTGCGGGTTGCCAACATCACCGAACCCTCGGCTGTTAACCGAATGGTCTGGCGCAGCACTGTGCGAGCGATCGCCTCGTGAGCAGGAATGGAGTGTTGTAGGGTGGGATGAAGGACAGCACTGTAAGTTGTACCTGACAAAATTCGGTGTTCGCCGGGTTCCAGTTGATGAATGCTTCTCACGCGAAAGGTGCGCCAAGGGTGCGGTGTCAGTCGAGAAAGGTATGGTCACTGGATTCCGATTCCCCTACTTTTTTGCGCGACATTTGTCTTCCCCCTTGAATTCAAACTAGTTTCGATTCTTGCTCGGTTATTTCGAAGGTGCGACTTCGAGTTGATTGGTCACGTTTTCTCGTCCGGCCACGCCTGCAGCTTTGGCTTCCAGATTGCTTTTCTCTTCTTCAGACCGCACCGGCCCGCGGAGAGTAACTTTGCCATTTTGAGTGATGACTTTGATGTTGTGCGCGTAGGTAGAGAGACTCTTATCCTGATGGATCGCTTTTCGAATCTTTTGTGTGATGGCGCGGTCAGAAGGATTCATCTTCTGTTGATCCGCGGTAGGGCTTGTCTGATCCTTGTTTTTCTTAGTGTTATCTGGCGCCGGCTGCTGGGTATCTTGATACCGTGGGATTGGGGTGGCCATCAGAGATACGCAAAAAACCAACAAACCCAGAGACAAGAGCAATCGCGATAATTTAAGCGAACTTCCGTTCATTTCTATTCCTCCTTCTGAAATGTGTCTCTTAAGGGAGTAGCTAGGCTCGGGCCGTTTTGGCCTTCATCGTCGCTGCCTTTCCCGACTGGCTGCTACCTCCAGCCGATTCCTCGGAGTTCGCGGCTTCGAGGTTGATGCGGTCCGCTAATTGAGACAGCTTCTTGTCTGTCTCCTTTTCTTCCCCAAGAGTCTGCCTCAAAAGCGACACTGCCTGGTCCTCTCCGAGAAGCTTCGCGTAAGTGCTGACACAGCCGTAGCCGGCGATTTCATAGTGCTCCACCCGCTGAGCGGCTGAGATAAGCCCAGCGTCCAATTCTTCTGGCGCGGGATCTTCCTCGATCATTTCGGCACCTTCCTTGATGAGGCCCTCCATGCCCTTGCATTTCTTGCCCTTCGGGCTTTCTCCGAGGGCTTTGAAAATCTTTTCGAGGCGCGCTACATGCTCCCTCGTTTGGCTTAAGTGTTCTTCAAAACCCGCGCGCAAATCCTCGGAAGTCGATGCCTTGGCCATCTTAGGAAGGGCTTTAACCAGTTGGCTTTCCGCGCTGTACAGATCCTTCATTTCCTCGACGTAAAGGTGTTTCAAGCGATTCATTCTCATTTAGTCTCCTGTCGAAGTGAAAGTCGTCAGTTCTTCGAAATTTCAACGTGGAAAATCCTACAGCTTCTATAAACAACTTCCAGCCTTGACACACCATACGGGGAAACAGGTAGGGGATGACATTTAAGGGTGTAGCGGGTCTAGAGCTATTTCGCGCCGGACGCAGTCTTCTCCGCTCGGAAAGCGATACCCATCTGACCATTTGTACCAAATCGACCGCTTCGCAAAGCACTCCATTTACTACACGCTGTGATTGCGGATGGGGAAGACGGGATTTAAAGCCATATGGCGGGAATTGATCGACTAGATTTGGTCCATGCCTGCGAATTCACACAATCGCCGATCGCAGAGGACCGTCCATCACCAAAGAAGCGACTTTTACCTCCAGTAAGTTTTCTCGGGTTATAGGGGATTTAAAGGATGGCCAGGCAAACCTTCTAACCTGATTGTGGAAGCGGAGGGAGAGCAGGAAGATGAGGTTCCTCGAGAAATCGAGGGGCTCAAGACTGGGCGTTTACCCTGTTCTCCTTCGACAGTGCCGGGGTGCGGATTCCAACCCATGCCCTCAGTCTGATCCAGAAATACGCATGAAGAACAAGAGAAATTCAAGAATCCTTCAGGATCCGAATTTTGGCCCGGCTGCCACAGTATGTGAGCTGCGATTGCCTCTTATTCCGCCAGTCCATGAAAACCAAACTTGAGCAAGTCCTGCTGGCAGAGATGAGTTAATTCGCGGCATTGCAAACTACTTTGAAAAGGCCGGTCCGCCGTCAAAATCACTTTGCAAGGACGAACTTCCTATTCGAGAAGGCTCCACTCGCGAGTTGAGGCGCTAGAAAGCGTCTATGTGTATTGGCGCTCTGCTGGGGGTGAGGATGTAGCACCAGTTCGGAATCTGAGCATGGGTGGTCTGTTCATCGAAACAGACAAACCCAAAGTTCCGGGGATCACTGCCAAACTTCATTTTCTTGTCCAAGAGGGGCAGATCAGAGCCGATGCTGTTGTACGACACGCAAAGCCCGGTCGTGGATTGGGTTTAAGATTCACGGCAGTGCACAACGAAGATCGTCCCCGCTTGGCAGAACTGATGAAAAGGCTTCGCCGTTCGTCCTGATCCCCCCACGGGAATATTGCCTCAGTCTGTCACCGCAAGCAGATTGCCGTCGAAGTATGATTCCAGCCGGTCGGATAGTATGGCACAACGCTCCGGCGTAGCTATTCGGTGTAGAGCCACTACTTTGCTGCGCCCCGAATATTACGCCGAAGGCAGGCTTCGCGGTCGCCCAGCTTGCCCGATGCAGGGTTCTTGTGTAGCCTTGGCCCACCCAGCTCCTCGCAGGAGAGTTACATGCAAACCGTAACTGATAGTTTTTCCCATGTCCTTCTATTCGCTTGCCCGCAATGCGGGAGCCCTCTTGCTTCTGCCTGTGCAAGCACGAAGAAGAATTTGGAGGGTGCTGACGCACACTGGTTCAATCCTCACTGCCACTGTGGATGGACTGGACCGGTGATTGGCGTGCAGGCCGTGAAGCATTGGGTCGAACCTTGGAAAACTCCAGTCAAGATAGGACCTGACGCGCCCGGTTCGTGTGACGGCGAGCCGCTAACTTAGTAGAGATGGCACTTTCTGCGCAAGAAGCACAGCAAACGACCCTTTCTCGAACGTTCAGCGCAGGCTTCTGGAGCGCATCTGGCCTTGTTGCTGGAACGGTTAGCGAACTGGGAGTGCCCGGACATAGTCTCCGTTGTCACAAAAATGAATTCTCTCTGTTGAGTCTTGCGAGAATCCTGACTTTTATAAACAATGTTCAAAATTGGGTTGGTTCGACGAAAACATGCTTAGCGGCTGGTGGAAGATCGTGCATGTGACTGAGAAATGTCACCACCTGCCACATCTGCTGGTCACTTAAGACTTTTTTCCATCCGGGCATAGCAGTCCAGCGAATGCCGTGCTGAAGGATGTAAAAATTCTGATTCTCCGGCATGTCGGCCACCATGTCATTCATGAACTGCGGGGGAGGGGGATTGAGCAAGTCGGCGAGCGGCGACTTGGGAAATTCCAGATCGCCATGACACACCGTGCAGTGCTTGCGATAAAGACGAGCGCCGGCGACCAAGTTTGCCTCATCCGCTGTGACGGGATTCGCCACTTTGGGGGCATCACGTGCAACGCTCGCGTCCATAGCGTGCCCGGCGATGGTCAATTCCATCTTCGAAGGAGGTTTGTCCGCGCGCATGCTTACAAAACCCGCTAAAGCGAATAACAGTCCAAGCGCAAGAATGACAATCATCGTCAAAATGCCAAAGATGAATCCCTTCATCGCGCTCTCCATTCGTTGACAGCAAACCGAGTACGTCACAGCGTCTGATGTCATCCACTGATTCGAATAGAACTCTTGCCCTCATGGCGCGCTAAAGCCGCGTCCGGCGGGACTTCTCTTTTGGGTCGAGATTCCAGGCCGACGCTCCTGTGCTCTTCTCCACTCCACGGGGAAGGTCTGTATCTGGGCAGGTGCCAGGTCCGGGTTTGCCCTGTCACTTGCCCTGTTCCACGGAAACAGCAGGTGTTTCGTCACGCTTGAGTCTCGAGCCAAGCTCGAGACTGGTTCGAGTCTTGGCTAGAGCATCGTTACTTTCATTACGTGGATCTGGCCCTTGTCTTTGTACACGTGAGCACTCAGCTCGACGTGATGCCCTACGTGATCCTTCAAAGTCTCAGGATTCATTACATCCCAGGACTTCCCGCCGTCGTCCGCGACAAAGGTGATTTTGTCACCGTCAGCTTTCACCGTACCCTTGATGTTCATTAACGGCGGTTTTTTATCATCCTGGGTCGTTTCCTGACGCATTCCGTGCGCGAGGACCGGAATCCCAAGTGTCCCTACCAACAGTGCCAATGCTAGAACGGATAGCTTCTTCATTTTGCGGCCTCCTGATTTTCTTAGAGTGGTCAACTACATTCTGAGTTTGATGGACCCACGAATTCTAAAGCTATCCGGTAGTCGCTGTATTCAGGCTCGGGATCAGTGTTCTACAGCATTACCAGTATGGAATTGGTCATTGGGCCGCCACTTGCTACGAGACTTTTAGCAGGACCTTGGCGATAGAGTTGTTAGATCCCCTCATCCCCAGCAGTCCGGGCAGTTGCATTCGGAAATACGTAGAGAAACTTCCTGTTATCAATGGTTTTATGGGAGTACGCCAATTACCGTTGTATGGCTTTCCGGCGAGGGAGAACTTCTGCGTGTTACCTGTTGGGAGATTCCCTTCGCACTAGCCTTGCGTCCGACGGGTACCCAGTCCTCCATCACCTAGCATTCCGTATCACCTCTAAGATCGATTCTCAACTCCAGTGAGTTTCCTCTGGTTATACGGGAATTAGAGGATGGACAAGCAACCTTCTTACCGTGATTGTCGAGGAGGAAGGAGAGCAGGGAGACAAGGTTGCTTCGAGAGATCGAGGGGACCGGCGGGGCGTCTTTTCTGTTCTCCTTCGAGAGGGCTCCTATGTCGATTAGTTGCCCATGCTGTCAGAGTGGTCAGATCCATAAATCAAGAACGCGAGGCATTCTTGAGCGATTCTTAACCATCATTTTCATCCGACCTTATCGGTGCGAGGACTGCGATCTCCGCTTCTTCCGCTGCTCCATCATTGACAAACCTAGGCCGGTGCGGGTGGGGAAGACGAGTTGATGCGCGACACTGCCGCCTGCTCTAGGGTCCTGCGAGGAAGAGCGCAATGGTGCAGATCATTTTGAAGTGTAATTGATTCCTAAAGTATACGATTCTTTCAAATACAAGCGAGCCATCAACCAGAAAAGCATGAGAACTCCTGGAAGAAAGCGAGCCAGGCACCATTCTTAGGAAGCCTGGCCCGATCGTCTTGCAGTCCGTGTTTGTGTTACCTCTGGCAACTCTCACTGACCATGGTTACCTTGGTCGCTCGAAGATGACCATGTTCTGCAGCATCTTTCGCGACAGCACGTTCCTTCATTTCATCCTTTGCGTTTTCTTTCATCTTGTGCAGCTCAGGATGAGAGACCAAGCCAGTCACGGTGACTGTACGACCGACGTGCGGAGACAACTTCAGCGTAGTACTCTTTATCTCCCACGTGCTCCCATCTTTTGCTGTTAGCGCGTACTCGTGGGCTCCGTCATCCTTCTGTAGGCAACCCGTAAGTGTCCGGACCTCCCTTGCTTTCTTGTTTGACGGTGCCGTAGTCTCTTGCGCCGACGTGCGCGCTGGGATAGCAGTCAGTACGGCCAGCGTGAAAAATCCGATCCACGTCTTCATTTTCATGCAGATTCTCCTTTTCATCTTGTGAATGGACGAATTCCGTCCAATGGTCTGACTGGTTTGAATCAGGACTGGCCAGCGCCGCGCTTGTTCTCTTTGGAAATTGGGGGAGTACCCTCTGTTGAGTCTTCACTGCGGAAGGACCGCGCGAATTCATCCACCTGTTTCTCCGCTTCCTGCTTTACGATTCCGTAGCGTTCCTGAATCTTTCCGATCAATTGATCCCGCCGTCCGCCAACTACTTCGAGATCATCATCGGTCAGTTTTCCCCACTTTTCCTTTACTTTGCCAGCATACTGTTTCCATTTTCCTTCCAATTGGTCCCAGTTCATCTGATCCTCCTCATGCTTAGTTTGTACCTGACGCGTACCGGTTCGGCCATACGCCAGCTGGGAGAAGCGCCGAACGTGGCATGACAAGGGAAACACACGTACAGGAGGGCGTACATACATAGAAATACTGAAAACTAAGAAAAGAGGAGTGTACGAGTGAATTCCCAGATGACTACAGCATCCATTCCAGACCCGTAAGGGTTTGACGGTATGGAGATCACTGCCTTGCTGCCTTATAAGGAGAAAGAATCGTGGCGGGGTTTCAGAAAACAGGACTGAAGCAATAAGCCGGATTCCGGGCCCCGGGAAATTCTGAATAGGAATCGTAAGGAGGTTGTAATGCTGCGTTGGGCATTGGGGTTCTTCATCGTGGCGCTTTTGGCGGCAGTGCTCGGGTTCTCAGGAATTGCAGTGGCCTCGGCAGGAATCGCGAAGATTCTCTTCCTTGTCTTCCTGATTCTTTTTCTTGTATCGCTGGTAGGCCACCTCCTGCGCCGAACTTGAGACCCAGCGCGTGTGCTCCCTCATTCAGCGACAAGCAGCTGAACGGATTTTGACTCGCGACTCCGGAGGCACTATGAGTGGAAGAACGATCCTCGGGATAGCACTAGTCGTCATCGGGCTCGTCGCACTGGCTTATCAAGGCCTGACGTACACAACACAAAAGAAAGTCATCGACATCGGTCCAATCCAAGCGACGAAGGAAGAGCATAACACCATACCGCTTCCCTCGATTCTTGGCGCGCTGGCATTGGTGGGAGGGATCGTTGTTATCGTGTCCGATCAGCGTGGCAATTAGGGCTGGGATTGGTAGTACAAATCTTCGAAAGAAATGACGGAGGATACACCTATGAATCGTTTGGCGGTTATTTTTGCGGGCGCACTCGTGCTGGCGCCCTTGTCATTCGCAAGACCTGCGGACGAAAATGCCAAAGATGAGAAAGATCGATTGCAGAACGCCGGCACGGTCATCCAGGAGATTCTCGATATTCCCGAGGACATTCCCCAAGACCTGCTCGACAAGGCTCGGTGCGTGGTCATCATGCCGTCCGTTCTAAAGGCTGCATTCATCGTTGGTGGAAGCTACGGCCGCGGCGCTATGGTTTGCCGCACAGGTAAGGACTTCTCCGGGCCATGGGGCGCGCCCGCGATGTATGCCCTAGAGGGCGGCAGCGTGGGATTCCAGATTGGTGGAGAAGCTACAGACTTCGTGATTCTCGTGATGAATAACAGGGGAGTGGACAGCCTGTTGCATAGTAAAGTCAAGCTCGGCGCGGATGCTTCCATAGCCGCCGGACCAAAGGGACGCACCGCATCGGCTGATACGGACGCGTATCTGCGTGCAGAAATGCTCAGCTATTCCAGGGCACGCGGTGTATTCGCCGGCATTTCATTGCAAGGCACGACGTTGCGACCTGACGAGGACGCGAATCGTCGTCTTTATGGCAAGGAGGCCTCGGCGGCGACTATCATCACAGAGCCGAAGATTGAGGCACCGGCCGAAGGAAAAACGCTTGTCGCACGTTTGCAAAAAGCCACTCCTCAGTTGAAGCCCTAGTCGACGCAAATTGAGAGGATAGGGCGAGGCGATGATTGCCTCGCTCTTTTCTTGCCGCCGGTTCACTTGCAATCCCTATGGTCACAGCCCGTACTCTCCAGGAGCGTAGATCTCCGGCGTGGCAAACCGTGCAAGGGGAAAGAAAGGACAGAATCAATCATCACGCGAGTTACGGTCAGCAGGATGAGCGGACTGACTACACAATCTACTCCCAGAAGCAAGCTCAAGCTGACTACTCCCAGGGCGAAATACATGTTGAATTCACAACGAAGATGACTGCAAGGGCTGCTTGTCCGTGGAATGGAGTTCGAAGAAGCGGAGTTATCGAGCTTTTAGGCATTGGTTGCAGATCGTACGCAGATCGGCAACACCATAGAGGTGAACCACAAAGAAAGCGATTTCACACCTAGATTCAGAGTGTCATAGATTTTCCAAACGCGGAAAACAGCCCTTAAGGCGAGAACGAATAGCACTTAAGACATGTGACACGAAGGCTCTACACGTAATCTGTCGGAGTTTCCCAAAGTGGCTAGCGTCTTTGTATTTGTTCTTGTGAATGAAATGTTGTGGGCTTGCAACGGCCAGGCACGAGAAAGGTGACGCCCGTGACCCATGCCGGCTCACCCCCGATCGCGAATAGAGGAGCCATATTGTGCTCTTGGACGTGAAGGCTGGACGACGGGAAGTTGTTTGTAGGCCGAGAGGCAGCTATCAACAACCAAAAGCCTGCCCCGCTACGAACATCAGGCCAAGAACGATGAATGCCGCACCCTGAGACCGTGCTAACTGCAAGTTTGCTCCTGGGCCCATCCGCCGGTACCGCATTTCCATAGCCGCCGGCGGATGGGTGTGCACCACATGGACCTGCTTGTCAGAAACGAATCATCGGGCCGAATGCAACACGCAGGTTGTGGTGGGCTCCATTATTGAAATAGATTTCATCACCAACATCCAGACGCAGGCCTACCGGTCCAAGATGTGCATCAAGCCCACCGCCGGGATAGAGAACGCCATTCACGTTTCGCGCGCGCAGATCGGTCACAGAACTTGTGAAGGTACCAAAAGTCGCAGGCCGTGGATCGAGCCGGAAATCCATGAAGCCTCCCTTGACGGTCAGAAAGACGCGAACTGGTCCATGGCCCGTTTGGAGCTTGGGACCGAATAGTCCGTGCAATATGCGGAGATTGCTGCGTTGAAATGTGACGGTGGGAGGAATGGTGCTGTTATCGGTGAAACCCTCGGTGAAAGCCTGTTCGAAGTCGTAACTCATTTCGCCTTCGAGCTGGAGATATCGACCGGTGTTTACCGACAGACGCCCTCCTAATCCTCCAAAATTGCTTCTCGTTTGCGAAAGCCGGAGGTAGTCGGCATAAACTCCCACTTGGCCGTGCTCCTGAGCCGAAGCAAAAGGCGCCAAGCCTGCAATCAAAATACTGAAAACAAAAAGTACTCGTCTCATCTTGTCCTCTCCAATTTGTGAACTTGTTGCTGAACTGTGATTGGGGACAGGGCTGGAAGTCAGTGGCTCCCGCAAATCGCCGTGAGCATAGGACGCCGGTGATCCGGCACGCTATCGGGGACATCCTGCAGAAGCAAAAGGAAATATTGGTATTGCGAAGCTGCTTTACCGGGGAGTTGGGCACTGCCGATCGTTGGGTTTTCAAAATCCCTGGAGGAATTCCCTCTGGTACCAGATTGTCAGCAATTCAATACAGCGAGAACTGTATTGTCCGTGTTTCTTTGTCGTTCTATACCTCATACCGACACAGTTGGTTTCGAACAAGCCACCAGGAGAGGCTGCCGCGATGAACAGTCAAACTGTACTCTCTGATGAAGCGCTCATTGCAAGTGCGCGTGCAGGAAACCGCAACACCTTTGGAGAGCTCGTCCGTCGACATTCCGGCCGAGTCTACGGAGTGTCTTTTAGGATGCTCAAGAACAGAGAGGATGCAGAAGACAATTTGCAAAACGTCTTTTGCAAAGCATATTGCAGGATTCGGCAATTTGAAGGGAATTCAAAGTTCTCGACTTGGCTGGTGCGCATTGCGATCAATGAAGCGCTGATGATGTTGCGGAAGCGCCGGCCAGGAGATGTAGCAGCATCCGCCAACGGACATGGGGCCACGGACGATCATGAGAGGAAAGAGGAGCTCTGGGACTTGCACGCGGATCCCGAGCGCCAGTACCTTACGAAAGAATTAACAGCAAAGGTCCTCGACGCATTGACTCCCACGCTTAGGTGCACCTTCATCCTTCAAAAAGGGGAAGGCTGGACAAGCTGCGAAGTGGCGCAGGCCCTGGATACCACGCCCGAAACCGTGAAATCCAGGATCTTTCGGGCGCGCGTTAGACTGCGGGAGCGGCTCATAGCTCTTTCGAAGACGAAGTCGATAGCGCTTCAAAGTTGAAACAGGTCGAAGAGAATTGGCAATGGTCGCATCGCCTGCCGAGGAAACACAGTCCAAGAATACTTCTTTCGAATGATCCATACCTCTGGGATCAATCCGTCCTATGGGTTGAGTGGATGTCGGCGGCCGGTACCCATGACTGTCATTCTTCTAATCTGAGGAACTCGCCTTTTGGTTCTTTACTTCCAGTTCGTTAACCACCTGCTTGACGTTTGGTACGCCGGTCGCGAGTTTTTCAACCCAAGCGCGTCTGGATTGAGAGTTAACCTTGCCGGTCAAGGTGACCACGCCGTTCTTAACATCGTATTTCACCGCACCGTCAAGTTTGTGCCGAACCAAGACGGCGTCGAAATTCTTTTCAATGCCTTTGTCAAGATCGGAGTCCACCTTCTTCGCGATGCTTTCATTACCTGGAGGTCGGACGGCAATCTGGTCGGAAACGACTTGCGAGTTGGCAAAGGATTTCGCAATTGATTCTGCCTGTGACTTATCCGCCTCCGAAGCGGTGCTCCCCGTGAGGGTCACAACGCCTTTGTCACGATCCTGGCTGACGGTGACATCCTTTAGCCCGGCCTGATCTAGAGACTTCCGGATGTTGTCAGCCACGTCCGGCGACTTTGTCGGTGCATCCGAACACGCCGCCACGCTCCCAACGATGAGAAGCGTGCCGATCGAACAGAACAGTCGTAGCGATCTCATAGTTCTCCCTTTCCTGGCCAAACACTTTATTTGAGCCCGAGCGGCCCATACCTAGGTTGCAACATGCGAAGGGCCGATCGTGGCCACACTATGGAGGGGAAGACAGGAGGTCACAATCGGGGTTACCTGGTAGAAGTGCCAAAGATTCACAGTAACCAGGGTAGACACGACCCCGGTGCCACACAGGTTTCGAAACAAAGCTGCTCAGCAGAGCAGCTTAGAAGGCCAGAGCCAAGGGTAACTTCCCAGCGGTCAAGCTGCGAAGACCCGTCTCGGGTTGCCAGCCTACTTCGCAACATTGCGACTGCGGTCGATCACCATTACTTTTGTTCTGAGCTGATTCTCGGGACGTCGATTCCAAGCGCGGTTGCAAGGTCGATTAGGTGCTCTTGTTCTTGAACGAGAATCTCGCGAATGAGCTCAGCCATCGCATACTCACCCAACTCCTCGCACTGGCGGATGCGGTCACGATAGTTCCGGATTGTGTCACTCTCGTTTTTCAGGTCCGCGCGTAGCATCGCCTCGTTGTCTTCCGTTACTTGGACAGTCTTTGGTTGGACGGTGGGCGTTCCGCCGAGGTAATCGACTTGTTTGGCGATGGTCAATGCGTGTTGCAATTCTTGTGCGGCGTGCTTCTCAAGCTCCTGGGCAATGCTCATATATTCCGCACCCTTAAGCGCTTGTGAGTACACCACGTACGCGATAATCGCTTGATACTCGCGAGCCAGATCCTCGTTGAGATTCTTAATGAGCGTGTCGCGTGTACTAGCGATCGTCTTCTTGTCATTTTTTGTCACGAAGATACTCCGTTATCAAATAAGCCAAGGATGAACGATGCTGAGGTCTGATGCCATCAGGTGTTTACAGTAGGGGCAAAGAGATGTGGAAGCCGGAGTACTACAGGAAACCATAAAAGTAGTGGGCCTTCTGGAACCTCGGAAAAATTCGAAGCTGAGAAAGGTTCCGAGGCATCTTTTCCGGTTCTGGTTGCTTTGAAAATTCCTCTAGTTTCTAGTGAGAAAAATAGAAAAAGGGGAAAGTTGCCTGTCTGCTGGTCACTAGATCAATAGGTTCCACTCATTTCACTAATCACGCTCTTCAAGACTTCACCATCAACCCTTGGGCTGATATATGCACCCTCTCCGATCACCACAGTGAGAGCCCTCACCAGTTCTTCCTCCGCGTCCGTCTTCAGAAGATAGCCCTGCACACCTGCGCGAAACGCACTCCGGACTAAATCCACAGATTCGTGAAGAGTCAGCAAAATTATCTTTACCTCAGGTCGAGCCTTACGAATCGCGCGAGCCGCCTCGATACCGTTCAGTCCGGGCATAGATACATCCATGATAATGACCTCTGGTTGTAGCTCATTAGCCATTCGGATGGCATCGTTCCCGTTGTCCGCTTCCCCGCATAACTCCCACTGTGGGAACGGATGCAGGATGGATTGAATGCCGCGGCGGATAAATGCGTGGTCATCCACGATGAGTACTCTAGGCATAGCTCTCTGTCTCCTCGAGTCTTCGATGGGAGTCAGCGCCTTGCCTTGGCAAAGAGCTGCAGGTCGCCTGAAAGGGCATCGAATTCCACAGTATTGCTCGTTCAAATAAAAGCTCATCGAGCGCGGCCGCGGGGAACGTCACGCCTCGATGATTTGATTCTTTACAGCGTAACGGACTACCTCGCTGACGGAATGCATCTCGAGTTTTCTCATGATGTTAGCCCGATGAGTTTCGGCTGTCTTAACGCTTATTCCGAGAGCCACCGCCACTTCCTTACTGCTTTTCCCTTCAGCGAGAAGCTGTACAATTTCGCGCTCGCGGGATGTGAGCCTATGCCGCAACTGGGCTTCCGGATCGGCTACTGAATTCTGCATGGAGAAACCATTCAGAAGCATTTCTGCTGCGCGGGCCGTGAAAAATGTCCGATGATTCGCCAGAGCCTCCACCGCACTTACGAGATCCCGATCTGCATCGGACTTCATGATGTAGGCTCGGGCGCCAGCCTCGACGATGTCACGAACGAGTTGGTCCGAAAAATGCAGCGTCAAGATTAGAATCCCTGTTTTGGGAAACAACTTGTGGATTCTGCGGGCTGCCTCCAGACCATTCAGGTCGGGCATACTGATATCCATGACTACGATTTCAGGCTTGAGCTGCTCAGCGAGAGCAACCGCTTCTCGTCCGGTCTTGGCCTCGCCGCACACTTCCCAGCCGACCCGCGAAGTGAGGAGCTGTTTCAACCCTCGACGGATGATGTCATGATCGTCTGCAACGAGAATTCGCACCGTCTTCGTCCCCAATCTCAAAGCAGTCTTTCGAGGCTGCTTCTCGCTCCGCAGTACCGGCGACCCAAGTTCCTCAGCACGTGAAGCTTGGTGAACGCCTTCCATAATCCGTAGTCTATGGATAATACGTCTCGGCCGCCAATCCCATACTGTTTTTCCTGTATTTTACAGTTTGAGAGCAATTCGTGGGCCCGTTTCGCCACCCGGGCCCACAAAGCCGGCCTAAATCCTGTCAGCGAGCTTTATTGGACCGGCCGGCCGTCCACCAACGCAACATGACCTCTACACGATTGCACCGATTGTTCGGCCATGCGTCTTCGAGTCGAATGAGCCATGGGGGAGTAAAGCCTTAAGGCGGTCCGTCCTTAACTGAAGCCAATGATGAGGGCGAGCGGAGGGCAAATCAATATGCTGATAATACTTCTAATGGTCCTTCTCTTGATGAGTGTGGGCAGCCTACCAACTTGGCCGCACAGCCGAAACTGGGGCTACTATCCGAGTGGAGGTCTGGGCGTGGTCGTAATAGTCCTTCTCGTATTGTTGCTTCTTGGAAGAATCTGAAGTTGTTGCCTCACGCTTGAAGCTACAAGTGAAACAGGAATCTTGCGTGCTGTGAGCTTCGAACGCCCTAACAATGAAACCTCCCAAGCCAGAGAAAGGCTTCATCCTTGTTTGATCAGTTGCTTCGAGTGGGCCCGGGTTTGGTTAGGTCTACTGCTGCTCATGATTGCCACGCCTTGCAGAACACGGGAAGACGAATCGCTTCCATCGGGTATGGTTGGGCAAATACTGCAGGATTCCATGTATGGGCTTGCGTCTTGCATTAGAACAATCTAAGCGCGGTTGCGGGTCCAATTGAGAAATCAAGCTAGGGAGGAAAAGAATATGTCAAAGAACAAATCAGTTTTCGGTATTTACTCGAGTCGCAGCGGGGTAGAGAACGCGATCGGTATTCTGAGAGACTCGGGCTTTTCGCATTCAGATGTCTCCGTACTTCTTCCTGAGAATCTAGGCTCCAAGGAATTGGCAACAGAGAAGGGAACAAAAGCGCCTGAGGGGGCAACTGCCGGCGCAGGCTCAGGGGCGGTAATTGGCGGTGCGCTGGGGTGGTTGGTTGGCATCGGCGCACTTGCGATTCCTGGACTAGGTCCTTTTATCGCTGCGGGTCCGATCATGGCAGCGCTGGCCGGAGCGGGAGTCGGTGGAGCTGTGGGTGGGGTTACCGGAGCGCTCGTGGGACTCGGCATTCCTGAGTATGAAGCCAAGAGATATGAAGGCAGGCTTCAAAAGGGTGGAATCTTGGTTTCCGTTCATTGCGACACCTCCGATGAGATCAAGCGCGCCAAGGAAATCATGGAACGAACTGGCGCCGAGGATATCTCCTCTGCGGGCGAAGCTTCGGCGGACGTGAAGACGAGCGACACGGCGTCAGCGAAAGAAGCGGGTACTGGTTATTAGGTCAGGAAACCAAGGGCTAGAAGGATTAATCAATCGTAATGAGCAAGGAGGCTTACATGTTCATCGTCTTATTTGCAGTTTTGTTGCTCGCGTGGTTGGGTGGCTTCTTGGTCTTCCACGTATCGAGTGCACTGATTCATGTCCTATTGCTGTTCGCGGTTGTCTCGCTGATTGTCCATTTTTTTCAGCGTAAGACCGTATCGTGAAGTATCTGTGCGATCCTCCTTGCGCTGGATTGGAGTGCAAGGAGGTGTCGCATGCGAGCTTTGTAGGCGGTAGAGGGAGCTCAACTGTTCTGTATGGTGCGCAGCTCTACAGATTTACTACAACCCCGACTGTTAAGCCGCATTGCCTGGCTTCTCTGGGTTATTGTTCTCGCTCTTATCCTGGCTTTTTGTTTCTTTGCTAGTTCCTTCTGCATTACTTTGCTGCTCGCTGGTTTTCTCGCAATACTAGTTGATCCAGTCGTCACCTACCTGGAGCGCTGGCACGCACCTCGCTCCGCCTCCGCGGGGCTCATCATAGTCGGTGGAATGCTGCTCTTGGGTTTCCTGACATACGCGTCCTATAACCGCATTTCAGACATCGTCGAGACCATGCCCCAGTATGCGGAGCGAATCCGCGAGGTCCTTAAGCCCTTGAACCAAAAGATTGCAAGAGTCCGAGAAACCGCGGGTAGCCTGAATCCGGAAACATCCACAAAGAAAATAGCTGAAGTAAAAATCAAAGAGCCGCCCAGCTGGCCCTCCTACATTATTCGCGGGGTCGGGCCGGTATGGGGAGCCATCATTATTATTGGAGTTGTGCCGTTCCTGATGTTCTTCAATCTGATTCGCAAGGAACAGATGAATCAAAGACTTACAAGCTCTTTGGGTGCGACGATCGATGTGCCTCAATTTGTAGGACGAGTAACTCAAATGGTGCGAGGATTTGCGATCGGCAACCTGATCATCGGTTCTGCAATGGCAACTGTTACGGTTATTGTCCTTCTGGCTTTGAAAATACAAGGCGCTGTGGTTCTCGGCATTGTGAGTGGTTTCTTAAACTTGATCCCATTTCTAGGTGTAATGCTCGCCGTACTAGTCCCTCTCGCGGCCGCGCTCTTGCAATTCAATACGGCAGGCTCGTTTGCCATCATTCTCTTGACGGTCGTGTGCCTTCATATCATTTCCGCAAACTTTCTAATTCCCAAGATAATCGGATCGCGAGTCAATATAGGTCCCGTTGCGGCGACAGCAGGGATCCTGTTTTGGGGCTGGCTATGGGGTTTGATGGGCATCCTTCTAGCCGTGCCCTTGACTGCGTTCGTAAAGCTTGTAGCCGATTGTCATCCATCGTTAATTCATATTTCCAACCTTCTTGCGGAATCTCCTCGTCCTGTTTCATCCTGGATACATTCGGGCCAAGAAACCATGTTCAGAACAGTTCCTTACTTCCGCAAGAGATTTCCAGCCAAAATAAAGCTTTGAAGATTTGGGAAATTGGAGGCACGGGTTTTTTCCTGTCGACGGATTGACAGTCGACCGCGCGTTTCAGGAACCTGTTGAATATAGTTCTGCTGAATTTCGCATGCTCCACTCGGAAAGGCAACAAATGATTGCGGCTTGCTCACACTGAACGAGGAAACTTAACTCTTCGATGGGTGTATCACGGAGATGCAAGACTCTTGGGGCGGTCTCTTTGTCCCGGGACCGCAGTTCAGGTTCCTGGTCCATCTAGATTGGTGAGGTGATGCTTAAGGACTCTCGCTCCCTGGTCATGCCCCGGAAGCGAGTCTTGCTTGAATTACACATCCATTCTGGACACTGTAAATGAAGTATTCACCCGGCGAACTCGCGGCTAAACGAGCTAGTTGTGCCCTCGCCTCTTCCAGCCCATCGACTGCCTTCACCCATAGTGGATAACCATCGGGTAGTTTCTTGAAGATGTCGAACTTCGCGCCCATAGCTGCCCCCGAATAGCATTTTGTTGTAGCTGCCTCAGACAAGGGCAACCGAGGCTCCAATCCCGCTATTCAATTAAATGTTCTTAGAATCAATGAGTTACGGAAGGAAGGCTTGGAGAGCGACCTTTAGCGCTTATCGCAGTGAGAAATTCTTTTGACTAGTTATGTATTTTCTGCTCGCTCCCACGGTACGGGAACCCAAGACAATGTCGCTTGTATGGTCAAATCGCCCCAATCCGCCCTTGGCGAGATCCCAAAGCGTAGCGGGCGGGGCCCTTGGTGATCGTTCATAGTGAAACGTGCTTGAGTACATCCCCGTCGAGAACTTGTTTCCATGATGAAGTGCCGTAGACTGGTCACTTCTTCGCGACCGCTGAGTATCTGGCCAGCCTCGAACGGGAAGCGTGACTTGCGTCTTGCTACTTTTCTTGTTGTACGTCTGACTCTGCTTCCCGTATGGGAAGAGTAGCGGTGACGGTGGTTCCTGCCTGAGTCGATGAAAGCTCCAGGTTACCTCCCAATTGGCGCATGCGCTCACTCATGCCGCGCAGTCCAACGCCGAATGCGCCCATCCAGTCTTGAGCTCGGTCTTTCCAATTCTTCGACTGAGCTCCTTTCCCCTCGTCACTTACTTCGAGGATGACAGCTCGGTTCCTAGTCAGCAGCCGAGCCCTTGCCGTCGAACTGCCAGAGTGCCGGTGCACGTTGGTTAAGCTCTCTTGAAGGACACGAAATAGCGCTAACTCCAGGTCGACGGGAATGCGATCAAAGTCCGAAGAGACCTCAAAGGTGGTCTTGATTCCGCTCCGCTTCGCAAATCCTTCCAGATACCACGGTATCGCCGATTTCAAGCCCAGCTCTTCAAGCATCGGGGGATACAACACGTAGGATATGGTCCGAACTTCCTTGATAGCCTCTTCAATCAGCTGGGAGCATTCGTCCAGTTGGCTGGCATCTTTTCGTTGGCCTCGCTTGGCCGAGGACTTGAGCGAATCCAATTTCATCTTCAACCCAACGAGATATTGGCCTACGCTATCGTGCAGATCCCTGCCGATGCGCCGGCGCTCTTCGTCTTGCGTTTGCAAAAGACGGAGAGAAAGTTGACGGAGTGACCTTTCCGATTCGTACAACTTTCGCTCGGCCCTCGTTTTCTCTTCCATTTCCTTTCGCAACGCTTCGTTTGTACGTATTCTCTCCGTAAAGTCACGCGTAACTTTTCCGAATCCAACCAGCCTGCCGGCCTCGTCTCTTAAAGCCGTAATGTTTACATTAGCCCAGAAGCGGGAGCCATCCTTGCGTATGCGCCATCCCTCATCTTCCAAGCGCCCTTCCCTGGCGGCGATCTCCAATTCTCGCTGCGGTTTACCTGATCGAACGTCCTCCTCAGGATAGAAGACGGAGAAGTGCTTTCCTATGATCTCGGTGACCCCATATCCTTTGATGCGTTCTGCTCCTGAATTCCAGCTGCTGACGTGACCCTGCACATCCAACATAAAGATTGCATAGTCCTGAACGGCGTCTACGAGCAGCCGGAATCGCTCTTCACTACGGCGCAGTGCAATCTTGCTTTCGGCGGTTGCAAAGGATTTGTCGTTCTCGTGTAGCACCACGGCTGAGTGTTCTGCGCATACTCTCATAAGCGGCTGAGCGTTCTTTTCGCCATAAAAATTAGCCACCGGATATGCACATCGCAGAGAGAAAGGGTGCTTCTTGGCCAGTTCGTTCCAGAGCTGTTCGAGCCGAATTGCGGCCTCAATCTTGCCCTCCTTCCACAACAACGAAACTAGCTCTCCAAATACGACGATTTCGGGACTTGCGGGTTTAAGCAGGGCCCTGGTTCGGGCAATTGTCCCACCGACTACCTCAAAGAAGCGAGCGCCGTCGGGCATCCCTTCCACCGTGATTTTCGATAGAATCTCGGGAGCGTCTAGAGCTACGTACCTTCCTTGCTTGCTGGCCTTCGCGGTGTCTAAACCGCGAGCCGTCAGCCGATGCTGAAGTCCGTCGCGGTGTACCTTGGTGGCAATGATGACCGCAGCATTGCCGGCGTCGAGAGGAGGGCCGACAAAGTTACACAACGCATCGAGAAGAGAATCGCTCTCTTGATAGAAGTAAACAACATGCTCGCCTTGAAGGGGACTGTCGGGGCGCCGCTCGAACGCTAACTTCCTAGGGTCAAAGCTCAATGCGCTAGTTGTCATTTCGATTCTCCAGTCTGACGGAGTGGGGAGCGGCCACCCGCTGGCTGGTTAACGGGGTACACTGGCTACTCATCGGGCCTGATGACGAATCTTATTCAATTTCCAGTTGAAGATAGCATGCTCGTTCGGTAAAGGCACCCCTAAGTCTTGGACGCAAGCTCTGGCGTCTTCCAAGGATGCGGTTGCTTAAAGACAGTACACCCTGCCGTGGCTTTCTGTCTGGAACGTATCGAACGGAGAAACCATATACTGTTGCCACCCGGGCATAGGTATCCATACAGTGAGACCTGTATTCTTCTGCAAACTTTTGTGTACTCGGCGAGCGATCCAGGGAGCGACCTCTGACGTGGAGAGGTATGAAGCCATGGGATGGGAAGCGCTGGTTGCGTCCTCACTTTTTGTTCCAAGAATAAACTATTCCCAGCATTAGGTCCGGCAGTGAGTCCCTTACTCTCAATAAAGTATGCAGGCTCGAGGTTCGTGCTTAGCTAGCGGATCACCCTACCAAGTGGTCGAGGGCGATATTTTCCTAGTTGAGGGATGACGCAAAGCCCATTTGCAAAGTGCAGTAATTGAAGCCTAAGCGCTCCTCCTTCGTTCTATACACCCTTTGCCTGATACCTATTTAGGACTCGCAGGCGCTCTACTAAACAGGGCGTTTTCAATAGCCTCATCATTTGTCATAGTGAGTGAAATACAAGGAGATAATCATGCCTAAAAACGCGCATCATGAAGCGGCTTCGCATCACGAAAATGCTGCCAAGGCGCATCGTACTGCTGCAGAGCATCACGGCAAGGGAAATCATGAGGAGGGAAAGAAACATTCGGCCATGGCTCATGAGCACTCTGGGAAGGCCCATGAGGCATCTAAGGCGGCCCATCAGAAATCGCAACACAGAAGTAATGCGTGTATCCCACTGTTTTGTGGGACTCGAGGCAAGGTGGCTACGACTCAACGCGGCCACCTTGCACCTCAATCTCTCGAATATCTAGCGCCAAGGTTATCTAGACCGGATTCCGACAGTCTAAAGGGTAACCTGTATTGCCGCACGATCCAGGTTGTTGCGAAAATAGTCGGGATGGTGGGATTTTTTCCAAGGAGCCCCACCACGCGCACACTGCGAACTGACACCAACAGCACGCCGGGCACTTCACTGGCCAAGCCAAGAAGAGGAGCTTCGCTGAAAGGACTAGATGAGGCCTCAACCGCGCCCGAATCCATCCTTCCAAAATCCTAGTCGCGAGAATATCGAGGCTATCGCGCAACTGGAACGTGATGCACTCCGTCGCAGGAGTTGGGCGGAGCGCTTTAGCGAATACGCGGTCAAATTCATAGGCAGTATCGCCTTTCTCCTACTTAATGTTCTACTAATGGGAGCATGGACTCTGATCAATTTAGACTTGATTCCCGGTCTAACGCCCTTTGACCGGTTTCCGTTTGGGGTCCTCGCTCTAATCGTTTCGGCCGAAAGCATAATTCTGACCATTTTCGTGCTTATTAGCCAGAATAGGCTTATGCGCCAGTCGGACAAAAGGGCGCATCTTGATCTTCAAGTAGGGCTGTTGACAGAGCAGGAATTAACTGCCGTGGTTCAGATGTTGCATAGGCTTTGTGAGCACGCGGGACTGAATATGGACTCTTCGAAACATGCTAAGACCTTCGGTGAAGCAACGGACGTGCATAAAATCGCCAGAGAACTCGACGAAAAGCTTCCCGCTGAGTAATGAGGCGAGTACAGTGCTTTGGCAGCTTCCGGGCGCTGGAGGCCGATATCGGTTCCTGATTAAGAAGGTGAATTCAATGGGTCGACGCAACACTAAGCTCGAACTCTAATTGCTAGAGTCTCAAAGGCTAAAATCATTCGAGAGCTTTGAATCAACCGGAACACTGCCCTGGCTAGGTTCTGATTGAGTACAGCCCGACAGATCGGTTATCTGGGGCAAGTGCTGTTGGATCCGGCTGTTAGATGGTGTTGCACCGACCCATTGAGCCGACAGGCTTATCAGGACTTATCCCGGCCAGGACCAGAATTGGGAATCGAGAGAAGACCAAGCCAACGCAATTACGGTCCACGTGGTACTGCAACATGGTGAGAGTCGGCGCTCTGGCAGCAATCCGAACTTAGATTTTCTGATGCCCAATTTTGTATTCGTACATAGCCTGATCTGCGCGCGACATGAGTTCTCCGAGCGAGGTCGGACACTTCGGATCGAATCGCGCTAAGCCGACACTAAGGCAGAGGCTAGCATGCGATTCGTCGGCGTTCGAGTTCTGAAGGTTCTCTTCCAGGCGAGACAAGATGAGTTCTTGGTTTTGACCCGCTTCCGTTGCCAAGGCCGCAAACTCATCTCCGCCGAGACGGGCCAGGAGGTCGGATTCGCGGAATGTCTGCTCCAAAGCGTCCGCAGCGCGAATAAGTGCCAGATCTCCTTCCCGGTGCCCGCAAGAATCGTTGATTCTTTTCAGATCGTCGATATCACAAAAGAACAGCATCAGGTTTTGCCCATTCCGCTGTGCCACCTTAAGTTGGTGCGTCGCCGAAGCCAAGAATCCCCGACGATTATAAAGACCCGTTAGGTCATCGGTGATGGCCAGATAGCAGAGCTCCCTGTCCAACAGCGCCTGCTGAAATGCACCCCATGCCGCCCTCCGGAGCGGGTCACTCAGGTTCTCAAAGTCTGGGTCGGCCGATTTCAGCCCTGTCGAGATTTCTTCCAGAGCATGAAGAATGTCATCGAGCTGTTTGTCCTCCGAGCGCAAAGCGGAGGACAGCATTGACTCAAGCGTCTCCTTAGGAGAGTGCTTGCGATGATTCCGGGAAAGTATCCTGCGATCGAGCCCTTGGTTGGGAAGGGTCACGCCGTGGCGCTGCACTTGCTCAATCCTGCTGTCTTCCCGGCCGTCCAATGAAATACATCTCTTCCCTACAGTTTTCGTTTTATCTTTCTGGGGTCGCATGCTTCATAGTTTTTCAGTCGTCGCATAAGTCGACAATCGGGAAAAAGCCGTAGTTAGCACGAAACGTTGCCTGACTCCCAAGTGGGTGACGGCGCACGCCTCGTGCACCACTTTCAGCGCGTTGGCATAGCTCTGGATCCACCTGGACTCTTTCGCCACATCTATGCTGGAGTCTCTTGTCACAACCGAATCGCGGTCGGTTACTGCTGTGCACGAACTGTGCACGATTCCAATGTTTTGATGCCATTGGGGTTAGCTTTGAGCGAAAAGCAGATTCCCCGATTTGTTGGAAACATTAGTAGTTAGAAGAAATGGACGGAGTTGTTGGAGTCGAGGGGTGTGCGCCCAAGTCAGGCGGGCCACCGAAGCCCCGCAGTCCCCTGCTCGGAAACAATCACGCACTCGCGGACCAACGATACAAGACCTGAAAGGAATCCTGAACCCGTTCGCGGTTCAAGAACAAAGGGTGCCAACCCGCCTTCCGCGTGGGACCAACTGTAGGACCATTAAGCGTTTCTGACCGCTCTAAATGCTACTTAGTGCTCCTGAAAGTGCCTCGTAAGTTGTTGACACTCCGTTCCCTGCAGACTTGCCAAGGTTCAGGTGTCGGTTCGATTCCGATAGGCCGCTCCAT
>Ga0209118_1000201_pt1 | contig 38639 bp, 41 predicted proteins | sample BlaSpr_A8_Ref_M1_FD_187988 | JGI IMG/M metagenome (GOLD analysis project Ga0209118, IMG submission 187988) | Forest soil microbial communities from Thunder Bay, Ontario, Canada - Black Spruce, Ontario site 2_A8_Ref_M1 (SPAdes) (version 2) | ecosystem: Environmental > Terrestrial > Soil > Boreal... | reverse complement strand
CACAGCATCGAGGCTCCGTGCCATCCGATCATCGCCGCGCCGATTGCGCTGGTGATGTGGTCGTACCCCGGCGCAATGTCAATCACCAGCGGCCCTAGCGTGTAGAACGGCGCCTCGTGGCACCACTCCATCTCCTTGTCCACTTGCTCTTTGATCTTGTCCATCGGGACATGCCCCGGGCCTTCGATCATCACTTGTACGTCGTGTTCCCACGCCTTCTTCGTCAGCTCGCCCAGTACTTTCAATTCCGCGAATTGCGCCTCGTCGCTGGCGTCCGCAATGCATCCCGGTCGCAACCCATCGCCCAGCGAAAAACTCACGTCGTGCTTCTTGAAAATCTTGCAGATGTCGTCGAATCGCTCATAAAGGAAATTCTGCTTTTTATGATGCTCCATCCAGTGCGCCATCAGCGACCCGCCGCGGCTCACGATCCCCGTGATGCGCTTGCGCACGAACGGCACGTGCTCGCGCATCACGCCCGCGTGAATGGTCATGTAATCCACGCCCTGCTCGGCTTGCTCTTCGATTACTTCCAGCATCAGCTCGATCGTCAGGTCTTCCGGCCGCCGCACGCGAGAAATCGCTTCATACACCGGCACCGTTCCCACCGGCACGGGCGAAGCCTCGATGATCGCTTTCCGGATTTTCGGAATCTCTCCGCCGGTGGAAAGGTCCATCACCGTGTCCGCTCCGTAGTGCACGGCGTGGTGCAGTTTCTTCAGCTCTTCATCGATATTCGAAGTCGTCGCGGAGTTTCCAATGTTCGCATTGATCTTGCACTTCGTCGCGATGCCGATCCCCATCGGCTCCAAATTCCGGTGATTGATGTTTGCGGGAATAATCGCGCGCCCCCGCGCGATTTCGCTGCGCACCAGCTCCGGCTCCAGCTTCTCCCGCTTCGCCACGTAGTGCATCTCTTCGCTGATCACGCCGGCCCGCGCCAAATGCATCTGCGACATGTTGCGTCCTTCGGACGCACGCGTGCCGTTGCCGTTTCCATTCGTCGCCGCGGCTTCCTTCTCTCGATTTTCAATCCACCCGTCTCGCAACGCCATAGGACCCCCTCAACTCCAAAACGATACACGACGCCCACTGCTCGAGATGACTGTTCGAAATGGAATTATGGCACCCACGCCCCCACGCAGCAACCTACGCTTTGGAGTGCGGCAGTTTACCCCGGCTCCTGCCGGAGCCCAGCTGCCGCTTTGCTGTTCTCCAAGAATCCCACTTGCGTGCGTCAGCTCAGACATTCATTTCGGCTGGCGTGGTACAAATCCGATTGCGCGCGGGGATTCGAAAAGTCTCCGGGCAAATTATTTTTTCAACGGTAACAACTTGACTCACTACGGATATAGGACTAGTCTCCCTCCAATTCCCCCAAGGCCCCACAAATTCAAAAGGAGACAAGCCTCTATGAATAGATTCTTCACTACGGCCGTCCTAGTGTGCTTCGCCGCGGTAGCGGCAAGCGGGCAAACCAAAGTTACTGGAACCTGTCAGTTTGGCAAACCTGACCCTCAACTCATGATTCCCGTAGGCGACCGTCCAGGCCACAGTCTTGGTGTCGATCAAACTAAATGTACGTGGACGAAGCCCCAGGAAATCGGAGGGGACAAATCAAAGGATGGCGTAAGCACCGGGACCTATGACAGCAGCAGCAGCAGCATGCACGCTCACGGCGTTCACGTCACAACAATGGAAAACGGCGACAAGCTTTTTGTGGCCTATCAAGGAACGGGGACGACGAAGGATGGTGTTATTCAACATGCAAAGGGCACCTGGACCTATACCGGCGGCAGCGGAAAGCTGAAGGGCATCAAGGGGAAAGGCACGTACACCTGCGCGCCGTCCGGTGACGGCATGTCCTGCGACATCGAGGGTGAGTACCAGCTCGCGAAATAGCTCCATCGAACAGGCGGTTGGTAACTCCGGGGTTCAAGCGCGCCCTGGCCCGGCGGAGCCAGCGGCAAGCTCGACGGGCTTGCCGTGAGGCGTGTGCCGGTAGGCCTCGGCCCAGGCTTCCTTGCGCGCGAGCATAGCGGCGTGATCGCTAAGCCCTTTCGCGGCGACGAGGCGCTCGAGCGCTGCCAGCCAATGTTGGTAATAGCGCGAACCGTCGTCGGGCTCGCCGCGGTTTGCGGCCGCCTTGAGCTCCTCGGCGAGCGCGGCTGCCCATTCCTTCCAGGTGAAATGTCCCTGTTCGGAGAGTTTGACGGTGAGAGCGAAAGCTTGGGCTTCCCAGGGCTCGGCAAACACGGGGCCGCCCTCGTCACGCGGCAGGCTCGGAAGCGCCGCGAGGTTTTCGGGCTCCGGAATCGGATCAGACCGGCTCAAGGTAGTCATCCCACATGGCCAGATAAACGGAATCGCGCGGCGCGGCCTGCTCGCCCCATAGCTCACGCGCAGCGAAGCGCACGGAGTACGCATGCTGCGGCTTCTCGCCGAGGAAATGTGCGTTGGTGTCCGGGAATACAAACACCCCATAATCCCGTTCGATCATGCCGGCTTTTCCCCGCGCGTAGCGCGGCAGCCGCGTGTGACCTACCGGATGCATATTGCGCGCACGCACGCGCTGGCCCGCTTGAAAACGCGGAGCAACGGGTACGTTGCGCCTCGTGGGCACGCCCTTCGCAACCAGTGGAGCTACTTTGTCGACCGTGAACACCGGGCTCCGGTTCGGTGAGCCCTCGGATGGCTTCCCGCTGTCGATTTCCCCGCGACCGACCAAGCCACTCTTGACCAGTAGTTCAAGGAACGCAGCCAACTGCCTTTCGTAGTAGCTCATGCGCAGATATTCAGCAGGTGGAACGAGCTCGATCTCGTAACGGCTCGTATCGATGTTCCACTTGCCCCAAGCTCCCATTGCGCGCCTCAGTGCGAACACACGCCCCTCCCAGCGCGCGTGAAATACAGGCTCGTTTTTCTCGGGCTGGATCGGGCCCATGCCGTGCATGCCGCCCATGTCATGTATTCCGTTCACACGGGGCCTCCCGCCTGGGAGAGAGTAACCTTGGCCACGCCGACCATCGCATCGCGCGTGACCAGCGCCGCCAGCGCCTCCTCGCTCAATTCTTTGCTTCCAGCCGGCCGCTCGGGCAGAACAAGGTAGCGCAGTTCGGCCGTGCTGTCCCAAACGCGCACCTCGACATCCTCCGGCAATTCGAGTCCGAACTCACGCAACACGCCGCGGGGGTCGATGACTGAACGCGAGCGATAAGGCGCGGACTTGTACCAGACCGGTGGTAGGCCGAGGACTGGCCAGGGATAACAAGAGCACAGAGTGCAGACAACGAGATTGTGCACCTGGGGAGAATTCTCGACCACCTGCATATGCTCCCCCTGCTGGCCGCCGTAGCCGAGCTCCGCGATCGCGGCGTTGGAATCGGTCAGCAGGCGCTGCTTGTAGGCGGGATCGACCCAGGCCCGCGCTACCACGCGCGCGCCGTTGCGCGGGCCTATCTTGTGCTCGTAGGTGTCGATCAGTGCATCGAGCGCCGCGCGATCAACCAATCCCTTTTCGACGAGCAACGATTCGAGGGCCTTCACCCGCAGCGTGAGGTCCGAAGGGACCGCCTGGTGTTCATGATCATGGCCTTGCGCGTTCGCGTGGGAAAGGTCGCCTGTCATTGCTGCCCCTGCCGCCGCTGTCGCAGCCGACAAGAAATCGCGTCGAGTCGTGGTCATCAGACTCTCCTCTTCGTAATCCAACGGAGAATTCTAACCTCGGTGCAAATCTCTTCTCCAGCCGCGCCGAATGCAGAGCTCCACACTGCATGCCGGACGCTGCTGGAAAACTGCGAAATATAGTTTCCCCACGCGGAATTCACGCACACCGACGGTTTGTCCCGATGGAACTCCGCAAGTTCGCGCTCCGCGCTTCAAACGTAACAGCGTCGTGATGCTGGGCGTTCCTACGCTATCGCGGTGGCAGCTTTTTCCACCGCCGCAACGGTGTAAACCACTACCGCTTTTTTGCCGCCCTTCGCGGCCGTGGCGCAGATCGAGTTCAGGTTGATGCCTTTCGCTTCCAGCTTTTCGAGGCATTGCGCCAGCGCGCCGGGTTTATTCGGCAGCTCGTACTCTTCCGCAGGAGTTTCCACGTACGCGAGCTTCGCTGCGTCCAGCGCCTTCTTCGCGCGCCGCGCATCTTCCACCACAATTTGCACCGTACCCGCCGTGCCCTGGGCGGTTCCCAGGAGAGCGAGAATATTTACTTTCGCGTTCCCAAGGGTCTTCGCGATCCCGGCGACTGCGCCAGGTTGATTCTGAACAGAGATTGTGAACAGTTTGGTCTTGGCCATAGCAGCACCTCCTACTGTGCTGGCGAGAGATTATACGCCCATGGGAGCCCTTCGGGTGCTGTGGAAATGTGGGCGTCGCGCGATCAGGGCGCTGCGGCAAGGGCGGAGGCGTCCAGCATGCGGCACGAGGTGTGGCCGCTAAGCGCGAGGGTGAGATCGAGGTCAGCGAGAAGATTGAGGACGACGTCGCGGACGCCCTGTTCGCCGGCGACGGCCAACCCCCAAATGTACGGGCGTCCCAGCAGGACTGCTTTGGCGCCCAGTGCGACCGCCTTGAAAACGTCGGCGCCGCGGCGGATGCCACTGTCGAACAGAACGGGGATGCGGCCGTTTATTTCCTTAACGACGGCAGGAAGCGCATCGAGGGCCCCCACAGCACCGTCCACCTGGCGGCCTCCGTGATTGGAAACGATGACGCCATCCACGCCAGCTTCGAGCGCGCGGGCGGCATCGGCAGGGTGCAGAATGCCCTTGAGGAGGATGGGGAGCCGACTGTGCTGCCGCAGGAAAGGAATGTCGCTCCAGGTGAGCGCGGCATTGGAAAAGAGGCTGCCCCAAAGCTGGATGGCCGGGACGGGATTGCGTTCCGGCGGCTCCAGCAGAAGCGCGCGAAAGACAGGGTCGCTGAAATAATTGGCCAGCCCCTGGCCATGGAAAAATGGCAAGTAAGGGTGCCGAAGATCGCGCTCGCGCCAGCCCAGCATGGACGTATCGAGCGTCACCACCAGGGCTTTGTATCCGGCGCGTTCGGCACGCAGCAACATGCTGGCGGTCAGCTCCGGATTCTTGCCCCAGTAGAGCTGGAACCAGCGCGGCGCGCTGCCTGCGGCTTTCGCGACTTCTTCGATCGAATTGCTGGACATGGTGCTGAGAACGAACGGAAGGCCGAGCGAGGCAGCGGCTCGCGCGGTGGCCACTTCCGCTTCGTTGTGAATGATTCCCTGGACGCCAACGGGAGCGAGAATCACGGGAGCCGGCAAGCGCGTCCCGAAAAGCTCGGCACCGAGATCCCGATGCGTAACCTCGCGAAACATGCGCGGCACGATGCGCCAGCGGTAAAAGGCTTCGCGATTGGTGCGCATGGTGTCTTCACCGCCGGCTCCGCCCGCGATGTAATCGTATGCGGTCGGTGAAAGAATTTCCTTGGCCTTTTCCTCCAAAAGGGAAAGAGGAATGGGGCAGGAAAGCGATCCGCCCGTGAGACCCTGCGTATAGATATGCCGCTCGCGGTCCGCGCCGGAAGGGATGGGAACTGGCGTGACGGGTTCGCTCATGGTGAAGCAGGATTATACACGCGAGAGAAAAGAGTATGACTGTGGGAGTGCGGGGGGCGATTGCCCATACCAGCGATGCCGGCGCCCTCCGAAGAGTGGCGGCCCAGCGGATTGATGTTGCATCATAGGGAGTATGAGCACGGCAACGGCACGGGTTCCCGAACAAGTGGTGGAAAGACGGCTCCCGCCCGGGCCTTCGGGGCTGGGGTTTTATTTTTCTCTGCTCCGGACTCCGAAGAACTGGCTGCGTTTTCTGGGGCGCCTGGGGAAAGAGTACGGCGACATCTCGTTTTTCCGGCTGTTTGGGGTGCCCATCTGTTTTATCAACAAGCCGGAGTATATCGAGAGGGTGCTGGTTTCCGGCGTATCCGATTTTGCGAAGTCGAAGGACTACGCGCCGCTCAAGACGTTGATGGGCAACGGACTGCTCACGAGCGAAGGCGAGTTTTGGCGGCGTCAGCGAAAGCTGGTGCAGCCGGCGTTCCACCGGGAACGAATCGCCGCATACGGCGATGTCATGGTGAGCTACGCGGAGAGGACGATGGCTGGGTGGCGCGACGCGGAGACACGCGACGCGCACAAGGACATGATGAAGCTCACGCTCGACATCGTGGCCAAAACGCTTTTCGATGCCGATGTGACATCCGATGCGGTGGAGGTCGGCGAGACCCTGGAAGTGGCGATGGAACGATACTCGGCGCTGGCATGGCTCGCGGTATTCTTGCCCCCGCGCGTGATGGCTCCCTGGAATTGGATCTTTCGCAGGACGCTGCGCCAGCTGGATACGATTATTTACCGCATCATTCGCGCGCGCCGCGAAAGCAAGAACGATCCGGGAGATTTGTTGTCGATGCTGCTGAAGGCACAGGCGGAAGACGGCAGCCAGATGACGGATCAGCAATTGCGCGACGAGGTGATGACGCTTTTCCTGGCCGGACACGAAACGACGGCGAACGCGCTGGCGTGGACGTGGTACCTGCTTTCGCTGAATCCCGAAGCCGAAGCCCGGCTGCATGCGGAGCTCAAGGAAGTGCTGGCGGGACGTTCGCCGCGTATTGAAGATTTGCAGCGGCTGCGCTACACGCAGGTGGTGGTGAAGGAATCGCTGCGGCTTTTTCCGCCGGCTTGGGGCGTCGGGCGGGAGACGTTGCGCGAGATTCAACTCGGCAAGTTTCGCGTGCCCGCAGGCACGAACGTTTTCATCAGCCAGTGGGTGGTGCAACGCGACCCACGATACTTCGAGCAACCGGAAAAGTTTTTGCCGGAGCGATGGACCGAGGAGTTTGAAAAGCAGCTGCCGAAATTCGCGTATTTCCCGTTTGGTGGCGGCCCGCGCGTTTGCGTCGGTGCGTCGTTCGCCTTGATGGAGGCGGCGCTGCTGCTGGCGACCATCGCGCAAAAATACCGCCTGGCCGTCGATCCCACGCACCCGGTCGTTCCTCTCGCGTCCGTGACGCTACGTCCCAAACACGGCATCCGTGTGAAGTTGCAGCAGCGTCCTGCCTAGTACGCATCCCCGCCAACGCTTAAACGATGCCAGTAAATTCCGTGCCAGGAATGCACCATGCTGCCCATGCGCTCCTGGCAAACCTTGTTGGAGAATCCGTCAGGCAGTCCGGATGAGGAAAACGGTCCGCGGGCGAGGGCGGAATCGCGCGAAGAAATCGAGCAACTGCTTCCACGGCGCATATTTCTTGTTCAGCAGCTGCATGCCGCGATAGGCTTCCGCGCCGGTCACAATCTCGGCGTGCGCATCCACCCATTGGTCCAGCAAGCCGCCGCGCGCGTTGCATGGCGCAACTCTCACGCGGTTGTTGTTCCGGATGCGCTTCACTTTTCCCGAAACGCCGATGGTATAGACGTACAACTTTGCTTCGCTCGAATCGAGGCTCACGGAGGAATCCGCGGCAAACCACACGGGCGTCTTCACGCCTTCGCCGCTTTTTTTGAAGGTTTCGAGATTCAGGTACTTGTGCCCGGCAAACGCCGCAAATCCCATGGCCTCGCTCCTGCGGATTCGCTGCGCGCGATTTTACCGCGGGCACAAACAAAATGGGGCGTAACGGCTTGGAAGGAAGTCTAAGCGCGAACATTGGAGCTGACAAGCGGGGGCCGCGGCTGGCCGCGGGAACTTTCGATGCGATCCGATGGTGGCGCTGCGCTACGAATAGCGGCTAGCTCTGGTGCCGAATGCGCTCCGCGAGTGCCCTCGCCCTCTGCCGGGCAATCTCCACCAAGCGGGAGTCCGCAGCAATTTGATCCAGCACCGGAAGCGCGCGCCGGGGCTCGGGCAGGAGGCTGTGATTGAAATCCGTTTCGAATTGCAGCAGCGCGTCGTTGATTCCCAGGCGGTCGTATTTCATGCGGCGGGCGATGAGCGTGAGGTGTTCCTGCTGGCGCGCAAGGCCTTCGAAGATCTGCAGCAACTGGTTGGCGGTGGAATTCAGCGTGTAATTGAACTTTGTTTCATGGGCTTCCGAACCCTGCTCCCAGCGAAACGTTTTTTCACCCAGGTTGGCGATCTTCCGGTGCACGTCCAAGTCCTGCCCGCGGAAATGGTGCAACTGCGCGGCCAGGTCAAACATCTTTGCGCGCAGCGAGGCGCTGATTTCGAACGGATTTGCCCCGCGTTCTTCGTCCAACTGACGAATTTCGTATGTCGCGGCGTCAGATTCTTGGTAAACAATGATCTCGATAAATTCAGGAGTGCTCGACTGGAAAACGCGGCGGTAAGTAAGCTTCGCGCCCTTGGGCACGCTCGGCTGAGGTTCATCGGAAGCTGCGGAGGTAAGAGCGGCGGGCTTTGCCTGGGGCGCGGCGCTACAGACGGTGCTCGCAAATGCTCCACAGAGAAGGAGACAAGCGCAGAGTGCAAGGAAAGCGTGGCGATCGGAAGGCTTTCTCATTGAATTTATAGGATGCGCGGCAATGGGTTTCGCGTTGCGCTGTCGGCCGTCGCTACCGCCAGACGCACGCCGCGGGGCTTTGGCAGCAAGACGGTGTCGGGCAGCGCAAACCTACGCCGCGCCTGTTCCTTCTGCAAGTGACATAATGCCACTGCCAGAGCGTCGGCGGCGTCCGCGGGCTCAGGCGTTTCGCTCATGGACAGCAGCGCCCGCACCATCAACTGCATCTGGCGCTTGTCCGCTTGCCCGTGTCCCGCAATGGATGCCTTCACTTCCCGTGGCGCATAGCTATGTACCGCCACGCCGTGCTGTGCCGCCGCCAGCAACACCACCCCGCGCACTTCCGCCAGCCGCAGCGCCGTTCGCATGTTCAACGCCGTGAAAACACTTTCCACGGCCATCGCGTCCGGCATAAATTTTTCGATCAGGCCGCAGAGCAGCGTGTGCACATCCTGCAGGGCGGCACTCGCGCACTCCTTCTGACGCTTTGCGGTGACGCGCATTGCACCGTAATGCAGCATGCGGCAGCGCCGTCCGTCGCTCTCCACGATGCCGTATCCCGTCGGCCCGGCAGCCGCCGGGTCCACACCCAGCACTCGCACCCAGCCGCGCTGTTCATTCCCGAGGCGCATGGCCATCAGTCTACGGCCATCGCTAATCTGCTGCCACAAGTTTGTGACGTTTCGTTATCGCAAAAGAAAAACGGCCATCCAGTTTCCCGAGGATGGCCGCGAAGACAGGAAAGCAACTTAGTTTGCGCCGACTGCCGCTTGAATCTCCGACTCGTCAATGTCGAAGTTCGCGTAGACGTGCTGCACATCGTCATGTTCTTCGAGGGCTTCGACGAGCCGCACCATTTGCGTGGCCTGCGGCCCGGTCAGCTTGATGTAATTTTGCGGCACCATCCCGAGTTCCGCCGACGCAGGCGTAATCCGGGCTTTTGCGAGCGCTTCTTTCACCGTCTCAAACGCTTCCGGCGGCGTCACGATGTACCAACTGGAACCATCATCTTTCATGTCCTCTGCGCCGGCTTCCAGCACGATGTCCAGCAACTTGTCTTCGCTGGCTTGCTCTTTGGGGACGACAATCTCGCCTTTCCGGTGGAACATCCAGCCGACCGCGCCCGCTTCGGCGAGGTTGCCACCGTTTTTGCTCATCAGGTGGCGGAATTCTCCGACGATGCGGTTGCGATTGGTGGTCACCACCTGGATCAGGATTCCCACGCCGCCCGGGCCGTAACCTTCGAACGTCGCTTCTTCGTACTGCTCGCCTTCGAGCTGCCCTGTGCCGCGCAGCAGCGCGCGCTCGATGTTGTCGTTCGGCATGTTTTCGTTCTTGGCCGCGAGAATCGCGGTGCGCAGGCGTGGATTCGAATTCGGGTCGCCGCCGCCGATCCTGGCAGCAATGGTGATTTCCCGGATAACCCTTGTGAAGACGCGGCCGCGCTTCGCATCGGTGGCCGCCTTCTTGTGCTTAATGGTGGCCCATTTTGAATGCCCAGACATGACACTTCCTCTTTGTCTTGCGCGACCCCGACCGAGTCGGGATCCACATTGAGTGAAATTTTGCGCCGCAGAGCGGTCGCTCGGGAAAAGCAGCACCAGTGCGGAGACCTACGGTGAACCGCAAACCCCTGCGGAACCTTCGCAGTTTAGCACAGCCAGTCTCCGCGGGAAACCGGGTATACTCCACCCCGGGGCACCTCCTTGCGCTCGAGAAAATCGCGCAAATCCGCCGGGAATTGCCGGAAAGCAGCGGAGCGGCGCTATGCCTGACCGCCGCTACCGTGTCCTCGCGATTGCGACTCACCCGGCCCAATACCAAGCGCCTCTGTTTCGCCGGATGGCCATGCGTGCGGACCTTGATCTTCACGTTGCGTACTGCACGCTGCGCGGCGCGGAAGCGGCGCACGATCCGGAATTTGGCGCGACGGTTAAATGGGACATCCCGCTGCTCGATGGTTACGCGTGGACTCACGTTCCGAACAAGGGGTCCGGCGCAGAGTCTTTTTTCGGGATACGCAACAGCGGTATCTGGAAAATAATTCGCGAGGGGAAGTTCGATGCGGTGCTGTGCTACGTGGGCTACGTGCGGGCGTCGTTCTGGATTTCTTGTTTGGCTGCGAAGCTTTACCGTGCGGCGTTTCTGTTTGGCACGGATACGACTACCCTGACGCCGCTTGATGGCCGCATGTGGAAGCGGCACTTCAAACGCTTGTTCTGGCCGTTTCTTTTTCGCATCGCGGATCAGGTGATTGTTCCATCGTCGGGGAGCGTTGCGCTCATGCGGTCGCTGGGACTGCCGGAGGAGCGCATCACGTTGACACCCTACGTTGTTGATAACGATTGGTGGCTCGCCGAATCCGGCCGTGTGGATCGCGCGGCCGTCCGCGGCTCCTGGGGCGCTTCACCCAAGGACACCATCATTCTTTTCTGCGCGAAGCTGCAGCCGTGGAAGCGCCCGCTGGATCTTCTTCGTGCCTTTGCAAAGGCGAATCTTCCAAACGCGCTGCTAGTCTTCGCCGGCGAAGGCCCTCTGCGGCGGCAGCTCGAAGCGGAAGCCGCGCACCTGGGCGTGACTTCTCGCGTGCGTATTCTGGGGTTCGTCAACCAAACACAGCTTCCGGGCATTTACACCGCCGCTGACCTGATGGTGCTTCCTTCCTCATACGATGCTTTCGGCGTGGTCGTAAATGAAGCCATGCTTTGCGGATGCCCTGTTGCTGCGAGTGACCACGTGGGAGCCGCGCGCGATCTCATCGCTCACGGGAGCACCGGCTTCGTGTTTCCGTGTGGCAACGTCGAAGCGCTTGCTGCAATTCTGCAGCAAACGAGTGCGGAACCTGCAAGACTTTCTGAGATGGGGCGCGTGGCACGCGCGCGGATGGAGTCGTGGTCGCCGCGCGAGAATATCCAAGCGACGCTGACGGCCGTCGCGCGCGGAGTGTCGCGCAAAGCTGGCCGGCCTGTTCCGCCATCGGCGCAGCCACGCGCGCGGGCCGCAGCGCCGGGCTCCGCAGGTGGCGCATCGCAGAAACTTTCCGAATGAAACTGCTGGTCTATTCGCACTATTTCGCGCCGAGCATCGGCGGCGTCGAAACCATCGTGCTTGCGCTCAGCCGGGGCCTCGCCGAGCTCCGCGCGGGGAATGGAGCGCCGGAATTCGAGATTACCGTCGTCACGGAGACACCTGCCGGAAATTTCGACGATCGCTCGCTCCCGTTTCGCGTTATCCGACAGCCCGGTTTCCTTCTCCTCTGGCGGCTTATCCGTGCATCCGACACCATTCACGTTGCGGGACCCGCTCTTTTGCCCCTCTTTCTCGCGAGGCTGGCCGGCAAGCCCGCCGCAGTCGAGCATCACGGCTATCAGGCGATTTGTCTGAACGGAATTCTTGTCCATCAGCCGGACCGGTCCGTATGTCCCGGGCACTTCCAGGCGAGGCGCTATGTGGAGTGCTTGCGTTGCAACGCTTGGGAAACTTCGTGGCTGCGTAGCTGCAAGAATTTGCTTCTGATGTTTCCGCGTCATGCGCTCACGCGGCGGGTTGCGGCAAATGTTGCCGTGAGCCAGCATGTACTGCAACGTCTGGTGATGCCGCGTTCGACGGTCATTTATCATGGTATCGACGATCCGCTGTCGAACACGACTCCCTTGTACTCTTCCCACGGCAGAATTTGTTTTGCCTATGTCGGCCGGCTGGTCCAGGAAAAGGGAATTCCCGTTCTGCTACAAGCGGCGAAAAAACTAGTCGGCGAAGGTCACCAGCTCGATGTGAGGCTCATCGGAGACGGAGATGAACGAGGGAACCTGGAAGAAATGATCGGCCGGGAGGATCTGGAGAGCTACGTCCACATTACCGGTTATTTGACTGGCACGGCGCTGGCGGATGCTCTTTGCGATGCGCAGGTGTTGGTGATGCCGTCCAACTGGGAGGAGACGGCGGGGCTAGCGGCCATCGAGCAGATGATGCGAGGCAGACTCGTGATCGTTTCCGATATTGGCGGGCTTGGCGAGATTGTCGGCGATGCCGGTCTCCGATTTACGCCGGGAAACGCCGATGCACTCGCGGATTGCATGAGAAAGGTATTGCAGAACCCCTCACTCATAGAATCCTACGGCCGGAAAGCGCGCGAGCGCGCACTCGGGCTCTTCACGCGGAGCCGAATGACAGAGGAGCACGCCGGAATCTATCGCGGGATTTTGCGTCAGAGGGAAGGCTGAGGTATGGCGACGGAAAAGGCGAAATCCTCCGCGCGGCTCGTCAGGGCGCTTCCTGGAACGCACGAGCGGGTCGTCGAGACCGCTCTGCGCTACACATCACCCGGTGCGCGCGCTCTGGAACTTGGCGCGGGAAGCGGGGCGCTGGCGGAACGCCTTCAAGCAGCGGGTTTTAGCGTAATCGCCGCCGACATCGAGAATTATTTCGAGCTGGGAACGGAGTTCTTAAAGCTGGACCTGAACGATTCGAATTTTGAGCGGGCGCTGCCTTCGGAATTTGATTTGATCACCGCTGTCGAAGTGATCGAACACCTGGAAAATCCTACGGCCTTCCTGCGCAGCATACGCAAACTCCTGAAGCCTGATGGGGCCGCAATCCTCACGACGCCGAATGTGGAAAACGTTCCCGCGCGTTTGAAATTCCTGATGCGAGGAGAAGTGCGGGCTATGGACAAGTTCGCGCCCGAGCACATTACGCCGATCCATCTCGACCTGTTTGTTCGGAAGATCGTTGCGCCGAGCGGTCTGGGGCTGGCCGAACATTTTGTCTACCCCAAGAACGATTTTCCGCTGACGGCGCGCAGATACTTTGTGCCGTTTTTTCGATTGCTTGCTCTGGTTATGAAAGGTCCGGCGCTTACCGGAGACTGTCATTTTTTTGTACTGAAGAGAGCCGAGGCTCAGAAATCGGCATTGACTGGCAGTGGCGCGGCATGATTCCACCGCGTGCGCATCCTCTAGGTAAGTTACTTCGTCTACCCCTTGCACTCCTCTCCAAAGATTCCGTGGTGCCAGTTCTGGCTGGGCCATTAAGAGGCAAGAAATGGGTCGTGGGTTCCAGCGTGCACGGCTGCTGGTTCGGAAGCTACGAATCACAAAAACAACGATTCGTTGCTGAGGCCTTGAAGCCGGGCCAGATAGTGTATGACGTCGGTGCAAACGTAGGCTTATATTCGCTGCTAGCTTCTGGGGCAGTCGGGCCTAACGGGCGCGTCTTCGCTTTCGAACCAGTCACGGAAAACGTCCACTACTTAGAGCGGCATCTGGCGCTGAATGGGATTTCGAATTGTTCCATTGTGCGGGCAGCAGTTTGTGCGCAAGACGGTACAGGGCAATTCGATTTCTCGGATGACCGGAGCAGGGGCAGGCTTTCGGCGCATGGGACCGAATCCGTGCCCACTATTCGGCTGGATTCTTTCCTCGCGGCAGATCGAAAGAGGCGCCAGCCACATTTTGTGAAAATCGATGTGGAAGGAGGAGAAGCGCAAGTTCTGGAAGGGGCTGCGTCGTTATTGAAAGAGAATTCGTTAATAGTTTCTGTTGCCACACACAGCCCGGAGCTCGATGTTTACTGCAATAGATTGCTCACGTCCCTTGGTTACAGGGTGCGGCAAATCGGCGCCTATGATCTGTGGGCAACTAAGGATTGATTCGAAGTCTAAAACTGAGGTTGAAGCTCCGGACATCTATCACCGACGAGGCGCTGTTCGCCCCTTTGCTGCCCAGAGTATGATTGAAGAATCCTAGGCTCCACGACGAGTAGACTCTATGGTGACAGAGAAGAGGCACCGATTTTCGGACCGGGCGTGGTACAAGGTGCGCACGAATTTACCTCCGTTTGTTGAGATTCGATTGGAATTGGGGGCTATGAGGGGGTATTCATTTTCCGTGGAGCGCGATGCTGCCGCCGCAGAAGATAACGGGTGGTTTGAGGCCATTGGATGAGGTTTGTTACACAATCAGTTTCCGGCCAGTTTCGTCGTGGCCCGCTGGTTGCCTTGGGGTTTTTCTTATTTGTGGTGGTGGCCGGTTATCAAGCTTCCCAGTTCATCTTGTCGGGCGACACTTCAGGTCTCATCCTCACTGCGATTTTTTTCATCTTTGTTGCCGTTGTTGTCGTCATGCTTAACGACTGGCGCCGTGGGCTGTATTTCTTCCTGATCTGGCTTTTGTTTGAGGATTTTGCCCGCAAATTTCTCGGCAACAACATGGCGGTTTACTTCGGGAAGGATATTCTGGTCGCGGTGGTGTACGTGTCTTTTTTTGCGGCATATCGCCGCAAGGAAGTGCGGACTTTTCGTCCCCCATTTCTCATACCGCTCCTCTTGCTTGTTTGGTTCGGGGTCATGCAGGTCTTTAATCCTGCTTCCTTGAGCTTGAGCTACGGCGTACTGGGTTTGAAGCTTTATTTTTATTACATCCCGCTGATGTTTGTTGGTTATGCCCTGTTCGAAACGGAAGGCGATCTGCGGCGATTCTTTTTCATAATCTTGCTGGCCGGTGGAGTCATCATCTCTCTCGGTATCGTGCAGTCCATCCTTGGGCATACTTTCTTGAATCCAGAAAGTCCGGGCGAAGATATTCGCGAGTTGAGCCAGCTCTATCGAGTAGCACCCCTCTCCGGTGTCATCGCCTACCGCCCCACGTCCGTATTCGTCAGCGCCGGCCGGTTTGCAAATTTTCTCATCCTGACGTGGCTTCTGGCGTTTGGTTTCAGCGGCTATCTTTTGCTGCGTCACCGCTCTGGCCGGAACCTCGCGTTTCTTTCGCTTTCCGCGGCGTTCGCGGGCGTGGCGCTTTCCGCTTCCCGCGGTGTGCTTCTCTGGGTTGCGCTCAGCGCCATCGTAGGTACGGTCGCCTTTCTGTGGGGTTCGCCCTGGCGGCATAACGCCATCACTCGCATCCTGCGCACTCTCCAGAGGGCTGCTATCGGCGCTTGCCTCGCTCTGGCAATTCTGATGGCTACCTACCCGGAAGCTTTGCTTTCCCGCGTGGCCATCTACCAGGAAACTCTTTCGCCAAACAGCACTGCAAATGAGTTTGTCTATCGTGCCCGCGACTACCCCGTGCAGAATTTTCTGCTGGCATTCACCTATGACCGCTGGCCGTACGGCTTCGGTATTGGTACCTCCTCGCTCGGGGTGCAATACGTCAGCCGCATCATGCACGTGCCGCCGATGGGGATCGGCGTGGAGAATGGCTATGGCGTTCTGGTTATCGAGATGGGGATAGTCGGTTTGGCACTATGGATAATCATGAGCTCCGCGATCGTTTTCACGGCATGGAAAGTGGTCCGCAAGCTCAAGGAATCGCCGTGGTTCCCGCTGGGCTTCATGATTTTCTGGTATGCGTTTTTGTTGCTGTTTCCGCTGACATTCAACGGAATCGCCCCTTATCAGGATTTTGTGCTGAACGCTTTCCTGTGGCTTCTCATCGGAATTCTGTTTCGCCTGCCAACCATGGTTTTAACACCGGAACTGGCAGCTCCTTCCTCTCCTGACAATCAGCCTCGCGGCCGGATGCGCTAACTTGCGCCTCGCCGTCGTCTCTCCGTTCCTGGATCGGCGCCACGGTACGGAGCGCTGCATCATCGAGCAGCTCGAACGCTTTGCCACGCATTCCGATGACGAAATTCATCTCTATTCGCAGAGGGTGGAAGATCTCGCCGACGTCGTCCGTCATTCCGGCGCTTCGAAATCGGCACGGATTCTTTGGCACAAAGTTCCGGCCATTGGCGGCCCGCATCTTTTCGCCTACCTTTGGTGGTTTTTCGCCAATCAAGCGCAGCGCTGGTGGGACTCGCGCATGCGGGAACAAAAATTCGATTTGCTCTATTCGCCGGGAATCAACGCGCTCGACGCGGACGCCATCGCCGTTCACATTGTTTTCCATGAGCTTTACCTTCAGGTTCGCGCTCAATTGAGATTTCGCAATGCGCCACTTGCGAGCTGGCCGCGCATTTTCCACCGTAAGCTCTACTACCACCTCATGATGGCCCTGGAACGCAGAATCTATCGCCGCAGGGCCAGCTCGCTCGCCGGTGTCTCCGGCCTGGTTGCCTCCCGATTGGCGAAACATTTCGAGCGCACCGACGTCGTGATCATTCGCAACGGTGTGGATACGGGGCGCTTCTCGCCGGAGCTGCGGCTGGCGCGACGAAATTCCGTTCGCGAGCAATTTTCTATCTCCCCGGGTGACTTCTGCATCCTCTTGATCGGCAACGATTGGAAGACAAAAGGCCTTGATACGTTATTGCGCGCGCTGGCGCTATGCCGTGAATTGCCCTTGAAACTTCTCGTGGTGGGCACCGACGACCGCGACGCTTACGGAGCAACTATTCGAGATTGCGGCGTTGCGGACCGAGTTCGTTTTTTGGATCCCTCGCCGGACGTTTTGCAGTTCTATGCCACCGCCGATGTATATGTGGGCCCATCGCTTGAGGATGCTTATGGTCTTCCAATTCTCGAGGCAATGGCGTGCGGCTTGCCGGTTATCGCCAGTTGCCGTGCAGGAGTCAGTGAGATCATCACCAACGGAAAAGATGGAATGATTTTGCAGGAAGTTCAAGACTCTCAGGAACTAGCGGGGATGTTTCGAACCCTCCACGCAAATCCTGCATCGTGCCGGCAGATGGGAGAAGTAGCCTGCAAAACCGCGCAGCAACAGACTTGGGAGCGCAATGCCGCGGAGGCGTGGAAATTTCTTCAAGAAGCGGCGGCGAAGAAGAAGCGTTTAAAAGCCTGATGGCGCGCGCTTAATTGATGCTCGCGGAGACCCATCTCAGTTAACATTCCGTCCGCGCGGCTGGCGCTGCGCGTCATTTTTGAAGAGGCCCGATGCCAGGAAAACCGGATCCAGCCGTAGAGATTCAGCGCCGGTACTACACGGATACCGCCGCTCGCTACGATTCGATGCACGCGCACGAAGGTTGCGGCGATCCCGCCATCACTAAGTTCGTGTCCGCGCTCCTGCAGATGCTCGAGGTGCGGTCTGTGCTCGATGTAGGCACGGCCACCGGGCGCGGAATGCGCGATTTGAAGCGAGCGCTGCCGGGAGTGTTCGTCTGCGGCGTCGAGCCGGTGGCGGCCCTCGTCGATCAAGCCTTGCAGAGCGGCGATACCGCCGGTGTCCAGGTAATTCGAGCGACGGGGGATGCGCTTCCGTTTGCCAACGGCAGCTTCGATGCCGTGTGTGAGTTTGCCGTTTTGCATCATGTCGCGAATCCCAGTGCGGTAGTCAAAGAGATGCTGCGCGTCGCGAAAAAGGCAGTTTTTCTTTGTGATAGCAATCGCTTCGGCCAGGGCTCGAGCGCTGCGAAGTACATCAAACTGGCGCTATACAAGAGCGGATTGTGGGGTGTGTTTAATTATCTGCGTACCGGCGGGAAAGGCTACACGATCACGGAAGGCGACGGACTGGCCTATTCTTACAGCGTGTACGATTCCTTCGGACTTATCTCCCGGTGGGCCGACCGCTTGATTCTGATCCCGAGCAATGCAGGAGACAAAAGCACCAGCTGGTTTCATCCGTTGTTCAATAGCGGCGGCATTCTTGTCTGCGCCATGAAAGATAAGAGCTAAGGCCCGCCGAAAACGGGGTACAGCGAGGAAGTGCGGGATCCACGTGCTGCCGAGCGAGGCTTCCGTTTGCGCAGGAAATTTGCACTGCTAGAATAAGCGGCCGTGAGGCACATTGACTGCTGACCAAGCGCACTTTCCCTCCAACGCGATTCCATCGGACGCGAGGAGACTTGCCTACCAAATAGGATTCGCTGCCGCGCTTCTCTATCTGGCCTTCTTGCCCCCGGGAATCTATTCAGACGATGGTAATTCGATGCTGGGAGTCGCCGAATCCATCGTCACGCGTCACGACCTGACCGTGACGCCTGGACTCGGAATTCCCGGACGCGGCGGGCAAATCTACTCAATCTACTATCCCCTGCAATCTCTCCTAGCCGTGCCCTTCGTCGGCGCCGCCGCATTGGCCGCCCGCCTGCTTCATGCACCTTTCCATTTCATGGCGGCTGCTTTTGCCGGTGTCTTGCCCGCGTTGTACACCGCGGCGACCGTCGCCTTGGTCGCCGTCATGGCTCTGCAGTTGGGAAGCACGAGGCGGGGCGCCCGCCGGAGCGCCCTTTGCTTTGCATTGGGCACGGTTGCTATGGTCTACACGCGGACTTTTTACGCCGAGCCGCTGTTGTCGTTGTTGGTCGCCGGAGCCGTATGTTTGATCCTTACCCGTATTTCGCGAAAAATATTTTTTGCCGCACTGTTGGCGCTGCTGGCGGTGTTGGCAAAACCCACTGGCATCCTTCTCGGTCCTCCATTGTCTCTCTATCTTTTTCTAAAAAGAACTCCCGCCCGACTCAGTATTCTACCTGCCGTAGGCAGCGTCTTCGGGCTGCTTTTCTACTTCCTCTACAACATACTTCGTTTTGGAAACCCTCTTTACTTCGGCCCACCGTGGGCCTTCTCTCTCTCCGCGCTCCCACAGGGTATTACCGGCTTGCTCTGTAGTCCGGGGCGCGGAATTCTCTGGTATTGCCCGCCAGTCTTGATGGCCATACTGGGATTTCGCAAAGCCAAGAAAACAATGCCGACCGAAGCACTCTTGATCGCCACACTTTTTGGGGGTTTCCTGGGGCTCCACGCCGCCGTGCCCTTCTGGCACGGCGGCTGGTCCTGGGGACCGAGATATCTGCTCCCCGTTCTGTCGGGTTTGATGGCGCTGACGGGCTTGCTGGAAGGAAAAGCAGCCAAAGGGCTGCTCGTATTGGCGTTCGCGGGATTCCTCGTGAATGCGCCCGCGATGGTCTCCTATTACGAGCGCTACTATGCGGAAGCGAACGAGCAGGGAATTTCGGAGAATGCCTTACTCTGGTCTCCGTCGCACGCGCCGCTGCTTCACGCATGGGGCGCTGCCTCGCGCGAGATTGCCGACGCGCGAAAACACGACGTCAGAGAGATTTTCCGGCACGCGGGTACTCCTAGCGCCACGATCGGATCTTCGCGCGCGTTGCGCGTCGTGGCTTTGTGGTGGTGGGTGCTTCCCCTCGTGCACATTCCCCGATGGCTTGGTTTTGCCTGTTCGCTCGGGATGGCAGCCTGGGCCTGCTTGATCCTATTTCGAATGCGCCTCGGACCTCTCTAAGTTGGGCGAGGGTTCTTTTCAACGACCCGCGCGCCGGGCCACAACCGCTTTTCGCGTCGCTTCCAAAGTGAACGCCAGCGATTCCCGGGGAATGCTCGTCACGAACGGGCCGATCAGCCAGCCGAGTCCGGCGGGAATATTCCGCGTCAGCGACGCGACTTCGCTTTGCACATAAACGCCGCCGTCGCGTTCTTCCATCCTCCACCATGTTTCCATCCGCCAGAGAAAACCGCCGTCATCGCCCGGCGTTTTTTCGCGCTCATTGCTCTTTCCCGGATTTTCCACTTCGGCGATTCGCACCGCCGAGCTCCGGCTATGCGCTCGCTCCGGAGTGTCCCGGTAATATTGGACATCATGCTCCGTGTTCAGAACCACGGTGATCACTTTGTGGCGCCGGAATCGTAGAAAAACGCGGAAATGATCTCCGTCCCTCGATTCCATTTTTGATCGTTCCACATCCGGAGCGTAATACACCGAGTGCCGGTCGTAGTCCTTGAGAAGTACCAGCACGTCATCGAGTTTGGCGCCGGGGACGAAGATCAAACCCACCCAGTGATGAATCATTCCGCCTGGACAGCGGATTGGCTCGCCATTTTCGCGTGTTTCGAGCTTTTCCATTTTCACTTCGCCGCGTTTCAGCTCGGCATAAGCCGCTGCGCGCGCGGTTTCCGGCAGTGCATCGATCCATAACAAGCCGCTGCCGCGTTTCAGTTCTTCCGCGTTGCGCGCGCCAGCCAGTTGCACATAGTGTTGAAACGCTGCGTCAGTTTCTTCCTTGAGTTTCACGGATGCGGGATCAGCGGCTGGTGTGGCGCGCGTGGCGAGGCATGGTCCCGCCAGGAGGGCCACCAGCAGGAGCGCCGTTCGTACCATTAAGCTGCCTGTAATAATGTTCATCTGTCGCATAGACGCGTCATAATGCTGCCGGGCTTAGTCTCGCAAGTTGCTGATTGCAGGCTTCGAAGAAGCAATCGCATATTCTTGCACGCATCCGGAAGTGCATGCGGCGTACCGGATTCCTCTCTCTCGAATTGTCACACGAATTGTTCTTCGGGTTTTCGACGCCGCGCGTCCAGAAGTTCCCTGACGAGCGCACCAGGAGTGAAGGGGGAGAAGGAAAAACTGGCGGGTTGGGTAGCTCGCACACGGCCCCTTGCGGAGCCGCTGTCCCCGCGCGGCCCCCAACCCGTTCCTAGAAGGCTACAGACCGGTCCAGCGCCCCTCAATGGGCCACCCGAGCCAGCCAACGGAGTACGCGAGTCTTGGTACGCCTTGTTTGCGCCAGAGGCAGAGCTGTCGTTGCAAATCGCCGCATGTTATATAAAGTTATTATTTTCAACACCTTACAGGAAACGCCCTCCCGATATTTACGTCTTCTTGGAGGGGTTCGTACTACTAGTTCCATCTCCGCTCTAGAATTCATGGAGTTGGGGTCATTCACTCATGCCAACCAACCAGTGGTTGCATCCTTGAACTCTTCTACAACTCTGCTTTGGAAATCCCGAGTCTGAGAAATAATCTGCCGTGACAAAGTTTCTGGAAGCACCTGTGCATCCAACTACCTGCGCACCAGTTGCGGTAGATACCAGCGGCCGTACGTTGTGATCCCTAATAAGAGCACAACCCACCAAAGCACAAGCACGCTTCGCATCCAGAACTTGTATCGGATGAGCCGGAGTTTTTTTGGAAAAAGGTTTGTTCCTGCAGCTAGAAGTAGATACAACCCGGCAAGCTCAGCGACGCTTCCAAGTGCGGCGTGTGCCACAGCGATACTGTAGTAGGACTTGCCAATCTTGTTCGGGAGTCCAGGACGGACCTGCAGGCGAAACGACGGAACCATTGTCAGCACGATCAGCGCCAGATTTAGAAGCACGATGGCCGACTGGCATAGCGCATGGAGCCGGAAACGCCGCATGCGGGCCAGCAGCGCGCCGAACAGCAAACCGACTCCCATCCCCAGTTCGAGGAGCAGAGTCAGGTCGACACTCCAGCGTGCTGCCGTGCCTAGAAAACCCTCGTGCGACAAGTCAATCCCTAAAAAAACGTTTTTGGTATTGAAGAATGCGAAGGCGACCGGACCTATACCTAGTGGCACAGAGGTTTCCGCTTTTAGTCTCTCGGAAGGTCTATCCAGAGCCATTGACGCCGCTGAGGAATCCCCCCAGGTGCCCGGTTAACGCAACAAGCATGACGCCAACAAATTCCAGCGGCAGACGGTAGCCCGGCAAGGATTGCTCCGGCTTTCGCCCGGCTCGGTAGTGCAACCACCCCACCAGCCAGATCAATGCGCTAGTAACAAACGCGAGAACGAGGTGCATCAACAAAACTCCCTTCAGCCGCTGCCCCTCGAGCGCCAATTGCCAAGCCAGCAGGCCGGTTGCCAGCACCGGGAGCGTCGAAACCGCTGCCGCCAGCAGATTGTAATAGGCTGCGGCGGCGAGCGTCTTTTTCCCGGTCCACTGCGCCAGGAAATCGAACGCGACTCCCATGATGAAGAGTGCAATCGGGAAGTGAATCAGCACCACGTGCTGCGCATGTTTCGCGAGCAGCGCTGACTTGATGTCGAACGGATGCACAGTATCGCCCCGCTTACTGGACCACGACTTTGCCGGTCATCTTCGGATGAATCGAGCAGAAGTACGGATACGATCCGGCCTTGCTGAAGGTGAAAGAGAACTTTTCATCCGTGTCGAGCACTTTGGACTTGAACGCACCGTCCGTGCTGACGACCGTGTGGGGAATGTCGTCATGATTCACCCAGGTGACCGTGGTGCCCACGGCGACCGTCAGCGTCGCAGGTCCAAAACTAAAATTATCGATTTTGACCGCTGCCGTTGCTGCCTGATTTTCCTGAGCGGAGACTACAAATGCCTGATGTCTCGGCGCACTCAGCGCCAGCGAAGCCAAGGCCAGCACTGCAAAAATAAGGACCAACATAGTTCTCTTCATGTTTGTTTTTTCCTTTCCAATTCTTCAGACACCCGCAGCGTTGCGACCACTCGCCGCGTTTTGGGTTGTTTGTTTCGGGTTACGCCAGGCTTGAATCAACGATCGCCAGCGCATGCTGGCCCTGCACGTAGTTCACGCCGGTGATCCCGAGGATGCTGCGCAACTGTTCCGCAGGAACTTTCATTGGTCCCGGGGAATCCGCCTTGCCCGGTTGGGGTTGCGGGAATGCTGTTGACGCCGCGGTGTGGAAAGTCACATTGCCTTCGACTTTCTGCATCGTCTGGTGAATGTGGCCGTTCAACACGGTCACAGAGCCAAACTTTTTCAAGTACGCTAACGCCTGCGCGCTGTCTTGCGTTCCCCAGCCCCAATCCGGATACACCGACCACAGCGGAATGTGCGCAAACACCACGATCGGCGTGCTGTGCTTCAAGTGCTTCACATCTTTTTCGATCCATTCGAGCTGGTCCTGGCCCAGCGTTCCAAGTCCGCCCGCTTTCAAGTTCAACACGTTCACCAATCCCATGAAGTGCACGCCCTTTTTGTCAAAGCTGTACCAGCCTTGACCCTTGGCATTTTTCCCGTAACGCTCCAGAAATTGCTTGCCGTCATCATTCAGCACGTCGTGTTCGCCTGGCACGAAGAACACATCTTTTGCGCTGGCGTCTTTCAATATCTGATCGACCGTGTCGAACTCCTCGGGCTTCGAAAGATGGCTAATGTCCCCGGTGTGCAGCAGGAACTCCGGCGCGGTCTGCAGAGCATTGATCTTGTCTACCGCTGCTTTCAGCGTTCCCGCCACGTCCGGATTCGCGGGTTTGTTGAATCCCATGTGGCTGTCGCTGATTTGCACGAAACTCAGCTCGCCCTTCGCTGCCGCGGGATTCATCTCTGACAGGCGGCTCAAGCTATATGATTTCAGGACGCCGCCCGACATCACGCAGTAGGCGCCCGTTCCCGCCCACGCCATGCACTTCAAAAATCCGCGCCGGTCGATTCCATCGTGATTGTGGTCGTGCAAGATTTCGTCTTTTTTCCCGCCTGACATAGTTTTCTCCTGTACCTCTTCGATACTTTTCTTTCCTTGGATCCTGTCCCCAGGCCGTCTTCCCCCAATATCAGGGGAGGAGCGGCGCGGTTTGTGAAACGCCAGGGATGCCCGCGCCGCCGTGGGACGTGCTTCATTCTGCTAGACCGCCGCGTCTCGCCGGTTATTCCATTTCGGCCGCTAACGGAGCCATTTTTTCTCCCTCAGATTTACGGGCCTTTGGGAATAGAATTGCCCTGTGGGCGGTCTCTGCTAATGAGTTCTTCTGGCCAGGGGAAAGGTTCGGACGTGTTGGATTCGCAGGAGCGTGAGCGCTTCGAGCAGCTCGTGCTCCCGCATCTGGATGCTGCATTTAATCTTGCGCGTTGGCTCTTGCGCAGTCGTGCCGATGCGGAAGACGTGGCGCAGGAGGCTATGCTCCGCGCGTACCGCTTTTTCGGCGGTTTCCATGGCGGCGACGCGCGAGCCTGGCTCCTGCAAATCGTGCGCAATACCTGCTACACATGGCTGGAGAAAAATCGCCCTTCGGAAATGAAGACAGAATTCGACGAAGAACTTCACGTGCAGCCGAGCCCCACTCCGGAATCGCTGGCCATTGCCAGCGACGACCGGGAGCGGCTCACACGCGCGCTGGAAACTCTGCCGGCGCGCTTCCGCGAAGTGCTGGTCCTGCGCGAGCTGGAAGGCTGCTCTTACAAAGAGATCGCCGCAATCACGGCGATTCCTATCGGCACGGTGATGTCCGCTTTGTCGCGTGCGCGCCTCCGCCTACAGCAGGCGCTCACGCAGCATGATCCTCAGGAGGCTTCTCGTGAGCTGTGAGCATGCAAGCGCTATTCTTCACGGCTATCTCGACGGCGAATTAGACGCCGCACGTGCCTCGGAATTCGAGCGCCACCTGGAGTCGTGCCCTGATTGTCTTTCTGCTTTGGAAGCTCACGAGGCGCTGCGCTCCGCACTCCAGCGCGCGCAGCTTTACGAACCCGCGCCGGTCGCGCTGCGCCGCAAGATTCGCGCGAGTCTTCCTGCTGCCCGGCCTGCCGGCTTCGGCTTGCGATGGATGCCCATGCGCGGGCTTGCGCTTGCTGCCGCCATCTTGCTTCTTGCGTTCGTTGGGTGGCGCGTGCTTCCCGGCTTAAACCAGAAGGGCGAATTTGAGGCCGCGGAAATGATCGATGCGCACCTGCGCTCGCTGCAGGCCGGGCATCTCACGGACGTAACCTCCACGGATCAACACACCATAAAACCCTGGTTCGACGGCAAGCTGGATTTCGCTCCTCCCGTGCGCGATTTTGCGAATGATGGATTTCCGCTCCAGGGCGGCCGGCTCGACGTGCTCCGAGGCCGCGCCGTTGCGGCGCTGGTCTATGGCCGCCGGAAGCATGTCGTCAACGTGTTCGTCTGGCCCAGTTCAGAGTCGGACGTTGCGCCTCGTGCGGGTTCAAAGCTGGGTTATCAGTGGATGGAATGGCGCAAAGGCGGGATGGAATTCTGCGCCGTTTCCGATGCCTCAGCCGAGGATCTCGAGCAGCTTCAGCGCCTCATCTCGCAATAATCAAATTTTCCTTCGCGGCCCGGTTATCTGTCGTTTGCCGGGGATAAGCTACTGCTTTGGCTTGCTCGTTTTGGACGCTTTCGGCATTTCCCTGGCGTAGATCAGCTGCAGCGTGATGTATTCCGTCTTTCCCTTGCGCAGCGTGATGTTCTTTACCCACTCCGAAAAAACGCCTTTGGATGACGCCCGCACATCGTAGTTGTCGGACTTCGATGTTGTAATTGTGAAGCGCCCTCGCGAATCGGTATACACCGCGTGAGGCGCGTTTCCTCCTGACGATTGATAGCTCACGCTCGCGTGCGCCACGGGCTTGTCATCCGGGCCGAGCACCACGCCGCTCAGCGTCGCCGATCCCTTGCTCTGCGGCACGGCAATCACCCCGCGCGCCGCCACCAGCGTCGCAAAAACCACACCAACCAATATAAATATGCGTCTCATGAACGCTCCGTCTCGAAAACTTTCTATGACTCAGTGTAAACCCCGGTAAATCCTCATTCGATTCCGAAAAACAAATTGTGCCGCAGCCGGAACCTGCCTGTTCGTACAGGGAGAGCACTTAGAGCAAAGGAGACGTGCTTCTCATGTGTTCCTTAGCGCCGATAACGGACCCTCGGTGCTGCGCGCTCGTTGTACTGCTCGAGGCTCATTCTTTCCGGCAAAATTAGTTCTCGACGTTCTGTGTTCGTGCACTGCGCTTGCCTTCTATGGAATACTTAGACTCCAACTTCTTTCAGGAGTGCCGATGCCACGCTACCTCACGCAGCACACTCTTGCTTGCCTTACGCGGCAGGGCGCAGAGGCTCTCGCTCAACGCATGCAAGCCGGCGGGCTCGCGCATGCCGAGCGCGTGCTCGTCAACATGGTCGAAGGGAAGATGTTCGTGGAATTCCACGCGGAGACTCGCGAAGCCCTCGAGGCCTGGCTCAAAACCGAAGGCATGCACTTCGATTGGCTGGAGCGCATCGAGTGGGAAATGCTCGACGGCAAGCTGCAACCTGCCGGCTGACCCTCTGTAACGTTATGTAAATAAAGCACTAAAACCAATGAGACAATCCGGAATCCTCCCCCGCCGAATCTCTATAAAAAAGAGGGTGATTTCTCCCAAACTCTGCGCTACCCTTTTCAGACCACTTTTCGAGAAAGGGAAACACTATGTCTGACTATGCTCACCCGGAAGTTCTTGTAACCACCGAATGGGTTGCCGCACACGGCAAGGATCGCGGCATCCGCGTCGTTGAAGTGGACGTGGACACCACCGGCTACGATCAGGGACACGTCGAAGGCGCCGTTGCCTGGAATTGGCAAACGGAATTGCAGGACGCCATTCGCCGCGACCTCGCGCAGCCGCACGCTTTCGAAGCGCTCCTCGGCAAGGCCGGCGTCTCGCCGGACACCGCTATCGTTCTGTACGGCGACAACAACAACTGGTTCGCCGCCTGGGCCTTCTGGCAATTGAAATACTACGGCCACGAAAAGGTTCTCATCATGAACGGAGGCCGCAAAAAGTGGCTGGAAGAAAAACGCCCGCTCACCACGGACAAGCCTGCGGTGGCCGCAACAACGTACAAGGTGAAGTCGCCGAACACCGCCATTCGCGCCAAGCGCGACGATATTTTCGCCGCGCTGGAGAAGAAATCCCAGGCCCATCTCGTTGATGTGCGCTCGGTTGATGAATTCACGGGGAAAATTATCGCGCCTCCGGGCATGACGGAAACAGCGCAGCGCGCGGGCCACATTCCCGGCGCGGCGAATATTCCCTGGTCACAGGCCGTCAATGAAGACGGCACGTTCAAGTCCCTCGACGCGCTCAAGCAACTGTATGGTTCCAAGGGGATCACCGGCGACAAAGAGGTCATTGCCTACTGCCGCATCGGTGAGCGCAGTTCGCACACGTGGTTCGTGCTGAAGTATCTGCTCGGCATCAAGGACGTGCGGAACTACGACGGCTCGTGGACCGAATGGGGCAACTTGATCGGTGCACCCATCGAGAAGGAAGTTTCCGCCGCGGCTGCGAACTAACGCTCTGAAGCAAACAGTTTCTCCCCCTGAGAAAGAGAAGGGGCGCAGAAGATCGCGCCTCTTTTTCATTTTCGATTCTCAATTTGCATTTCTTCCGGCTGCGGTTGTTACGGATTCTTCGGATCGGTCAGGCGGTAGTAGCGCAGCGAGGCTTGAATGCCAAGCCAGCGAAACGGCTCATTGGCGATGTAGGGCGGCATGCGGTTCAAGTAGGGAAGCCACGACCATTGTTCGGCGCCCCCGGCTTCCAGATCGGCGATGATCCGGCCGAAAATTGAAGTCAGATTCACGCCGTGGCCGGAAAAACCGATGGCGTAAAATATGTTGTGATGCTTTCCCATCTGCCCGACCGCGGGACTTTCATCGACGGACATATCCACGACACCGCCCCAGGTCGTTTCAAAATTCACGCCAGCCAGCTTTGGATAGATGCGCATAAGCTCGCGCAGCAGCATATCGTAGGCACGCTGCTGATCTTTGCGGTCGCGCACGCCGTTATTGAAGGAGTACTTCACGGGGCCACCGCCGATGTGAATGCGGTTGTCCGGTGTGATGCCGAGGTAATAAGTTTCCCTGCGGCAATCGTTGAAGGGCAGCCGGCTCTTCCATCCGATTTCCGCCAGCAGCAAATCAGGAATTGGCGGCGTGATTCCGACATAATCGTGGATCGGTGAAACGGCGCGGCGCAAATACCCGAGCTTTGAAGAAAACGCGTTTGTCGCGAGCACCAGAGATTTTGCCTTCACCGTGTGGCCGCTTGAAGTTTCGAGGCGATGGGCAGGTCCTTCTGCGATGCGGATGACGGGTGTGCCCTCATAGATTTCCGCGCCAGCGGATGCCGCGGCAAACTTGAGCGCCTGTACCCACTTCATGGGATGAATCTGACCAGCACGCGGATCGAAGTACGCGCCTTGGTAGTCACTGGTGCCCAGCGCAGCTGCTGTTTGGTCCTTGTTCCAGAATTCGACGGGAATGCCGATGGCAGGCGCTCTCTCCGCGTATGACTTAGCAGCCGCGGCGTTCTCCGGCGTGTTACAGACCTGCAAAGCGCCTTTCGTCTCCAATTCGCAGTCGATTCCGCCCGTCGACGCTATCGCCCGCATCGCGTCAATGTTTGCAACGGTGAGATCGTAGATTTTCTTGTCAAGCGCGGGGTCATCACTCAACTGCATGTAGCGATCGGCGGTTTGCGTGAGAACCATCGCGCCGTTGCGGCCCGATGCGCCGTTGCCGCACGCTTTGGCCTCAAGCAGGACAACCCGCTTCCCCGGCGAATTTTTGCAGAGGAAGTAAGCTGCAGAGAGCCCGGTGAAGCCGCCGCCGATGACGGCGACATCGGCTTCGATGTCGGAGTTCAGTGAAGGGTTTACAGGCGCTGAAGTTTTGGCCCAATAGCTTCGGTTGGTCTCGAAGACCATCTCCTCGGGCAGCACACTCGGCGCAAGAAAGTTGACGCCAACAGAAGCGGCAGCCGTTCCGGCGCCGGCGATTACGGCGTTCTTCAATAGTTTGCGGCGATGCACGGCATTGTCCTCGAGGAACTTTGCGAGGTGAATGGAGGACATCTTACAGGAAGACGAAGGAGAAAATAGAGATCTCCTTTGGAATCCATGACGCGCAGGAAAAGACCGGCGCGGAGGCACCGGGTACTAATGTATCGTATCCGGCTAAGCAGGATCGGCCGCGACGCCGAATCGCAGGTACAATCGCCCTAGCTGCCATTGCCCTGCTCATCGAGGAGGCCACATTCTATGGGTTCACAGGTTCGCCGGTGCCCCCGCTATCCGTTTTACGCCTCTGCCGAGATCGTCGAACAGGAAACGCAAACGCGTTTGACCACTCGCACGAGTGAGCTGAGCCGATATGGCTGCTATCTGGACATGCTGAATCCATTGCCGCTCGGCACCGCCGTGAAGATCCAAGTCCTCTACAACCAGCAGACCTTTGGCGTCACCGGCCGTGTTATCTATTCGCAAAGCAACATGGGGATGGGCGTTGCCTTTGATGAAATGGAAGCGCCGCAGGAACAGACGCTCGTGAAATGGCTCAGTGCTTTGCGGGTAAGCTAACAAGACGGGAAGACGGAGAACTTCATGCTGCGGCTCTTGCTTCTGCGACAGAAGCGCCGCGAGGAGTGAAAACCGCGAGAAGGACAGCCACAATAGCGAGCGCGGGGATGTCCCCAAGCAGATGACCATGCTCTGACGGTGCGTTGAGTGCTTGCACGGTCATGATTCCAGCATGCACTAGGCTCGACCACACCGTAAACCAGATCAGGCTCAAGTGCCGCAAAGGATTCCGAGAGGCAATGATGAGGAATACCCCGAGGGTGGCATACACTCCAAGAATCATCTGCTCGTACTCTGGCTGGTTTGGTTGCCACCGCCAACCCGAAGGCCACAAAGTCATCATCAGCGGGTAGACGCCGAAGATAAAAATCAGGCCCGTGAACACCAGGACAGCGCGAAGAACCCCGAGCCTTGCGTTCGAATTCATGGGCAGTCCTCCAAAAATAGTTTCTCGAAACCGGCGGGAATTTATGCGGCAGCTTAGTCCGTGCCCCAGGGAATGTCAATCAGGCAATCGCTGCGGAAAGTTATTTTATTTTCAGAAAAAGAACAGACCTTCCGAGCGAGCGAGCCACGGCACGAGATCTCACTGTCGCTGTGCAAGGATGCAGCAGGCTTGCGTCTACGATTCTTTTTCCTGAATCGACGCCAGATACTCGCAGAGCTTCTTAATGCGTTCCTGCACCGACACCTCATTATAGTTGTCCAGGACGCCGAAGATGGGTCCCCAAACAGGCATGTCCGAGGAGCCATGAGCGACGAAGCGCGTGCCGAAACGCAGGACGCTGCTGACGTACTCGTACGGGAATTTCCCGTCGTGTTGCTTGGCGAGCGTGGTGAGATCGGGCGGCGGTGTCTTCAGCGCGTCGGCCGCGGGGCCGAGGCCTTTGCCATTGGCGCCATGGCACGCGGCGCAGTAATGCATGTACGTCTGCTTGCCGGTTTCTGGGATGCTTGGATTAGCTGACCGTTTTTCGACGACCGGTTTATTTTGAGCACTGGCCACGACGACGAGAAGCAATACACTCAACAGAAGGGCGTTGCGCATGGACGTGACCTCCTCCCCACACGAAGACCCAATGGGCGCCAGAAAATCTGCTCGCGGGGACTTATCGACTAAGGACTATAGCACGATTGAAAATCGGTCAACGGAAAGGGTTCTGCATCTCGCTATGCAAATCCAGCTGCACATCCAAACCGGAGGCAATCCACGCCTCTGTAAAGTTTGCTATTTACTCTCCGGCCCAGCCGCCTTGACGGCAGATTTCTCAAAATCCTACGCTAGTGGTGGGCGGTGCAGGCATATCCAATGAATCCCTCTCAAGACCAGACCGGAGCCACAAGGCAGTGCGTGCACTGCGGCAAGCCCGTGCGCACGCACTTGAGGCAGTGCCCTTTTTGCCGGGAGATGATTCCACAGGTTCCCGTGCCGCGCCGATCGGGTTCCGACGGACGGCGTGAGGTTCGCCGAGGGCTGCTCTACATGCTGCTAGCTGCAGGGATCTATTATTTCGCTGGCGGGTATGGCGAAATCAAACTTCCACTGACCATTGCCCCGGCGGTGACCACATACCTTTCACCCTTGCTGTTCTTCAGCGGGCTGGGTTTGAGCCTCTACGGTGTGGTATTGCGCTTTCGGTCGTGAGTTTATCCCCTCGCTTGTGCGGGGCGCCGGTTGTTAATCCGCCAGTCTTAGTTTTTCGAGATAGGTGTTGTAAGCTGCCTTGACCTTGGCTGCGTCAGGTGCTTTCGTCTTATATTCCTTCAGCGGCGTGACGAATTGATCCATCGCTTTGTCGATCTCATCGAATAATTTGCGGTCCTTCTTCGACAACGCGGTATCACCGCCGTAGTCTTCGGCTTTGTCCCACAGCAACTCGAGAACGCGGGCAAGCTGAGCAGCCGTAGCCGCGTCACCTTTTTGAGATGCGGCGAAGATAACCTGGGCCAGGGCGCGATAGGGCCCCATCTTGGTGTCATCGACGCCCGCCGTCTGAGGAGTCCGCTTCTCCTGAGGCGGAGCGGAATAGACCGTGGTAGCAGCCAACAACAGGAGAACAAGTACCGCAGAGAGGGACCGAGAGGTGTAGCGCATGACGAGTGTCACTGTTTTCCCTTTCCCCGTTGTCGATAGCCTGACAGGGCTTTCTGCACAGCTAGAAAATTTTACGAACTACTGAACTGACATTTAGCATGAAGGGGAAGGTGTGTCAGTGGGAGGGTGAGAACCGTGTAGGTAAAAAGACAAGGTTGGTGATGGCGAGCGCGGCTGGCAAGCCCGTAGAGGAGAGCGATTTTTGCGGTCGCCACCACAGACTGGCCGAAGGGACAGTGTTACGGATTGGAGTAGTACCGTCCCTTGATCTATCGCTGCGAAACGTCTCGCGTGGCCTACTAGAGTCTATGCGGCCGTGAAGCATTTGAGTTATTCCTCATCGATGAGCGGCCAAAGAAGAGGCAAATATGAAAAAGCTATGTCTTGTAGTCGCAATCGCTGCTATCTCAATTTCCTTTGGTGCTGAACGAGCCTCCGCGCAGGGTCCCCAGGGTGTGGGGGCATCGGTAGCCGCAGGATCAGCGCCATCGGAGAGTTCCCACGCGTCGCGCTCGATGAATCCCATCAAGTGGGTAAAGAAAAGTCCAAAGACTGCGAACAGCAATCTCGATGCTGGGAGCGATCGGGACAAGAAATTAACCGCCAAGTTCCAGGCGCAAGGTCTGCTGCCTGCGAACACGGACATCAAGAGTGCATGCCAGAACTTCAAGAATCTGGACGCATGCGTTACCGCCTTGCATGTGAGCCACAATCTTGGGCTGGATTTCAACTGCTTGAAATCGGATGTGACCGGCGTGCAAACGAGCGCGGATATGTCCGGTTGCAAGGGCACCGCGGGCACCAAGATCATGAGTCTGAACAGTGCTATCCGGGCGATCAAGCCGGAGGCCAATGCCAAGGCCGAAGCGAAGAATGCTGAAAAACAGGCGCGCGAAGACTTGAAGGAAGCGGGCGCTTAAGTTCGAGCTGCAAACAGGCGTGGCGCCGGGGGCGCGGGCGGAGTTCGCTCTCTGGACGCCGCCCTTGCTGTTTGAAAATCGCAAATCCGCCCGAAGTCTGCCCAGGCGCGCGAAAAAGCTAAAGGCAGTTGTGTGCAAAGAAGAACACTGCCTGCCCTTTCGCTGCACTTCAGACCAGTAGTATTTGCAAACTCTGCGGCGGTATTCTTGGGGCGAGCACAGGGCTCCAATCCCTGCCCGCCCGGGAGAACAAACGTGTTCTGTGATCGCTGCGGATTGAATTTCCTGCCAAAGCAGTCGGTGTGTACCCGCTGCAAGTCCGTTCCCACGCGCTATTGGTTCCAGTTGATGGGTCTAGTGACCCTGATGGTGGCGGTAGCCTCTAATTCTCTAATCGGCCTGTATCTCTTGCCGCGCATGGTGGAAGGAAGCCACCCGCGCTTATTCTTTCGTGCCTGGCTGTGGTTTGACCAGAAAGCTGCTTTGTACGGCTGGGTGCCGCTCACGATTGCTTTTCTGGTCTGGGATTACATGGTGTGGAAAGAAGCCCGGCCGAAGATCCGGGGCTGGTTCACTCGCAAGCTCCTGACTTTCGCCCTGGCGGCGGGAATCGCGCCTGTTCTTCCCTGGTGGGTCCCTGTGGGTCAGCCGCCTGGCCAATTTCTTTCGATGATTGGCAGACATCCCGGCGTGCCTGCGCTGCTGGCTTGGGGAGTGGTCGTAGTCGTCGCCGTACTGGTCTGCATCGAATCTGAATCGCGCGATTATCTTCTCGGGCACGGCAAGATGCTCAGCTTGTTCAGTCTCGGCATGTTATTGCTGGTGTTGAGTCTGACCGTTGTGGGTTGGTCGATTACCTACCCTCTCTGAGCGTCGCACCCCGTTTCTCCCGGCGCCTCCCCCATAATTTCAAAGTCGCCAGCACCTAGGCCGCCTTGCGTGAGTTACGCCGGGCCACGGCCAAGGATCGCTTGGGGCTCAGATGTGCAGTTGCAGCACTTTGACGAGTTGCTCCTGCAATTTCTTGAGTTCTTTTTCCCGTTCGTGCTCTTCCTTCGTCCGGTCGGTCAAGGCTTCCTTCAGCAGAATCAGATTTCGCCGGAACTCCATTTGCGCAAGAACTAGACGGCTGAGGGCCTTCAGCGCTTCCTGCTGCTCGGTCGTAAATTCACGAGGTGTTCGGTCGACCACGCACAAGGTCCCCAGTGCGTACCCTTCTTCTGATATTAAAGGTGCTCCCGCGTAGAATCGTATCCGCGGGTCCGAAACGACAAGTGGATTATTCCGGAACCGTTCATCCTGCAAAGTGTCCGGCACAATAAATACATCCGGCTGCTGAATCGCCACGGAACAAAACGCGATATCGCGGGGAGTTTCGGAGACGTTGACGCCCACCTTTGACTTGAACCATTGGCGGTCTTCATCCACAAGTGAGATTAGCGCAATCGGTGTCTTGCAAACGTAAGAAGCCAGAAGAGCGAGATCATCGAACGCTTTCTCCGGCTCGGTATCCAGAATGTCGTATTTCTGGAGAGCGGCAACTCGAGCGGCATCATTGTTCTGAATCAGCTTCGGTGTCCCCATAATTGACCTCCCGCAGCCTGTAATGAGGTTTCCTGAGGATAAGCTTCGCGCTGGGGAATCATATCCTAAACAACGAGGCTGGTTTCTTTTTTTGCAAAACTCCCGCGATTTCTGAGCGCATGACCTTGCCGACATAAATAGATTGTGTCTTTTCTCGATGGCAGATTTTGTGCCCAGCTTCATTCGGAATGGAAATCGAGTCGAGCGCTTTCCTGGACAAGAGTGCAAGCCGGAATTGACCGGATACGCAACGGCAAGTCCCGAAAGCGGTCACCTCGCTCGCCTGGCCGCCGCACGACAACACAAATTACCTTAATGCTTTCAATCACTTAGGGCTCACGCCGCCGTGGTGCTCAGCATGCCACCCTTCTCCCCGAGATGAGTTCCACAACCTTAAGTCTCGAAGCAACGGGAATTAGCGGGGCCAAGGCACACCTTGGCACCGCCGGTCGTTCTGGCCTGCTCAGTGAAGCGCGCCGGGGCAACGGAGCCGCGTTCACCGAGCTCGTCCTTCCTTATGCTCCGGGACTTTACCGCCGCGCGCTGCGTCTGACGGGGAATCCCGCCGACGCGGAGGACGCACAGCAGGAGGCTCTGCTGAAGGCTTTTACGCGGCTGGATCAATTCGCCGGCAATTCGGACGAAGGGCAAGACGACCTGCACGCCTGGGTCTCGCGGATCACGACGAATGCATCGATCGACCTGCTTCGCCAGCGGCGCGGTTCCAGACTCGTTCCTCTGGAGAAAAACAGCAGCGACTCCGAGGACAACTTCGCCGAACAGATCCCTGCCCGCGAGGAGAATCCCGAAGAACGCTACGCTCGGCGCCAAATGAGATCGCTCCTGGCCCGTGCGATCACCCAACTTTCTCCTGATCTCCGGCAAGTCTGCCTGCTGCGCGATATTTTGCAGTACACCACACAAGAAGTTGCTGAGAGGCTGGGTATATCCGGTATAGCGGTACGGCTGCGGCTTTTCCGCGCGCATCGCAGGTTGCAGGAAGAGCTGCGCATTGTACTTCGCCGCAATCAGCAGCGCGTTTCTGTCCTCAAGCCCGCACGCACGCGCGCGGCGAAGCCTGGAATGGAAAAGTTTTCGCCCATGCGCGTCCTGCCAGAGTATGCCTGCGGCGACTGACACGGGATTCCCTCCAAGTCTCTCCTGCATTAATTCCGCAATCAAACGCTTCGGACAGTCAGCCGTGAAAGTCGCAGGTCTACAGCTGGAGAGCAAAAGTGGACGTGCGCTGCGGGGACGGATTGGACAACCGCGCGTTAGCGCACGCTTAGAAACAGGAGCCCGCCTGTCGTAGGATGCGATTGATAGGCAACTCAGGGCAAAGGGGAAATCGCTATGCGAACAATGGTTGCGGTGTGCTTCGTGATGGTGGCGACGAGCATTCTGGTGGTTGGGCAGGAAAAGCCGAGGCTCAGCGACGACGAGGGGCGAATCCTGGCGCTGGAGACGGCCTGGAATCACGCGAGCAGAACAAGGATGTGGCGGCGCTGGAGCAACTGCTGGGGAGCACGCTGGTTTACATTGATTACGACGGTTCGCTGCAAACGAGAGCGCAGTTCCTGGCGGAAGCGAAGAGCGAATCGCTCCATCCCGAGCAAATCACGAACGACGAGATGACCGCGCACGTGTACGGTGACGCCGCGGTGGTGACGGGTATTTACCGGGAGAAGGGAATCTCGAAGGGGAAGCCGTACGCGCGCCGGGGCCGCTTCACCGACACCTGGGTGAAGGAAAACGGGACGTGGCAGTGCGTGGCGAGCCAGTCCACGCTGATGACCAGGTGACGAGGCAGATACGAAGGATTTCCACCGAGACACCCGGCCCAAGAAGTCGGGGTAGGCCCCGACAAGGCCTACGGGAAGCCCTGGGGAGGCGGGACAGGCCCTCCACAGCGGGCAGGCGCCGAGACCCAAACAAGGGACAACTCTAGGCAGTCTGAGGCTTCTGGTTAGAGAGACCATACTACCCCCCCTCCCCCCCACTAAAAACGCAAGTGTGGAGAATAAAGGAGTTATTGCGAAAAAGTGCGCAAAACATGCGTCGATTCTGCGCTCGTGGAGCGCAGTGTGACCCGTGATTCGTGACTGGTGACTCGTGACCCGTGAAACCTGGGAAATGAAACCCAAGCTCCCCAACTGGGTCGAATCTCCAGTATCTGAGTGAATTCTGGAAAGCAGAGAAGGAGATAGGCGCTCGAGGAAGCTGGGGCGAGGGGGGTATACACCCCCATTGCAATGGAAAGAGTCCGGAAGCGTCTGAAAACACACGGGTTGCTGCGCTCCATTGTGCAAAAGAGTCCGGAAACTATAGAAAGTACAGGAGTTGAATGACTCTAAGGAGTTAGGGGAGGCCGCATGGGCGGCGTCCCGCAGATTCATTCGGGATGCAAAGGCGGCACTTCGGCGAGGATGAGCTTCGGTATACACGGGAGAGGATAGCAGAGAAATACCGCGCGTGTCAATTACTTTATTGGTACCGTTCGAATGAGCTGTGGAAAATTATCCGAAAGGAAGAGCAGACAAATCAGAGTCAACACCGGCACCCTTGAAAGCCAGCAACGGATGCGACACCCAAACTTCGTCTCAGCGCGTAATGTTTGCGCCACCCGTCTATCAGTGGATACATTGGCGAAAAGGCAAAATAGAATTCTGCGCTGTCTCCGACGTACCCACTGCCGACCTTGAACAGCTCCAGCGACTTTTCACTGAGCGATCAAGGATGAGCGCGCAAAGGGATATGCGAATCGACAGACAGCGGAGCGTGGCAACGACTTTGAGACTTGCTCCAAACGCACAATTCTGAACATCGAATTCTTTGGTTCAACGAGGGAGGCCGATACGGCGCAGAAGGTCTTCAAAGCGCGGGTCCGAGCGGAGAGGATCGAAACCCGGCCGCAGCAGGACGCCCGGGTTAAATCGCTCTTCGTAGCCTTTTTCGAGCCACTTCATGGCTTGATCCGTGTCCCCCAGAGCTGCATAGATCACGGCAATCTCCGAGGCATGCGAATAACTAGGGTTCGAGCGCTTCTCCAGATCGCTCAGTAGCTTTACCGCTTCGCCCCTCTTGCCAGATGCGGCGTAGGCGCGAGCAAGATTCGCTATGCATGTCGGGCTGCCCCCGGACAGCTGCACCGCTTTTAGCAGTTCTGCGATCGCTTCCTCGTGCATCTGTTTTTGGAGGTAGGCTTGACCCAGTTGATTATGTGCGAGAGCGAAATTGGGATCCATTTCGATCGTCTTGCGGCTCTGGTGCATCGATTCGTCATAGAAATGCGCGAGGACAAGAAGCTCTGACAAATCGGCGTTGATGATAAGAGATAGCGGATCCAGGTTTTCCGCTTTTCTCATTTCCGCGATAGCTTCCTCATGCCGCCCCAACAGACTCAAGTGCCAAGCATACCAATGATGAGCGGTTGCGTAGCCGGGGTTGAGCTCAATGGCTCGCCGGAATTCCTTTCCGCCGGAGTCCAAATCCCAGTCGAAGCCATCCAAGCAGAACGCAAGCGAGTTGTGGGCTTCGCCGAGCGTGCTGTCCAGTTCCAGAGCTTTGATCGCCGCGGCCTTCGCTTTTGGGAGTGCCTCCTTGGGGGTCATTACCGAATACTGCCAATCTCCCAACAAGGCATAAGTGTCGGCTAGGCCGGAATAAGCTGGGGCGTATTTCGGGTCCTCGTCGATTGCCTGATTGAAATAAGCCAGGGCAACCTTCAAACCATCCGCCGTTCGCTTATTCCAGAAGTAGCGCCCTTTGAGATAGGACTCGTAAGCTTCTGGATTAACAACCTTTACTTTTTTCAGCGCAGCCTGTTCCTGTGGATTCAAATTGATCCGAATTTGCTCTGCAATGGCTCTAGCCACCTTGCTCTGGAGCGCCAACGTATCCCGCAATTCACCCTGATAGCTCTGAGACCATAAGTGCTTGTCGGAAGAGGCTTCGATCAACTGCGCCGTGATGCGCACCTGGTCACCGGAACGGAGCACGGTGCCTTCCACCACGGCGTCCACATTCAGCTCACGAGCGATCTGCGGCAAAGGCTTGCGCGCGTGTTTATACGCCATCACTGAAGTGCGCGAGATCACTCGCAACGCGCTGATCTGGCCGAGATCCGAAATCAACTCGTCGGTCATTCCATCAGCGAAGTAATCCTGAGACGCATCGCTCGAGAGGCTTTCGAGCGGAAGGACGGCCAAGGAACGAATGACCGGGGACGCGCGGTTGGAGAGATGAACTTTCCAGGTAGCGAGAGATGCCATCAGGAGGAGCAGCACGATCAGGGATATCTTCCACGCAAGTGAGGGCAGATGGCGTTTGGGTATTGCGAGCTTGCCAGCGAGATCCGGGCGATCACGAGCCTCTGCCGCGCGATGAGCCTGAGTTGCGAGTTCCGGGTTGCGAATAGGGGTTGCATCGGCAGCTTTGACCTCGGCGAGGAAGCGGTAGCCGCGCCGAGCAACGGTTTCCACAAAGCGGGGACCTTCGGCGGAGTCGCTGAGGGCCTCACGGATTTTGCTGATCGCTTTGTTGAGCCCGTGGTCGAAATCCACGAAAGTGTCCGCGGGCCAGAGTTTTTTCTGAAGTTCCTCTCGAGTTACGACCTCGCCGGGGTGCTCCAGCAGCGTCGCCAAGACTTGGAAGGGCTGTTCCTGAAGCCGTACTCGTAGGCCGTGCTTGCGCAATTCGCCAGCGCGAAGATCCAGTTCGAAAACCCCAAAACGGAGCCGCCCGCTAACCTGATCGTCCTCTCGCACAGA
>Ga0209118_1000200_pt1 | contig 38942 bp, 37 predicted proteins | sample BlaSpr_A8_Ref_M1_FD_187988 | JGI IMG/M metagenome (GOLD analysis project Ga0209118, IMG submission 187988) | Forest soil microbial communities from Thunder Bay, Ontario, Canada - Black Spruce, Ontario site 2_A8_Ref_M1 (SPAdes) (version 2) | ecosystem: Environmental > Terrestrial > Soil > Boreal... | reverse complement strand
GCCAAGTTCGTCTACGATCTGCCACCGGATACAACCCCCCGCATAGGTCTAGTTGTCATTTCGCTCTTCGGTGCGCCGTATCCCTTGACCGGATGACTGAACATTCACTACGATGCTCAGGCAACTGTTATCAAGAGTTTCGACCAGCCCTTGAGCACAAGGCCGGGGGCCGCAGGGTTTGCGCCAAAGTCAAGTCCTGAGCTAGTTTCCTGAGGTGTTGGCGTCGGCAGTGCTTTGCCCCTCAAGCGTCCTTGAGAAATGGCGGGAGACGGAGCCACAAACCGGACAAGGCGTTCGGCGATCGGCTCGCAGATTCCCAGGTTCGGGCATGAGTACCCCGCATTGGCCGCATCTAGTCTCCGTCAACGCCGAGAGAAGCTCGACGGCGGATGACGTCACAAAGGCCCCGCTAACCCTGGCGATTCCAGGTGCCCCATAACTGAGGTTTGGCCCGTAGACGAAGACCGGCGCGGCGGGTAGCTGTCCGAGTTTCGCCAGGGCCTCGCCCAGAGCCGTGTCTGGAGCCAGAACAACGACGATTGCTCTGGGCTCGATGTTGGTGAGCCCGGAAAATGCCCTAGCCGCGTCATCCAACGACCCGAACTGGTGAATGACCCACCTCGCTCTCTGCAGTTGCGTTCTTTCTATCGTGTGTTCGCCAGGGTTTCGATCAATCCATACCAATGAGCCGGGGAAGGTAGCGCTTGGTCCTGGGCCAGCCGGCCCCGCTCCCTTTCCGCCCTCAGTGGGCGCAGGACCACCTGGCCCCGCCCCTTTGCCGCCTTCGGAAGGCGCTGCTTCTGGCGCTGGGGGTGCCGGCGCCTTCGGCTGTGCTTCTGCTTCTTGTTCGGCTAGATGCGATTGAGCTTTGAGCTGGTCCTCGCGTTCGGCCAACAATTGCCTGACTTGGTCTTGGAGGTCCGTAACGACATTGACGATGTTGTTACTTGCTTCTGACAACTTGACTCGATTTCCAGCTATCTCTACTTCGATATCTGCGTTGCCGATCCGCCTCTTGAGTTCTGGTGCGAGGAAAACAAGGAGCGCAGCCACGACTAGCACACCGAGGGCCCCTGGCAGTACCTGTATCACCGACACCCACACGTCCCATCCACCGGCCGCCAGAACTACGGCCATCTTTGTTCAAGATAGTGAGTTATGGTCGGTAACCGTTGCGCGGAAGCCAGGCCAATCTAAGACCCGAAAGGTTGGCCGCGCTGGACCAAGCAAGAACAACTTCTGCCCGGTTGCGATAGGAATCGCTTATCGCCAGCATCCCAGACCCGGCACTGTCCCATCCCAGTGCACACAATGGACGCGCGAGGGGATTCAGCTGGCCTGTTGATTACTGCCCATCAATCGACGCCAAACGACTGGCCAACAACACTTGAGTCAGCATCAACTACCCGCACCGGGCGGATGTGACGAGGCAGAGGCCGTGTCCTCTTCTCTGCTGGGGCTGCAAAGCGCGGTGCCAGGCGGTTGTGCCACTATCCGGAATGCGTTGGAGGGGTAGCCGGCGCGGCTGGGCCAGTCCCCGGAGGGGGCGGTGGACCGTCAGGCCCAATAGGCCCACCCACTGGAGGAGCTGTCTGTAGGCCAGGCGGAGCTCTGAACTGATCAATTTCATCGATTTGATCCTGGTCAAAACGGATAGAAGACGAGTCGACTTAGCGCGGTCCACATCTGGCGCTCAGCCTCGAGTGTGGCAGGCATCCTCAAGCCCATTGTCTGAGCTAGCGGAACGCGACCGATATTGACCATCGCTTGCACGGTGCTCGCCCAGTATGTGGTACTGGAGATGGCCAGTCGATACGTCAGAGCCGGGCCGAGCACCAATACGGCGGCTCCCTGCGCAATGAGAGGGATGTCGTACCCCTGGTTACCATGCAATTTATCGCCGGCAAGAGCCAGGGCGGCCAGGCCGTAGAACGCTGTGAGGTAGACCATCCCAACGAAAAAATCGGTTGCCGCACGCGAGTTATCCAATTCGTCCTGCAGGTTCTTGGGGGCCAACGCCTGTAACTCATTCCAGAAGCTCTGACTGTCTAATCCGAATCGATCCAGACCATACGTCTCGAAAGCGCGAATGGCATTACCCAAGCTGGTCGGCGTTACCTGGTCGTCATCAGGCGGATACCGCGAGAGCCTCTCCCACACTAAGGCACGCTCAATCAGCTTTTGCTGCGGAAGATGATCCAACTCAGTTCGAAGGCACCATTTACGTGTTTGCTGGCGGCGGCTAGCCCACTCTCTTAGCCCGCGAGGCCAACTGTATCCCTCAAGGAGCCGGTACAAGGGGGTAGACGTTGCACCCATGGTGAACCCAACAGCCATTGCCAGCGCGACAAGCACTAATCCTTTCGTCGGCTCGGACCACCCGTTGAGGAACTGGGCAAGCCCTAGGTTGAGCGCGATGGGAAGTAGGAAAAGCGCAGATGCGCCAACAGCTATGGCAGCCGCAAAAGTCCAGGCAACTATGAAAGCAGACTTGCCCGCTAGACCTTTCAGCAGGTCGGCCATGGTCTAGATCGAATCTTCATCGTTGTCTGGCGACTTGGGAGCCCGCTCCGGCGGGTTCGGCTGAGAAGGCGACGTGGGCTGCCCCGGGGGTCCTGGGAAATTTGGACGCGCTGGCGACTGTGGTTCGGTGCGGGGCCCGGGGGGCGTCAGTATTTGCAGAACCGACCACATTCTTCTCCAGAGCGCCACTAGTACGTCTCCAAGTGGGCCTTTCGATTGCGGAGGGCTGGTCACTTCTCGGCCGTCTATGTCCTCTCTCGCGCGGGCGGTGGGGGTGAGGGCGGTGTGCGCGGGCCAGGCCCGGGCGGGCCTGGTGGCGGGGGTGGGCCTGGTTCCGTCGGCGGACCCGGTGGCCTGCGACGCACGGGCGGAGAAGGAGGGGGCGGCGGTGGGCGCGGACCCGGGGGTCGAGGTGCTTCCTGCTCCCTTCTACGCTCATTGCTTCGGCTCATGCAGATTGCTCAACAACCGTTTACCACAATGCACTGAACTTGTCACGACATTCAGCAGGTCACCGAAACGCAGGCTAGACGAGAGTTAGCGGCCACTTCCGTGCCCGATTGTCCCAGCGGCGGATACCCGAAACACAAAGTAAGAGGCCTCGCCAGTTTGGACTGTCTCTCTGTGGTTTCCATTTCGGCTCCACTTGCGCTTGGAGCTATGACTGGGCAGCAAGTCTCGACGGACGCTCCCAACTGCAGGCATGTGTACGCGGTGGCGCTCCATGCCAGTTGGCGATAGCTATCTCTTATCGGCACCAATCGCGTGGCAAACCCACCCTTCGGCCTCGCGGAGCTCGGAAAATCCGAGGCTTCACGGTTTTGCGCGGTATGCGGGCGGTCCGGAATCGTGCCGCGTACTGTCCTAACGCGTCGCGCGCTCCAGAATCTCGTAGCGCACGGCCCGGCGGATGACGAACGGTTCATTCGCATAGCGCGTCCGCGTCGCCTCATCGACCACCCACCTCGCGCGCCGCACGAAACGGAGGTGCTCCCACAGATATTGGCGGAGCTCCGCGAGGCTGCCGAATGGGACACTGTGCCAGAAACGGCCCCGACGCCTGCGCTTGAACAGCCCCTCATGCACGGCGCGAGCGATCGCGCGGTCCGACGCTCGATCGTTCGGCAGTTCTCGCCGAGACGTGTTCACGAAGCCGAAGCGCTGGAATCCTCGCCGCCTCCGGCGCTCCGCGTACGCCGCGACGCGTGAATCAGGCCGGGCGTCGATTAAGATCCCGCCGGGGGCGAGAACCCTATGCACCTCGCGTAGGGCATGGACCATGCCCTTGCGTGCGATTCATCAAAGAGTCCAGGAAAGGATCACCACGTCAAAGGCTCCGTCTGGATGCGGCAGCCGTTGCGCCGCACCGACGCCGAAGCGCACGTTTCGAGCACCGGCTTTCCTGGCGGCCTTTTTCGCGGCTGCGATTCCCACTTCGTCCGGATCAAGCCCCTCCACGCTCGCCGCGAACAATGCGACGCCGAGGGCGAAGCGGCCGTCGCCGCACCCGAGGTCCAGCACGCGCTTCCCGAGCACAAGCGCCGGGCCGCCCCATTCGGCGAGCTCATCGATTGGGCGGGGTCGGAGGGCCGAAGAAAATGCGGGGACGTGCCTGCCAACGTCGCCGACCGGGCCGGTCGCATCGATGCTCATGCTCAGCGCGCAGCTTAACTCCACCCGCGCCGGGCAACCGGCATCGTCCGCTTAGAGCACCGAAGCTGATCGGGCACCTCGAGAACGGCATGCGAAGCGTGTCGGACCTGATCTCAAGCAGCCACTGGTTCCCCGAGCTCACGCTACCGGAGCCTTATCGTCAGCAAACGTGCGTCCTATCGATTGCGCAGATTCGCGGAGCAGGACCCAGCCCGTCGCCCGCGCACATATTGAGGACGCGGCGCTCATCAAAGGTCCTTGGCCATTCGTCTGCACTGCAGCCCTAGGAATGAGTCGATAGCGATGGCGAAGTGCTCCCCGTGCGAAGCCGCTCGCGAAGAAATGGCACGACGAGAGATGCGACCTTCTCCGGGTCCTCAAGAAAGACCCAGTGACCGCCGCCTGCAATGGTCTCGATTCTTGCCGACGGGAAGGCCTCGCGTTGACGCTCGGCACCCTGTACTGGGAGGTACGGGTCGTTGGTTCCCCCCACCACGAGAGCTGGGCGATTGAGCGTTCGAAGCTCGCTGACCTGAGCCCCCAGAAGACTCTCCGGAGTGGCGCGATATAGCCTCAACACGGCTCGTTTCGTGCCCCATGACCTAGCGGCCTCATAAATGCGATCGATCTGGTCGCGGGTGAGCCTGGGATTGTCACGGCCAAGCAACCACCGAAAAGCTGGTCGAGTTGAAGTCGCTTGCAAGAGTTCTCCCAGGATTGGCGTCCGCCAAAGCCTGGCAAACGTGTGCCATTTGTAGTTTGTCATCGAGCCGGTGTTAATGAGTGTCGCGCTAGCGAACGCGTCCGGATGCTGCACCGCCCAACAGAGCGCCCACGCACCACCAAAGTCATGCGCAACGATATGGGCACGCTTGACCCCAAGCTGCTCGAGAAGGCCTGCGAGGTGATCAGCGTAGCCGCTGATTGTGTAGCCGAAGTTGCGGGGTTTGTCGGCCTTGCCGTAACCCGGCATGTCAGGCGCTATAGCACGCGCAAAGGCACTGACCCGGCTGATCAAATCGCTCCAGTCGAGGCTTGGGCCAGGGTTGCCATGGACGAAGACAACTGCTTCGGAATCTTCCTTTGGTCCTGCCTGGCTGACTGGCGAACGCACCCCATTGACCACGATCTGCGTGATTGTGTCTAGGCTCATGCGCCCCTCCCCATCCGTGTTAGTCATAGGATAGATCGCCACAGTGCGTGAGCATCGGAATGCGATTCTGATTGAAGCCTTGGCCTACGAAACTACTCCAGTCCGATGTAACGGTCCGGTGCGAGTCTGAAAAACTTTCTGATATCCGCCGCGGATTTGCTTCGTGCCAAAGGGTAAGAAGCACGGACGCTTCTGTTATCAATCGCAACCAGTGAGCTCGGCGACGCATGGAGCGCCGTAGACCTGCTCTATCCCGGAGCGGCAGTAGCCGGAAGTTTGCGCACTGCTGCAATCTGAAGGAATACGATGGCTCCAAGACACCGCGCCGAATTCGCATTAGGCTGCTGCCGTGAGCACCGAGCCGCCACTGCAAAGTGAGCCAATTACAGAGCGTTCGCTACGAATGCCCGAGCTCCTTGTGGCTGGCGATGGGAGTTACTCGGTAGTCGAATACGACGTTCTTGGTGCACAAGCCACTGTTGGCCGAATCGTTCAAAGGGGCGGGTTGTTCCTTGCCTATCGACATCACGCTCAAGGGGAAGATTCCCTGTTGGGTACCTTCCAATCCCTGGAGCAGGCTCAGGCTGCTGCCGTGAGCGCCGAGCCACCGCCACCCGGTGTCAGCCCGCAGCCGCCGCCTGCATCGCGATGGTATCTGCCGCTTCTGTGGATACTGCTCATCCCGATCGTCACGGTGCCGCTTACCAACGTCCTCGGTGATCGAGCGGAGTACCACTCTGGCTTTTGTAGCGTCAATGCCGGTAACTACCTACTCCCCGGCCTTGGTGTCTATGCCAGCTGTTCAACAGGCCTGCTCCTCCTCCTACTGTCGCCTGGCCTCTTGAACCTAGTGCCTCTGTGGTGGCTGCGCTCGACTCACCCGAAACTTAGGGCTGCCGCTTTGTGGGCGACAGTGCTCGGCGCTTTGCGCCTGATCGTTCCGGCGACTGCGGTCATCGCGTCGCCGGTTGACAACCCTGTGGACGCCGTCTCCGGACTGTTTGGCCCGAGCGATTTCGTCTTGTCGATCCTCACCGTCAGCCTTGTGCTGTGGTTGGCGACCATCCCGGCCATCTGGATCGTCGGCCGACTCTACCGGTGATTTCGTATCGTTCAAGGGAGGGGTAAAGCACAACGTTGAGAGGCGAAGCGGAGCGAGCCATCGCCTCAGTGGTCGAAGCTGAGTGCCCGCTGTGCCGCCTCCTCGGCCACCTGAAACTTTGCCGCCTCGCTGCGCTGTCCCTGGGTCGGCCTTTGGTCTGTTTCGTGGGCCATGTCCGATTGACGGGTGAGGCGACAAACCTTGATCGAAACGTGATTGGTCACGTTAGGTCGATCTTACTTCCGGTGTTGCTGCTGATAGGCGCCCCTTATCGAGAGCATTGCCGGGTCTCGTATTAAGGAAGACGCGCGCGAGATGGTAAATGCTGAGGCGATTTAGGGTCCATTTGATTCACGAAGCCCACAAACGGTTTTTGAAGACCGCGGGCCTGCTGTCCGCATATGTCCATGAAGGTCCGGCAGAGTTCGAACGTAGGCACCGCGATTCCATCGCCGTCCAAAGTCGACCGCCGCCGTTCGCCATGTCGGCTGTCATCTTGGCTGTCATCACACCGTTCGGTCCTCACGGTCCCGAACCGTGTCGCCGGCGTGTCCTCGAATGTCTCGCCGGATCCGCAAGGGCCCAACTGATGTCAAATGGCGCCGGCCTGGTGTCCCGACGTGACCTGCCATAACGGTCGGGTGCCGGGAATGCGTGATCCGAGTGTGATCCGGCAAGCCGCCCAGGACCCCGCTGACCGGCTCTCCGAGACGGCGACCCGCATCTCGCCTTCGGGACCCCCGCCGGCGAGCATCAGGACCGGTGGTCGCTCGAGTTCTTGCTCGCGCATGTCGCGTTCGGACACGACATCCAGAAGAAAATCGACGCCCCGATTTTCAACACCTCACATTTCCCATAGACCCCGTCCCTGTCAAACGACAGGGGCCAGATCCAAGCCGTTCGCACGGCGACGCGGCATGGGGACCAGGAACAACCTTTAGGTGAGCATGAGCAACAGCCTGCAGAAGGGACCCTGTGCCGAAGCCGCTCTCCAGAGTGCCACCTCGAAGCGTTCGGTAATCGCTGCTACCGGCCGGAGCGGCGGCAACGCCAGCAACCAAGCTCAACTCGCTCCCACGCTTGACACCCGAGCTCTCATGGAACGGATAGTGGTCCTCGGGGGGACCGGCTTCATCGGCCGCAGGCTGCTTCCCGCCTTGCGCCGGGCCGACCGGGTCGTCCGGGTGGCCTCCCGCAAGCCCGGTGCGCCGGCCGATGTCGGCGTCGAGCATGTCCGCTGCGACCTCGAGAGCGGGGAGGGCGTCGACCGGGCGCTGGAGGGCGCGGACCTGGCCTACTTCCTCGTTCACGGTATGGCCGAGGGACGGGGGTTCGCCGCTCGGGAGAAGATCGCGACCGAGAATTTCATTCGTGCCGCCCGCCGGCAGGGCGTCGCGCACGTCATCTATCTAGGGGGGCTCTACCCGAGTGGTGGTCTCTCAGCCCACCTGGAGAGCCGGCGCGAAGTCGGATTGATGCTCATCGAGGGGACGGGCGCGCTTGCTGTCCGGGCAGGGGTTGTCGTGGGCTCTGGGGGGGCGTCGTTCGACATCCTCTATGGGCTATGCCAGCGCCTTCCTCTGATGATTGCGCCGCGCTGGCTGGCCAGCCTGTGTCAGCCGGTCTCCATTGATGACACCGTCCGCTGCCTGGCCGGTGCGGCAAGGATTCCGGGCGGGCGCGAAGTGGATCTCGTTGGCCCGGACGTTCTGACCTACCGCGCCATGCTTGAGATCACGGGTTTCGAGTTACGCGGGCGCAAGCCGGTCATGTTCCCGGTCCCATTCCTCTCCCCAGAGTTGTCCGCGCACTGGCTGCGGCTCGTCACTAAGGTCGACATGAACGTGGCCCGCTCCCTCGTCTCCAGCCTTCGCCACGACCTGATCGCCGAGCGCCCTCTGCTTACCGCGGAGCTGCGGTTGACGCCGGCCGGTTTCCGAGAATCGGTCCGCACCGCACTGGCGGAACGCCGCCGGGTGCTCGTGTCCAGGATGCGAGCAGCCTGAGCTCTTCGTCGCGGTAGGATCTACGACCTGGTTGTCGGAAATGACGGCGATCCGCCCTTACTTGGGGCGCAGAGTGCCGGCGAACACCTGCCACGCCAGAGTGGACTTCGCAACCAGGCTCAGGACGATGTAGACGCGCTCACCGTACAGAACGTTCCTCCATCGGCCGATGCGGCGGTACTGAAACACCATGTTCAGCGCGAAGATGTTGAAGAAAACGAAAAGCGATGCGTAAATGAAATAGACAAAGGTGGGTGGGCGACTGCTGCTCCCGGCACCGGCACCAAACAGGTAGATTCCGATCGCGATCCAGGGCACGGCGCCTGCCAGGACGCCGAACCAGTAAGCGAGCCAGTCGACCGAGACTCGACCCAGGTTGTAGCGCTCCATCGCCCAGCCAAAAAGGATCATCGAAGCGTTCACGCCGAATATGGCGACCAACGCAGCGATGTCGTAGATGCCCACCAGCATCGCAATGAGAACAATCATCAGCGAGGAGCTCAACGAGTACTCGACCCAGCGCGCGGGGTTGGCGCCCAGCCGCACATTGCGTGCATACCAGGGATAGACCCAGGGTGAGGCGACCACGAAATGCGCGATCGCTGAGAGGAAGAGGAAGGCGGCGATCGCCGGGCCGAGCCTGACATTCAAAAGCACTTCTGGCCGTGGCACCAAAGTCTGCGTATTCGGGTTGAAGTAGAGGAAGTTGGTCATTACCGGGAGGGAGAAGCTCGAGGAGAGTAGGACCATAAGGATGCCTTGCACGAGGTGCAGGGAGCCCATCGCCACGTTGAAGAGGCGTAGCCGGCCAAGTCCGACAGTGTTCGCCACAGCGCGACAAGAATAGTGGCCTCAACAGTCGGCGTTCAGGCCCGTCTACCTGCAACCGACCCACCACAATCCGACAGGGCTCGTGATGTCCGCGGATCGCCGCCGCGCCGCGCTCGACGTCGCAGCGAAGGCCGGGGCATTTGTCATCGAGGACGACTGGGCGAGGTGGTTGGGGCACAGGGCACCAATCCCCCGACGCTAATGTCCATGGACGCACAGGGGCGTGTCATCTACATCTCATCGTTGACTGGGCTCGGCGCTGCAGTCGATCCAGGCGTCGTGATTCGGCGTATAGGGTCGACTAAGCGAGAGCTTCGGCTTCGAGTCGGTCCGGATCAAGCACCCGGATCCCCGCTTTGGTTCGCTCGATCAAGCCATCACGGCGCAGCTCATCGATTGCCCTGGCGACCACCTCCCTTACCGATCCGATCGCGTTCGCAAGGTCCTGCTGCGTGGCTTCGACAACGGCGGCTGCTCCGCCGGCCTACCGTACTGCTTCCGCTCGCCAGTAAAGGTCCTGTGCGAGCCGCGCCTTGACGCTGCTGAATGCGCGAAGCTCCAGCGCCCAGTAACCGCGTCCGAGCCGTTCCGCGTACTCGTCCACGAGGGCAATCGCGAGCTGCGGATGTCGCTCTGCCAGGAACTGCAGGTGACCGGGCCGGAAATGGAGCACGGTAGCCTTCTCCAGCGCCTGGGTTGCGATGCTCACGTGGACCGAGGGAAGCCGAATCGCTCCAAGGAGCTCGCCCCTGAAGACGTACCTGATGGTGAGTTGGCGTCCATCCGGGGCTGCGAGATACACGCGCTGGAGGCCGTCGACGGCCATCCCCGCGGATGTGACTTCGTCGCCGACGAACGTCAAGGCCCGAGCCGGGTAGTGAACGAGCCGGCTACCTTCGACAACGGCATTCGCGATCTCAGGCGGAAGACGCCCGAGGAAGCCGATCTTGGTCAGCCCACCAACCACTTCCATCGACGCTGACCCAGTCTGTGCCTTTTCGCGTTCTATGTCACCGGGCCTGAGTCGCCCGGACTCCGTGCCGACACCCCGCCGTTGTTGACCCGGAAGAACTAACATCGGCTCGATGAGAGCTTCTCCGGTATCGCCTGGCTCGAGGCGGGTTGCTACACGGGTTGCTACACGGTTGCTACACCAACCCGCTCGCTGGTCGTGACGTTCGACGTTTTTGAATTCGGATTTGGCTCCGGGCCCGGTGTCTGAGTTCACCACATAAGCGACCCGACCTTCAGAGCATGTCTCAGGACATAGTGGACTCCCACTGGAGGTGGGGCCATGGATCTGGGGCGGTTCCTCGTCGAAGCGGTAATCGTGAGTGGGGCCAGCCCAACGGAGTTGGCGCGCTCGCATCCGATCTCTCGCAGCTGGCTCTTTCGACTTCTCGCCCGATATTGAGAGGGCGGCTACGAGGCGCTCGAACCGCGCTCTCGCCGGCCCAAGTCATGCCCTAGCCGGACCGCCCCGGAGATTGAGCAGGCCATCGTCGATCTACGGCGCGAGCTCACCGACTCTGGCCTCGATGCCGGCGCCCAGACCATTGCCCACCACCTCAGGCTCCGCTTCGGAACTGCTCCGTCGCGACCGACCATCTGGCGAATCCTCAAGTCCAACGGCCTGATTGAGCCGCAGCCACACAAGCGTCCGAAGTCTTCCTGGATTCGCTTCCAGGCTGATCTGCCCAACGAGTTGTGGCAGGCCGACGCGACGCACTGGCAACTGGGCGACCGAACCGACGTCGAGATCCTGAACCTGCTCGACGACCACTCGCGCTTCTCTCTCGCCTCAGTCGCCTTCCGCAGCGTTAAAGCCCCGGACGTGCTCCATACCTTCTATTCCGCGGCCGAGAGCTATGGCTACCCGGCCAAGTTCCTCAGTGACAACGCCGCTGTATTCAGTGGCGCGCCGAGAAGAGGTCGCGTTGTGCTCGAGTCAGAGCTCGACCGCCTGGGTATCGAATCTAAACACTCGAGTCCCTATCACCCGCAGACCTGCGGCAAGGTCGAGCGCTTCCACCAAACCCTCAAGCGCTACTTATCGCGGCAAGCTCCCGCCCAGAATCTCGCTCACCTTCAACTGCAGCTGGACACCTTCCGCATGTACTACAACCAGCAGCGCCCGCACCGCTCTGTCGATGGTCGCACTCCATTCCAAGCCTTCCAGGCCAGGCTCAAAGCCAGCCCAACTTTGCTCACCCCACCAGTCCAATACCGAGTCCGTCGTGACAAGCTCGACAGCGGCGGTCGAGTAACGATTCGCTACCTCGGCCGATTACGCCACCTCCATGTCAGCTACAAACACAGGGGCCGCGCCGTCACCCTCCTCGTTGCCGGTCCGCACCTTCGAGTCGTCGCCGACGACGGCTCAATTCTGCGAGAGCTGATGCTCGACCCCACTCGCGATTACCAACCAGTGCCACGACACGACACGGCTACGATGTCGTGAGACAGAGTCCACGATGTCTTGAGACAGAAGAATGGTCGGGGGCCCGGGATTTGAACCCTGAACCTTGCGGTTAACAGATCGCTGTAGCTCGTTCAGAAACCACGATCTGAATTCGCTAAGTAGCGCCGAGTACCACCAATTAGTACGGCTTCGCACCGGCGTTGCTGTACGAGATCGCCTGCGGCTGGCCCTCGGTCTAGTGTCTGGAAGCCCTCGCGGGACGAGCTACCGCACGCCGCTTGTCACTGGAACGAGCTTTGAGCAACTGAGCGATTCTCTGGTGGGAGAGTCCCAAAACGCGACCGGCGTCGCGCACTGTCAGGTGAGCTCCCTGGACCAGGTCTGCAGCTACGGCGGCGCTCACAGACGCGGCCTCAGCTTGCAGTTCCTCTGCCTCGCCCCGCACCTTTCTCGCCCGCCCTATCTTCTTCTGTAGCTCACGGGGCAGGACGGGTTCGACCTTGACTTCAAAGGAATCGGTCGGAACGTCCAGAAACAGGGCGATTGCGTCGCGGGCCATCGCCTCCGCCTTTTCGAGCCGGCGCGCCTGGGTGTTGACGCCCTTGAGTTCGGGCACGCTGATCGCCCACCAGTCGCCTGAGCGCTGACAACGAGCCGTATATGTCTTCACCTTCTCCACCATCCTCGACCCAATTCGTCCTCCAATGCCCTGAAAATGGCTCCCGCGGTGAGCTCATTGATTTCCCGGTGTCGGGGAATCGTCACTTTGGTGACTCCACATTGCCACACCTCGTGGCGTCCACCTTGCCTGACCAGCCGCCAAGCCTTGCCCTGCGCCGTGGCGCTGCGCTGGATGCGCTTCTTGAGCTCACTCTGCTTCACCCAGGCGTCGGTCTACTAGACTAGCCACCCCGCCTATGCGGGTAGCCAATTCGCCCGTTTCTGAATACGAACGAATAAATGCACCCCACAGCCAACCCTTGCGATGCCAGCCATCACGGTTGCCGGTCGCACGATCCGCAGGTGATCCGCCCAGCCACCTAGCCATACCCGCCGGAGCCATACCCAGAGGACTCGATCGGCAGCGCGCAAGCGCACTTTCGGCTTGGCCCGCGAGTGCACCTCGAGCTGGTGGCGCAATACCAGGTTCTCGAGGATTAGCTCGCGGCGGGAGCGACAAACACTAATAAGGACGCGAGGGAGCAGATTGAGGACGCCCAGCACCGCCGCGGAAGAATATCAGCCGACAGCCGTCACAAGCTGGACCCTGGCACAGCTCGATCGGATGGCCGTGATCATGATCGACTTTTGCCGTCCTACAACTAAATCGTCGTTTGTCGCTCCCTCTCGACCTTCCAGGTCGTATCGCGGCAGGGTCGACGATCATGATCCGCAACAGAAGCACAATCTCCTCACGGTTTGCCTAGACTAGCTGTGCGCTGTCGGAAAGGCGCCCTTTCGCGCTCTCAAAGACCGCATTGGTCTGTCAGGTCCCTAACAGCGTCGGCGAACCCCATTGAGAAGCGACGCACAGCCCAGCTGCTAATGCGAGAAGAACGATTCCTACCAGCGACGCAATGTAGCGCGCTCGTCGCGGTTCGCGCTCAGCGATCATCGCAAGCGTAAGGCCCACCATCCAGCCAAACTGGGTCATTCCGGCTGCGAATGCAGTGAGCATGAGAGCCCAGCAGCACCCGACACTGAGCGCGCCGGCCATCCATCCTTCACGCATCCTGATGGATGCAGCCCCAGCGAGACAGCGCTGAAGGAAGAATCGCTTCACGCTAGACACCTGATAGGCGCCAGCTGCGGCGAAGAGTCCGGTCTGGATCACCCAGACATGCAGCCGCAGCCACGAGCTGTGGTCCACGCTCCAGTGAATGCCGACGTCGAAGAGCAGGGCCGCCAAACCAAACCCTGTCCATATCCATAGGAATCCGACCGCGAAAGCCAAGGACAATCGGCCGCGTGGAATGGTCGGCAGCATCATGGCCATCAACATGACCAACCAGCCGACCAGAAATGACAGGATGACGACGGATGCCGGAAGGCCACTCTTGATTAGGTGGCCGTGTCCAAGCCACGCTCCGAGTCCCGAGAGCGACGCGAATCCTAGGCTTGCCCACGCGAGAGCGACGACCGCAAGCATGCTTGGGCTAACCCCTCTCGCCGCAGGCTTCTTAACTATCAAACGATTCTGCTTCCCAACGGATCTATGCGTTTGACGGCTACGGAGCGCCCCGCGATAACGAAAACGCCGCCATGACCTTCCTGAGCCAAGATGACCATCGTCAACTGTCGTCAGAACTCTTAATCGCTTGGCTCGAGGTCAACATGGAAGGCATTGCGTTGTATAACCAAATTTGTTAACTAGACGGCTTCGGGTTTGCGCTCATCGAGTCCCCTCAGCATTTCGAAGGTTCGCCGGTCGATGGCGCCCGGCCGTCCACGCCGGCGCACGCCGTCCCATGACTTCCAGTCGATTTGCAATTTGGGAGCCCTAGTCTCGAGCTGTTCCTCCAGCCGCGTCCTGAGGTGCGGAGGCCCCATGCTCAGCAGACCGCCCTTATGTAGCGCAGCGATTTCGCCATCTGGAGGCCCGAACCATTCGATCGCCTCGCGCCAGGCATGATTCAGAGGTTCGGGGTTGATTCCAGACCTAAGCCAGCTCCTTCCGTGTAGGAAGTGATAGCGCTCCTCGATCAGCATCTTGCGCAGCCGGTGCTGTAGCACCTCGACAGAACCGTTGACGCAGGCCTCGATCATCACCGTGAAGGCAGCGTCCAGGATTGCGTTTGCGGCGACAAATTGCGCCCACTCGGACCATGGCTCGTCGAAGTAGGGGAGGGCGCGAAGGCTCTCGGGATCGGACTCGCGGTCCAGCCCTCGCGGGTCCTCGCCCAGGGGCTCGAGGCATCCATAGAGCACGCGGCTGTGGCCGAGGTCGTCCAGGCCCATGGCGGCGGCGGCGATGTCAGCCTCGAGGGAGGGTGCGCGGGTGGCCCACTCGGCGTAGCGCAGGCCGAGCATCTGCTTGTTGTCCGCGATGCTTAGGACCAGGTCAGAGAGGCTCATGGCTCTCCTGGTTGCCAGAGCTCTATCACGTGCTCCTTGCGCACGATCGCCATCTCGCACCAGCGCTCTTCGTCATAGGTCGCGCGCGCGTAGGCGACGGCGAGGTCGTCATCGGGGGCGACCACGCTGCCCACCTGGTGCAGCGGCTCCGCACGGGTCTTGCGGGCGAACACCTCGTACTCGACCGCGTCGCCGCTCACTCGTTTGTAGGTGGTCAAACGGCGAGGCCCCACGACTCGAGCGCGTCGCGGCCGGCCTCGGTCATACGCGCGACTGTCCACGGCGGATCCCACACGACGTTGACGCGCACCTCGCTGACGCCGGTCTCCCGCAGCAATCTCTCGCGCACGTCTTCGAGGATGAACTCAGAGGCGGGGCAGCCCATGGCGGTGAAGGTGAGGTCGACGTCGACGACGCCGTCGCGCTCCGTGATGCCGTAGATCACGCCGAGGTCGACCAGGTTGACGGGCATCTCGGGGTCCTGGACCTCGGCCAGGGCGGCCCACAGCCGCTCATTCATGACTCGTTATTGTGGTGCGTCTTGCGGAACTTGTGGAACTCCTCCTGGAACATCGCGACCATCTCGGCGTTGCGAGGGCCGCGGGCGCGCCAGCGGACCAGCACGTCGTCCCACGAGCTCGGCTGCTTGAAGTCCCAGCGCTTGTTTTCAGCGTCGAACTCGCACGGGAACGGATAGTCGAGCTCCCAGACGTCTCTGCCGTCGCGCACCTCTTTGTGCGCGGGGACCTTGATGCCGATCTGCTCACAGTAGGGGACGACGGTGGAGAGCCACCACTGTCGCAGCTGGTCGTTGGTCAGCCCCTTCAAGCGGTATTCGAGCTGGGTGGAGTGCATCTTCATCGAGTCGGGGAGGCCGAACCACTCGACGCTCAGCGGGAACATCCAGTCGACCGCGCGCTGCAATTCGTCTTTCGCAGCCCCGCCCGCGGCGCTGATGCGCTTCATCCACGTGCGGCCGTTGCGGAGGTGAAAGTTCTCTTCGGCCATCACCTTGTTGAGGCCGCGCTTCCAGGGACCGTAGGAGCACTTGTCGTGGATGTCGCCCAGGAGGCAGAAGCCGGCCTGGTCGTACATGCCGTTCGCGACCACCAGCTCCGTCCAGCTGTCGAGCGGAACATCGAAGGCGTAGGGGTAGCGGAAGCTCTTGGGGTCGCGACTGAAGATCAGCTTTTCCTGGTCCTCGCCGAGCTCCTCGAGGATGTGGTACGCGATGTGCGCGTGCGCCAGCTCGTCCTGGATGATCGCGATGCCGGTCATGAAGGCGTTGATCGAGGGGGCCCGCTTGGCCGCCAGGTAATAGGCGGGGGCGGAGATGAGCTCGGTGTCGCCGGAGACGATGAGCGTGTGCTTGAGCTCCTTGAGGTAGTCCGGCGTCATCTCGTTCGGAGACTCGATCAGCTCCCCGGACTTGATCATCTGGTTGAACGCAGCAGTCTCTGTCACTGAATCCCGCCATAGACGACCGACTTCTCTTCCGTGTACTGGAGGTAAGCCTCGATTCCGTGTTCCTTTCCAAAGCCCGACTGCTTGGTCCCGCCGAACGGCAGCTCGTCGTGGGCGATGACCAGCGCATTCACCCACGTGTAGCCCGCCTCCAGCTCCTGCACCGCCCGGTAAGCAGAAGCCATGTTCCCGGTCCAGATCGAGGAGCCGAGGCCGTACTGCGTGTCATTTGACAGTCGAAGTGCTTCATCGAGGCCCTTGACCTTGCGCACCGGCAGAGCAGGGCCGAACACCTCCTCGGTCCACATCCTCGCGCCATCGGGGACGTCCTCGAGGATCGTCGGCTCGATGAACCAGCCCTTTTCGTACTCGGCTCCTTTCGGCCGGCCGCCGCCGTAAACCACCTTCGCCCCGCGGTCGACGGCATCCTTGATCTGCGCCTCGACTTCGGCGCGCTGCGTCTCCGAGTGCATCGGTCCCATCCGGGTGTCCTTGTCGAGCCCGTTGCCAGGCTTGAGCTTTGAGGCTCGCGCGACCAGCTTCTCCATCAGCGCGTCGTAAACGCCTTCCTGCACGTAGAGCCGCTTGGTCGAAAGGCACTGCTGGCCGCAGTTGAAGAACCGCCCCACTCCGATCGCCCGCGCGGCGCCTTCCAGGTCGGCGTCGTCGAGCACGATGCACGGGTCGCTGCCGCCGAGCTCGAGGGTGATCTTCTTCAGCTGCTCGGCCGCTTTCGCCATCACCCTCTTCCCCGTCGGGGTCGAGCCGGTGAGCGCGATCTTCCGGATGAGCGCGTGCTCGACCATCGCCTCACCGGTCGCCTGGCCGAGGACGACGTTGATCACGCCCTCGGGCAGGCCGCCCTCCATGAGCGCCTCGATGCACGCGAGGGTCGAAAGTGGAGTGCTGCTGGCCGGCTTGAGTACGACGGTGTTGCCGGCGGCAATCGCAGGCGCTACTTTGTTCGCAGCCAGGGTCAAGGGAAAGTTCCAGGGCACTATCGCGCCGCAGACCCCGATCGGCTTGCGCACCACCAGGCCGTACGTCGTCGTGTCGGGCAGCTTCACATGCTGGCCGTGGATCTTGTCCGCGAGGTCGGCGAACCAGCCGATGTTCTCGCCGAAACGCTTGGCTTCGAGCCGAGACTCGAGCAGAGTTTTGCCCTGCTCTTTCGTCAGCAGCTGCGCGATCTCTTCGACCTTGCCGAGCATGTGCTGCGCGGCCTTGTGCAGGATCTCGCGCCGCTGGTTGGCCGGTAGCTTCGACCACGTCGCGAAAGTCTTTTGTGCGGCCTGCGCCGCCTTGTCGACGTCGGCGGGACCGCCGGCCGGGACCACGTCGACGACTTCGCCGGTGGCCGGGTTGCGGACCTCGTAGGTCTTGCCTGAAGCGGCCTTGGTCCTCTCGCCTTCGATGATCATCGTCGCCAAGTGGCACCCCCTAATTTCGGCTATTTGGAACCTGACTGGACCGGCGCACCAGACGCCGCATGTTGCGATATCATCCACGATCAGCGCCGTCTCTGCAATACCCAGATAGCTGGAGGTCATCGCATGGGAGTTAGACTTCAAAAGACAGGCGGGGTGGGCTTGATCGTGCTCGATCGCCCGCCCGCGAATAGCTACGACGTCGACTTTCTGCGCGAGCTTGGCGGAGCGGTCGACGATGCTCGGCTTGACGATGACATCCGCGCCCTCATCGTTACCAGCGCTTCGCCAAAGTTTTTCTCGGCCGGTGCCGATGTCGCCGCATTCCAAGCAGGATCAGCTCACCGGCGGACCATGACGGCTCTACTCGCCCACGAAATCTTCCGCAAGTTCGAGCACTCACCCATGCTCGTCATCGCGGCCATCGCCGGCCATTGCCTGGGCGGCGGATTCGAGCTTGCCTTGGCGTGTGACATACGGTTCGCGGCCGACGGCGATTATCGGATTGGCCTGCCAGAGGTGAGTCTTGGGCTGCTGCCAGGCTCAGGCGGAACACAGCGCCTGCCTCGCCTGGTGGGATTGTCAAAGGGTCTCGACTTGATCGTCAACGCCTCTACATTCAAACCCGCAGAAGCGCTTGCTGAAGGATTGGTGGATCGCATCTTTCCCGACGCCGCATCGTGTCGGGAGGCCGCCCTGGAGTATGCGGGCAGACTCGCCGACGGCCCCGCGGAAGCGGTTGGCCGGGCCAAAGTGGTCGCCACCCTCGGCTACTCGGCGCCCCTCGACCTTGGCCTCGCTCTGGAACGAGAGGCAATCGCACGCATATTCGTATCAGAGGACGCTGAGGAAGGTATTCGAGCTTTCGGTGAGAAGCGCAAGCCCAACTTCAAAGGCAGATAGGGGCAGCGCCTCAGGCGCCAACAGTCGCAAGGTAGTACCGATCAGCCGCCGGTTTCAGCACCAGGTTGTACTCCCGGAAGATTCTCTTAGCCGCGTGGCCGATCCATCTTTTTGGGAGCAGCTCGGCCGGCAAGTCCGGGTCGCCGAATAGGAGGTGGCGGTGCTGATGGGTCAGGGCGAAGCGGCGTCGGAAGGCTTCGCGCGGCTCGAGCCGACCGGCCCTCTGGAAAGCGCGGACTTCGGTAAGTGCCACCCGGTTGGCCTCCTCGTACGCTGCATAGCGCCTCTGGAGCAAGCTCAGGTCCCAAGCGCGCTTTACGATCGCACCGGGACTCTCCGGCCAATCTACCTCGCCGAAATGTACGGTGGCCTCCCGACCGACCCCATGAGTCCGTACGAGGCTCAGAACCTCCTGGCGCAAATCCCTTGGGCTCACGAAAATGCCGTTGCCGAGAGATCCGAAGCCCAGAAAGCTGAGTCCGGAGCGCAGGCGATCCCGTTGGTTGCGCCTACTCTCGGGCAGTGAGTAGGACACCAGTAGCCAACGGCCGTTCCAACCCATTTCCTCAGGCCCGTAAATCCGTCTGATGCCGGCGTCGATGAGACCCCTGCCTCGCCTTGTCAGTCGGTATCGCGATCGGCTAGACCTGCGGTCCGCCAGCAGCCAGTCTTCAGAAGTCATTCGCGAAACCGCCGAGCGAAGTGCGATACCACTCACGTTGAACTCGCTCGCGAGGCTGATAAGCCCTCCGATCCATGCGCCGCGTGGGCTCAGAGGCTGAACGTAGTCGCCGAATAGCGTGAACAGGAATGCCCTGGCTCCGATGGCGCCGGTGCTCATCCGCTGGTAAGCGTAATCGGGTCAGTCGCACTTCAGCGAGCCGGGCTCCGAGTTATGAGTCCTTGCCCGCCTTGGGTTCAACGCCACCCCAGCGCCGGATAACGTCAACATGCAGCCCGAATTGGTCGAGGACCTTGACGGCCGTATGATCGATAATGTCCTGCACGGTCGTGGGGCGATGGTAGAAGCCAGGAACCGGCGGCAGTATTACAGCGCCGGCATCGGTTGCCAGTTGCATCAGGCGTAGATGGCCGCTATGAAGAGGAGTCTCGCGCACCACCAGCACCAGCTTGCGCCTCTCCTTTAAACACACGTCCGCCGTACGAGTTAGGAGCGTGTCGCTATAACTGTTGGCTATAGCTGAGAGCGTCTTCATGGAGCATGGCGCCACCACCATGCCGTCGGTAAGGAAAGTCCCGCTCGCGAGTGAAGCACCCAAAGACTTCTCGTCGTGGACCACACTCGCCAGGGCCTCAACATCACTCACCGACCAACCCATCTCGTATTCGATGGTTTTGCGCGCCCCTGAGCTCAAGACCAGATGGGTTTCGACCCGCTCCGTTCGCAGGAGCTCCAGCAACCGCACACCATAATGCGGACCGCTGGCGCCCGAAATCCCGACCACGATGCGCTTGAGTACTGACGACACTTCACGCCCTCGCGATCTTTGCAAGCGGCGGATTGTTCGAAAGAGAGCTGAGGGTCTGCGCATCCGTCTCGAGTTGGAGCCGCGACAAATCGACAGCCCGGCTGCGACGCAGCTCCAAGCCTGTCACCCCGGGCCGGATCCAGGCCACGCGGTCGGGGAAATATAGGTAATGGGAAGGGAGGTCAGCCGCCCGGATCGCCTCCGCTTCCCGGTAAAGCTGCAACCGTTCGAGGGCGTTTACCGTCGCTGCGGCTGCGGTGACAAGGCGATCGAAATCGTGATTGGAGTAACCACAACCGTTGTGCACACCATTGGTTGCGTAGCGCCTCGCGTAAACGAGATGGGGGTCCGGCAGGGGGTTGGTCGGCAGCAGCGCGAGGTCCCAATCACCCGCCAGATATTGGCGCGGCCACCAATCGGTGACCAGGACGATCGTTATTCGGACGCGTATGCCAAGCCTGTGACGAATCGCTCGGGCGACCGCTCGTGCCGTTGGTAGCAGCTCATCTCCTCCGATGCCAAGGACGAGTTCATCCGGCCGCTGCGGAAGTGGGGCCGACTCACGTGGTCCCGGCGCGTCGCCTACCGGGAACGCCGAATCCATCGGAAATGGTGCCCGCGCGATTCGCCCTTGTCCGCCAATGCCCTCCGCCAGGATTTCGGCCGGGTCAAGTGCCTCAGCGACTGCCCGGCGAAACCCCAAGCTTGAGGTTGGCGTGCGTCGCATGTTGAAGACCACGTGAGTGGGCCCGGGCGCCGGCGTGGACATCTGCGTCCAGCCTCTCTCGGCAGCAATCTCGCCTCCGCTGCCCCCGATTAATACGTCGGCAGCATCGTTGCGGACGCGACGAATGCGAGCCGCCTTGCTTGTGCAGTAACGCCATTCGATCTTGCGTTGAGCTCCGGCTATCTTCTCAAGCGTTAGCGCCTCGAACGATGATCCAGTAATGCGAAATGGACCCGCACCGGTCAAATTCTGCGGCGGTTCGCCTGAGGTCATGTCGACCATTCCGACACCGTTGGCCAGGACCCCGAACAGGGGAGCGAAAGGCCGGTCCAGGCGCACGATCACGCGCCTCCCGACGGCTTCGACGGATGCAATTGCCTCGTACTCGGTCGGATTGAAAATTGCACCTTTGGCACGGCGGATGCGGAGGAGGTTTTCCCGCACCGCCTCTGCGTCGAGCTCGCGTCCGGTCACGAATCGGTGGCCCTCGGCGATCTCAAACCACGCCGTAGTCGGGTTCTCCCAGCCCCAGCTCGTGGCTAGGCTCCCAGCAGGAGCGATGTCGTCGCCAACGGTGAGGAGGCCGGGGACGGCGTTGTCTGCCAGCACCCTGGCGGCACCGGCGAACATGTTGTGAGCGTCGAAGACAAGGGGCTTGAGTTCGGCGCAAACAACGATTGGAGCCTGGCCAGTAGTACGCATCACGCCTCGAGCAGACTGGTGCCGGCGATCAGCTCTTTTGCCGGAGCTGTATACGCAACTTGCGGGTTCCCGGCGTGTCGACGGCGAGCATGCCACCGTCGACCTGAGTCCATTTCAGGCCGTAGACGTCTCGGGCCTGTGCGGCGCTGATCCAACCCTCCATGAGGTCGTGCAAGACGCGCTCCGGGTCGCGATCGATGGGATCGCCATAACCCCCTCCGCCACAGTCATAACCGCGCACCCATTCACCAGGCTGAATGTCGCCCTCCCACACGCTCGGGAGAGCGACCTCGGTTCCGTCTGGTTGGACTTTCCACATGTGGGCCAGGTTGCCATCGTGCCCGCCGACGACGCCTTTGGCCGGGGTGTCATGGCCCTCCGGAGACGGAGGCAGCACGGTGATCGCGGTCGTCAGCGGGCCGTATACAACCTCCACCGGAGGCGCTCCTCGATGCCGGCCAGCGCCGCCGAGGTCCGGCATGAGCCGTAGCGACCGGATCAGCATAGGGAAGCGCTGCTCGTCGATCTCGACGCTGTCCCGGTATAGCAACCCGCCGGCGGCGGGCATGCTGTACGTCACCCAGCCGTCGCAGTGGGGTGAGGCCGGCCCTCCATTGTTGCCCAGGATAAGTTGGGTTACATATGGCGCTGCGGCCCGGCGGAGATCGGTTCCGGAGATCACGCCGTATCCGACAGTGTGCGCAGTGCCTCCTTCAGCCACGCCGTAGCCGTCGCCTATCTGAGCGATCGTCGACTGTGTGAGGTTGATGAGCCTGTCGGCAGGATTGGTCGTCGCCATCGAGCACGAGTGCGGAAAGCTTGGGATTCCGACGACGCAGCCTTCCCTCAAATGAACCTTGATTCGGCGAAAGCTTCCGGCGTTGTGAGGGATGTCTGGGTCGAGCACGCTGAAGACCCCCTGAACCACGCTTGCGACAGAGCATGCTTCCGATTCATTCAAGCCCGCCGGGACGCAATCGATGTTGTCGCGGAGGTCGACCTCGACGATACGGTTCACCGCGTCGACTTTGACCGTCACCTTGATCGGAATCCCATCGGGGATATAAGGGGGGAAAGGATCGTGCTGGCCTGTTCCCGTGAACTCGCAGGCCGGGAGGTCCTCCAGAGCGTGGATCATGCGCCGTTCGGAGTAGTCGAACCACTGCCGGACGAACAGCTTGATTGAGCTCTTGCCGTACTTCGCGACGAGCTCCTTGATGCGACGCTCGCCTACCCTCGCCGCGCCAAGCATGGCGAGGTAGTCTCCGTACCACTGACCCGGGACCCGGATGCGGCTCTGGCAGATCCGGATTATGTCGGCGTTGTCCTGGTAGTTTCTCTGCACACGCACACACGGAAAGACGATGGCGCCTTCTTCATATACGTCGCGCGCCGCCGACATATAAGCCGTCGGCTTGGAGTTGCCGACATCCGTCAGGTGGCCCTTGGCGTTGACCGTGAACATGTGCTCGCCATCGATGAACACCGGGACGAGGATCGAATGATCCGCCGCGTGGGAGTTGCCTAGATAGACGTCGTTGTGCAAGAAGGCGTCTCCCTCCGCGAGGTCGGAGTGCAGGCGGCGCATGGCATTCGCTTGCAGGTTGGTGCCGTAGATATGCACGGGCACCCCTTCGGCCGCAGCCAGTAGCTCATCCTCCGAAGTCACGATTGAGCAGGAGAAGTCCCTGGCGATGCTGATTACAGGGGAGAATGCCGCTCTCTGCAGCGTGTTCGCCATCTCGCGAACTATCGTCTCGAAACGGTTGGCGAGCACGGCGAGCAGCACGGGATCCACGACGGACTCGCCTTCTGGCGCAACTGTCTGCATCTTGCTCATATGGCGAGCTCGATCATGTAGTGGCCGCCGGGGGTCACCGTCGCCGTGCTGTTGGGATAGACGACGATGGTGGTGGTGGGCTCTTCGATAATGGCCGGGCCAGCGATCTTGCTTCCGTGGCTCGCGCGACTGCCGAGCACCACGGGCACCTCGATGACGCCGAGGTCGCCAAAGAAGGCCCGGCGCTTCTTGCTCTTCGACGAGCCGTCACCGTTGCTTGTCGCTGCGGCCGCCATCTTGAGATCGCCGCGTCCGCCATCTAGCATGGCCGTCAAGCGACCCTTCCAGAACAGGCACTCGACATCATGACCTGGGCTCCTGACCGCGAATACGCGGGCGTGGGTCCCATGGAAAGCTTCGACCAAGGCCTCGAGATCGGCCCTGGACTCAAACGGTGGCTTCTTGATGGATACCTCCAACTCCCAAACCTGGTGGGGGTACCGCGCTTCGACGAAGAACTCCTGGTTGAACCGCGAGAAGCCACGCGAGCGCAGAGCCGATTCTGCGGAGTTGATCGATGCGTTGATCTCTCCCAGCGCCGCGTTTACAGTCTCGAACGGAAAATCTGCCGTGTTCGCGTAGAGGCTGCGGCTGGAGTCGAGCACGACATCGGAATAGTGGCCGCCGCAAGCTGAGAAGCCCGCCGCTGTGTTTGGGACCAGCACCTTGGTGCAGCCCAGCTCGCGCGCTATGGGGACGATGTTGAGGCCCGCCGCCCCGCCACCGGCAACAATGATGCTCTCACGAGGGTCGACCCCCTCATAAATCGTCATCTCGCGAATCGCCTGCACCATGTGCTCGCTCGCGATGGTCACGATGGCGTCAGCAGTCTTCTCCACCGACTGGCCGAGCTTGGCCGACAGTTTGCTGACCGTCCGCTCGGCCGCCCCCCGGTCGAGGTGCATCCTGCCCCCCAGAAAATAGGCGGGGTCGATGTAGCCGAGCACCACTGCGGCGTCGGTGACCGTGGCCTCGGAGCCACCTCTTCCGTAACAGGCCGGACCGGGATCCGCGCCCGCGCTCTGAGGTCCGACGCGAAGCAAGCCTCCTGGATCAATCCATGCGATGGAACCGCCTCCAGCGCCGATGCTTCTGACGTCGACTGAAGACAAGCCGACCATGTGCCCCGTAAAGGGGGCTCCAAGCCATGTCTCGCGAGTGAACTTGATCTGGCCATCCCGGATCAGGGCGACATCAAAACTCGTTCCTCCGGTGTCGCAGACGATGACGTTGTCCATGCCGGCCTCTGATTTGGCGTAGTGCCGACCGGCTACGGGTGCAAGCGCCGGGCCAGATCGGACCGTGTAGAGAGGCTTCTCCACAAGGTCCGGCACGTGCATCAAACCGCCGAACGAAGAGGCGCCGAGCAGGTCGCCGGCAAAGCCGGCCGCCCTGAGATCGGCTTCCATCTCAGCGAGATGCTTTTGCATCAGCGGCTTGAGGGATGCGTCGATCGCGGCCGAAGACGTCCTACGGTATTCGCGAATGATGGGATTGAGCTTGTGTGACAGGGTGTAAGGGATGCCGGGAAGGTGCTCATCGAGGAGACTCCCGATCGCGAGCTCGTGTACAGGGTTAGCGATCGACCACATGAAGCTGACCGCGATCGCTTCCACACCCATCGCAGGCAGTTTCTTGAGCTGATTCACGGCCTGGGCTCGGTCGAGCGCGGTAAGGACGCTGCCCTCCGCGCCGATCCTTTCGCGAATCTCAAAAGTTAGCCGGCGAGGGATGTAGGGCTCTGGATAGGGCTCACGGAAATCGTACGCGCTCGACTTGCCTCCCTCGCGCAGGACGAGCGTGTCGGGAAAACCCTCGGTCACGAGCAGGGCGGTCTTGGCCGTCTTCCCTTCGAGGGTGGCGTTGGTCGCGTGGGTCGTCGCGTAAATCATCAGATCTGATGCACTGAGCAGATCGCGCAGTTCCACGCCGACCGCTTCGGCAACCGTCGACAGCCCGGCGGCCAAACCTTCGAAGATGCGCGCACGTGTTGTCAGCGCCTTGCCGAGATGGAGCAGTCCTGAATCATCGACCACCACCACATCGGTGAAGGTCCCGCCGACGTCGACAGCGATTCGGTATGCCACGATTCCCCTCCTGCGTTAGCAGCTCGTACTACAGTTCGCGAGTCCTGAATCTGCGCAGCGTCCGGCCAGCCGCCCCTGGCCACCCGAATGGATTAACGGTCTGACTATTAGTCCAAGGACGGCCTTGTTTATAGTGCGCCCGCACCCCCCATGTCAAGAGCTTGGTTGGCTGGGCACAGCGACATCGCACGTTGGAGCACACCGTTTCGAAGGCTGGCCCTGGGCCGGAGGTAGCAGGGAGGCTTCACGCTCGGGGGACTTCACCGCTTTCGGCCGAGACCCTGCGGAGCTTGTAACGCTGAATCTTTCCGGTTGCGGTCTTGGGCAGCGCACCGACAAACCGGAACTCGCGTGGGCACTTGAAATGGGCCAGCCGCTCCCGCACATGGGCCCGCAGAGAGTCCTCGAGCGCATGTTCACCCTGGACGGTCGGCTGCAACACCACATACGCACAGGTCTTAATCAGAGCATTCGAGTCTTTGAGGCCGACCACGGCACACTCCAGCACGGACGGGTGCTGGTTGATGCAAGCCTCCACCTCGGCCGGGCTGACCCAGATGCCGCCGACCTTGAGCATGTCGTCACTCCGTCCCTGGTAGTAAAAGTAGCCATCCGCGTCTCGCAAGTACTTGTCGCCGGTCTGGATCCATTCGCCGATCAACGTCTGCTTGGTGCGCTGGTGCTGATTCCAGAAATAGGCGAACGCCGACTCACCTTTCACCATGAGGTTTCCGACCTCGCCGTCGGGCACCTCGCCGCCCTGGTCGTCGACCACCCGCGCCTCGTAGCCTGGTACGATCCGCCCACTGCAGTCGGGCCGGATGTCATCCGTGCGGTTGGAGATGAATATGTGGCAGCACTCCGTGGATCCGATGCCATCCAGGATGTCGGTGCCGCTGCGCTCCTTCCACCGCTGCAATATCGAGCCCGCCAGAGGCTCGCCCGCGCTCACGCAGGTCCTGACCGACATGAAGTCAGCGGCCGTCCAGGGTCCGGCTCCCACGCCAAGCGTATTGGCGTAGCTGGTCGGGACGGCGCAGTAGATGGTTGGTCGGAATCGGCGAACCACGTCGAGAACGGTGGCCGGGGCTGGTGGGCCGGCCAACAGCACGGCGCTCGCCCCCACCGACAATGGGAAGTAAAGCGAGTTCCCCAGGCCGTAAGCGAAGTACAGCTTGGCGACCGAGAACACGATATCGTCGGCCTGGATCCCCAAGATCGGCTTTGCGTACAGTTCCACACACGTTCGCATGTCATGCTGGAGATGGACGATGCCCTTGGGCACGCCAGTGGTCCCGGAACTGTACAGCCAGAAGCAAACATCGTCTGGGCCCGTGTACGCCGGCGTGAGCTCCGGCGAGGCCGCTTCAGTGATCTCGGCAAAACCCAACTGTCCAGCTCCGGGCTCTCCGACTACGACCAGGTGGCGCAACCACCGCAGCTGTGAACGCACATTGCCGATAGCCTCCGCCTGGGGCGCGCTCACGATCGCGACCTTGGCCCTGCTGTCGTTCAGGAAGTAGGCGTAGTCGTCCGCTAGCAGATTGGTGTTGACCGGGATGGGAACCGCCCCTAGCTTGATCGCCCCAAGAAAGGTCGACACGAACTCGGGCCCGTCGACGACCGACATGAGCACCCGGTTTTCGATCTCCACACCGAGCTCGCGGAGGGCGTTGCCCACACGGTTTGCAGATTGGGCCACCTGTGCGTAGGAGACGTTGGCGCCATCGGTGGCACGGAGCGCGATTCTTTCGCCCCAACCGCGCTCGAGCGCACTGTCAAGAAGGTCGTATGCGGCGTTAAACCGGTCCGGAAACTCAAACATGCTCTCTCCCATACGCAAGGATGGCGACGTTGTTGCGGGGCCCGTGCCCAAGGCTGCCTGTTGCTCTCCGCCGCGCTTCACCTGCCACTTTCCCCCGGCCGAACGCGAGCGGCTGGCAGCCTGGACGACAGCCACGCTCCCAGTCCGCGCGGGTCCACCCACTTCAATTCCGCCCCCGATGTGATGCCCTGCGGTCGGAAAATCAGGATTCCCAGCATTAGTGTGGCTAGGGCCACCGTCGAGACGCCTGGCGGGATCGGGAGGTGAAACAGAGCGGTATTGCCCAGGATCTCGGTTAAAGCGGAGACCAGGATTGTTCCGAGCACGGCTCCTGTGAGACTCCTCACCCCTCCGATGATGAGCATGGCGGACACAGTGACAGTCATTCCGACATAGAACGCGTCGGGATTGATCGCTCCAACGAAGTGGCCGAACAAGCCGCCCCCCAAGCCAGTGAGGAACGCACTCAACACGAATGCAATGCTGCGTTCGCGCCAAATATTGATTCCCAGCGATGTCGCTGCGGCCACGTCCTCGCGCGAGGCCCGTAGGAGCAATCCCGAACCCGACCGCTGGAAGATGTACGCTCCCGCGATTGCGATGCAGGCGCACAAAAGAGCGCTCGACATGGTGGTGTCAAGCGGCAATCCGAGCATCCCGCTCAGCCCTCCGGTGATCGACGTGAGATTGCCGATGACCACGATCACGATGATCAGCACGCCCAGGGTCGCGATGCTTGCCCCGATCCCGGACATTCGCATCAGCGGGACGGCGAGCACGGCGGCCATCGCTGCTGCGGCAAGGCCGCCGACCGCAATTCCGGCGGGAGTAGACAGCTCCCACCCTGCCATTACGGCGGGTAGGTTAGGTAGGAGTATGTGCTTGGTATCCGGCGCTATCGTGAGAAGACCGCTGACGTACGCCCCGATGGCGACGAAGCTGATGTGGCCGAAGGAGAATATGCCAGAGTTGCCCACGAAGAGGTAGAAGCCGACAACGATGCAGACGTTGATGAGCATTGCGGTGACGGTGCGCTGGAGATACGGCGAGCCCGCACCGGCCAGGAAGACGATGAATCCGAGCAAGAAGACCAGCGCGAACGCCGGCCAACTCCAAACCCATGCCTGGTTGAAGCCGCGTTGGAATATTGCAGCCTTGCCCATCAGGTCACAGATAGTCCGAGCGCCTGAGCGATCCGAGGAGGCCATGCGGACGGATCAATAGGATCGTTATTACGATGGCGAAGACCACCGCATCGCGATAGCCACGAAGCTCCGGTGGGAGGATTGTCTGAATCATCACCGTCAAAAATCCGAGCACGAAGCCGCCGATGGCCGCTCCTTCGAGGCTGCCCAAACCTCCGATCACCGTGGAGACAAAGCCGATGAGTACGAGCTGAAGGCCAATGACCGGGCTAACGCTGGCCGTCTGAGCGACGTAGATGACGGCCAGGCAGCCGGCCAGGATTCCGCTCAAAGCGAACGCCATGGCCACGATGGTGTCAGCTCGGACGCCAAGAACCCGCGCCATCTGGAAGTCCTCCGCCGCAGCACGCATTTGGCGGCCGAGGGCGGTTCTGCGCAGGAAGACGTTCAGAGCCATCAATAGGACGAAGGCAAGGGCGATGGTTACCAGCTCGAGCTTGGGCACGCGCAACCCGCCAATGGCGATGCTTTCCCCCACGAAGGCGGGCACTTCAATGGATTTAGGTCGGGCTCCCATAGTGAGCATGGCGATGCTCTGCAACAGGAAACTCACGGCGAACGAAGTCACGAGCAATGTGGTCGGGTCAGCACTTCGCACCGGTCGGAACGCCACTCGCTCCATGAGCAGCGCGGTGATCACCGCTGCGCATACGGTGGCAACGATTACCAAGGGCCAGGGAGCGCCCTGCAAGAGAAAGAACACGTAACCCGCGACCATCACGAGCTCGCCATGGGCGAAATTGACGAGGTTCATCACGCCGAAGATCAGCGCGATCCCGAGCGCAATCAAGGCGTACACACCGGCGAAACTCAAAGCGTCGATGAGACTCTGTAGGAAGAGGTTCACGAGCGCTCCGAGTGCCAGCCACCACTGGGGCGATCGACACCGGATTCGAATCCAAAGTAGGAGTCCTCCAGGTCGACCGCCTCCCTGAGATCGCCCGCATTTCCGCTTCGTTCGATCTGGCCGCTTCGCAAGAGGTACACGCGATCCGCGATGTTCAGGGCCCGGACCGAGCTCTGCTCGATAAGCAAGATCGCGATCCCGGCACGAACTAGTTCTTGCAGCACCTCGTAGACCTTGTCGGTGACGATTGGGGCTAGACCAAGGGACGGCTCGTCAACGAGGAGTAGGCGTGGACGAGAAAGAAGTGCGCGAGCGATCGCGAGCTGCTGCTGCTGGCCGCCCGAGAGCTTTCCCGCCGAGGTGTGCAAGCAGGTCTCCAAGACGGGGAAGAGGTCCAGCATGCGCACGATGTCAGCCTTGACCCCCGCGCGGTCCTTTCGCGGCGTCGCGCCAAGCAGCAGGTTCTCCAATACCGACAGCTGGGTGAAGATGTGGCGGCGTTCGGGAACAAGTGCGATGCCCGAGCGAACAATGTTCTCTGGGGGCATGCCGGCCAGTGAACGGCCGGCCAAGCTGATGACCCCATTTTTGAGTGGAACCGTACCCATGACGGCCCACAACATCGTGGACTTCCCGGCGCCATTTGGCCCGACCACACTCACGAGCTCGCCGGCGTTGACGTGCAAGGAGATCCCGTGCAGGGCGGTGACCGCACCGTATCGGACCACTACCGAATCAAGAGAAAGGAGTGGCTTGCCTTGAGCTCTTGCCAAAGTAGGCTGCCCTGACTGTTGGGTTGGCGGCGACCACCTTAGGGACTCCCACCATGAGGATTTGACCGTGGTCAAGCACGTGGAGCCGGTCGCATAACTGCATGACGAGCCGCATGTTGTGCTCAACAAGGACCATCGCGCAATTGAATTGTCTGCGGATGCTTTTCAAGATCTCGCCAAGGTGGTCGGTCTCGGATTCGTTCAGACCGGCGGCCGGCTCATCGAGCAATAGCCACTTGGGCTGGGTCGCCAGCACCCGAGCGAGGCCAAGCAGACGCTCTGCTCCATATGGCAGCGTGTGCGCCTTTCGCTGGGCCACGTCAGCCAGGCCGACGAACTCGAGCAAGCTTTGGGCGCTTCGGACGGCCTCTGAACCCCGCACGCCGACACCCAGGGCGCCCACCTGAACGTTCTCAAGAACCGTAAGCTCTCCAAAGAGCCGCACGTTTTGAAACGTGCGCGCCACGCCGGTGCGCGCCAACCGGCTTGGAGGCCATCCTGTGATGTCGGTTCCAGCCATCACGATCCTCCCCGCAGTGGGCCGCACGAAGCCACTGAGAACATTGAGCATCGTGGTCTTTCCTGCGCCATTGGGGCCGATCAATCCGGCGACCTCATGCTCCCTGAACATCAGGTCGACTCCGTCCAGAGCCCTTACTCCTCCGAAGTCGACCCGGATGCCCTTCACCTCGATGGTGTGAACCGAATCAATTAGGTCGGTCGATACGGCCTCCTCCAACTTGTACCGTCGATACCGGCTCAGAACGCCGGTGGCGGCACGTACGCGGGCGTAACCTTAATCACGAAAACATCCTTCCCATTGGTGATCTTCATGATGTCCATACCCCGACCCTCGGCATAGTGCACTGTCGAGCTGTAGCTCGTCGGCCCGAGGATGGTAGGCACCTTCGAAAAGTGGTTCAGGGCGTTGAGCATAGCCTTGTTGTCGATCGAGTTCGCCTGTTGCGCGGCCGCCGCCAACGCCTGGATTACGGCGTATCCGGTGAGGGAGTCGCCGGTGGCTGGCGGGTTACCGACCTTGGTCGTATACCGGTTGACAAGTTCGTTGATCTTTGCGTCTGGGCTGTCTCCGAAGACAGAACTCTCGCTCACGTCGTAAAAGTCGGTCAGATTCGGCACCGAGCCAGCCCAGTAGTTCCCGTCCATCGGAGGGCCGCTGATAACCGGAGCAGTGATGCCGGCCGCCCTGATTTGGCGCAGCGCGTTTGGTCCACCCGGCGGAAACGATGAGAGGACGATTACGTCTGGCGCCGGGCTGATCGCCTTCAATCGCGTGATTTGGGTTGCAATCGAGGGGTCTCCATTCAGGAATGTGTCCTGCCCGGCGATCTTGTCAGACCCCGACAGCTTCGCCCAGCTGGTCTTGAAGTAGTTGCCGAATTCAACGTTGTAGCCGATGACTGAGTCGACCAAGATGTACGGATTCCGCCACGCTTTCGTCTTGTAGGCCCATTCCGCCAACGTGGCTGCCTGGGTATTGACGCCGTTGCTCATTGTGAACGCCCACGGTCCGATACCCTGCACGCCGAATTTAGGCGAGGCTGCGCACGGTGAGAAGACGATGAGCTCCTTGGACTGCGCCGTGCGGGCGGCAGCCCCGCCGAGATCAAAGTCGCAAGTAACTACCACGAACTGAGCACCTTGGTCCATCACCTGCAGGGCCGCGTTGGCACCCTTTGAGATCTCCGACTGGGTGTCCGCGAAGACGGCCTTGAGCGGGTGCCCAAGTAGGCCACCCTTTGCGTTGAGGTCATCGATCCCCAACTGGGCCATGACCGAAGCGGGAACATCGAAGGGCTGCGCGAACCCTGATTGGGCAATGGCGAAGCCCACCACGATGGGCGTGTTGGAGCCAGCCGGGGTTGTTGATCCTCCTCCGCAGGCTGCCACCAGGATCATCAGCGCGACACCGATCGGTCCAAACCTTTTCATTTAGCTCCTCCCAAATCCATCCAACTTCATAACGGCGATTGATACGACCCGCCTGCTCACGACGATTTGCGCAAGCGTTTTCGCAACTGATCCGTGGCCGGCTGATCCAGCGCGAGGGCGTCGGCATCGACGCTGCCCTTTAGGACAACTCCGTACGTATCTCGCGCTTGCTCCTGCGAAACCCACCGCTCTCGCACGTCCCACAACACCTTTTTGGGGTCACGCTCCAGCGGATCCCCGTAACCGCCGCCCCCACAGTCCGTCCCCTTTATCCATTCGCCGGGCTTGATCTCGCCAAAGAACGTGCCTGGGAGGCGGGTCTCCACTCCGGAGCGCTCGATCTTGGACATGCGAGCCACGTTGCCGTCATGGCCGCCGACCACGCCTTTCGCCGGCGTCATGTGTCCCTCGGCCGATGGTGGGTACACCATTACGGGATCCTCGCGTGGACCAAAGACCACCTCGGCCGGCGGAGCTCCGCGCAAGCGGCCGGGGCCACCTAAGTCCGGCGCTACTCGCAGGGACTTGACCACTATTGGGAAGCGCTGCTCATCGATCTCGACGCTGTCTCGGTACAGCAGTCCGCTGGCAGCGGGCATGCTGTAGGTGACCCAGCCATCGCAGACCGGCGATGCCGGCCCTCCGTTGTTGGCAAGCACCAGCTGCGTCACGTAGGGGGCATTGCCCCTGCGACGGTCTATCCCCGATATCACGCCGTAGCCGACGTTGTGGCCGGTGCCGCCCTCGGCCAAGCCCCAGCCGTCACCAATCTGCGCGAAGGTCGATTGGGCGAGGTTGATCAAACGATTGGAAGGGTTGGTGGTCGCGAGGGAGCACGAGTGCGGGAAGCTTGGGATCCCCGCCACCGAGTTCTCGCGCACGAGTACCTTGATCCGTCGGAAGCTGCCGGCGTTGTGCGGGATGTCGGGATCGATCACGCTGAAGATGCCCTGGATGACGCTTGCGACGGCGCATGCTTCCGACTCGTTGATTCCGGCCGGCACGCAGTCGACGTTGTCCCGGAGATCGACCTCGATCGTCCGGTTCTCGCTGTCTACATTGATCGAGACACTCAAGGGAATTCCATCGGGAAGGCCTGGCGGGAAGGGGTCGTGCCGACCGCTGCCGGTGAGTTGTCCCGACGGAAGCCTCTCGAGCGCGTGGATCATGCGACGCTCCGAGTAGTCAAACCACTCCCGGATGAACTGTCGAATTGTCTCCTTCCCATATTTGGCGACGAGCTCGCTCAGGCGGCGCTCACCGACGCGCGCGGAGCCGAGCATCGCCAGGTAGTCTCCGTACCATTGATCGGGAACACGGATGCGGCTTCGGCAGATGCGGATGATGTCCTCGACATCTCGATTCGACCGCTGGATCCGCACACAGGGGAAAACGAGCGCTCCCTCTTCATAAACGTCGCGTGCACCCGGCATGTACGTCGTGGGCATCGAGTTACCAATGTCGGCCAGATGGCCTTTCGCATTGGTTGTAAACATGTGCTCGCCATCGACAAAGACCGGAACGAGAATCGAGTGGTCCGCTGCGTGCGAGTTACCCAGGTAGACGTCGTTATGAAGATAGGCGTCTCCCTCGGCCAGGTCGGGGTGGAGCCTCACCATCGACGCGGCCTGCAAGTTGCTTCCATACACGTGAACCGGAACACCTTCCGCGGCGGCTAGAAGGTCGTTGGAAGATGTCACGATCGAGCACGAGAAGTCACGGGCGACGCTGATGATCGGAGAGTAGGCGGCGCGCTGCAGTGTGTTCGTCATCTCCCGGACGATGGTTTCGAATCGATTGGCCAGCACGGCCAGGAGGACGGGATCGATCGAAGTTGCCGACGTCGCCGACATCATTCCGAGGGCCTTCGCCGATCAGATCGGGCGCCACCTCTCATCGACAATCCTCTGTTCACCTCAGCGGCCTGCATCGAAATGACCCCCTGGTAATTGCCGCCTGCGTCCTGTGCACCCGCCGTTTGGGGTGATGGACTGATCTTCAGACCTTTATCGCGTCCTTATATAACGGCTCATGGGCACCTTGTCAAGACTTGGCATGGGTGCCGCGCGACTCACGTACGCGGGGGAAGTGGTCTAGGGCACCGACCTCACCGTCGCGGTGGCGACGGGAAAGGGAGCCCTGGTCCAGCCTGACGGCTTGAACAGCCGCCGGAGCGCTGGCGACCACGCAGCATACGCAGTCGTGATCACCAGGAACAAGATGCCGCTCGCGACCATCACTGGACGGGGTTCGGTCACGTCGGCCAGGCCGCCCATCCCCCATCCGAAGATCGCCATCGGTGCCAGCGTAATCAGCTGATAGAAACTCGTCGCTCGGCCACGAAACGAGTCCTCTACCGAGCCCTGGATCAGAGCGAGCGTCATGGACATGAAGATGGCCTGAGTAGCACCGACGAAGAGGCCACTGACGATGGCCACGCCAATGGCGGGAGCCGCTCCCATTATTGCAAGACAGACGCCACTGCCAACCAGCGAAAACGTGAAGGGCAGCGGCAGATATCGGTGGTCGGAGAAGTGAGCGAGGACGAGGCTTCCGGTCACCGCCCCGAGGCCAATAGTTGCGAGCAATAGGCCGTAAACCGAGTTATCCCCATGTAGATCCACGCTCACGAACATCGGCAGCATCCCCTGGTAAGCCATCGTCAATGAGCAGTGGAGAGCGACCGCCAATATTGCAGTCCAGACCAGAGGACGGGCGCGGAGATAATCGAAAGCGTGGCGCAGCCGTTGACGACCTTCATGGTCTGGGCTCCTAGGGGCACGCACCTCGCCAACGAAGAGACTGAGCAGGGCAGAGGTGGCATACAGCAGCGCGCACAAGCTCCACGCCAGTGCGGGACCGCCCCACACGAGGAGAGGTGTGGCCATGGCAGGACCGAGGAGCTGGGCTACATTCGTTCCTACCTGGAATAGGGAGACGGCATTAAGAAGCCTTTCCGGTGGAACTACGCTCGGAACCAGAGTGCTTCGCAGCGTGAGCTGGAACACAAATGAAGCGCCGAACAGCAGCGTCAACACCAGCATGAGCGGCGTCGACATCAGGCCAAGCCATGTCAGGAGCGCAAGGAGGCTGGTGACTACGGCGGCGACAGCGGCCGAAACGACGTTCAGCATCCGCCGGTCGAAGCGATCCGCCAGGGCGCCAGAGTAGGGGGCAAGCAAGATCAGCGGACCCTGAGTCAGGAACAGGCCCAGGCCCACTACGAACGACGACCGGGTCACCTCCAGCAGTTGGGCGCTGAGGACCAGCACCAGCGCCCACCTGCCCGCCGAGCCGGCGACGTTGCTGAACCACAGCCACCGGTAGGCGGGATATCTGAGTGAGGTCAGCATCCGGCTGGGAACCATCGCACATCGCCGCTGCACTCCTCGATCGCGCCTGCAGCAGCGGGTATCCTGGCTGCTGGCGTGCGGTATCTGGAGGACTTTGAGCCCGACGTGATGCTCACGCTGGGGACGGCGACGTTGACGCAGGAAGAGATCGTCGCTTTCGCAGAACGCTGGGATCCGCAGCCCATCCACATAGACCCGGAAGAGGCGAGCAAGTCCTCGTTCGGAGGCCTAATCGCCAGCGGCTGGCACACCGGCTCGCTCTTCATGAGCATGTTCGCTCGGGTCGTGCTCAACAGCTCGGCGAGCCTCGGATCGCCTGGTCTGGAATCGATCCGCTGGCTCGTTCCGGTTCGTCCAGGAGACACCCTGACCGCGCGCTACCAGGTGCTCGAGGTCACTCCCTCGATCCAAAACCCGCACCGAGGTACGGTGCGTGGTCAGGGCGAGCTGATCAACCAGGACGGACGTGTGGTGCTCACCCTGCTCGCCCGGAACCTCTTTCTCCGCCGGCCTGCCTGAGCTCTTCGCCTCCCGCACAAGATCTGGTGGTCTGAAGATCAGTCCTTTGATGATCTATACTCTGCGGCCTTGGCGGGTTAGGTTCGGGCCGCTCGTGCCCCTACCACCAGCCGCGAGTTGGCCGACCGTGAGGTTCTAAATATGAGGATCGCCATCATCGGAGCCGGCCGCATCGGGGGCGAACTCGGCCGCCGCCTTGCGGTCAACCATGAGGTTGTGCTTGGTTCGCGGAGCGCCGATCGGGGCAAGGAGCTAGCCAAGCAGATCGGCGCAGCCCGAGGCACGACCCAGGCGGAGGCCACCAAGGGCGCCGACGTGACGATTCTGTCGGTGCCGTGGTGGGGTGTTAAGGAAACCCTGGCCGCACTTGACGATCTGGACGGCCAGATCCTCATCGACGTCACCAACCCATTTGTGGCCCGCGGCTACTCAGAGATGCATGAGCTTCCGGGCTCCTCAGCCGCGCAGGAGATTCAGGCATCCAAGCCGCGCGCCACGGTGGTCAAGGCCTGGAACCACGTCTTCTCTCCGGTCGCTGCCCACGGCGCTGACTTCGGCGGCGTTCAGGCCACGGTCTTGATCTGTGGCGATGGCGAGCCTGCAAAGGCTACGGTGACTGTGCTGGCGTCGGAGCTGGGCTACCGGGCGATCGACGTAGGCCCTTTGAGCGAAGCGGCCTTCCTCGAGCGGCTCTGTGGATTTCTCGTACGTGTATGGCACGACCGCGGCTTGGGTTGCCATGCACTCGTGTTGCTTCCATTGACCCAGGACTTATCGACCTCAGGAGGATCCGCATGATGCAAGGCCCCCAATACAAATCACCACCGCTGGTCGAGCGATGGCCGCCCCGCTGTCCTCCCTACCTTGATACGAATAGCGTCGACGATCTGCTTCCATACCTTGAAGCGGTCGCCAAGCGGACTTACTCCACCGGCCTTTGGGCGGCGTGGGATCTAAAGCCTGGGGAGCGAGTTCTGCTTAGGGTTGACAACTGGCACGATCCCCTGTGCGTCGAGGCGGCCGTGAAGGCCATTGAGAACAGCGGCTGCACCTGTGATGTGATCACCGACGACCTAGGCCCTAAGCCGGTTTACGACGGCGGCCATCACGAGGTTGAGATTTGGCTCGCCAGGGCGAAGGACCTGCCCAAGCGTCTCGCGCAGTGGGAGGAGTACGACAAGGACCTCCGCTACGACAAGGTCCTGTGGGACTCGGGAGGACCCATTCCTGCCAACACGAGGGTCAAGTTCCAACGCTTCCCATTCATTACCCCCGAGATGGTCATGACTTCCGCGAACACGATCCCCACAGAGCTCATCGACGCAATCGACGAGTGGACGTGGTCAAGGATTCGCGCTGCCAAGCTGGTTCACATCACCGATCCCGAGGGGACCGACCTCACGTACACCAATCGGGACGAGTACTACGACGCCAAGCGAGAGTATTTCAACGAGAAGCAGGTCCAGATCTGGTACCCGCACAACGTGCCCTACGGACGCACCTATCTCTCGGGCCATCTGTGGGGCAAACCAAACTTCTTGCTCCCGAAGGGCCTTGAGGATGGTCATGGCGTGATCGCAGGCACGGCGAATCACATCGGGCCGGTCGAATACATCCAGCTCATGGTGAACGACAGCAGGATCACCAGCATCGAGGGTGGGGGACGGTTCGGCGATAAGCTCCGAGCCGTAATGGAGCGGACCAAGAACGTCCAGTTTCCGCACCTGCCCGGAAAAGGCCAGCTGTACTGGTGGGAAGCGTCGATCGGCACGAACCCGAAGATCCACCGGCCACGGAAGGATTTCCTAACGGGCCGGGTCACGTGCATCTACGAGCGGACGCGTAGCGGGGTCATCCACATCGGCTTCGGCACCGTGACCACGAGCTGGCCCGAGATGGAGGCGGCCCAGGCGCAGTTGGGCCCAGGCCACTTCCACGTCCACCTCTACTTCCCCACCGTCACCCTGGACATGTTGGGCGGCGGCAAGGAGGTGCTGATCGAAGACGGCCATCTGCTCGCCCTCGACGACTCCGAGGTTCGGAAGGTCGCCGCGCAATATGGCGATCCAGACGAGCTGCTGAAGGAAGATTGGATCCCAGCGATGCCCGGGATCAATCTCGAAGGAGACTATTTCCGGGACTACGCGAGCGACCCCATGGACTGGACAATGGCTGAGCTCCACATGTGCCGGAAGTGGCATGACCTGTACATGAAGATGGTCACGCCCGCCGGCGCCGCCGCCGGCCACCACGGTCACCACCACTGATTTCATGCCGCGTGTGAAGTCCGAACGACCAGCTTCCCGGGCCGCGGCGGGTGGAAATGCCATGCAGGTTGGGACAGTGGATCCGCGCACGACGGCATTGCTGGTGGTCGATGCCCAAAACGACTTCTTGGCCGAGGATGCCCGGCTCCCGATTCCGGCTGGACGCAAAGTGCTGCCCGAGCTGAAATTGACGATCGAGTTCTGCCGCTCAGTCGGCATCAAGGTCATCTACACGGTTCACGCACACCGGCCAGACGGCTCCGACATGGGTCGAATGGGGGTCGTGTACCCAGTGATCAAGAATCGCGAGGCCTTGGTGGAGGGGACCAAAGGCGTCGAGGTGCATCCCACCATCGCTCCCGCACCAAACGAGATTGTCATTCACAAACATCGCCACAGCGCGTTTTTCGCCACCGACCTCGACTTGATTCTTCGGAACTCAGGCATCGAGACCCTAGTCATCACCGGGTTCTCGAGCACTGGATGCTGCCACGTGACGGCGAGGGAGGCGCTGTTCAACGACTACAAGGTCGTTTTCCTTTCGGACTGCACCGCCACCTCAAACTTTCCGGATCTCGGCTATGGCGCCCTGACCGCACATCAGGCTCACCGTTGGAGCCTTGTCGTCCTCGCGGTGTCGAGCGCGCACGTGATGACTGGGACGGCCTTTCGCTCCAAAGTGGCCACGCACAGGGCGCGGCGCCGGTGATCAGATGACCACAGGAATCCGACTTTCCTTCAACCCCGCTTGGCACAAGTACCTGCCGCTGCTGGTCGCGATAGATCGAGGCCATT
>Ga0209118_1000199_pt1 | contig 39057 bp, 45 predicted proteins | sample BlaSpr_A8_Ref_M1_FD_187988 | JGI IMG/M metagenome (GOLD analysis project Ga0209118, IMG submission 187988) | Forest soil microbial communities from Thunder Bay, Ontario, Canada - Black Spruce, Ontario site 2_A8_Ref_M1 (SPAdes) (version 2) | ecosystem: Environmental > Terrestrial > Soil > Boreal... | reverse complement strand
AACCGTCGAGCGGCTGGCCTGCGACGCGTCGATCACGCGGATCGTGCTCGGCTCGGAGTCGATGGTGATCGACGTCGGGCGTGCCCGACGAACAATCTCCGGCCCGGCGCGCAAGGCGCTCAACGTGCGCGACAGGCACTGCACCTGGCCGGGCTGCGAGCGGGCGGCGAGCTGGTGCTCGGGACATCACCTGCAGCACTGGGTTCACGGCGGTACAAATCAACCGCCCAACCTGACTTTGCTCTGCGGCAGGCATCACTGGATGGTGCACGAGGGGAACTGGCAGATCGTTCGTGGGGATGACGGGCAAATGCTGACCATCCCACCGACCGTTACATTCGGTCCTCCCTCGCGCGGGCCCGACTAGGCGACGGCTCTACCGAATGACCGGGCGCCGATGAAGATCGCCACGATCGACAGCACGAGCATGATCGCGACCCCCTTGGTGACACTCGGGTCGCTGATCTGGTCTCGGAACACCGCACGGGCGGCGTCGACCGCGTAGGAAAGTGGGTTCAAGGCCGCGATGCTGCGCAGCCACTGCGGCGCCAGGCTCATGGGCAGCAGCACTCCTGACAGCAGCAGGATGGGAAGGGTCGCGGTAAAGACGATCGACGCATAGATGTTCTCTTCGCGCACCGACAGCGCCACCGCGTATGAGATCGATGCCGTGAGCAGGCCGATCAACGCAATCAACGCGAGCGTGATGACGACCCCGAGCGGATGGATGCTCAGGCCGAACGGTAGAGAGATCAAGACCAGGATCAGCGACTGCACGACGATCGAGAACATATCGCGCAGGGCGCGTCCCAGCAGCAGCGCGACGCGGCTCACGGGCGTCACTCGCAGCCTCTCGATCACGCCCGCCCTCAGCTCGGCGATCAGGCTGAAGCCGACCCCGGCAGCGCCGAACATGCCGAGCTGTACCAGCAAGCCCGGCACGAAGACGTTGTAGGCCCCACCCGGTGGGAACCCTTGCACCGATGCGATGGACTTGAGCAGGGGTGCGAAGAGGACGAGATAGATCACGGGCTGCAGCACACCGAGCGCAACCCAGGCCGGGTTGCGGATGAAGAGTCCGAAGTAGCGGCCGAAGACGAGTCCCGTATCGCGCGCCAGCTTCATGCCGCCGTCTCCCGCAGCGAGCGTCCTGTTTGGCGCAGGAAGACGTCGTCGAGGCTCGGCCGGTGCAGGCCGATGGTCACGAGCGTCAAACCCGCGCCGTCGAGCAGCCTCAGGATGGCCGGCATCGCGACCTCTCCGCGGTCCACATATAGAAGGACGGATCCTTCGTCGAGCTTGGCCTCCCTCACGAACGGCTGATCCTTGAGCACGTCCAGGGCGCGCTGGCGGTCGCCGGCCACGGTCAGCGTCACCACGTCGCCCGCGACCGCCCGCTTCAGCTCCTCCGGCGTCCCTTCCGCGACGATCTTTCCGTAGTCGATGATGGCCACCCGATCGCATAGGGCGTCGGCCTCATCGAGGTAATGCGTCGTGAGGAAGACGGTCGTGCCGCGGTCGTGCATACGCCTCACCTCGTCCCACACTCGCGCCCGACTCTGTGGGTCGAGGCCGGTCGTCGGCTCGTCGAGGAACAGAAGCTGCGGGTCGTGTACAAGGCCGAGGCCGATGTCGAGCCGGCGCTTCTGACCGCCTGAGTAAGTGCCTGCCTTGCGGTCGGCGCACACCTCCAGCTCGAGCATCGTGATCAGCTCGGCCGCACGTTGCTTGGCCGTCTCGACAGACTTTCCGTACAGGCGGCCCTGGAAAATCAGCTCGGTCCGCCCGGTGATCTCGCGGTCGGACCCGCCCGCCTGGCCCACGTATCCGATGCGCTCCCGGATCTGGTCCGACTGCGTGCGTAGATCGCAACCCGCAACGGTCGCGGTCCCGCCGCTGGGCGGCAGCAGCGTCGCGAGCATGCGCAGGGTCGTGGTCTTGCCGGCGCCATTCGGACCGAGGAACCCGAAGATCTCACCCTTGCGCACGGTCAGGTCCACACCGGCCACGGCTTCGACTGCTCGTTTGCGGGTTTTGAACACGCGCCTCAGCCCACGTGTCTCGATCACTGCGACTCGCTGAGTCTCTTGCACGGAGTAGATTCTCGCGGTATGCCGGGATTCCGCGGATGGCCCGAGGACTTTCAGCGATTCTTCATCGGGCTCGAGCTCGACAACTCAAAGCGGTACTTCGAGGCCAATCGCCGCACCTACGACGAATCCGTACGAGCCCCGATGGTGGCGTTGATGGAGTCCCTCGAGGACGAGTACGGGCCGGCCAAGGTCTTCCGCGCCAATCGCGACATCCGCTTCTCCAAGGACAAGTCTCCCTATAAGACGAACATCGCCGCCCACAACGGGAAAGATGGAGTCGGCGGCTACCTGTCCCTGGACAAGAAGGGCCTCACCGTCGCGGTCGGGTGCTACGAGCTGAGCTCGCCGCAGCTCACGAAATACCGCAAGAAGGTGGCCGCCGACGCCGGCGGCGTCCCGCTCGCGTCAATCGTGGCCAGGCTCGAGAAGGCGGGCTACAAGATGGGCGGAGAGCAGCTGAAACGCGTCCCGGCCGGCTGGCCCCAGGACCATCCCCGCGCCCGCCTGCTGAGGCACAAGCTCCTTTACGTCTACCGGGACTTTGGCTTGCAGCCGTGGCTTGGCTCCGCCGCCGCCAGGGCCAGGGTGGTCAAGGTCTTTGCCGACGCTGAGCCTCTTTCCGCCTGGCTGAGGAAATTCGTACTCTAGGCGGCTTTCGTTCGTTGAGGTAGCAGCCGAGATCGACGCTGCAGACCCCCGCGCCCGTTAAGCGGAGCCGCTTTACGCAAGAGAGCTGAAAACAGGTCGGTCAATAACTTCGTTAAGAACGTGAGTCAAGCGTTGTACGAGGTACGGTTCAAACGCTCGCGAAAGCGAGAAAGGAGGTGAGTGGCATGGGTCAGCGGTTAAAGGGCCGCCAGAGCGGCCAGGGAATGGTGGAGTACGCCCTGATCCTGGTTCTCGTTTCGATCGTCGTTATCGTGATTCTCTTGACCATGGGGAACCAGATCGCCAACGTCTTCTCGAACATCGTGGCCGCACTCGGCTAGAACGAACACCATTTGACGCGGGCCGGGGTGCACTTCCGGCCCGCTCCGATAGCTTTACATGCCATGACTCGGCCGTGGTGGCGTGGCGCCGTCTTCTACCAGATCTATGTCCGCAGCTTCGCCGACTCCAACGACGACGGAGTGGGCGACCTGCCCGGGATCACCTCCCGGCTCGATTACGTGAAGAGCCTCGGGGTGGACGCCATCTGGCTCACCCCCTTCTATCCGTCACCACAGAAAGACCACGGGTACGACGTCGCCGGCTACGTGGACGTGGACCCGGAGTACGGAACGCTCGGCAACTTCGACCAGCTCCTCCAGCGCGCGCACCACCTGGGCCTGAAGGTGCTCGTCGACATCGTGCCGAACCACACGTCCGACCAGCACCCGTGGTTCAGGGCCGCCCTGGCGAGTCCCGACAACCCCCATCGGGGCCGCTATCACTTTGCTGAGGGCAAGCCCGACGGTTCGCCGCCGAACAACTGGGGCTCGGCGTTCGGTGGGCCCGCATGGACGCGGGAGGAGGCCGGCGGCCAGTGGTACCTGCACCTGTTCGCGCCCGAGCAGCCGGACCTCAACTGGTGGAGCCCGGACGTGCCTGTCGAATTCGAAGCCATCATCAAGTTCTGGTTGGATCGTGGCGCCGACGGGTTCCGGATCGACGTCGCCTCGGCGCTCTTCAAGCGCGCAGACCTCGCCGACCGGCCATTGATCCCCAACCGTGCGACCGGGACGCTCGAGCCCGACCCTGCCTTCTCGATCTTCGACCAGCCGCAGCTGCACGACGTGTACCGACGCTGGCGGCAGATCGCCGGCGGATACGAGCCCGACCGCGTCCTCGTCGGCGAGATCTTCGAACCAAGGCGCCATTCGACCTTCGTCGCGTCCGACCAGCTGGACATGGCCTTTGCGTTCATGCAGGTTCCCTGGGACGCGACGCGGTGGCGCCGCTCGATCGACACCTGGCGGCGGGCGCTGAAACCGCCTGGCACCGAGCCGAGCTGGACACTCTCCAACCACGACGTAGTCCGGCAGGTGACCCGCTTTGGCGGCGGCAACCTCGGCCTCAGCCGGGCCCGCGCGGCCCTGCTGCTCGTGCTCGGCCTGCCCGGCCAGGTGTTTTTCTTCCAGGGCGAGGAGCTTGGGCTAGAAGAGGTCAACGTGCCCGAGGAAAACCGTCAGGACCCTGTCTTCCTACACAGCGGCGGCCGCAACGCCGGCCGCGACGGGTGCCGGGTGCCGCTGCCCTGGCATCGCGGCCTACCCAACGCGGGCTTCTCTTCCCCACTCGTGGGGAAGTCCCCGGCGCCGCCGGGGGATGGGGAGCCGGGGCTGGACACGCCGCCGTCTCCTCCTTGGCTGCCGATGCCCGCGGGCTGGGACAGGTCCGCCATCGACGCAGAGCTGGCATCAAGCGGATCGATGCTCCAGCACCACCGGCGCGCTCTGGCCTTGCGCCGGCGCCTGGCCGGGCAGCTGCCCGACCGGCTGGAGTGGTGCCCGGCGCCGCCGGCTGTCCTTGCCTACCGGCGCGGGCGCCTGGTTGTGGCCTGCAACTTCGGCCGCCGGCCGGCCGGTTTGCATGTCGGAGGGCGCCTCCTCATCGCCAGCAGTCCGCTGGTGAGGCACCGCCGCGGCCGCCTCACGCTCCCGCCTTCATCCGCCGCCTGGTTGGACGTTTCGGCGAGCTGAGCCGGATTGCCGTGAGTGCCGGCCGCGGCAGGTAAAAAGCACGGCGGCGCGGTGTCCGAAGTGGACGCTTCCACCGATAGCCAGGCTACCTTTCGCCGGTTAAGGCAGCACCAGCCGGCGGTAAAGCGTTGAACGCGTTATCGCTACCTCGGACGGGCGAATTCCGCTTCCTCCGGGAAAGTCTTAACCGACCGCTAACCTAGGTCCAAGCGCCAGGGGGTAATCTTCAATCGTGGCGGTGGGGGCTCAGGTCGAGTCGGATCAAACGGGCCCGGTGGTCCTTCCTCCTGACGTCCCCCGCTACCTGAACCGGGAGCTTTCCAGGCTCGATTTCGACGAACGGGTGCTCGCCATGGCGGAGGACGCCCGCCTCCCGCTGCTCGAGCGAGTCCGCTTCCTGGCGATCTTCAGCCAGAACCTCGACGACTTCTTCCAGGTCCGCGTCGCCGGGCTCAAAGAGCAGGTCCTGGCGGCGGTCGCGGTCGCGTCGCCAGACGGCACGTCGCCGCTGGAGCAGCTGCGGTCGATCCGGGCTCGGGTGGAGGGACTTGTCGAACGCCAGGCCGGCCTTTTCAATCGCGAGCTGATCCCGGCGCTCGCCGAGTCCGACATCGCACTCGTGCGCGCGGGAGACGTGACCAAGCGCGAGCTCAGCCAGCTGCACTCGGTCTTCCGGCAGCAGATCTTCCCGGTGCTGACACCGCTGGCCGTCGACCCCGGCCATCCGTTCCCCTACATCTCGCACCTGTCCCTGAACCTGGCCGTCATGGTCAGGGATCCCCAGCGCCACCAGCAGCGCTTTGCGCGGGTGAAGGTCCCGCCCGTGCTGCCGCGCTTCATCCCCCTGGTCGAGGGCCGGCGCTACGTGCCGCTCGAGGACGTGATCGCCCTACACATGCAGGCGCTGTTCCCGGGCATGGAGGTGGTCGCGCACCATCCCTTCCGCGTCACGCGCGACGGTGACCTCGACGACGTCGACAGCGACGCCGAGGACTTGCTCGCCGCGATCCAGACCGAGCTTCGCCGCCGCCGCCGCCACGCGCGGGTGGTGCGGCTCGAGGTCGACCCGGGAATGTCTCCCGAAGTGCTCGAGCTGCTCACGAGAGAGCTTGAGCTGCAGCCCGCGGACGTGTACAAGGCCGACGGCCTGCTCGACCTCGGAAGCCTTCACGCGCTGGCACAGCTGGACCGGCCGGACCTGAAAGAAGAGCCATGGACGCCGACCACGCAGCCACGCCTGCGCGGCCTGGCGGCGGAGGTGCCCGACCTCTTCGCGGTGCTGCGTGCCGGCGACCTGCTCGCTCACCACCCCTACGACTCGTTCGCCACCTCGGTCGAGGCTTTCATCGACCACGCCGCCAGCGACCCCGACGTGCTCGCGATCAAGCAAACGCTGTATCGCACCTCAGGCCCGGCCAGCCCGATCGTGCGCGCGCTGATCCGCGCCGCCGAAAGGGGCAAGCAGGTCGTCGCGCTCGTCGAGCTCAAGGCCCGCGGCGACGAGCAGGCCAACATCGGTTGGGCCCGGGCGCTCGAGGAAGCCAACGTCCACGTCGTCTACGGACTGCTCGGCCTGAAGACTCACGCCAAGGTCACTCTGGTCGTGCGGCGCGAGGGCAAGCACATCCAGCACTACCTGCACGTCGGCACGGGCAACTACAACCCGAGCACCGCGCACGGCTACGAGGATGTGAGCCTGCTGTCTGCCGATGCGGACCTCGGCGCCGACGTCACCGAGCTGTTCAACCTGCTGACCGGGTACAGCCGCCAGCACCGCTACCGCAAGCTGCTGGTCGCGCCGACCAGCCTGCGTGCCGGCATCACCCAGCTGATCGAGCGCGAAGGCAAGCCAGGCGGCCGGATCATCATCAAGGTTAACAACCTGATCGACCCTGAGATCATCGACGCGCTTTACTCCGCGTCGCGCGCGGGCGCTCGCGTCGACCTGATCGTCCGCAGCATGTGCGCGCTTCGTCCCGGCGTGCCCGGGCTGTCGGAGCGCATCAAGGTCCGCTCGATCGTCGGCCGCTTCCTCGAGCACTCGCGCATCTTTGTCTTCGGCGAGGGCGCCGACGCCGAGTACTACCTCGGTTCCTCCGACCTCATGCAGCGCAACCTGGACCGCCGCGTCGAAGCCGTCGTCCCTGTCACCGATGCCAAGCTGCGCGAGCGCCTGTCATCGATCCTGGCCATCGTGCTCGCCGACGACGTGCTGGCATGGGAGCTCTGCCCCGACGGGGGTTGGCAGCGCGTGCCGACGCTTCGCGGCCTTAACTCTCACAAACGCTTCCAGGAGTTGGCCCTCGAGAGCGCGCGCGGCAACGGGGTGGCGAACGGCGTCCCGCATGTTAGAGCGTGAGGTAAAGCTCGGGGCCGGACCCGCGTTCCACCTGCCGGACCTGAGCGGGGTGGTCGAAGGTGTGGCGGTGGGTCCCCAGGAGGCCGTCCGGCTGGAGACCGTCTACTACGACACGCCAGACCTGCGCCTCGCGCGCTGGGGCGTCTCGCTTCGCCATCGCGCCGGCGAGGGCTGGACGTTGAAGCTCCCGCCGCGCGCACCCATCCCCGGACAGCCGCCGGGCCAGCTGCTCGAGCGCGACGAGCTGACATTCCAGGGCGGATCCAAGAAGCCGCCCGAAGCGGCCGTGGCGACCGTGCGCGCGTACGTGCGCAAGGCAGAGCTGGTGCCCGTCGCCCGGCTCTCGACGCTGCGCAGGCGCGTGAGGCTGGTCGATGGGGCTGGCGCGCGGGTGGCCGAGGTGGTCGACGACGAGGTGTCCGTCCGGGACGGCCGTCGAGTCGCGGCGCGATTCCGAGAGATCGAGGTCGAGGTGAGCCCTCAGCCGAACGGCGCCAACGGGATCGCGGATCCGCTGGTGACGCGCCTGCGCGGAGCCGGGGCGGGAGCGCCTGACCCGACCCCCAAGCACATCCGTGCGCTCGGCCCGCGCGCCATGGAACCTCCGGAGGTGAGCTCGCAGCCGGTTCAGCCGGACTCGCCGGCGCGGGATGTCATCAAGAGCGTGCTTGCGGAATCCATCGCCTCGCTGCTGCGCCACGACCCGCTGGTCCGCACGAGCAGCGACCCGGAAGCCGTCCACCAGGCTCGCGTCGCGACGCGCAAGCTTCGCTCGAACCTGCGGACCTTCGGGCCGCTGCTGGATGCTGAGTGGACCGAGCCCTTGCGCACTGAGCTCGGCTGGCTGGCCATGGGCCTGGGCGCGGTGCGCGATCGCGAGGTCCTGCTCGAGCGGCTGCGTGAGCGCGCGAAGTCGCTTCCCGTGTCCGACCAGAAATCGGCGGCCTCGCTGTTGAAGATCCTCGAGCTGGAGATCGACACCCTCCGCAAGAAGCTGCTCTCCGAGCTTGATTCGCTGCGCTATATCGACCTTCTGGAGCGCCTGGTCGATGCCGCGCACGCGCCCGCCACGCTGCCCGAGGCGGATGAGCCGGCGTCAAAGGTGCTGCCACCGCTGGCGGCCGGTCCCTGGCGGAGGCTGCGCTCGGCCGTGCGCCAGCTGCCGGACCCGCCGACGGACCCCGAGCTTCATCGCATCCGCATCCTCGCCAAGCGCGCGCGTTATGCCGCGGAGGCTGTGGCCCCCGTCGCGGGCATCGCCGCCTCGGCCTTCGCTCGAGCCGCCGCCAAGCTGCAGACGATTCTCGGCGAGCACCAGGACAGCGTCACCGCGCAGGCGTGGCTGCGCAGCACCCGGGTCAGCGGCCGCCGCGCCTTCGTTGCGGGAGAGCTCATCGCGATGGAGCACGTCGCGGCCGAGGAAGCCAGGGCGAAGTGGCCGAAAGCTTGGAAGGCGCTGAATCGAAAGCAGCTGCGCGTATGGATGCCCTGAGGACCAGGTCATAGGCACCTTCTATGTCGTGCGCCACGCGAAGGCAGGCAGTCGAAGTCATTGGTCGGGCGACGACAGCCGGCGGCCGCTGAGCAAGAAGGGTTTGAAGCAGGCTGAGGCCCTGGTCACGGCGTTTGAGCCTTTTCCGATCGCCGCGATCTTCTCCAGCCCATTCCTGCGCTGCGTCCAGACCGTCGAGCCGCTTGCCCGCGCGCGCAAGCTCGCCCTCAAGCAGTCACCCGCCCTGGCCGAAGGTCACGGCCTGGCCGGGGCCATGCAGTTCATGGACGACTCCAAGCTGGACCACGCCGTGCTCAGCACGCACGGCGACATCGTGTGGGAGCTCGTCGAGGAGCTGGTGAAGCGCCATGTGATCAAGCCCGGCACGGGCGGGTTTGACAAGGGCTCGACGTGGGTGGTGGAGGTCGAGGCCGGCGCGCTCAAGAAGGCCCGATTCATCCCGGCGCCCTGAGCACCACTAAGTTCGCAAGGGCCGTGCGCACTCGCCTGGCGGCCGCCGCGGACCCGGGCAGAGCTCCCGGGATGCAGGCCTACATGAAATCGACGATGCCGTACTACGGCCTGAGCTCGGCTCAGGTCGACGCGATCTGCAAGCAGGTTTTCGCGGAGCACCCCTTCCCCTCGTGCGACGACTGGCGCGCCGCGATCGTCGAGCTGTGGCGCAGAGCGCGCTATCGCGAGGAGCGCTACGCCGCGATCCGTCTTGTGTTTTACAAACGGCATCGCGAGTGCTGGACGCCGGACCTGATGCAGATGCTCGAGGAGATGATCGTCAGCGGCGCGTGGTGGGATTACGTGGACGCTCTCGCGCAGGTGGTCGGCGAGCTGCTGCGCGCGCACCCGAAACAGATCCGGCCGCTGATGCGGGCCTGGAGCAAGGACGAAAACCTGTGGAAGCGACGAGTCTCGATCATCTGCCAGAACTCTTTCAAGCGCGATACCGACCTCAAGCTTCTCTACGCCAACATCGAGCCGAACCTCGCGGACCGCGACTTCTTCATCCGCAAGGCCATCGGGTGGGCCCTGCGCGCCTATGCGTGGACCGACCCCAAGGAGGTCGCGCGCTACGTGCGCGAGCACGAGGCGCAGCTGAGTGGCCTCAGCCGGCGCGAAGCCCTCAAAAATGTCCCTTCCCCACTTGTGGGGAAGGTGGCCGGCCGCGCAGCGGCTGGCCGGATGGGGAGGTCCCGCACAGTTCCGCGATCCGAAAACATCTAACCTGAGGCGGTCTTGACGGTCACGCTTCGTGGGGCCGGGCTGACGGAGGGCCAGGTCGTCGCCGTGGCCCGTCACGGAGAGAAGGTCGCCCTCGCCGCTTCGGCCCGGACCAGGATGGAGCGCAGCCGGGCCAGGGTCGAAAAAGCCGCGGCTTCGCGCGAGCCCGTGTATGGCGTCTCCACCGGCTTCGGCGCCCTGGCCGGCACGCGGGTTGCGCCGCTCCGCCAGCCCGAGCTCCAGCTTGCGCTCATCCGTTCCCACGCCGCCGGCATGGGCCCTCCGGTCGACGACGAGGTGGTGCGCGCGACGATGCTGCTCCGGGCCCGGACGCTGGCCATGGGCCTCTCCGGCGTGAGGCCGGTGGTCGCCGAGGCGCTGATCGCCATGCTCAATGCCGAGCTCACGCCGATCGTTCCACGCCATGGCTCGGTCGGGTGCAGCGGCGACCTGGCGCCCCTGGCGCACATCGGGTTGGCCCTGGTCGGCGAGGGCGAGGTGGTCGACGCGGAGGGGACCAGGAAGCCGACCGCGCAGGCGCTCAAGGCGGCGCGGCTAAAGGCGTTGAAGCTCGAGACCAAAGAGGGCCTCGCCCTGATCAACGGCACCGACGGGATGCTCGGCATGCTGGCCCTGGCTTGCGCGGACGCCGAGCTCCGTTTCAGGACCGCTGACATCACCGCCGCCATGTCCGCCGAGGCTTTGATGGGCACCGATCGGACGTTCCAGCCCAGGCTGCATGAGATCCGTCCGCATCCGGGTCAGGTCGCGAGCGCGGCCAACCTCATGAGGCTGATGCGTGGTTCGGGCATCGTGACCTCGCACCGCCACTCGCACCACGCCGTGCAGGACTCCTATTCGGTCCGGTGCAGCCCGCAGGTCGCGGGCGCCGCCCGCGACACGCTTGATTTTGCCCGCCGCACCGCGGCCATCGAGCTCGACTCCGTGGTCGACAACCCTGTCGTCCTGGAGTCCGGCGAGGTCGAATCGACCGGCAACTTCCACGGCGAGCCGCTCGCCTTTGCCGCGGACTTCCTGGCCATCGCCGCAGCGGAGGTCGGCGCCATCGCCGAGCGTCGGGTCGACCGGCTGCTCGACCCACATCGTTCCGAGGGACTGCCGCCCTTCCTCGCCGAGGAGCCAGGAGTCAACTCAGGCCTCATGGTGGCGCAGTACACCGCGGCGGCCCTCGTGGCGGAGAACCGGCGACTGGCCGCGCCCGCGAGCGTGGACTCGATTCCCACGTCGGGCATGCAGGAGGACCACGTTTCGATGGGGTGGGGCGCCGCGCTGAAGCTCCGGACCGTGCTCGACAACCTCACGCACATCCTGGCCGTTGAGCTCGTATCCGCAGCGCGCGCGCAGGATCTTCGCCGGCCGCTCAAAGCGTCGCCGGCGACGGCGGCGGTGCGTGACCTGCTGCGCAAGCACGTGCCAGGGGCAGGTCCCGACCGCGTGCTCGCGCCTGAGCTCGCCGCCGCAGAGGAATTGATCCGGAACGGAGCGGTCCTCAATGCCGCGGAATCCGTCACCGGTCCTCTGGCGTGAGGGAGATCCGGGCGCCGCGCGGCTCAGAGCTCACGTGCCTCGGCTGGCCGCAGGAGGCGGCCATGCGGATGCTGATGAACAACCTCGACCCCGAGGTTGCCGAGCGCCCGGAGGACCTGGTCGTCTACGGCGGCACCGGAAAGGCGGCTCGCTCGTGGGAGGCTTACGACGCGATCGTGCGGGAGCTTCGCCGGCTGAAGGGCGATCAGACGCTGCTCGTGCAGTCGGGCAAGCCGGTTGGTGTGTTCGACACGCACGAGTGGGCGCCGCGGGTCCTCATCTCCAACTCGATGCTGGTTCCCGAGTGGGCGACGTGGGACGAGTTCCGGCGGCTGGAGGCGCTCGGTCTGACGATGTACGGCCAGATGACCGCCGGCTCTTGGATCTACATCGGAACGCAGGGCATCTTGCAGGGGACGTACGAGACGTTCGCCGCGATCGCGCGCAAGCGCTTCGGTGGGAGCTTGGCGGGGACGATCACCCTGACAGCGGGCCTGGGTGGGATGGGCGGCGCGCAGCCGCTCGCCATCACCTTGAACGGCGGAGTCGCGCTGTGCGTGGAGGCCGACCCCGAGCGCATCGCGCGCCGGCTGCAGTACGGGTATCTCGATGTCCGCGCGGACGACCTCGAGCACGCACTCAAGCTCGCCCTGGACGCAAAGCAGTCAAGGCGCGCGCTGTCGATCGGCGTGCACGGCAACGCGGCCGAGGTGATGCCTGCGCTCATCGCGCGAGGCTTCGATGCGGACGTGGTCACTGATCAGACGCCGGCGCATGACCCGCTGAGCTACATCCCGGCCGGCCTCTCTCCTGACGATGCTCAAGAGCTGCGGCTCGATGATCCGACCGGCTACGTCAAGCGTGCGCGTGAGAGCATGGCCCGCCACGCCGACGCGATGGTCGCGTTTCTCGATCGTGGCGCAGAAGTGTTCGACTACGGCAACAGTCTCCGCGCCGAAGCGCGCCTCGGAGGCAGCACGCGCGCATTCGACTTTCCCGGGTTCGTGCCCGCCTACATCCGTCCTCTTTTCTGTGAGGGCAAGGGGCCGTTCCGCTGGGTCGCACTTTCGGGTGACCCCGCGGACATCGCCGCGACCGACCGGGCCATCGTCGAGGAGTTTGGGGACGATCCTGCTCTGGTGCGGTGGATCAAGGCGGCTCAGGAACACGTCAAGTTTCAGGGGCTGCCGGCCCGGATCTGCTGGCTCGGCTATGGCGAGCGTGCTCGCGCGGGGGCTCGGTTCAACGAGCTTGTGCGCACGGGCGCCGTCAAGGCGCCGATCGTCATCGGCCGCGACCACCTCGATTCGGGATCGGTCGCCTCGCCCTACCGCGAGACGGAGGCGATGCTCGACGGTTCGGACGCGATCGCCGACTGGCCGATTCTCAACGCGCTCCTCAACACGTCCAGCGGAGCTTCATGGGTCAGCGTCCATCACGGCGGTGGCGTCGGCATCGGCCGGTCCATCCACGCCGGAATGGTCGTGGTGGCCGATGGTTCAGAAGAGGCCGCTCGCAAGCTGCAGCGCGTGCTCACCAACGACCCGGGCACCGGCGTCATCCGCCACGCCGACGCGGGCTACGAACGCGCGATCGACGTGGCGCGTGAGCGCGGAGTCCGCATCCCGATGCAAAGGGGTTGAACGGGTCCGGCGTGTGGCACGCCGAGCAGGCGTGGCTGGGCCATCCCGCCAAGGACGTGCTGATCGAGGTCCAGGCAGGGCGGATCAAGACCGTGACCGAAGGCGCCTCAATCCCCGCAGGCGCCACCTCACTGCCGGGGTGGACGATCCCGGGACTCGCCAACGTGCACAGCCACGCTTTCCAGCACACGCTGCGCGCCACGGTGGAATCCGGCGCCGGTGATTTCTGGGCTTGGCGTCAGGAGATGTACCGGCGGACCGAGTGGGACTGGGCCGGCTACTACCGGTACTCGCGCATGGTCTTTCAAGAGATGCTGGAGTCCGGCATCACGGCCGTAGGCGAGTTTCATTACCTGCATCAACGCGGCAATGAGCTGGGCGAGGCCTTGATCCAGGCGGCGGTCGAGGTCGGCCTCCGGATCACTCTGATCGACGCGTGCTACCTGCGCGGAGGGCTTGACGGTAGGCCCCTCGACGAAGCGCAGCGGTCGTTCTCGGATGGAGACGCCGAACGTTGGGCCGCGCGGGTCGACCAGCTGAAGGACGCGGCCGGCGTGCGCATCGCGGCGGCGATCCACAGCGTGCGCGCGGTGGACCCTGCCTCGATGCACACCGTCGCGGCCTGGGCCCGCGGGCGCTCGACTCCCCTACACATTCACCTCGCGGAGCAGCCGGCCGAGGTCGAGGAGTGCAAGACGATCGAGGGCTGCACGCCTGCCCAGCTGCTCGACCGCGAGGGCATCCTCGGCCAGGACCTGACCGCGATCCACGCCATCCATGTCGACGAGCACGACATCTCTCTGCTCGGCTCAAACCGGGTCACCGTCTGCGCTTGCCCGACGACCGAACGCGACCTCGGCGACCGGGTCGGACCGCTGCGAGCTCTGGCCGACGCGGGCTGCCCGCTTGCCGTCGGAAGCGACTCCAACGCCGTGATCGACATCCTGGAAGAGGCACGTGCGCTGGAGCTGGATCAGCGGCGCGCCACCGGACACCGGGTCATTCACCAGCCGGAAGAGCTGTTGTGCGCCGCCACGGCGAACGGCATGCGCGCGCTCGGGTGGGAGGCTGGAGAGCTGAAGGCCGGGATGCTCGCCGACTTCATCACCCTGGACCAGCCGCGCTACGCGGAGCCAGGGCAGCTCGAAGCCGCATACCTTATTTATGGCGGCTCCGCCCGCGAGGTGACCACCGTCGTGGTCGGCGGCCGCACCGTGCTTGCTAAATGAGACGTCTTCGGAATATCGGGCGCCTGTTCACAGGCACCTCGGTAGGAGTGATCGAGGACGCAGCGGTGATCTGCGACGGTGAAAAGATCGCGTGGTGCGGGCCGCATGGACAGGAACCGCACGAGCTGATGGAAGCCGTCAGCGAAGACGACGACTGCGCCGGCGGGCTGGTTACCGCCGGCCTGATCGACGCGCACACGCACCCGGTGTACGCAGGCGACCGCATGCCCGAGGTCGCCATGCGCACCGCGGGAGCGTCGTATCAGCAGGTGGCGAAAGCCGGCGGCGGCATCCGCGCGACCGTGCAAGCGACGCGCGCGGAGCCGACGAGCTCGCTGGAGCAGTCAACCGCTCGACGGCTCTGGGCCTGGTTGGAGGGCGGAACGACAACTGTCGAGGCGAAAACCGGCTACCACCTCAACCGCGAGGGCGAGCTGGAGACCACGCGGATGCTGGCGCGGCTGGGCGAGCGCAAAGACCTGCCGCGGATCGAAGTGACGTTCCTTGCGGCTCACGCGCTGCCGCCGGACCGGTGGGCGAGGCATGGCCCTTACGCGAACGAGGTCGCGACCTGGTGCACCGACGCCCACCTCGCGGGGGCGCGTTTTTGTGATGTGTTCTGCGACCGCGGCTACTTCACCGTGTCTCAGTCGCGCAAGATCTTGAAGGCTGGCATCGAAGCCAAGCTGATTCCGCGGATCCATGCAGATGAGCTCGCGCGTACGGGTGGCTCCCGTCTCGCGGCGGAGCTGCACGCGGTATCGGCCGACCACTTGCTGTGCGCGAACCGCGGCGACGCGATTGCGCTGGCGCGCGCAGGGGTCGTGGCCACGCTCGCGCCGGGCACGGCAATTTCAATCGGCAAGCTCCCCCCGGTTAAGGGTCTGACCGATGCCGGGGCGGTGATTGCTCTCGGTACCGACCACAACCCGGGTACTAGCGGCATCACGAGCATGAGCCTCGTCGTCGCCCTCGCCGTTGGGGTCTTCAAGCTCTCCGCCGAACGGGCCCTGATCGCGGCCACTGTGGGCGGGGCCCACTCCATCTCGCGGTCGGATCGCGGGGTCGTAGCGGCCTCCAAGCTGGCCGATCTGGTGCTCTGGGAGGCCGAGCACGAGGGGGCTTTCGCCTGGGCTTACGGGCTCAAGCCCCGCCTGGTGTGGAGGGGCGGCTCGCAAGTTTTTGCCTGATAAGGCGTTGCTAATCGCGTGCATTTCGAGTACAAGTTGCACTGAATAGACCGCCGCTCCGTGTAACGAACCAACAACCAGCGGTCATATGGAGGAAGTCATCTAGTGGCAAAGTGGAATCCCCTGGCGTTAAAGCTCCTGATGTGGGTCATGGGCGTGCTGCTCGTGGTGGGCTCAGCGATGAGCTTCATCGGCACCACGTTCTTTCAGTTTGATAGCTGGTTCGGCGTAACCGCTGGCGTCGCCGGCGTTGCGTTCGGCGCCGGCGTCATGATCGCCGGGTTCGACCCAATCGGCAACGTGAGCTGGGTTCGCGCGCTGGTTATCTATGCGATCCTCGAGGTTGTCTGGCAGATCTTCCAGCAGATCAGCGTTAGTCGTTTCGACATCGTTGCGTTTATCATCGCCATTCTCGTTGCGGTCCTCGTGCTCGTGCTGTATCCGAACAAGCCTGCACTCTGGATGCAGGGCAGCAGCAAGATGGGCGGCGCCCGCGCCTAGTTAGTTCCCGACTTTACATAGGGGCAGCAAATCGCTGCCCCTTTTTTTTTGCGTGTTTGGCGTCAGCCGTGCGTTTCACGACGCACACGTATTCGGCCCGTTTGGCGCCAACCGTGCGAATCGGGTCAGCTGGTGCCCGGCTCGTCGCCGCTCACGATCCAGCGAATGCCGCCGGCGCTCGCCACCAGGTCGTCCGCGGCCTGCGGTCCCCACGACCCGCGTGTATAGGACTCCGGGTGGCCCTCCGCCTCCCAGGCGCGGATGAGCGGATCGACGATCTCCCAGGACAGCTCGATCTCCTCGGCGCCCGGAAAGGCCGAGTGCCCGCCCGCGAGCACCTCTGAGAGCACGTTCTCGTAGGCGTCCGGCAGCGCCGCCTTTGACAGCCGCGCGTAGTCGAGTCGCATCCCCGCCGGGACCATCTCGAACTTCGTCCCTGGCCGCTTGGCGCCGATGCGAAGTGAGATGCCCTCGTCGGGCTGGATGCGGATGACGATCAGCGTCGGGATGCCGCGCTGGCGCCGGCCGGCGATCCGGAGCATCGGCGCGTCCCGCAGCTTGATCACGACCTCGGTGACCCGCTTGCGCAGCGCTTTGCCGGTGCGCAAGAAAATCGGCACCCCATCCCAGCGCCAGTTGTCGATCGACACGCGAGCTGCCGCGTAGGTCTCGCGCCGGGAGTCATTCGCGACGCGCTCCTCATCCAGGTAGCCCTCGTACTGCCCGCGCACGGCCATGCTGGGGTCGATCGGCGTCATCGCGCGCAGCGCCGCGCGCTTCGCCCTCCGCACATACTCGGGGTCGAAGGTCGTCGGCGGCTCCATCGTGATCAGCGCGAGCAGCTGGAGCATGTGGTTCTGGATGATGTCGCGCACCGCGCCACTCTCGTCGTAATAGCCCGCGCGCTTGCCGATGCCCTCCTCTTCCGCCACGGTGATGAGGATGGTCTCGATCAGTGTCCGGTTCCACACCGGCTCGAAGAGTGAGTTCGAGAAACGCAGCGCCATCACGTTCTGCACGGTGTCCTTGGCGAGGTAGTGGTCGATACGGAAGATCTGCTGCTCCTCGAATGCCGCCGCCAGCTCAGCGTTGAGCTTGTGAGCCGACGCGAGGTCGTGACCGAACGGCTTCTCAACCACGATCCGCCGCGTCGTGTCGGCCTTACTCGCGAGGCCGCACAGCGCGAGGCCGGCCACGATCTCGCTGAACGTCTCGGGCGGCGTGGCGAGGTAGAAGATCACGGTTGGCGAGCCGGCCAGCAGCTCCTTCAGCGGTGTGAACGATTGCGGGTCGGCATAGTCGAGCTGCACCCATTCCGCGGTGTCGCTCAGCCGTTCGTTGCCGCTGGCTTGCTTGACCATCTCGCGAAAATCAGCCGAAGTCTTGTGGCTCCGGCCCGCGCCGATCACGCGCACCGCCTGGCCTTCGCGAGCGACGAGGCGGCCGAGGGACGGCAGGATCTTGCGTTGGGTCAGGTCGCCCGAGGCTCCAAAGATCACGAGGTCGACCGGCTTGGCCACGTCCGAATCCTACGGGGGATGAGGGCTGCCAGCCCTCTAGTCGATAACCACCTCGGTGCCGGCGAGCTCATCATGTTCGGCTCGACGGCCGATCCACGCGAAAGGCAGCGCGATCAGGCGGACAGCGGCCTGTCCGAGACTGGGCCGCGAGCCGTCGACCGACACCACGCGCTGTCCCGTCACCAGCCCGCCAAGTGTGCGGCCGGAGATCGTCCAGCAGGCAAGGTGGTAGCCCGCCGCGATGCCGAGCAGGACTCGCAGTTTCCGCCTCCCGCCGATCACGCCCGCGAGCGTGGCGCAGAAAGCGATGTCGACCGCTGCCGCCCGTAGGCGGTCATCGGGGCTCGCCGGGATGCCCGGAACAGGTTCGCGGCCGCGCACGTGCAGCAGGTATAGACGCGTGATCACGCGGTGGATGGGCAGCTGGGTCACCGCATATAGAGGTAGGGGGAGGATTGGGCGGTAGCCGTCGACCGACGCCACCAGGCGCTCCCCGACTGACTCAATGCGGAACCGGCCGCCCGCGCGGCGTGCCGCGATCCCGCCCTCGATCGGCCATTCCACCGCGTCGCGCGTGACCTTGGCCGGACCGAACCGAAGCAGCTCGAGAGGCCCGATGTACAGAGAGTCGCCTTTGGCCTGGACCACGCCCAGCGTCAGCCTTCGGATTTCCTCCAGGTAGGCATCCCGCAGGCGGCTGCCGGCGACGGCTCCCGCGTTGCCGACCGAGACCTCGACCGACACCTTGCCGTCAGCGAACCGGACCACAGTCATATCTTGCTGACTATGGCAAAGCTCGAGCTCACGGCGGAGGTGACCGTCAAATGCCCGCCCGAGCGTGCCTTCGACTACTTTGCCGACCACCGGCACGTGGCAGCCGTGCTCGAAGGGGTGAGCCGGTGGGAGCCGGCCGGAACGCAAACCGAAGGCGTCGGTGCTCGCTACAACGTGGAGATGCAGGCCCTTGGTATTCCGCTGAAGAGCGTCCTGCGCCTGAATCGCTGGCGTCGCCCGCCCGAGATCGGCGAGATCGGTTGGATATCCGAGTCCGGGCTGATCAAGCAGGAGGGCGGTTTCACGTTCAAAAAGGTGAAGGACGGCGTCCGCATCCAGCTGCGCATCGCGTACGAGCCGCCGGCTTCTTTCTTAGGCGGGGCCATCGCGGGACGCCTGGACTGGGTGGTCCGGCGCCGGCTACAGAAGGCCCTCGAGCGCATCCGCGACCAGCTGCAAGACCGAAGTGGTCCGTCCACTAGAGTGGGTGGTGAGTGAAGCTCACCACCGAGGCGCGCGACCTGCTCGGGCAGTCCCCGATCGGCATGCTGGCCCTACGGGGCGGGCACTTCCCTCTGGTCAACCCAGCCGTATTCAGCTTTGCCTCCGGGTCGTTGTGGCTCACGACCTCGCGCTTTGCGGCCAAGACGATGCTCGCCCGGCGCGACCCGCGCGCGGCGTTCCTGGTCGACAGCGGGTCACGGGCCGTGCTCCTGCGAGGTGCGATCGAGGTGTTCGACCCGCTGTCCGTGTCGAGCCAGGTGCGCGCGATGCTCGACGGGCCCGGCTACGTGCTTGGCATGGCGGGCTACGCGTTGAAGAACGCGCCCTTCGTTGCGGGCTATGCGCTCGACATCACTCACCTGCCCCGCGAGTGGCTCCCCTACAACCGCGTCGTGCTGCGGCTGCGTCCAGGCCACGCCGAGGTCATCGAAGGCGAGCGGTTCCCGGCGGCCCAGGCGGCCCGCGTCCCCGCCGTTCCCGCCGAGGTGAGCCGCCGCCTGGCAGGCGTCTCGCGGGGCTATGCGTGCTGGTTCGAGGGCGGCATGCCGGTCGTGCGGCCATGTTTCTGGGAGGTGGACCGCGGACAGGTCACGCTCGCCTCGGTCAGCGGCCGGCCTCGCGCGGGATCGCCGGGCGCCCTGGTCGTCGAATCTCATCATCGCTTCCGTCCTTCGCAGATGGTGGGCGCGTGCATCCGGGGGACGTTTGGCGCCGCTGACGACGGGTCCGACATCGCCGAGCGGTACGGTATCGAGCCGGCTGATGTTCCCGCGGCAATCGAGCTCAGGCCCGAGCGCGTTACGTCGTGGCGCGGTTTTGCTGTTACCAACGCGGTGCCACGCACAGCGCGCGAGCTCCGTGTCGCGCAGGCATGACCGCCAAGCCGGCCGCACCGGGACTGAGCGTTCGCCGGTGGTCGGCGGGACAGTGGACCGAATCACCCGACGCGGTGGTCACCGAGGAGCCGCTCCAGCTGATGCTCGACGGCGCGCCGCTGTCAGTCGTCATGCGTACGCCAGGGCACGACGTCGAGCTGTGCCTGGGCCTCATGGTCGCGGAGGGCATCTTTCGCTCGCTTTCTGAGGTGCGGCTCATCCGGATCAGCGCCGAAGCGGGCGAGCAAGAAGAACGCATTCGCGTCGATGCCGATCTCGTCGAGTCGAACCAGGTCGATGTGCACCTGGCCGACGCTCCTCGACGCAAGCCTGAGCGCTCGATGCTGTCGAGCTCGGCATGCGGCGTCTGCGGCACCGTCCTGATCGAAGACCTGCGGCGCGACCTCGCCCCCCTGCGAAGCGAAGCTCAGGTCGACCCGTTGCTGCTGCCAGGTCTGGTCGACCAGCTGCGGGCTGGACAGGGCGTGTTCGAACGTACGGGAGGACTTCACGCGGCCGGTCTGTTCGCGGTGGACGGAACACTCACCTGCCTCCGCGAGGACGTGGGGCGGCACAACGCAGTCGACAAGGTGGTGGGACGCGCGCTGCTCGACGGTGCGGACCTGTCAGCGTCGATCCTGGTCGTGAGCGGGCGGGCGGGCTACGAGATCGTGCAGAAATCAATCAGCGCCGGCATTCCCGTGCTCGCCGCGGTGGGTGCACCATCGAGCCTCGCGGTCGCCCTGGCCCGAGAGTTCAACCAGACCCTTGTCGGATTCCTCCGCGGCGACCGCTTCAACGTATATGCGGGCCCCGAACGCTTGACCCGGTGATCCTCGCCCTCAAGCGCTCCAACCCGGCGCTGCGGGCGGCCGCTGTGGGTGCCTACGTGCTGCTCGTCGAGTGGGGACGTGCTCTGATCCAGACGCAGCCGGGCCTTGCGGTTGCAGCCCTGGTGCTCGGCGGCGTGGCGCTCGGGGTCGTCGCGATCAGCTGGGCGCCTCACCGGCTCGGCCTCGGCACAGCGCGTTTCGGCCTGCGAGTGCTTGGAGGCCTGGCGCTTGCATCCGTGCTCCTGCTGCCCGCAGCTGTGAGGTCGTCCGCCGTCCCGCTGCTGCCGGCGGGCCTCGCCGTGGCGGCGGTCGCAGTTTCGGTGGGTGAGGAGCTGGCGTTCCGCGGGGCCCTGTACGCCGCGCTGGATGAGCTCGGCGGAGCGCCGCTGGCGATCATCGGAAGCACGGCGTTGTGGACCGCCGCCCATGCGCTCTCACATCCGCCGGCTTTCCTGGGCGCGGTCGCCGCAGCCGGCCTGCTGCTCGCCCTGTGGCGCTGGGCCTGCAAGGACCTGGTGGCGCCGATCATCGGCCACTTGATCGCGGACCTCGCTCTGTGAGGCGCGCCGCGCTCCTGGCGGGGGCCGTGATCGCGTACATGGTCGCGGCCTGGATGGTGGCGCCAGGGTTCTATGACGGGTTCGGCCCGGTGCAGCCATATAAATGGACGTGTCCCCCGCCACAGGCCGGCGCCAACGAAAAGCCGGGCTCAGGCCACGCGACGATCAAGGTCGTGGGCGGTGTCAGCGAAGCCGCCTCTGTCAGTCCCGACACTGACGGGCAGCTCGTCATCGGGTTTCTGCCCGGCGCATTTGACGCGACCGGCAAGACCACGATCAATGTCGACATCACTCCGCTGCCCACTTGTCCGCAGCCACCGGGAATCCAATTCGTGACCAACGTCTACCAGGTCACCGCCCCCGCGCCGCTCGTGAAGCCATCGCCGGTCGCGCTCGTGTATTCGAACCTCTTACCGGCTCCGACTGCTGTCTATTTCGCCAGCGACCCCGCAGGTCCGTGGAGGTCGATTGGCGCGGCGCAGCAGTCGGCACTGTTCACCATCGACGCCACGACCAGTGCGTTGGGCTACTTCGCCGCGGGATACCCGTCAGCTTCGCCGCCACCCGGCACTGTGACGGTTGGCGGCGGGCAGGTGCTGCCAATCGTGGTGGCGATCATCATCGTTCTCGTCGTGCTGGCGGGCCTTCCGCTCGCCCTCATGCGCCGGCGCCGCTCGGGCGGAGCGCGTGACGAAGAAGGCGACGACTAGTCGTACTTGACGGCTTCGAACAGGGTGCCGCACTTGCGGCAGCGGTACTGGAGCGTCATCGCCTGCGTGCCGAACAGCGAGATGACCTCCGCGTCGCGGGCGCGGCAGTGAGGGCAGCGAGGATCTGAGCGCGGTTGCTCAGGCTTCTTTGGTCGCACTGGATGGGGCAAATTTCTTTTCCTCGAGCCCGCGCAGCATGCCGAAGGTCCGCTCGTCGATCGCCCCAGGCTTGATGCGGCGGCGCACGGGGTCCCATCCCTTCCAGTCGACACGGATGTCCGGCGATTTCATCTCGAGCTGCTCCTCGAGCCTTGCGCGAAGCTCTTGGGGTCCCAAACTGAGCTTTCCCTCGTGGTGGAGGACGGCAACGTCGCCATCCGGTGGCCCGAACCATTCGATGGCCTCGTGCCACGCGCGCTCGAGTGGCTCGGCGTTGATTCCAGATTTGAGCCAACTCCGTCCGTGCAGGAAGTGGTAGCGCTCTTCCATCAGCATCTTGCGCAGGCGGTGCTGAAGAACCTCGACCGAACCGTTGACGCAGGACTCGATCATCGCCGTGAATGCGGTGTCGAGGATGGCGTTCGCGGCGACGAACTCGGCCCACTCGGACCACGGTTTGTCGAAATAGGGGAGGGCGCGGAGGCTAGCGGGGTCCGACTCTCGGTCGGGCCCGCGCGGGTCGGCGCCCAACGGCTCGAGGCATCCGTAGAGGACGCGGCTGTGGCCGAGGTCGTCGAGGCCCATCGCCGCTGCGGCGATGTCGGCCTCGAGCGAAGGGGCTCGCGTCGCCCACTCGGCGTAGCGGAGGCCGAGCATCTGCTTGTTGTCGGCGATGCTCAAAACAAGATCGGAGAGGCTCACGAAACTTCTCCCGGCTGCCAGAGCTCGATCACGTGCTCCTTGCGGACAATCGCCATCTCGCACCAGCGCTCTTCGTCATAGGTCGCGCGCGCGTAGGCCATGGCGAGGTCGTCGTCGGGCGCGACCACGCTGCCCACCTGGTGCAGCGGCTCCGCTCGGGTCTTGCGGGCGAATACCTCGTACTCGACCGCGTCGCCGCTGACGCGCTTGTAGCGTGTCACGTACCCGAGGTCCGCCGCATATTTCGCGGCATCGGCGGCCGAAGCCAAGGAAAGGGTGGCGCCAGGAGGAGCGCATCCGTGGATGCGCGAGTCCGCAGCGCCGGGCCCCTTGACGCAGGCTTCAGCGCCGCAGGCGCCCGGCCGCCTAGGCCGCGAAGATGCAAGGACCCTCGGGGACGGGACACGCAGGTCAAACGGCGAGGCCCCACGACTCGAGCGCGTCGCGGCCGGCCTCCGTCATGCGTGCGACAGTCCAGGGTGGATCCCACACGACGTTGACGCGAACCTCCCTCACGCCGACCTCACGCAGCAACCTTTCGCGGACGTCATCGAGGATGAACTCCGACGCCGGGCAGCCCATGGCGGTGAAGGTCAGGTCGACCTCGACCACGCCTTCGCGCTCAGTGATCCCGTAGATCACGCCGAGGTCGACCAGGCTCACAGGCATCTCGGGGTCCTGGACCTCGGCGAGGGCAGCCCAGAGCTGCTCGTTCAACCGGCCCCGTTCTTGTGGTGGGTCTTGCGGAACTTGTGAAACTCCTCCTGGAACATCGCGACCATCTCGATGTTGCGGGGGCCTCGCGCCCGCCAGCGAACCAGCACGTCGTCCCATGAGCTCGGATGCTTGAAATCCCACCGCTTCGCCTCTGCATCGAAGTCGCACGGGAATGGATAGTCGAGCTCCCACACGTCCTTCCCGTCGCGCACCTCTTTGTGGGCCGGGACCTTGATTCCGATCTGCTCGCAGTAGGGCACGACGGTGGAGAGCCACCACTGTCGCAGCTGGTCGTTGGTCAATCCCTTCAAGCGGTACTCGAGCTGTGTGGAGTGCATCTTCATCGAGTCGGGAAGGCCGAACCACTCGACGCTCAGCGGGAACATCCAGTCGACCGCGCGCTGCAGCTCATCCTTCGCTGAGCCACCGGACGCGCTGATTCGCTTCATCCATGTACGGCCGTTGCGCAGGTGAAAGTTCTCCTCAGCCATGACCTTGTTGAGCCCGCGCTTCCAGGGACCGTAGGAGCACTTGTCGTGGATGTCGCCGAGGAGGCAGAAGCCGGCCTGGTCGTACATGCCGTTGGCGACCACCAGCTCCGTCCAGCTGTCCAGCGGAACGTCGAACGCGTATGGGTAGCGGAAGCTCTTGGGATCGCGGCTGAAGATCAGCTTTTCCTGGTCCTCGCCGAGCTCTTCGAGGATGTGGTACGCGATGTGGGCGTGCGCCAGCTCGTCCTGGATGATCGCGATGCCGGTCATGAAGGCGTTGATCGACGGGGCCCGCTTGGCCGCCAGGTAGTAGGCGGGGGCGGAGATGAGCTCGGTGTCGCCGGAGACGATGAGCGTGTGCTTGAGCTCCTTCAGGTAGTCAGGGGTCATCTCGTTGGTGGACTCGATCAGCTCCCCGGACTTGATCATCTGGTCGAACTCGGCCTGAGTTCCCATCGCCCTCCCATTCTCCGACAACGGGGCGGGTAGAATCGTGATTCGCTTCAGGGCCCGACGTGCTGGCCCGCACCGTGGTGGCTATAGCTCAGCATGGCAGAGCACCAGATTGTGGATCTGGCTGTCGAGGGTTCAAATCCCTCTAGCCACCCCAATTTCCACCGATTTCCCGCGGGTGCCAGCACAGGTGCCTTTGAATTGCGCAGAAACCCGCGGGAGCCGGCACGCGCTGTAAATCGCTCCCAGTAGGGACCTTTCTTCGCCTCTGAACACCGTCACGGTTGCTGCAATTGTTCTGGCGATGGGTCGAAACTGATGTACCTTTGCTGGTCGCCAGCGCCAGGACCGACTCATATGCCTGAAGAACGGAGCCGCGCCTTGACCCTCCCAGATCACGACCTTAGTGGGTCGGATAAAGGCAGAGACGCCCTGGCCAAGGCAGGCGAGCGCGACCTGGAAGGGCGCGACCGCGATCTGGCTGCGGACGTGCGCGACCGAGAGGCCGAGCAGCGTGATCGAGAGGCCGAAGCGCGTGATGACGCGGCCGGTGACCTCGACCGAACCGCAGGGGATCGCGCGGCGAGCGAGAGTGAACAGGAGGCAGGCGAAGGCACCCGACCTGCCACGGGGCACGCCGAGGCTGCGGATAACCGGGCCCAGGCCATCAACGACCGCAAGGTTGCGGCCGAAGATCGCGCCCAGGCCGCAAAGGACCGCGAAGATTCCGGGACCGACGAGTTGAGAGGAGTGCGCCGTCGGGAGGCCGGCCTGGCTGCGCAGGACCGTGACGTCGCGGCCGGGTTGCGCGACCGAGAAGCCGAAGCGCGGGATGACGCTGCGGGCGATCTTGATCGAACCGCGGGGGATCGCGCGACGACCGACCGTCAACATGCGGCAGACGAAGGTGCTCAGGCTGCCTCAGGGCGCGCCGAGGCCGCCGATTACCGCGCCCAGGCGATCAACGACCGCAGGCTTGCAGCTGAAGATCGCACACAGGCCGCCAAGGATCGCGAAACTTTGGGACTGGCTGCGCGGGCGCGTGACCTCGCCGCCGAGCAGCGTGACCGAGACGCCGAAGCGCGCGACGACGCGGCCGGTGAGTTCGACCGAACCGCTGGGGATCGCGCCGCGAGCAATCGCCGGCGCGCGGCAGACGAAGGCGCGCGAGCCGACTCGGGGCGCGCCGATGCCGCGGATAGCCGCGTGCGAGCGATCAACGACCGCAAAGTTGCGGCGGACGATCGCGCACAGGCGGCGAAGGACCGCGAGGATTCCGGGACTGACGAGCTGACGGCGATGCGCCGTCGCGAGGCTGGGCTGGCCGCGCGGGATCGTGACGTCGCGGCAGGGCTGCGTGACAGAGAGGCCGAAGCGCGTGACGACGCGGCCGGTGAGTCCGATCGCACCGCAGGGGATCGCGCGGCGAGCAACCGTCAGCGCGCGGAGGACGCAGGAGCCAGGGCCGCCTCGGAGCGCGCTGATGCCGCGGACAGCCGCGTCCGGGCCGTCAACGACCGCAAAGTTGCAGCGGACGATCGCGCACAAGGCAGCCACGACCGCCAGATTGCAGCGGAAGATCGCGCGCAGGCCGCCAAAGACCGTGAAGACTCCGGGACCGACGAGTTGACAGGAGTAAGCCGCCGCGGCGCCGGGTTGGCTGCCATCGTGGGGGAGATCAATCGCGCCGAGCGCGTCAGCGGAGAGCTCGTAGCCGCTTACGTCGACGTAGACGGGCTCAAAGCCACGAACGACGCCAGAGGTCATGCTGCGGGGGACGCGCTGCTCATCGCCGTGGCCGACTCCCTGCGAACCTGCTTGCGCTCCTACGACGTGATCACTCGCGTCGGCGGCGATGAGTTCGTATGCGTGCTCCCAGGCATCGCTGTGGAACTCGCGCGTCGACGCTTTGAGGCCGTCAGCGCTATGTTGGCCGCGGGTGGCTCAGGCGCCTCCATCACGGTCGGCCTTGCCCGGCTCCAGACAGGCGACTCGGCGGATGATCTGATCCAGCGCGCCGACGATGAGGTTTCGAGCGCTCGCAGGCGCCGCTAAAGCATTTGGAGGGCGTTCTAAAGTCGTCCCAATACGGACCCCTCTCCGAACACCCGTTTCTGAACCAGAAATCGAGTCGGAAGCGCTGACACCATGCGTCATCTGTGACGCGACCCCCGATGGGATTTAGAACTCTAGCCGTCGACCCTGTCGACTCGTGCGGCGCCCGCCCTCGCCATGGGATGTGTTTGGGGTAGCCGGGTCCGGCCTCAATGCGTGAGCGCTTCCCCACCGCAAGGTTCTCGCTGCTCGGCGCACCCGAAACGATCGGTGACGTTTTCCGAGCCTTCTGGCGCTATGGCCCGCCGGAGAAGCCGCAGATGGTTACAGGCATGGACTTTGTGATCTGGGACGGAGAGCGAGCCAGAGTCCTCTACGCCTTCGTCAATCCTCCGACCGGAGCAACGACTTGATCATGACCTGCTTCTAGCCGTTCTTGACCTGGCCCTGGAGCAGGGCGAGGATCTTGTTCTGACCTTCGAGGATCTGGACCGATTGCGTGGCCAGCGTGTGGATGGCGTCCAGTGTTTCGTGGTCGGTTTCTGCGCGGGCATCGCTTGCGGCTGCCTGGACGTTCTGGCCCACCATGATGGCGACCATTGCCAGGGCCTGAAATATGCCACCGACGATCAGCAGCATGAGGGCGAACGGGTAGGGGTCGAAGCCGAGTGGGCCCATCTTCGACAGCAACATCCAGCCTCCGATGAAGACGATCAGGACGTAAAAGAACCACATGTTGCCGACGCCGTTAGTGATCAGCAGGGCGAGCCACTTGTTGAACCCTTTGTGGGGATGCACGTCGTTGTTGAGGACCAGCTTGTGTTTCATGCGGCACAGCATCCACCAAACGGAGACCAGTGCATCAGAACGCGCACAGACTTTGTCGCGTGTCACCGATCACATAGCCGGGCGACGAGCCTTATCTGAAGCTGGAACTCGGCCGTCAAGCGAAACCAAGGGTCGGTTCGCGCCGCTCGCGTACGCGTCGGGACACGACCACATGGACCCTATCGCGCTGTCAATTGCCCGGGAATGTGACCATCGGGGCCCGAATGGCGGAATCCCGATCTTCACCGGCCCACCGGAACATAAAGGGTCGCGGCACCGTTGTATTAGGTGTGTACGCAACATTCGTGGCTGCCTTGCTATTCGGATCTGTATTCGTTTTCGGCTTGCGAGCAGCTCAGAACACTGTGCAGGATCATGAGCACTGCTGGTCGTGTGGCCAGCGCAATCAACACAAACTGTGGTGCCCTAACCGCTAGTTAGGAGCGGGTCACTTTCGCCCGTCGACCCACCCGCTTGGGGGGGATCGCGGCGTCCAGCAAAGCCACGACCGCTGAGTGGATGGCTTTCGCCGCGCCGAGTCGGTCCTCGTCCATTCGTGCGGCGACCGCGGCGCCGTCGTAAAGCAGTGCTAGCTGCCTACCCAGCTGCTTGGCGTTGCTCGCGCCGGCTGCCTGAGCGAGATCAGTAAAGAGGGACCGGAGCCAGGCGCGATACTCCTCGGCAACGACTTCGCTTGCATCGCCGGGGCGTGATTCCGCGGTGGCTCTGATGAACCTGCACCCACGAAACTGCGTCCCCGCCAGCAGCTCTTCAACTTCAGTGAATACGCTCAGCAGGCGCTCTCTCGGCGTCGTGTGTGCGGCCAGGATGCTCGCGATGCGTTTCTGCCGACGACGGAAGTGCCTCTCGAGGTAAGCGCGAACGAGCTCCTCCTTGCTGCCAAACGTGCTGTACAGGGAGGCCTTGGCTACGCCGGCGCGTTCGACAATCCGGTCAATACCGACTACATGCACGCCTTCCGCGTAGAACAGCTCGTCGGCGGCGGCAAGCAGGCGGTCCCTCGCGGATAGGCGCTGCGACGCCTTCGGCTCGAGCGTGGTAGTGGTTTCGGTGGTCTTCGCAACCATGGCTTCAATCTACCCGACCGGTCTGTATACCAAATTGTGTCTTGCCAATCAGATTCCTCTTCGTGCTAGTATACAGACCGTTCTGTCTAGATCACCAAGATTGAAGGAGCCGACCAATGCCGATGATCGACGTTTATGCCGCCGTGGGAACTTTCAAAGACAAGCATGAGCTGGCCAAGGATCTCGCCGCCGCCGTGATGAAGTGGGAGAAGGTACCCGACCTTGCGCTGTTCCGGAACAACACCGCCGCGTTCATCCACGACCTGCCGGCAGACTCGCTGTCCAACGTGTCCGGTGACAGCAACTACGTCCGCGTGCAGGTCCTCACACCAGTCGGCGTGCTCGATCGCGACAAGCAGCTCGGCGTGGTCAGCGAGCTGACGGAAATCGTTGCTTCCGCCGCCGGCGATCCGAAGCTGACCGAGCGCACGTGGGTTCTGATCACCGAGTCGCCCGAGGGCGGCTGGGGACTCCAGGGCCACGCCAGCACCGGTGCCGACATCGCCGCGGCCGCTCGCCGCGAGATGGCCGGAAAGTAGGCCTGGCGATCGAAGTCAGAGCAACCGCGGAGGCGCAGGAGGGGCCCGCGGTGCGAGCCGGCCGCCTTTCGTTTCCGAACGCCTTCGCGGGGATCAGCGGCATCTTTGTGCTCTTCGCCGCGGCGGCGAGTGCGCCGACACCGCTGTACGTCGTCTACCAGAAGGAGTGGGGTTTCTCTAACACGACACTAACCGTGATCTTCGCGGTCTACGTCTTCGGCTTGATCGGCTCCTTGCTCATTCTTGGCGGTCTTTCCGACCACGTCGGTCGCCGCCCCGTATTAGCCGCTGCAGTTGCCTTGGAAGCAGTGGCGTTCGTTCTGTTCATCGTCGCGGGTGATGTCACGGTCCTTCTCGCCGCTCGGGTCGCGCAGGGCATCGCCACCGGCGCGGCGTTCTCGACGCTCGGAGCTGCGCTGGTCGACTTCAACCCGCCGCACTCGCCCGGCCGCGCAGGCCTCGTCAATGCTGTCGCGCCGATCAGCGGCCTGGCGCTGGGAGCACTCGGCTGCGGCGTGCTCGTTGAGTTCGGGCCTGCCCCGACTCACCTCGTCTTCGCACTGCTGCTCGTCGGAGCGGGCATTGCGGGCGCGGTCGTCGTCCGCATCCCTGAGACCTCGGCACGACGCCCGGGCGCCATCGCCTCGCTGGTACCTGTACTCGGCATCCCGGCCCGTCTTCGCCCTGACGTCTATGCCCTCGTTCCAATCCTCATTGCGAGCTGGGCGCTCGGCGGGCTGTATCTCTCACTTGGTCCTTCGGTCGCCGCCAGCCTATTTGGCCTGAGCAATCACCTGATCGGAGGCCTCGTCGTGACGCTGCTGTGCGGCGCGGGTGCTTTGACCGCCGTCGCAATGCGGACCTGGCAGATCAACCGCGTCCTCGGAATCGGCGCAGTCCTTCTCGCGGCGGGGACTGGGTTGACATTCGCCGGCGTAGAAGCCCACGCCGTCGGCCTCGCTGCCGCCGGGACACTCGTCGCCGGTATCGGTTTCGGCGCATCCGGCCTTGCGTCATTCGGTACGCTGTCGCGCCTTGCCGCGCCGGGCGAGCGCAGCGAGCTCTTCGCGTTCGCCCTGGTCATCGCCTACCTGGCCTTCAGCCTCCCGGCCCTGGCCGCCGGCTTTGCCAGCACCTCAGTTGGTCTGCACGCGACGATGGTGGTGTACAGCCTCGGCGTCGTCGCCTTCGGCCTCGTGGCGGTCGCGGCCCAGGGCATCCGTGGCGCCCGACTAAAGGAAGAGTAAGAGAGTAGGGCCGGGAAAACTCCCGGCCCCTGGTGTAGCGGCGGCGCTCAAACAGCGGCGAGGATGCGCTCGGTTTCGGGCTTCCTGATCCAGACCCCAATCACGAGCAGGTAGATGACCATCGCGGGCTCAGCGATTGCGGGCAGGATGGCTGCGAAGCCATGAATCGCCTTGCCGATGTCCGGGGACAGGAATGCCGCGAGCAGGTCCACGAGGTAGCTGGCACAGGCCGCGACCAGCACCACTCCCAATGCCTTGGGGAACCAGCCTGATCGGTAGGCCAGATATCCCAATGGCGCCAGCCACAGGCCGAAGAAGATCTGCGCGATGAGCAGCCCGTAGTGCTGCGCGTCCAGCAAGAGCAGCACCAGTGCATTCGATCCCCCGGCGCCGAATGCGGCCAGGTCGACGGCTCCGGTGGCGACCCGCAGACCCTCAAACTCGAAGAGAGCGCTGAGGCATGTGATGGCGGTCGCGAGAATGACCAGGACCACCATTGCCCTCGCCACGCTCTGGTGCACGTGCTTCAGCAGGATGTAGAGCGTCAGGGCCAGAAAGACAAAGAAGGTCCCATCCAGCAGGTCGGCGACGACGCCCATGCGGACGAGTCCGGCGTTGGCAGCGACGTTCGCAGTTGTGGCCGCGGCGTTGCCGGCGACATACATCTTGGGTTCCACATAACCCTCGGCAAAGCCGCCGAAGATGCCGACGAGCAGGTAGAGCAAGCCGGCGATTCTCGCGAGGCGCTTGGGGGATGACATCGTGGCGTTCTCCTTGAAACCAGTGGCTTACGATGTAAGCTTATGGCGTAAGCCTACACATACGCCGTAAGCTTGTCAAGGAGGATTTCAACGTGGCAGCCCAAACCGACCCGAGCGTCAAGCGCCGCGCCCCCTTGACCAGGGAGCGGGTGCTGCGCGCCGCCATCGCACTCGCAGACGCGGGCGGGATCGACTCGCTCTCGATGCGCAAGCTCGGTGACGAGCTTGGGGTGGAGGCGATGTCGCTCTACAACCACGTCGCCAACAAGGACGACGTCCTCGACGGCATCGTCGACCTGGTTTTCTCCGAGATCGTCCTGCCGTCAGACCGAGCCGACTGGAAGTCCGCCATGCGACGGCGAGCACTCTCGGCCCACGAAGCTCTGCTGCGCCACCCCTGGGCACCCAGCCTCATGCAGTCGCGGACCAAACCTGGTCCCGCGACCCTACGACACCACGACTCGGTGCTCGGCAGCCTTCGGAACGCCGGCTTCGCCCTTGTCATGGCCGCCCACGCCATCTCCGTAATCGATGGCTACATCTACGGCTTCGCGCTGCAGCAGATCAACCTGCCGCTCCAGTCCCGGGAGCAGGTCGCCGAGGTGGGGGAGAACATCCTCCGCCAGCTCTCCGGCGAGTACCCGCATCTGGCGGAGATGATCACCGAGCACGCGATGAAGCCCGGCTACGACTATGCACAGGAGTTTGAGTTCGGCCTGGACCTGATCCTCGACGGCCTCGAGCGCCTGCGCGAATAAGGCCGTATGGCGCCTGGTCCGAGGCGTTCATAGTTCTTTACATACATGTTGGATTCCTTCATGGAACGACACCTGGCAGCGCGTACTTTTACGACAACGCCGCCAAACGCGAGGGTGTCTGGGAAGGAAGGTAGGGGCGATGAAACGGTGGAGTCTTGCGGCCGCCGCCGCCGGGTTGGCCGCGGCTTGTATTGCGGTCCCCGTTCAGGCTGCTGAGTGGTGCGTACACGATCCTGAGATCACCATCCAAACCTCCCCCGGCGAGTCCTTCACGGTCTATGTCACCGAAGGAGTTCTGGGTTCGCAGCACCAGCCGGCGCTGGCTTCATCAAAGATCACTTACACCGCCAGGACTGCGGGCTCGAAGAGCATCTTTGTCGTGGTCTACGACAAGATCCCGAGGGACGCATTCGGGACCTTTGCGACCGAGATGGTGGTGAGCTCCAAGCCGTACGCCGGCGGTGTCATCTATGGATCCACGTATGGGACAAGCGGTTCAGCGATGTCCGTAGCGTTTTGGGTCAACCCCGAGAAAATCAGAGGATGATCGGCAGCAACAAAACGCCGGGCTTGCTGACCGCCAGGTTGAGCAGCCGGGTTGCGGTCGCCGTTGCACTGGCCGCCGCGGGCGCAGTCGGCATGGTGGCTTTTTGGGCGATTGAGTGGCGCGGATCCTGGTCAGCCGACCCAGGTCTGATTGTGTTGTTCGTGCTTTTCGGGGCGACCGCATCGCACTTCCCGGTCGAGTTGGCCCCAAGGTTCAAAACAAGCGTCGCGACAGCTGTGAACTTCGCGACGCTCCTTCTGTTTCCAGCTCCGGTTGCTGTCGCAATAATCGGCATCTCGGTGCTTCTTGGCAACGGCACGCTGGCCATGCGCCGCAACGGCGACGGCCGCAGAAGGCGTGGTGTCTACGACACTCTTTTCAACTCGGCCCAGATGCTGATTGCGGCTGGGATCGCGGCGGCGGTTCTATACGCACTACGCCCGGAGACCTCGGCTATCCATCTGATGCTCGCTGACGCATGGGCGATACCCCTGGCTGCCGCGGCGATGTACTTCACGAATACGGGCTTGGTGGCGTTGCTGGTCGGACTTCAGACGGGACGAAGGATCTCTGACGTCTGGTTGGCAACCCAGCGTCTGGACGCCGCCTCGGAGTTGGCGCTGCTCTTGATAGGCTTCGTCACGGCCATCATTGCGAGCGCCTACGAGTGGGTGCCCCTGGTGATGGTCGTTCCGACCGCCATTGTGTATCTGGCCACGAAGCGAGCGGTAATGCTCACGCAGCAGACGATCGAAGCGATCGAAGCAATGGCCGACATGGTCGACATGCGCGACCGATACACCGCGGACCATTCCAAACGCGTGGCTGACAACGCGGCGACCATCGCGTCGGCCATGGGGATGAAACCCGCAGACGTTGCCACCCTACGTCTGGCGGCTCGCGTCCACGATCTCGGCAAAATCGGTCTGCCCGACAGCGTGCTTTTGAAAGAAGGCAAGCTCACGCCTGAGGAGTTCGCTCTCATGAAGGAGCACCCTCAGCGTGGCCATCAGATCCTCGCGAAGTTTCCGCAGTATCGCAAAGGCCGTGACGTCGTCCTGTCGCACCACGAACGCTTCGACGGCAAGGGCTATCCAGGCGGCCTTACCGGCAGCCGGATATCGATGGCAGCCCAGATCGTCGCGGTGGCTGATGCGCTCGACGCGATGACATCCGATCGTCCTTACCGTGCCGCATTACCCCTGCATCAGGCCATGACCGAGCTGCGCCTCGGCCGCGGCACACAATGGAGCCCGACGGTAGTCGACACGGTGGATCGGCTGGTCAACGTGGCCAGGCGGGACCTTTCGTTCGGCGATAAGGTGACGCAGCCACTGACGGCGTAGCGGCAAGTACACGCCCCGGGAGCCGCAGCTTCGGTTCATTCCGCGTGGAATCTGGCCCGGCCGCTAGCCGAAGCCGCAGTCGAGGGTGACCTTCTCCAGGGCATTCTCGACCGCCGCGAGCTCCTGATCGTCGAGTCGCGCGACGAATAGATCTGCGATCCCTCGCGCGTGGACCGGCGCCGTCTCGGCCAGGCGCGCCACGCCCGCTTCCGTCAGCGCAACCACGACGCCACGTGCATCGGCCGCCACGTGGGCTCGACGAACCATGCCTTCCTCAACCATCCGGGCAACACGCCGGGTCATGCCCGACCGTGAGATGAGTGCCCTGTCCGCAAGCTCCGTCATGCGCAGCTCGCCACCGGCAACCGCGAGCTGAGCGAGCACGTCAAAGTCGGCCAACGGCAGGCCTGTCTCCTTCTCGAGGTCCTTGTCGAGCTGGCGGAGGAGCGTGGCGTGCGACCGCAGCAGTGCTTCCCAGGCCTTCAAGCCGCGCCGGCCCGGCAGCTGCCTCACCACGAGCCGGTCAAGGAGACCGGCGACGTCAGGTTTTGATCCTATTTGCATATGCAATAAACTCGCTGTCGCAGGGGTATTTGCAGATGCAAGTATATTCACGGAACCAGGAGGAAATTGTGATCAGCGAACTCAAGCCGGAACTCGACTCGTCAATCACCCGCCGGTTCGGGACGGTGGCGGAGGACGCCAGCGTGAAGCGGGCCACCGCCGCCCTCGAGGCGAATGGAATCACGGTGCTCCGAGCTCCTGACCATGACGAGGCACGCCGGATCGTGCTGGACCTCATCCCGGATGGCGCCCAGGTGCATCACGGCGCGTCGCAGTCGCTCGAGGTGTCGGGGATCGTTGACGCGATCGAGAAGTCCGGCCGCTACGAGCACCTCCGGCCGAAGCTCTGGAGCATGGATCGAAAGATTCAGGCCGACGAGATCCGCCGCCTCGGCGCAGCGCCTGACGTGATGCTCGGCAGCGTCCACGCGGTTACCGAGACCGGATCGCTGATCACGGCCTCGATGGGCGGGAGCCAGCTCGGTCCGTACGTCAGCGGCGCCGGCAAAGTCATCCTGGTCGTGGGGACGCAGAAGATCGTGCCCGACCTCGAGGAGGGCCTCCGCCGAGTGAACGACTACGCCTTCCGTCTCGAGGATGCGCGCGCCCAGCTTGCGTACGGGATACACAGCGCGGTGAACAAGGTGCTGATCATCAACCGCGAGGTTGTCCCGGGTCGCATCACCGTCGTCTTCGTCGACGAAGTGCTTGGGTTCTAGCCCAGGCAAAACCCGGAACGCGGTTACTGCCCATGGCCGGGGAGCCGTACTGAGAGCAGCCGGCCTACAACGGACGTACGTGGACTGAAGTCCGCGCAAGGTTGAGCCGTGGCCTGATCGTGTCGCTCAGAATCACGTTCCTAGGGCCACCCGGGATGGAGGAACGCTTCAGATGTCGAAGTCTCAGAGGGGATCAACTCTCGCGGGAATCGGTGGCATGACATTTGGTGTGCTGACCGCCGCCGCCAACGTCGTCGGAGGCGCGCCGGGTGGCAACTATGTCGAGGCCGACGTCGCGAGCTACGTAGGGGCCAGTCACTTTCCGATCGTCATCGCGACCGGATACCTGGCAGTGCTCGGAGTAGTCGGTCTGATCTGCCTGATCGCGTACTTGCGCGAGGTGATCGGCGCTCAGCCAGACCGCGCGAACGAGGCCAACATCTTTTGGGGTACGGTATCGCCTCAGCAGCATCGTTTGCTGTGGGCTGGGGACTGGTCACCGGCATCGCCGTTGCCGCGGCTGAAGGCGGCAGTGGGGCATCGATCCCGCATCCGGTGACCTACGTGCTCTCGGACACGTTTATCAATGTCCTCTTCGGATCCGGTGCGATCCTGCTCGGCTTCGCGCTCATCGCGCTCATGCTCGGCTCGCGCGGCATCCTCCCCAACTGGCTGCGCTGGGTAAGCCTGGTCGCCGGCGTGCTCGCGCTCACCGCTCCGTTCTTCTTCGCGTCGCCTGCGGTTCCCCTCTGGGGGATCGTCGTGGGCGTCTGGCTTGTCGTGCGGGGTAGTGTCCAAAACCGCCCGGCCGTCGGATAGCGAACGGCCTAACGGCGCCTATTTGCGCCGGAGCAGAAGGTGGGCGCCCGGTACCTGGGGCGGGCGCCCCGCCGGGAGCGAATCGATGAGGTCGATGAGCTTTGGGCCCATGTCCATTCGCTCGCACCGGAACTCGGACCAGTGGTCTTGTCTGGTTGGGCTGGCCATGAACTGGAGCTCGATTCCCTTGCCTCGGGGCCCGGCGCCGCGATAGGTCAGCCGGTTGAAGTCGGCGCTGGGCACTATCCACGCCGCCTCGACGCTAGCCTCGGTGACGTAGAGGATTGCGTACACGAACGCCCGGTGCTCGCGCGGCTTACCGTCAGGGAAAATCATTCGCGCGACGGCAAAGCCCTGGCGGGTGAGGGAGAGCGCGGTCTTGACCTGTATCGCGAGCGCCGGCACCTTTCCGCGCTTGCCCGCGGTCACGTCGGTGTGGTCGTCGTCGGTGAGCGGCTTGAACAGCTCCAGGTCACCGGCCGAAGAGAGCGTTACGGATGCCGCAAAAAGCTCCTCACCCGCGGTTCCGCGCTGCGTAGGTGTGAGCAAACGGTCAGATCCAGCCGCGGCGCCGGAAGAAGTAGAGCTGGATCGCGATCGAGATGAGCATGGTGCCGACGCCCACGGCAAAGACCCAATACGGCGCCTCGAGGACGCTGACCAGATACGAGAAGTTCATGCCGTAGAAACCGGTCAGGAAGCTCAGCGGCAGGAACAGGCTCGCGATCACGGTCAGCGCCTTAGTGGTCTGGTTCAGGCGATTCGAGACGGTCGACAGGTACACGTCCATCGCGCTTGACAGCAGGTCGCGGAGCGAATCCACGGTCTCGTACTGGCGCACGATGTGGTCGTACACGTCGCGGTAGTAGAGCGTCATGTCCTGCTGCTGAAGGTGTATGCCGTGGGTGATCAAGCGCTGAAAGACATCACGCTGCGCACCGAGGTACCTGCGGAGCTCGGTCACCGAGTGCTTCAGGTGGTAGATGCGATCGAGCGAATTGGGCGCCGCTTTCTCAACGATTTCGTCCTCCATGCGGTCGACCGTCTCGTCGACACGCTCCAGCACTGGAAACGTGGCGTCGACCAGCGCGTCAATCACCAGGTAAGTGAGGAAAGCCGGCTGGCCCTTGGTCAGGGCCGGGCTCTTCTCAATGCGGGCTTGCAGTTCGGCGAGGGCCGGCGCCGGTTCCTGATGGACGGTGATCAGGTAGTGCGGCCCGACGAACAGATGGTGCTCGACGAAGCTGACGTCATCGCCTTGCCAATCGGCCTGAAAGATGACGACGAAGTTGTACTCGGGATACTCATCAATCTTGGGTCGCTGGTTCTGCTGCTGGATGTCCTCGATCGTAAGCGGGTGTGCCTTGAAGGTGTCCTCCAGCAGCTTGTAGTCGTCGCCGTCAGGGCTCTCGATGTCCAACCAGAAACCTTCCTGGGGGGCGTCGGTGAAACATTGCTGGACCGCGACTACATCGGTCGCCTCAGTTCTGCCTGCCGTGGTCAGCAGCGTTCTCACCTCAGGTCAAGCTAGCGGATCCGGGCGAAACGGGCGTGCACGACTGAGCGTGAGCTGTCCAGCCCGACGCATTCGTAGCCGGCCGGCAGGTAATGCTGGACGTCAGCTGGTCACCGTGACCTGTGCTCCCGCGTAGCCTTGGCGGCCCTGGACGTCGGTCACGGTCAGTGCGACGTGGTACACCCCTGGCGTGCGGAAGGTATGCGTGATCTTCGCGCCCCACTCGGTGCCATCGCTGAAGTCCCAGCAGTAGGTCGCCGTGCCGCCGTCGAGCTTGGTGGATGAGGCGTCAAAGGCCACCGTGAGCGGTGCAGGCCCGAATGCCGGCTGGGCGTCGATGGTCACGAGGGGAGGCTGATGGAGATGGAACAGGGCGGTCGCTTTTACAGTCACGGTGAGCTGTCTGCCCGTCGTGTTGTTCAACCGCAACGTCCAGACGCCGGCCTTTGGAGACTGGATGTGCATCAGCTCCGAGAACCCGAAATCTCCCGGGTTTCCTCCAGTGATGTCATCGCGGGCCAGCTGGCCACGCGTTACGGTCTGGCCGTCCGGCCCCACAAAACTCGGCACGAGAGAGTTCTTTGAGGTGGGATAGGCCTCCACCACCACGACCAGCAGCTCGGTAGCTTGAGGAACCTGCAGGGCGAAGCTGGTGGAGGTCCCCTCACCCGGAACGCTGGTCGGAACCGGGTTGATCATCGCCGTGACCGGGGCAGTCGTCAGGGCCGCCATTCCCGGGCATGGGGAGCTTTGCGCCGTTCCGCCCGGCTGCTGGCCGCATGCAGCTGCCGCCGCGACAAGCACGCCGGCGGCCAGCAGGGCGTAGGTGCGACTCATCGCCGAAACTATTGTCTGTGACCCGACCATCGATCTTTGAATTTGCCGGCGGCGATCCCGCCTTTCTTGCCCTGGCGGCAGCGCACCACGAGCGCTGCCTTCAGGAGCCTGAGATCAGCCATGCCTTCTTGCATGGCTTCAATCCAGCGCATGTAGGAAACCTCGCCTTCTACTGGGCGGAGGTATTCGGCGGCCCGGCGCGGTACTCCGAGCTGCACGGCGGTCACTCGGGAATGCTCGAGATTCACGCTCGCACCGGGGCGGCGGAAGACTGGGGGCAGCGCTTCGTCGCATGCTTTGTGCAGGCCGCCGATGACGCCGGCCTGCCCGATGATCCCGAGTTCCGGGCAGCCCTTCGTGCCTACATGGAATGGGCGACCGAAGAGGTCATGTCGTACTCGCCACCCGAGTCGCAGGTACCGAAGGAGCTGCCCGTTCCGCATTGGGGTTGGAACGGACCCGAGTAGCCTTTCGGCGCCCCATCTCGTTACCCATTCAATGGCCCGAATCAGGATGGTGAACGAGTCGGAGGCCACCGGCCCGCTGGCCGAGCTGTACGCGAGCCCGGAGGCGCAGAGCTCGGCGGGTGGTGGCGTGGCGGACATCATCAAGACGATGAGCCTCCGGCCTGATTTCCTGGCCGGCATCATGGCCGCCTCGTGCATGCACTTCACCGACGGCGCGCTGACCCGGGCGCAGCACGAGATGATCGCCTCCTACGTCTCCGCGCTCAACCGCTGCAGGTATTGACTCAGCTCACATACGTGGTTCCTGCAGTTGCAGGGCGAGCAGTTCGTGGGGGTGGCGGAAGCGCTCCGCAACGGTGACCTCAACGCGGCGGGGTTGCTCCAGCCGGAACGATTGCTGCTCGAATTTGCCGCCACCATCACCCGCGCCGCCTACAAGGTCACCGACGAGCAGGTCGCGGGGCTGCGCGAGGTGGGCTGGACCGACGAGCAGATCGCCGAGGCCGCCTACGTGGCGGCGCTGTTCAGCCTGTTCGTCCGTCTCGCCGACACCTTCGGCATCGAGCCGCCCACCGTCTACGAACCGACCGGCATTCCTCGAGCGGCTATCTAGACAGCCGCGCCAGCTCCACCCACCCTGACCCTCCCCCTGAAGGGGGAGGGAAAACTCTCAGGGGGCGCCGGCCAGGTCGGTGT
>Ga0209118_1000198_pt1 | contig 39171 bp, 37 predicted proteins | sample BlaSpr_A8_Ref_M1_FD_187988 | JGI IMG/M metagenome (GOLD analysis project Ga0209118, IMG submission 187988) | Forest soil microbial communities from Thunder Bay, Ontario, Canada - Black Spruce, Ontario site 2_A8_Ref_M1 (SPAdes) (version 2) | ecosystem: Environmental > Terrestrial > Soil > Boreal... | reverse complement strand
AACAATCGCCAACAGATACGAATCGGATTAGGAGAGGAAAACAGAGACCCGCGGGCCGCAGCCGTTAGGCTAAACCCCAGCTGTGGAAATCCAGGCTAGTGAGGATCAAGCCTTGCGAGCCAGTGGTAAATCGATGCACTGCCGGTCACTAGAACCAATACCCGCACCACGTGAAAGGCGGTCACGATCGGCACGCCAAGTTGCAGCACTTTGGCGGTGATACAAATTTCGGCGATACCTCCGGGTGTCAGTGCGAGCAACATGGTCGCCCGAGGCAGTTCGAGCAGCCAGGCAAACAGCAATGCGAACACGCAGGCCACGCCGAGTGCGGCCGCAACACTCAGCAGCACGGCGACGAGAAAGCGCGGTGCGCTGAGCATGAAGCTGCGCTCGAAGCGCGAGCCGAGCGCCCAGCCGATCAGCAATTGTCCGAGATTGGAAAGGGGTAAGGGAAAGGCCGAGAAGTGGCTGCCGGTTACCGTCAGCGCGATGCTGACGAACAGCGGTCCGAGCATCCACGCATTGGGGACGCGCATCCGGTTGAGCAGCCAGCCGCCGGCGCCGCCGAGCGCAAGCATCAGTGCGAGCTTCGCGTGATCCAAACTCTGCGTTGCCGGATGATACACCTCGGAACCATGCGCGCCGGTTGCTATGATTGCGGCGGGAACGGTCAGCACAATGAGCGCAATGCGCAGTGATTGGGACAAGGCAACGCGTTCGGCACGAGCGCCGAAGCGCTCGCCGAGCACCGCCATTTCCGCGGCACCCCCCGGGACGCTCGCGAAGTAGGCGGTAGGCCAATCCGTGTCGGTGAGTCGATGCAGAATCCACGCGCTGAGCATTCCCAACCCGACCGCGAGCAGTGCGCCGACTATCATGAAGAAGCCGTAACCCAACAACTGCTGCGCTACGTCGGGGGTGAAGTAAAGGCCGAGGGCCGTAGCAATGATCAGCTGTCCGGCTTGCCTGCCTGCGGGTACATTTTCGAGCGGCAAGCCAAAAACCTTGCCCAAACCCATGGCGAGTAAAGGGCCGATCATCCAGGGCAGTGGCGTATGCAGCCACACGCACAGCGCGCCGCCGCTGAGACACAGGACGAGCGAGAGCAGGATGGACGCGGATGACGTGAAGGCGCGCTTCATGCAGCCGTCATTGGCGGTAAGGCTCGCTCAAATACCCACAAGTCGGTGCGTGGGATTTCCAGCCAATGCTCGCCGCTCGCCAGGGGAGCGTTCCCGCAGGCGCGCAGCCGCCATTGGGCGAGGGCCCCACACGATAGGCAAACAAGGCCACGCCACTCAGGCGAGCAAAGGGCTTCATGAGTAGATCTCCTTGGGCATCTGTAGAAAGGTCGGTAGCCTGGCGGCCAGGGCACCAGCCTTGGTGTCATCTATTGTCAGCTACTTGGACGCGCTTTCAAAACCACCGGCATTCTCCTTACTGGTGCTATCCCAACGGAAGAGGGGAATTTACCGAGTGTCGAAATAGCTAATATTGTTTCGGGCACCGCATTGCTTGGCCCTTGATAGCCGATGGGAAAAGCCGTCAGTTCCAGCAAGACTATTTCGGCGGACGTGAGGACAATCATCTATCAGCCGGATTCGTTAGCCTCCGTAGGTGAGGTTGCGCGCAGCGCTACAGATTTCCTGCGTTTGGAAGGCAGCGGCTATGCGGCCCGTGACCCGGGCGCCCGATGACCGCCCACTCGGGCGTCGACGATCCCGCTGCGGTAGTCGGCAGCGATGAACGTAAACGCCGCCTTCACTGCGCCGGCCAACCGGTTGCGCAACTGTATTTAGATCTTGCCCACTTACCGTTAACTACACCCTACTCATCTGAGTCTGAAGCAAAGGCTCAAGGAGACCGGAGTTTAGGCGTGGACGTCCCGCGCATGCTCGCGGCCGAGGCGGTCGGCACGGCGCTACTGTTTGCCATCGTCGTCGGCTCGGGCATTATGGGCGAGCGGCGGCTCGCCGGTGGTACCATGGCAATTGCCCTGCTCGCCTATAGCCTGGCGACGGGCTCGGGGCTACGCCACCTGGTATCTCATGGCGCTCTGACTGGTCGCCACGTCGTCACCATCAAATTTCCGCAGCGACCAAGGGGCTTCGTCACCAGGCGCTTCAATATTCCCTGCTTCCCGGTGCAATGGGCTGCCACCCTACCGTCCGGCGCACATTCACACGATTGTCTCGGCGCCCGGATTTGAACCGCTCACAACGCAGGTGTTTGTCGCGGGCGACGAGTATCGGCATTCCTCTGCAGTGTTCGGCGTAAAGAGTTCGCTGGTGGTGGAATTCGTCAGTATGTCCCTAGTGGGGCGCCTGATGGGACCGCTATGCAGGAACCGTTTTACACCTGTGAATACGATTTCCGGCTGCTGCAACTCCCTGTGCCCCTTGAGGACTAAGGTACTTGCCGGCTCAACCGCGCCCCGTGTTTTTCAACTTGCTGCGCCATTCCTCATTGCTCATCAGTACGCGCTGGTAGAGTTCCAGCCGGGGCTTGCGTATCCCGCCGCTCGCGCTGGCAGCACGCACCGCACAGTCCGGCTCGTTCACGTGCCGACAGTTGCTGAAGCGGCATTTTCCAAGGTATGGGCGAAACTCCGGCAGCGCGTCGGCGAGTTCCGCATCGGTGAGATGAAACAGGCCGAACTCCTGCAATCCTGGCGAGTCGATGATATGCGAGGTCTTGCTCAAGTGATAGAGCCGCGCGCTAGTCGTCGTATGCTTACCCGAATCGAGCGATTCCGAGACTTCGCGCACCCGGGCCTGCGCGTCCGGCACCAGCGAGTTGATGATAGTTGATTTGCCCATGCCGGATTGACCCACCAGGACGCTGGTGTGGCCATTGAGATGATCGGCGAGCGGCGCCATGCTGCGCTTGGCAGCAAGTGAAATGAGATCGTAGCCTAGCTCCTTCACCCATGTGAGGTCGTGCATTGCCTGTGCCATTTCGGCAACCAGATCGGCCTTGTTGACCACTACCAGCACCGGTACACGGGCACCTTCCGCGGCGATCAGACAGCGCGACAGCAGTTCCTCGTTGTAACTGGGCACCGGGGCCAGCACAAAGATAATGCGGGTTACGTTGGCGGCTATCAGCTTCTGCCGGAAGGCATCCGACCGATAGAGCAGAGTGGTGCGCGGCGCGATCGTTTCGATCACCCCTTGACCGAGGGCAATCTCCTGCACTTCCACGCGGTCTCCGCAGGCCACATCCTGGTTGCGTCCGCGGGTCACGCAATCCAGCATGTCCTTGGCCAATTCGACGTGAAAATGCCGCCCGAAGGCGGCAACGATCGTTCCTTTTTGCAGCGCTGCGGTTACCACCGACACGCTGTTCTTCGCCTTCACCGGAGCGGGTCGCGTTGACGTGGGGCGGCGCGCGGTGTTAGCCAAAATGCCCCGACAGTGCAAACAGCGTGTCGAGCTTCGCTGCGCAGATGAAATCGTCGTGCGACAGGCTACCGATGGCATGGGTCGAATAGCTGCCGCGGCACTGTTTGTAGGTCACAGCAGATCCGGATGGTGGTCTTCGCGATGCGATATCCAAGCCGACGCATTCACGAAGGCGGTTTCCCAGTAGTTCTTGAACTCGTAAGTCTTGACGATCTCGTTCCCTTCCAGTGCCCATCCGCTGAGCTTCTTGACCAGCACCAGCGCCTCGCCCGCCGTCAAGGCTGGGATGCCACCTTCGCAGGGCTTGCAGTGCTGGCGGAGCAGATCGGTCATGGCGTGCCTCGTCGGCGGTTGCTTCGCCCGGATTATGCCACCAATTGGCAGAATGCTCGTACCCGCCGCCTCGGGAAGCACGCAGCTGGCTAGATGCTCTTCAAATGAGCGATGCGTATCGCTGCGGGTGGGTGGGAATCGTAAATAGCCGAGTAGAGGGGATCGGGTGTCAGCGTGGAAGCGTTGTCCTGATAGAGCTTTACCAGCGCGGTGACCAAGTCGCCGGAATGCGTTTGCTGTGCCGCGTATTCATCGGCTTCGAACTCATGCTTGCGCGAAAGCATGCTGGACAGCGGTTGCAGCGCGAAGGTGAAAGCCGGCAGCGCAGCGAAAAAGAGGATAAGCGCCACGCCGTTACCGCGATTGCCGACGCCCAGGCCGGAGTAGAACCACGGTTGCCCGATCAGCCAGCCAAGCAGCGCGAGCAGAAAAAAGCTGATCAGGAAGCTGAGCGCAATGCGCTTCGTGATGTGCCGCCGCTTGAAGTGGCCGAGCTCATGTGCCAGCACTGCTTCGATTTCGGTCGGCTGCAGGCGTTCGATCAGCGTATCGAAGAAAACGATGCGTTTGGATTTGCCGAAGCCGGTGAAATAAGCGTTGCCGTGGCTCGAACGCTTCGAGCCGTCCATCACGAACAGCCCCTGCGACTTGAAGCCGCAGCGGGTGAGCAGGTTCTCAATGCGCGTCTTCAACTCCTCATTGGCAAGCGGAGAAAACTTGTTGAATAGCGGCGCGATCCAAGTGGGGAAGACGGTAATCATCAGCACGTTAACCAGCATCCAGAACACCCACGCATAGAGCCACCACCAGCCGCCTAGCGCGCTCATCATCCAGAGCACAGCGCTGATCAAAGGAATGCCGATCGCGGCTCCGAGCAGCAACTGCTTGAGGAGATCGGCGATGAACAGACCCACCGTCACACGGTTAAAGCCAAAGCGCGCCTCAACGGCGAAAGTGCGGTAGATGCTGAAGGGTAGGCCGACGATGCCGGAAAGTACGGTCACCGCGCCGATCAGCAGCAGATCGTGCGCCAGGCCGGGCGCGCTGTAGGCTTGAATGGCGCGATCGATCAGATCGAGGCCGCCGCCCAGAGTCAAAAGCAGCACAAACAGCGCATCGATCAGCAATTCCAAGTTGCCCAGCCGGGTCTTCGCAACCGTGTAGTCAGCGGCCTTCTGATGCGCGGCGAGGGTAATCTTCTCCGCGAACTCGGCCGGGACGTGTGCGCGGTTCGCCCCGACCGATGCCAGTTGGCGTCGCGCCAGCCACAGTTTGGTTCCCAGCGTGGCGAGCAAGGCGGCAAGGAAAATCCAACTGAACAAAGGCATGGAGGCAATCCGGAAAATGACGACGTTGTCGGCGATATGCAACAATCGCGATTCAACGCGCAAATGGATTTGGATTATGGCACAAGACAAGAACCATCTCATCTGGATAGACATGGAGATGAGCGGCCTCAAACCCGACGAGGATCGCATTATCGAAGTGGCGATTGTCGTCACCGATAGCCAGCTCAACACGGTCGCCGAAGCGCCGGTATTGGTGGTGCATCAGGCAGATAGCGTACTCGACGGCATGGACTCATGGAATAAATCGACTCACGCAAAGTCCGGCCTGATAGAAAAGGTGAAGGCATCTGCGCTCGCCGATGCTGAAGTGGAAAATGCCATGCTCTCCTTCCTGCAGCAGCACATTCCCGAGCGCGAATCGCCCATGTGCGGCAATTCCATCTGCCAAGATCGGCGTTTTCTGGCTCGATGGATGCCGCGGCTGGAGGCCTATTTCCATTACCGCAATCTCGACGTGAGCACGCTCAAGGAATTGGCCAAACGCTGGAAGCCCGAGATCGCGAGCAGACTTGTCAAACATGGCAAGCACGAAGCACTCGCCGACGTGTACGAGTCAATCGAAGAACTTAAATATTACCGCGACAATTTCATCAAACTGACATAGCCCGAGTGTCGGATAACTCCTGCGGACCGACCAGCGAATCGGACTATGTCGCCGCTTTCGCGAAGGCATTAGCGCCATGCGCCAATGCCCATCGTGCGCTAATGGCCCATCAGTGCAACGTCCTGACATTCCCGGCTGAAGGAGGGAGACATGAAACATCGGTTTCTTACTGATGCGCCATTCGCAGCCGCTTGGCGCTATCGGCACTGACGGTGTTACCTGCGAGCGCGGATATTCTTGACGCGGATCTCAGCGGATTCAACAAGGTGCCCACGCTTTCCGGCCCGGCGAGCGCTGATTTCACGCGCGGGTCAATACAGCCGAAACGGAGATTCAGTATGAGTTGAAGTACTCGTGCCCCGTGGTGCGGGCGATTCGCCATGATGCCGCGTACGCCAATGCCCATGGCGGGGCATTCCCCGCTGGTGAGGTACGCGAACAGGTGCAGGATTTCTTCATCCCGCCTAAGGACAGCCTTAGGACAAGCGTTAGTTTGCGCAGGCTCGTTGTCGGCCACGCTGCATGCGGATCCTTTTTTAAGGGCAAAGTCGTAATTGGCACAGAGGGCGGATTAGCTCAATGTAATCCGCCCTCCTGTATCCGATGGTAATTGTTCGGTGTACCGTGCCAGCCTGCCAGAGTCGGACGGTACTTGCACGGGAATGCGCAGACACACGTCCAAATGCCGACCTGGGCTAAATGCGGACCCTGCGGGTCGGGGACATCGTCATTTACGACAATGGCTTATTATTTATACCCTGCGCGGCACCGCGCTTACCGAGGGTGACTTATTTCAGCATCTCGCGGTAGATATCCAGATACGCTGCGGCGCTCTTGTTCCACGAAAAATCCTTCCCCATGCCGCTGATCTGCAAGCGCCGCCATACCTGTTCGTCGCGGTAGCAGAGTAGTGCTCTTTCGATAGCAGCGAGCAAGGCGATGGCGTTCAGGGGGCGAAAGACGAAGCCGCTGGCGGTGTTATCGGCAAGTGTCTCGGCCGTACAGTCGACCACCGAATCAGCCAGGCCGCCGGTGGCGTGTACGATCGGCGGGGTGCCGTAGCGCTGGCTATACATTTGATTGAGGCCGCAGGGCTCAAAGCGCGAAGGCATGAGGAAGGCGTCCGCGCCGGCTTCAATCAAATGCGAAAGGCCTTCATGGTAGCCAATGCGGCAAGCGATCCATTGCGGGTATTGCGCTGTCAGGCTGATGAACTGAGCTTCAAGGGCCGGGTCGCCATTGCCGAGCAAGACATATTGCCCGCCGAGCTCCACGAGCTGGGGCAGAACCTGCACGATGACGTCGAGCCCCTTCTGGTCGGTAATGCGGCTTACCGTGGCGAGCAGCGGCGTGCGGTGCGCTACCGGTAAGCCAAACTCCTGCTGCAGTTGCGCTTTGTTGAGAGCTTTCTTCGCCAAAGTGGCAGCAGTGTAATTTTGGATGATGAAAGGGTCTCGCGCGGGGTCCCACTCGGCGGTGTCGACGCCGTTCAAAATACCGGTCAGCACCGCGCTACGCTTTTTCAGCAGGCCTTGCAGACCGAAGCCGAGCGGCTCTTCCTGAATTTCCGCCGCATACGTGGGGCTCACGGTGGTGATGCGGTCCGCGTAGACCAGCCCGGCTTTGAGGAACGAGAGCTGGTTGTGGAACTCCACCCCATCGATCGAGAAGCTGGAGGAGGGCAACGCGAGCAAACCCAGGTTGTACGCCGGAACGATTCCCTGGAAGGCGAGATTGTGAATCGTGATCAGCGATTTCGCTGCTCCACCGTAGAGGCGCAAATAGGCGGGCGCGAGCCCGGTTTGCCAATCGTTGCAGTGCACGATATCGGCTTGCCAGGCGAATGGCGCCAGCCCCTGGCCGATCGAGGCCGCTGCCCAACTCAGCGTGCCGAAGCGCAGATGATTGTCGCTATAGTCATGTCCGCTCGAATCCAGGTACGGTGCGCTTTCGCGCTGGTAGAGCGCTGGGCAGTCGAGGAGATAGAGCGGTGCGCCAACCTGGTCCGTGTCCACGGCAAGTAACTTGGACTCCGGCATTGCGCCGGCACCGGCGATGGGCCCGAGAACGTTGATGTTCCTGACCTGCGCAAGCACCTTGGAATAGGCCGGCAATAGCACGCGCACGTCCGCGCCGAGTGCACGCAGGGCGGGGGGAAGGGCGGCCGCGACATCGCCCAGACCGCCTGTTTTGATCAGCGGTTGCAGTTCCGAGGCGACAAAAAGCACGGACGGCGAAAACCTAGCCACGGTGTGTTATTCCTTGTTGCGCAAAAGGCGGTGAGCGGGCGGCACCGCAGTTGAGACTGAAAATCCTGCGGCTCAATTCTAATTCTAAATCCCATATGGCTGGCGAGCTATATAACAAGGGGCCCACGGCGACGCGTTGCCTTGCGGAACGCGAATTGCTCTCAAGCAGTGGGTAGCTTGTACTCTTTGAACTCCTCGCGCAGCTTCGTCTTCAATAGCTTGCCGGTCGCCGTGTGCGGAAGCTGATCGACGAACACCACGTCGTCGGGCAGCCACCACTTGGCTACCTTGCCGTCGAAGAACTGCAGCAGCTCTTCGCGGGTCACCTGCGCCTCCTTCTTCTTTACCACGATCAACAGCGGCCGCTCGTCCCATTTCGGATGGCGTATGCCGATCACCGCGGCCTCGGCCACCGCGGGGTGCCCGATCGCGGTATTTTCCAGATCGATGGAACTGATCCACTCTCCGCCGGACTTGATCACGTCCTTGGAACGGTCAGTTATCTGCATAAAGCCGTCTGGGTCGATGGTCGCCACGTCCCCGGTCGGGAACCAGCCACCGGCCACCAACGGATTGCCGCCTTCACCCTTGAAGTATTCGCGAATGATCCACGGCCCTTTCACCTGCAAGTTGCCAAACGCTTTGCCATCCCAAGGCAGGCTCTTGCCTTCGCCGTCGACGATTCTCATGTCCACGCCGTAGATGGCCCGCCCTTGCTTCACCTGCAGCGCGAGCTGCGCGTCCTTCGATTGCGCGGCATGCTTCGCTTTCAGCGTGCCCGTGGTCCCAACCGGGCTCATCTCGGTCATGCCCCAGGCATGTAGCACGCGCACGCCGTACTGTTCCTGGAAGCTCCTGATCATGGCAGGCGGACAAGCTGAACCGCCGATCACGGTGCGGTTCATGCTGCTGAATTTGAGATCGTTCTGCTTCATGTAGCCGAGCAAACCCAGCCAGACAGTAGGCACGCCGGCGCTCATGGTGACTCCCTCTTGCTCGAATAACTGATGCAAACTGGCACCGTCCAACCCCGCCCCGGGGAATACGAGTTTGGCGCCGGCGAGCGCGCAGGTATAAGGCAAGCCCCAGGCATTGACGTGGAACATCGGGACCACGGGAAGAACCACATCGCGCGCTGAAAGGTTCAGCGCATCGGGAAGCGCTGAGGCGTAGGTGTGCAAAATGGTCGAGCGGTGGCTATACAAGGCCCCCTTGGGATTGCCGGTGGTGCCCGAGGTGTAGCACAGCGAGGATGCAGTGTTCTCGTCGAAGCTGGGCCATTCGTACCGGTCCGAATGGGCGTTCAGCCAGTCCTCGTAGCACAGTGGCTCGACGTTCTTCATTTGCGGCATGTGGGCACGATCGGTCATCGCCACCCAGCCTTGGACTTTCCTGCAATGCGCCGCGACCGCGTCGATCAGCGGTGCGAACGTGAGGTCAAAGAAGATGTACTTATCTTCCGAATGATTGATGATGTAGGTGATCTGCTCCGGGAAAAGGCGCGGATTGATGGTATGCAGAATGGCACCCGTCCCAGAAACGCCGTAGTACAGCTCGAAGTGCCGGTAGCCGTTCCAAGCGAGCGTACCGATCGGGTCCCCCAGCTTCGCTCCCATTGCCCCAAGCGCGTTGGCCACTTGCCGCGAGCGCCGGTGAGCGTCCGAGTAAGTGTAGCGATGGATCCCGCCTTCGAGAGTGCGCGAGACGATCTCGGTCGAGCCATGATTCTTATCCGCGTGGACGATCAGCGACGAAATCAGCAGCGGTAGCTGCATCATGAGGCCTTGCATGGCGAACTCTCCTTGTGTGTGTTTTTCTGGTTTTATGTCTCGCGCGATGCGCGCATGGCATCCCGAGGCGTCGACGCGTCGATTTGTACTCTGCGGGGTAGCGACTGTCAACGCCGCGTCAGCGACGTTCCAGAAGGCGGGAGCTCTTCAGGTCACGTTGCGAGGCGAGGTGAGGCCAATGTGCGGATTGTCGGCACCCTGCGGCAAGCCAACCGGCGTCTCGCGCGCAACTTTGTCAGAGCGCGCAGAGCATTCCGTATGCAGCGGCTAGAGGCGAACCAGAGAAGGTGCGACGTTCGCGACGTTGCGCTACATTGGCCTTCACGTGATTCCGGGAGATTCAAATGGATGATCTAGTTCCACCGTGGCCGCTCATGAGCGCGTTCCTCCTTGCGAGTGTTTTGCTCGCCATAACGCCCGGCCCGGGAGTGTTTTACATAGTCACCCGCACATTGGCGCAAGGCAGGCGTGCGGGACTCTCCTCAGTGGCCGGCGTGGCACTGGGCAATCTAGGCAATGCGATCGGAGCGGCTATCGGGCTGGCGGCCCTATTTGCGATTTCTTCGCCGGCATTTACCGTGGTCAAATATGCCGGTGTTGCGTATCTCGTATACCTCGGCGTAAGAGCCTCGCGCATACCGGCACCTGAAGCCAGGGTATTACCGTTCAACGCCGCTTCGATGCGCAGCATTTTTTGCGACGGCTTCGTGGTGGCGCTGCTCAATCCGAAGACGGCGATATTCTTTGCTGCGTTCCTGCCGCAATTCATGAACCCGGGGACAGCGTCCATGTTGCAAAGCGTATTGCTCGGCGCCGTGTTTGTGGCGATCGCGGCAGTGACCGACACGGCCTATGCTCTCACGGCGGGCGCGATCGCGCCTGGCCTCACGCGGTTGCGCGGCTTGCGCGCCTTCCGCTATGTCACCGCGTCTGCGTTTATCGGGCTCGGAATTTTCACCGCCGCAATCGGTTCGCGCAGTGGCAAGTGAAATTGCCTCCGCCCAGTATTTACATCGGATGAGGTCCTCGCTACTATGGAAAAACTGGCGAAACACGATTTCGCGATGCGAAATTGCTTCGGGTGCATGGGCTGCGTTTGCGACGCTGAACCAAAAGAAGCAGGTTGTCCTTTCTTGACACCCATTCAAGTCGGGAATAAGGGGGGTGCCCCAGCTGTTCCCTCGGCGAAATGGCCTATAAATAGAATAGAGCACTTGCGGTGCCACTGCGTCTATTCCTGTCCGCGGCTATGAACGGAAAGAAGCGGCGAGCCGCATTTACGCAGCAGCAGTGAAACCAAAAAAGACGAGGAGACGCTATGAAAATCTTGAAGCTGGGTCTGTTATCGCTGGCTGCCTGTGCGACTTTCGTCTCGCCCGCGCGTGCTGAAGACTCGATCAAAATCGCCTATATCGATCCGCTCTCCGGTCTCATGGCCGCTACTGGCGAACACGGCCTCAAGGAATTTCAGTACATCGCTGAGCAGATCAATGCCGGAGGCGGCGTCCTCGGAAGGAAATTCGAGGTGATTGGTTTCGATAACAAGTTGTCGCCACAAGAGAGTTTGCAGCTATTCAGCAAGGTAACCGATCAGGGCATTCGCTATATCACGCAAGGCAATGGTTCAAGCGTAGCCGGCGTGCTGATCGACGCAGTCAATAAGCACAACGCCCGCGAGCCGGACAAGGCGGTGCTGTTTCTCAATTACGCTGCCGTCGATCCGGATTTCACCAACAGCAAGTGCAGCTTCTGGCATTTCCGCTTCGACGCCAATAGCGACATGAAAATGGAAGCGCTCACCGCCTATATGGCGCAGGACAAGAAGATCCAGAAAGTCTACTTGCTCAATCAGGATTACCAGTTCGGCCATCAAGTAACTCGTGCGGCGAAAGAAATGCTGGCGCGGCGCCGGCCGGACATCCAGATTGTCGGTGATGAGCTGCACCCGCTCGCGCGCATCAAGGATTTCTCACCCTACCTGTCGAAGATCAAGGCCTCGGGCGCTGACTCCGTGATTACCGGAAACTGGGGCAGCGATCTTGCGCTACTCATCAAGGCAGCCAAGGAAGCGGGCCTCAGCGTCAACTTCTACACCTACTACGGCGGCGTGATTGGCTCCCCGACAGCCATGGGCGAAGCGGGCGCCGAACGCGTCAAGGTCGTAAGCTACTACAGCGCGAACGCGGCCAGCGGCGCCACCGAAAAGTGGATCAACGAATTCAAGAAAAAGAACGGGACTAAGATGGAGCCGTACACTCAGGCAGCCCGCAATTTGCTCGAGATGCTCGCTCGCGCCATGACGGAAGCAAAGAGCACCGACCCGGTGGCGGTGGCGAAGAAGCTGGAGGGCATGCGCTATGAAGGCCCGTTCGGGGAAGTTGTGATGCGCGCCGCCGATCATCAGCTCATCCAGCCACTATTCGTCGACACATTTACCAAGGCCGGAGTGCAGGGCGTGAAGTACGATACCGAGGACACCGGCTATGGTTGGCGCAACGAGGCCCGCGTCGAGGGCCCGCGCACCGCGACACCGACCTCCTGCCAAATGCAGTTTCCCTAACAATTTCAGGCTTGCGCCATCGGCCGTCCGGTATAGGGGGTTTGCCGGGCGGCTTTTTCTTCGATGACCGACTCTCAGGCCTGCTCGCATCAGCCTTGGAAGGGGCACCGAACTTGGAATTTTTCGCTGTCTCCCTCCTGCAGGGAATCTCCTACGGTTTACTGCTCTTCATGCTGAGCAGCGGGCTCACACTGATCTTCAGCATGATGGGCGTGCTCAATTTCGCTCACGCCAGTTTCTACATGTTAGGCGCCTACTTCGCCTATCAAATTTCCCGCTGGATCGGGTTCTGGCCGGCGCTTATCATCGCCCCGCTCGCGGTCGGCGCCATTGGTGCAGCAGTAGAGCGTTACGGTTTGCGCACTGTCCACAAATACGGCCACGTCGCCGAGCTGCTGTTCACCTTCGGACTCGCCTTCGTGATCGAGGAAGTAGTGCGCATCATCTGGGGCCGCGCGCCGGTGGACTACAAGATCCCGCCGGAACTGGACTTCACGCTATTTACGATTTACTCGACGAATTTCCCGGCCTACCGCGGCTTCATCATGCTGGTGGCCGTAGTGATGCTGGTAGCGGTGTTCTTGGTACTGAAGAAGACGCGTATTGGATTGATCATTCAGGCCTCGCTGACCCATCCGGAAATGGTGGAGGCCCTCGGTCACAACGTTCCGCGGGTGTTCATGCTGATATTCGGCGGCGGTTGTGCGCTGGCGGCGTTGGCCGGCGTCGTGGCAGGCAACGCTTTTGTGACCGACCCGGCCATGGCTGCGGCCATGGGCGGCATCGTGTTCGTCGTCGTGGTGTTCGGCGGTCTGGGATCGCTCGCGGGTGCGTTTGTCGCCTCGCTCTTTCTCGGTCTGGTGCAAACCTTCTCGGTCGGGTTCGATATCTCGCTCGCTGATCTTATCGGCCGCCTCGGCCTTGCCGTCGGATCAGGGTCGCCGCTCTATGGCGTGCTAAAAATTACCCTCGCGCAGACCGCGCCCGTACTGCCTTTCCTGCTCATGGTGGTCATGCTCATCGTGCGCCCCAAAGGGCTGCTGGGCACCCGCGAGTCATGACCAGGAAGACGCTTTACTGGAGCGTGCTGATCGCGATCATCGTCGCACTACCCCTCGTCTTTGCGAGCAACACGGCGATTTCCCTCATGAACGCCATGGGTATCGCGATCATCTTCGCCCTTTCCTACAACATGATTCTCGGTCAAACGGGTCTCCTGTCATTTGGCCACGCTGTCTATTCTGGACTCGGCGCTTACATCGCCATTCACGTGCTCAATTTGGTCGGCGCAGGAAAGTTGTGGTTCCCGGTGACATTGCTGCCGTTGGTCGGCGCGTTGGGAGCGATGTTCTTCGGCGTGTTGTTTGGCTACGTCACCACGCGCCGCGCCGGCACGACATTCGCCATGATTTCGCTGGGTATAGCAGAGATGGTCGCGGCTTCCGCCCTGATGCTCCCGGGTTTCTTCGGCGGCGAGGCGGGGATCTCCACCAACCGGACAGTCGGGAAGGCGTTTTTCGGCATCACTTATGGGCCGCCTATTCAAGTCTATTACCTGATCGCCGGCTGGGCACTGCTGTGCGGCGTACTCATGTATGCCCTGACTCGCACGCCGCTCGGACGCCTCGCTAACGCGGTGCGCGACAACGCGGAGCGAGTCGAGTTCATCGGTTACGATCCGCAGCGTGTGCGCTTTCTGATGCTGGTTTTGTCGGCCGCTTTCGCTGGTGTGGCGGGAGGCCTATCGGCGATCAACTATGAGATTGTCACCTCCGAGAATGTCGGCCCGGTGCGCTCCGGCGCCGTGCTGCTCGCCACCTTTATCGGTGGAGTAGGGGAGTTCTTTGGGCCGATCATCGGCGCCATCGTGCTCACTTTCCTTGAAGTCTCCCTCTCCAGCTTCACCAAGGCATGGATCCTCTATTTCGGCCTTATCTTCCTTACGATGGTGCTCTATGCGCCAGGCGGGATTTCCAGCCTGGCTGTGTTGCACCGGCCGTTTTGGAAGGCGCGCTTGCTCGGGCGCATCGTGCCCAGTTATCTATTCGCGCTGAGTTGTGCTTTGGTGCTGCTTGCCGGCATCGCCGGCCTGGTGGAGATCAGTTATTTTCTAGCGGAGTCCTCTCCTGGAGGAGCAATGACTTTGCTCGGCTTGAAGTTCGATCCGCGCACGGTGCCGCCGTGGCTCGTTGTTGCTCTTCTTCTCGGCCTGGGCGGGGTTTCCTTGCGCTGGGCGAAGCGCCGGGTGGCCGCCGCGTGGCATGCGGCGAGCCAAGAACTGCTGCGGCGCGTCCGTAGCGTCGAGCCGACGGATCGCAGTGCGCTGGGTAGGGAAAAATTCACCGCGGAGCAGATGCTATGAGTTCAGCGATCCACATAGTCGATGTGTGCAAGCGCTTCGGCCAGACCGAGATCATCCGCGGGGTCAGCCTGGAAGTGGCGCAGGGCGAGCGCCATGCCATTATCGGGCCCAATGGGGCCGGGAAGTCCACGCTGTTCCATTTGATCAGCGCGCGCCTGCCCCTGTCGAGCGGTGACATTCGGCTGAACGGCGAGAGCATCGCCGGTCTCACGCCTTATCAGATCAATCGCAGAGGCTTGTCGCGCAGCTTTCAAGTGACCAATGTGTTTCCGCGCCTGTCGGTGTTCGAAAACCTGCGCTGTTCGCTGTTCTGGGCACACGGTTACAAGTACTCCTTTTGGCATCGTCTATCGCGTCTCGACGACGTAAACCAGCGCGCCGAAGAAGTGATCGAGCGGATCGGCCTCGGCAAGCGCCGCGACATTCCCGCCGGAGTGCTTTCCTACGCCGAACTGCGTGCGTTGGAAATTGGCATCACCATCGCGAGCGGTGCGGAGGTGATCCTGCTCGATGAACCGACGGCCGGAATGAGCCGTTCCGAGACCGACGACACCGTGGAGCTGATCCGCAAGGTGACCGCGGGCAAGACGCTGGTGATGGTGGAACATGACATGGGTGTGGTGTTCAACCTTGCCGACCGAATTTCGGTGCTGGTGTACGGCCAAATCATCGCTTGCGATACGCCGGCAAAAATCCGCAGCAATCCTGCCGTGCAGGAAGCCTATCTGGGCACCGAATTGGCAATCGAGCATGCTTGAAATCCGCGATCTGCACGCCTACTACGGCAAGAGTCACATTTTGCATGGCGTACATTTGTCCATCGACGAGGGAGAAATCGTCAGTCTATTGGGTCGCAACGGTGTCGGCCGGTCGACCACCATTAAAGCGGTCATGGGTCAGGTAAAGTCTGTTGGATCGATTCGCTTCAAAGGCGAGGAACTGCTCGGTTTGCGAGCGCACGAAATTCCCCATCGGGGTGTCGGTTACGTCCCGGAAAATCGTGATGTTTTTCCCTCGCTCACCGTGCGGCAGAATCTTCTGCTCGGGGAAAAGCGGCGCGGCGTTAAGGGCCGCTGGAGTGTCGAGGACCTGTTTATTTTATTTCCGCGCCTGCGCGATCGCGCCGATACTGTGGCCGGTGTACTGTCTGGCGGCGAACAACAGATGCTGACCTTATCCCGTACGCTGATGGGCGACCCGGAATTGATCATGATCGACGAGCCGACCGAGGGTCTTGCGCCGAAGATTGTCGAACAGGTCGCTGCGCTATTGGGCGAGATCAAGAATAGGGGCGTGGCGGTCTTGCTGGTGGAACAAAAGCTCAATATTGCGCTGAAGATTTCCCAGCGCTTGTACGTCATGGGGCACGGTAAGATCGTGTTCGAAGGTACGCCGGTCCAATTGAAGGAGAACACGGCTGTGCGCAAGGAGTGGCTGGAGGTTTAACAGCCCGGCTCAGGTAAAACTGCAGGCGATGCGGCGTCGGCCGCAGCGTATGCTGATCAATCTTATTCGGATAATTGCCATGTCCCAGGTCGTCGAATACGCTGTCGAGGCTTCCACAGCGGTCATTACTCTCAACAATCCGCCGGTGAACGCGCTGTCCGTCGGTAAGCGCGTCGTTCTTGGCGTTATCGAAGGCTTGCGCCAGGCGCAGGCCGATCCGAACGTCAAAGCGATCGTGTTGATTGGTGCCGGGCGGTGTTTTTCCGGTGGCGCGGACATTGCTGAATTCGGCAAGGCGCGGCCCACCGATCTGCCCAATTTGCGCGATTTGTGCGCCCACCTCGACACGGTAGCGAAACCCGTCATCTGTGCGGTTCACGGCGTCACCATGGGCGGCGGTGTGGAGATCGCTCTCACTTGCCACTACCGAATCGCAGCGCCGGATGCGCAGCTCGGCCTGCCCGAAGTGAAGCTGGGACTGCTTCCCGGCAGCGGTGGTACGCAACGTTTGCCGCGTCTGGTGGGTGTCGAAGCGGCAACCAAGATCATCGTCACCGGCGATCCGGTCAAGGCCGAGGTGGCGCGAAAGATGGGCTTGGCCGATGAAATTGCGAGCGGTGACTTGCGCAGCGCAGCGCTAGATTTCGCGCGGCGCGTAGCGGCGGAGAATCGCGGTATCCGCCGCCTCAGCAACCTGGTCGCACCGGCCATTGACGTGGCGGCTGTGTTCACTGTGATTCGCGACAGGGTAAGAAAGGAAGCACGCGGCTACCCCGCGCCGCTCGCGTGCGTCGACTGCATCGAGGCGGCGTACACCAAGCGGTTTTCGGAGGGACTGAAGTACGAGTTCGCTCGCTTCGACGAGCTGATGCTCACTACCGAATCTGCCGCGTTGCGCCATCTCTTTTTCGCCGAACGCGCGGCACAAAAGATACCCGACGTGCCGGAAGACACGCCGAGTATCCCGATCAAGCGCGCTGCCGTGATCGGCGCTGGGACCATGGGGGGCGGCATCGCGATGACTTTCGCCAACGCCGGCGTGCCCGTCAGATTGCTGGAGATGAAACAGGAACTGCTCGATCGCGGCCTTGCCACCATAAGGAAGAACTACACCAACACCGTGGCCAAAGGCCGGCTCAGCGAGGAGGTCATGGAACAGCGGCTGAATCTGATTAAGCCCACGCTATCGTACGATGATCTCGAAGATGTAGACGTGGTCATCGAAGCCGTGTTCGAGGATATGGCAGTGAAGAAGCAAGTGTTCAGTGAACTCGACAGGGTCATGAAATCGGGCACAATTCTCGCCACCAACACATCAACTCTCGACGTCAACGAAATCGCCGCTTCGACCACGCGCCCCGAAGCCGTGATCGGCATGCACTTTTTCAGTCCGGCCAACGTGATGCGCCTGCTGGAGATCGTGCGCGGCGCGAAAACGGCGAAGCCGGTGATTGCAACCAGTATGCAGCTAGCGAAGAAAATCAAGAAGGTCGCCGTACTCGTTGGGGTGTGCGACGGCTTTGTCGGGAACCGCATGGTCGGAGCATATTTGCGAGAGGCAGGCTTTCTGATGGAAGAGGGCGCCACACCGCAGCGAATCGACAAAGCACTGACGCAGTTTGGCCTGGCCATGGGCCCTTTCGCGATGAGCGACTTGGCCGGCCTCGACGTCGGTTGGTATATTCGCAAGCGTCAGGCGCCGACCCGGCCAGTGCATCTTCGCTATTCGAAAGTCGCGGATTTGATTTGCGAAATGGGGCGTTTCGGACAGAAGACCGGGGCCGGTTACTACAAGTATGAAGCCGGTAGCAGGACACCCATTCCCGATCCTGCGATCGAGGAACTCATCGTGAAAAGCGCCCGCGAGGCAGGAGTGCACCGGCGCGAGATCACTGATCAGGAGATCATCGAACGCTGCATGTACGCATTGATAAACGAAGGCGCCAAGATTCTCGAAGAAGGGATAGCACTGCGCGCCAGCGACATCGATCTGGTCTATACCAACGGCTACGGGTTCCCGCCCTATCGCGGCGGACCGATGTTCTATGCCGATGCGGTGGGCCTCGATAGGGTGCATGCCAAGGTGCAGGAGTTCCATCGGGTACATGGGGAGTTTTGGAAACCGGCGCGGTTGCTTACCCGGCTCGCTCAGGAAGGCAAGCGTTTTAACGCGGTCTGAAGCTTTGGTTACGAGAAGGAACTAAATTGAACGATCTATCTGCACCGCGTGCCTGTTTCAACAACATGGAGGCGAGCACCGCCGAAGACTGGAAGCTCATTTCAGCTGAGTTCCGGAGCTTTGCGAAGGCGCTTCCGGACCGCGTCCTCGCTCATTTGCGACTGCTGGCAGGCGACTTCGGCGGTTTCCCTATGGATCGGCTGACCCACTCGTTACAGGCCGCGACGCTTGCTTACCGTGACGGGCGCGACGAGGAGTACGTCGTTTGCGCGCTGCTGCACGACATCGGTGATACGCTCGGCTGCTACAACCACCCTGATATCGCCGCGGCGATCCTCAAGCCCTTTGTATCCGAGGAGAATTACTGGATGGTAGAGAAGCATGGGATTTTTCAGGGGTACTATTTCTTCCACCATGTCGGTCTGAACCGCGATATGCGCGAACAATTCCAAGGCCACCAGTGGTTCGAGCGAACAGAGGAGTTCTGCGCGAAATACGATGGTCCGGCATTCGACGCCAAGGTTGAAACCCTGCCGATTTCGTTTTTTGAACCATTGGTGCATCGGCTGTTCGCGCAACCGAAGAATTCCATCTACACGGGGGCGATGTAAGTCTTGCGCCCATTCGTATTGATCGTGCCAGCCTGATCCCCTTTAGGGCCAGGATTTGATTCTCATGAGGAGAGACCCATGACCGACGCGGTAATCGTTTCCACTGCTCGCACGCCCATTGGCAAAGCCTATCGCGGCGCTTTTAATATGACCCATGGGGCGACGCTGGGCGGTCACGTGGTGAGGCATGCGGTCGAGCGAGCCGAGATTGAGCCGGCCGAGGTGGAAGACGTCATCATGGGTTGCGCCAATCCGGAGGGAGCAACAGGTCACAACATCGCTCGACAGATTGCGTTGCGCGCTGGATTGCCGGTCACAACCAGTGGCGTGACGGTCAACCGGTTTTGCAGCTCCGGTCTGCAAGCCATCGCCATGGCTGCGCAGCGCGTCATCGTGGACAAGGTCCCCGTGGTGGTCGCTGGCGGCCTGGATTCGATCAGCTTGGTGCAGAACGAGCACATGAACAAGCACATGGTGCACGAGGCTTGGCTGAAGGAGCACAAACCGGAAATCTACTACTCGATGATTGAGACGGCCGAGGTGGTGAGCAAGCGCTACAACATCAGCCGCGAGGGACAGGACGAGTATGCGCTGCAGAGCCAGCAACGGATGGCGGCGGGACAGGCCGCGGGCCGGTTCGACAAGGAAATCGTACCCCTCAGCTCGACCATGGCGATCGTGGACAAGGCAAGCGGTGTGGTGAGCTACAAGGCAGTGACCTTGACCAAAGACGAAGGCAACCGTGCTGACACGACGCTGCAGGGTCTCGCGGGACTCAAGCCGGTGATTGAAGGCGGTCACATCACTGCCGGCAACGCGAGTCAGCTTTCAGACGGAGCCTCGGCGTGCGTCGTAGTGGATGCCAAACTGGCAGAGCAGCGCGGTCTGCAACCTTTGGGAATTTTTCGTGGCTTTGCCGTCGCCGGGTTGGAACCCGATGAAATGGGCATCGGCCCGGTCTATGCCGTGCCGCGCCTATTGCAGCGTGCCGGGCTGAAGATGGACGACATCGGCCTGTGGGAACTGAACGAAGCATTTGCCGTGCAAGTCATCTATTGCCGTGACAAATTGGGCATTCCCAACGAACTGCTCAATGTGGATGGCGGGGCGATTGCCATCGGCCATCCCTACGGCATGAGCGGCGCGCGCCTTACCGGTCATGTGTTGATCGAGGGCAAGCGGCGCGGTGCGAAACTAGTCGTGGTAACCATGTGTATCGGAGGCGGCATGGGCGCGGCGGGTTTGTTCGAGGTCCTCTGAGGAATGTCACATTCTCAGTCGTTGGTGTGAGTCGAGGGTGCAACCAATGAACAATACCTACCTGTCCGTCAGAAACGGCTTTTTGGCGCCCCGAGTGCAATATTGATGCTGTATGCTGCGGTCGGCGTGTTGTGCCGATATTGCCGTATCGGCGAATGACAACGGGGTAACGCCCGTCAATGGAGGCCACCGGACACCGTGACCATCACCGATTTCAGATCCTCCAGGCGACATGTCACTGGCGAGTTGGAAGTGCCTACCAGTGTGATCGGTCCGCCTCTTAGCGTAGCGGTGGCGCCTGACGAGAGTCTGGCGCTCGTCACTTCGGCCATGAAGATCGATCCCGGCGATACGACCAAGCAAATTCCGCACGACCGACTCATCGTCATCGATCTCAGGTCTTCACCGCGCGAAGTTATCGCCTCCCTCGAGACGGCCGTGGGCGCCGCCCGGGTATCGATCGACCGGCCCGGTAGTCTGGCACTGCTTGCCAATCGTTCCGAAGGCAAAGTCTCGGTGTTTTCGATCAGGCGCGAAGACATTGCGAGGCTCCAAGTGTTGGGTTTCAGTGGGAGGCGGCCCAAGGAGACCGGGCGGCGGCTTCCAGTCACAGGTGGCGGTACCGCGACTCGGACCGCTGAAAAGGCGCTTTAAAGGAATTTACAAGTCCCCGTCCCGAGCACCGCGAATGCAATCGAAGATCATCAATCGCCGCGACCTCGCATTCGTACTATACGAAATGCTGAACGTCGAAGCATTGACCTCCAGGCAGCACTTCGGCGATCACTCGCGCGACACGTTCGATGCCGCATTGGATATTGCTCAGCAGATTGCCGAAGAGCACTTCGCCACCCACAATCGCAAGGCGGATTTGAACGAACCGACTTTCGATGGCGAGCGCGTGCGTATAATTCCCGAGGTCGGTGCTGCCTTGAAAGTCTTTTGCGCAGCCGGACTCATGGCGGCTGCGCAGGACTATGAACTCGGCGGCATGCAACTGCCGGCAACGGTGGCGCAGGCGCTGTTCGCGTTGTTCAAATCCGCCAACGTAGGAACGGCAGGGTATCCCTTCCTGACCGTCGGTAACGCCAATCTCATCAAGGCCTACGGGTCGGAGCGGCAGAAGCTTAAGTATCTGCCGCATCTTCTTTCCGGCCGCTTTTTCGGAACGATGTGTTTGTCGGAACCGCAAGCGGGGTCGTCGCTCGCGGACATTCGCACCACCGCTTATCCACAGCCCGATGGCAGCCACCGCATCGTCGGCAACAAGATGTGGATCTCGGGCGGCGATCATGAACTGTCGGAAAACATCATTCATCTGGTGCTGGCCAGGATCAAGGGCGCCCCACCGGGAGTAAAGGGCATTTCTTTATTCATCGTCCCGAAGTATCTAGTCAATGATAACGGAAGTATCGGTCCACGCAACGACGTGGTTCTTGCCGGACTGAATCACAAGATGGGCTATCGCGGCACCACCAATTGCGCCCTCAACTTCGGCGAAGCTTATGACGCCGGGCGCGGCGTGGGTGGTGCGGTCGGCGAATTAGTAGGCGAGCCGCATCAAGGGCTCACCTACATGTTCCATATGATGAACGAGGCTCGCATCGGTGTCGGCATGGGTGCAGTCATGCTTGGCTACACGGGCTATCTGCATTCCCTCGACTACGCTAGAACCCGGCCGCAGGGGCGGCTGCCCGGAGCGAAAGATCCAACCGCGTCGCAAGTACCCATCATTCAGCACAGTGACGTGAAGCGGATGCTGCTTGCGCAGAAGGCCTACGTCGAAGGTGGATTTGCCCTCGGGCTGTATGCCGCGCGTTTGGTGGATGAGCGCAACACCGGTGAGAGCGAGGCACGGCGGGAGGCTGGCATGCTGCTCGACATCCTGACGCCGGTCGTTAAGGCTTGGCCGTCGGAATGGTGCCTGCATGCCAATTACCTTGCCATTCAAATTCATGGCGGCTACGGCTATACCCGCGACTATCAGCCAGAGCAGTTCTATCGCGATAACCGCCTGAACCCGATTCATGAAGGCACCAACGGCATACAGAGCCTCGACCTGCTCGGCCGCAAGGCAGCACAGAATGAAGGAGCGGCGCTCGAACTGTTGGCTGCGCGGGTTCTGCAAACGACCGTCGCCGCGAGTAGTTCTCCGGCAACGTATTTGCGTGGCTTTGGAGATCAACTGGCCGGTGCCATGCGAGCGGCGGTCGAGACGAGCGCAAAGCTGTTGCGCAAGGCAGCGGACGGAGAAATTGATCTCGCGCTGGCCAATTCAGCCGTCTACCTCGAGATGATGGGTCACATCGTCATTGCCTGGATCTGGCTGCAACAAGCCCTGGTAGCGGCGGAGAAGGTTGAATCGGCAAGCGGCGAGGAGCGGGCTTTCTATTGCGGCAAGCTGCAGGCGTGCCGATACTTCTTCAATTGGGAACTACCGAAGACGCAGGCGCAGCAGCGACTGCTCGACTCACTCGACCGCACCTGTCTCGACATGCAGGACGAGTGGTTCTAGCTAGGCAAGGAGTCCTTGGGGCCGCAACCCCGAAGGGCGTACCCTGGTTTGGGCGCATTGTGGCGTTGCAACCTTCTGGTGAACGATACAACGGTACGCCTTGCGTTTTGCACCAGATCCAACGCGGAGGCTCGTGTATACGTGAAACGAGTCCGACAGGCACCGGGGAATACCATGATCAAGCACATCGTGATGTGGAAGCGGAAAGAGCAAGCTGAGCAGGGAACCCGGCAGGAAGGCGTTTTGCGCGTGAAGGCACTGCTGGGAAGGTGCAGCAGCTCTGACTGCGGGCCTGATAAAACTCGAAGTAGGTTCGGCAGCGGAGCCGATTCCGGGCCTCGGGATGTGGTTCCTTATTCCGAATTCGCAGAGCGGGCCGTGCTCGAAGCGTATCAGCAGCATCCTGTGGACTTGGCCGCGGTGTTCATCGGTAAGGTGCGTGAGCACCGCGTGGCGGTCGACTACGAAGTCTCGCGCTGAGGGATCTTATGAGCGTCAGGCAACTTTTCAATCTGACCGGCAAGGTGGCACTTGTCACCGGCGGATCGCGCGGGCTCGGCTTACAAATGGCCGAAGCGTTGGGAGAAATGGGCGCCCGAGTTGCCATCACGGCGCGCAAACTGCAGGAACTGGACGAAGCCGCCAAGCGCCTGCAAACCATGGGCATCGAAGTGCTGCCTCTGGTGTGCGATATGGCGGTCGTAGCCACGATCCCTCCCATGGTGGAACGGATCATCGCCGATCTGGGACCGATCGACATTTTGGTGAACAACGCCGGGACGACCTGGGGCGCGGCAACTATCGACCATCCGTTGCAGGCATGGCACAAGGTGATCGATCTCAATCTGACGGCGATGTTTGTGGTGACCCAAGAGGTGGGCAAACGCTGCATGGTGACGCTTGGCCGAGGCAAGGTGATCAATGTGGCGTCGATTCAGGGTCTTACCGGTTTTTATCCCGAAATGTCGCCGACCCTCGCTTATAACACCAGCAAGGGAGGCGTCATCAATTTCACCCGCTCGCTGGCCGTTGAATGGGCGCAGTACAACATCAATGTGAATGCCATTGCGCCGGGATTTTTCCCGACCAAGATGACCAAGGGCATATTGGCCGCCATGGGCGACGAGGTTGCTGCCAATATCGCCCCGCTGAAGCGGGTGGGGGGAGCGGAGGATCTCAAGGGAGTGACGGTGCTGCTTGCCTCAGAAGCCGGCGCATTTATCACCGGGCAGATTGTTGCCGTCGATGGCGGCTTCACTGCCATGTGAGGCGGCCGGTTCAGTGAGCGTTACTAAAGCCCTGGGTCGCCGCGTACCCTTTGCGGAACTGCTCGGTGTGCAGGTGACCGTGCAACAGGTGGGGCGTGCCGTGCTCGAATTGGAGCTGCGACCGGAGTTGCTGAACAGCTGGGAGGTGGCGCATGGCGGCGTGGTGATGACACTGGCGGATATCGCACTCGCTGTCGCCGCGCGCACCTACGATCCGGCGGCGAAGGGAGCCGTCACTGTGGAGCTGAAGGTCAGCTTCATCGAACCGGGCGAGGGAAAGCTCATCGCCGAAGGCCGCTGTTTGCGCGCCGGTAAATCGCTTGCCTTCTGCGAGGGCGAAGTGCGCGACATATCGGGCAGGTTGGTGGCCAAGGCGCTCGGCACCTTTATGTTGCGCCGGACGAGGAGCAGCACGGACCGAGGCACCGGCGATGGCTAGGGAATACACTGGCTTTGCACGGCTGCTCGCTAGTGCGGGAGCGACGAAACGGGTTGGCCCGGCGTCATTTGGCGATTTAACGCAACATCGAATGTAAAGAGGAAAGTGGCATGACGATTCGAAATAAACAGATCCTACTGGCGAGTCGCCCGCAAGGTTGGGTGGACGAATCCAATTTCCGCCTCGTGCAGACTGACGTGTCTCCCGTGAAAGACGGGGAAGTGCTGACTCGCGTGCACTATCTTTCACTCGATCCTTACATGCGTGGCCGAATGGAGGAAACCAAGTCGTACGCCGCGCCTCAGCCACTCGACCAAGTCATGATTGGCGGCACCGTGGCCGAAGTGATCGAATCAAAAAACCCAAAATATCAGGTTGGTGACATGGTGGTCGGGATGGCGGGTTGGCAACAGTATCAAGTGACCGATGGAAGCATGTTGAGAAAGATTGACACTTCCGTGATTTCCCCGTCGGCGTACCTCGGTTCGGTAGGCATGCCGGGTGTCACCGCGTGGTACGGACTGACGCAGATCGGCAAGCCGAAACCAGGCGAGACCGTCGCAGTCACCGCTGCCAGTGGCGCAGTCGGAAGCGTCGTCGGGCAACTGGCCAAGCTGCTTGGTTGCCGTGCGGTCGGGGTGGCTGGTGGCAGAGCCAAGTGCGATTACGTGGTCAATGAATTGGGCTTCGACGCTTGCGTTGACTACAAGGACGATACCTTTCAAGACGATCTCAGGACTGCCACACCGAACGGCATAGACATAGTATTCGAGAACGTCGGCGGCATGATTTTCGACGCGGAGTTGGCGCGCATGAACGCGTTCGGCCGAATCGCGGTATGCGGAATGATCGCCGGCTACAACGGACAGGATATCGGGCTGAAAAACGTACGCTCGATTCTCGCCAATCGCTTGCTGGTGCAAGGTTTCATCGTTGCCGAGCACATGGAGTTATGGCCGCAAGCGCTCAAGGAACTCGGCCAGTTTGTCGCCACGAAAAAACTTAAATATCGGGAGACTGTCGCCCTCGGCCTGGAAAACGCACCCCAAGCCTTCATCGGAATGCTAAAGGGTGAAAACTTCGGTAAGCAGCTGGTTAAACTGATATGACGAGTCAGGTTTCAGCGGGGGCTAATGCGCGCAGTGCCGTTACGCGGCAGCTACAATGTCGCAGAGCAAAGGTCAAACTGATCTGAGCTAGGACTTAGGTTGGATTGAAAAGCCTAGCGACGAATCCAAGTGTGAACTGCAACGCGCTACCAGGTAATCCAAGCATGAGCAATTACGAAGCATTCAAGGGCACGCGGCCGATCGCCGAGGCGCACCGCTTCGACGCAGCTTCGCTGGAGCGCTACATGCGCGAACACGTCGAGGGCTTCTCCGGCTCGCTAACGATCGAACAGTTCAATGGCGGCCAATCCAACCCGACCTTCAAACTGACTGCCGAAGGGAAATCGTATGTACTGCGGCGCAAGCCGCCGGGCAAGTTGCTGCCTTCGGCCCATGCTGTCGATCGTGAATACAAAGTAATCAGCGCTCTCGCCGCGACCGACGTTCCGGTGGCGCGCACCTACTGTCTGTGTCTGGACGACTCGGTGATCGGCACCATCTTCTACGTCATGGACTGTGTCGAGGGCAGGGTGCTGTGGGATCCCGCTTTGCCGGGCATGCAACCGGCGGGGCGACGTTCCATCTTCGCGGAAATGAATCGAGTCATTGCCGCCCTGCATAAAGTGGATTATGCGGCCGTCGGCCTTGCCGATTATGGCAAGCCGGGGAACTATTTCGCGCGCCAAATCGATCGCTGGAGCAAGCAATACAAGGCCTCCGAGACGGAGAAAATCGAAGCGATGGATAAGCTCATCGAGTGGTTGCCCAACAACATCCCGCAAGGCGACGAGACCTCCATCGTGCACGGTGACTACCGGCTCGATAACATGATTTTCCATGCCACCGAACCGCGCGTACTGGCGGTGCTCGATTGGGAGCTTTCGACGCTCGGTCACCCGTTGGCGGATTTCTCCTATCACTTGATGACCTGGCGTCTCTCCCCGAGCGAATTTCGCGGTTTGCGCGGCGAGGATTTAAAGGCGCTAGGTATTCCAGGGGAGCAGGAGTATTTGGATATGTACTGCCGGCGCGTCGGGCGCAGCAACGTCGATCTCAGGCAGTGGAATTTCTACATGGCCTATAACATGTTCCGTATGGCCGGCATTCTGCAGGGCATCATGGCGCGCGCCGTGCAAGGCAACGCGTCGAGCGCGCAAGCCGTAGAGGCGGGAAAGCGCGCCAGACCCATGGCCGAAATGGGGTGGAAGCAGGTAGAAAAAATCCTGACCGGCGGATAGGGCGGAGCAGGTAGTCGCCTCGAAGCTGCAAGCACTCGCACCATCACCACGATGCGCGCAGCGCATTGAAAATGGAGACCAGCATGGATTTCGAATACTCCCCGAAAGTAAAAGAACTGCAAGCGCGGTTGCAAGCCTTCATGGATCAGCATATCTATCCGAACGAGCAGCGCTTTTACGCCGAAGTCGCTGCCGGTGACCGATGGGAGCCGACCCGCATCATCGAGGATCTCAAGCCCAAGGCAAAGGCGGCAGGTTTGTGGAATCTGTTCTTGCCCGAATCCGAACTCGGTGCCGGTCTTAGTAATCTGGAGTACGCGCCGCTCTGCGAGATCATGGGACGTATCTCCTGGTCACCGGAAGTATTCAATTGTTCCGCGCCGGATACCGGCAACATGGAAGTGCTTACCCGCTACGGTACCCCGGAACAAAAGAAGCAATGGCTGGAGCCCCTGCTGCAAGGCACGATTCGCTCTGCGTTCGCGATGACCGAGCCGCGGGTCGCTTCGTCCGATGCGACCAACATCGAAAGCTCGATTGTTCGCGAAGGCGATCACTATGCAATCAACGGTCTCAAATGGTGGGCCTCGGGCGCGGGCGATCCGCGCTGCAAGCTTTTCATCTTCATGGGCAAGACCGATTCCGAGGCGCCGCGGCACAGTCAGCAGTCGATGATCCTGGTGCCGCGCGATACGCCCGGCGTGAACATCCTGCGCTTCCTCCCGGTGTTCGGTTATGACGATGCCCCTCATGGGCACATGGAGATCGAATTCAAGAATGTGCGCGTGCCGGCGGAGAACATCCTGTGGGGCGAGGGCCGCGGCTTTGACATCGCCCAAGGTCGCCTCGGTCCGGGGCGCATTCATCACTGCATGCGTTTGATCGGGCTGGCCGAACGGGCATTGGAAAAGATGTGCAAGCGGGTGCAGTCGCGCGTGACGTTCGGCAAACCGATTGCGCAACAGACCGTGACGCTCGAGCGCATTGCCGAATCGCGCATCCTCATCGATCAGGCGCGCCTGCTAACCCTGAAAGCCGCTTATATGATGGATACGGCGGGCAATAAAGTCGCCAAGGCGGAGATCGCCATGATCAAGGTGGCCGCGCCCAATATGGCCTGCCAAGTCATCGACTGGGCGATCCAGGCCCATGGCGCAGCGGGAATTTGCGATGATTTCGGACTATCCTACGCCTATGCGCAAGCGCGTACGCTGCGGCTTGCGGACGGGCCTGACGAAGTGCATCGCAATCAGATCGGCAAACTGGAGTTGGCGAAGTACGCGTGATGTCGGCTCGGCCGAGCCTTCGCTGATGTAGCGTTGTGGCCTGTTACGCACTCCGAATTTGGCATTTGGAGGCTAAGCGATGAAAGATTTCAAAGATAAAATTGCCGTCATCACCGGGGGCGCCAGTGGCTTCGGACATGCCGTTGCCACGCGCGCCGCACGAGAGGGCATGAAGCTTGTGCTCGCCGATATCGAACAGCCGCGCCTGGATCAAGTGGTCGCCGATTTCGCGGCGCAGGAAGTGCAAGTGATCGGTGTACGCACCGACGTTGCCAAGGCCGCGGACGTAGAGGCGCTGGCTGCCGAGGCCCTGCAGCGTTTCGGCGCCGTGCATTTCCTGTTCAACAATGCCGGTGTGGCGATAAGTGGGTCGCTGTGGGAAAGCACGATCGCTGACTGGAAATGGGTATTGGGAGTAAACGTCTGGGGAGTGATTCATGGCGTGCGTGTGTTTACGCCGATCATGCTGAAGCAAGGGACGGAAGGGCACATCGTCAACACCGCCTCGGTGGCCGGCTTGCTTTCGCCGCCTAGCATGGGCGTCTACTGCGTCTCCAAACATGCCGTCGTAACGCTATCCGAATGCCTATTTCAGGATTTGGCCGAGCGCAATGCACAGATCAAGTGTTCGGTGCTTTGCCCCGCCTTCGTGCCCACCGGCATAGCAGATTCAGAGCGAAATCGACCTGCCGAACTGCTTGACCCGACGCATGAGAAGACCGAGGCGGATCGAAAACGCGAAGCGGCGGTGCGCCACGCAGTTGGATCCGGCCGGATTTCCGCAGCGCAAGTGGCCGACATGGTATTCGAGGCGGTACTGGAAGAGCGGTTCTATATCTTGACCCATAAAAATATCAAAGCCTCGGTCGTCCAACGGCTGGAGGATGTCATCGCCGAGCGCAATCCGACCAATCCTTTCGCGGTAACGCCAGGCGATCGTCGGTCAAGAACCGCCGAGTAGAGCAAATCTATTGCCGTGCGCTGCAAGGACCTCAACCTTTCTAGTCACGACTGCGATCACCTGCTCACGGTCACATCGAAGCAGCGAGACCTGCGGCTGAGGGATTGCAATAACCCGCTGAATCTCATATAATTTCAGGTTAGTTCGGGTCGACGCGGTGTCGATCCGGCTAAATTCCCACACCCGCCCCGCATACAGGGTGCTCGCCGAATCAATCGGAGAGTCGTTTTTGGGCGGGTGGAGGCTTAACCCTTATAGGAGTTTTTGCATGTCAGTCACCATGAGGCAAATGCTGGAAGCGGGCGTCCATTTCGGACACCAAACCCGTTACTGGAACCCCAAGATGGCTCCTTATATTTTCGGCCATCGCAACAAAATCCACATCATCAACCTGGAGAAGTCGCTTCCCCTGTTCGAGGAGGCGTTGAAGTACGTCCGTCAACTCGCCTCCAACAAAGGCACGATTCTGTTTGTTGGCACCAAGCGCCAGGCGCGCGAGATCATCGCCGAAGAGGCGGCTCGCTGTGGCATGCCGTACGTCGATCATCGTTGGCTGGGTGGCATGCTGACTAACTTCAAGACGGTCAAAGCGTCCATCAAGCGTCTGAAGGACATGGAAGCCATGGCCTTGGATGGTACGCTGGAGAAGCTTTCCAAGAAAGAGGCGCTGCACCACGACCGCGAGTTGCAAAAGCTGATGCGCAGTCTGGGCGGTATTAAAGACATGAATGGCGTCCCCGATGCGATCTTCATCATCGACGTCGGCTATCAAAAGGGCACCGTAGTCGAAGCCAAGAAACTGGGCATCCCGGTCATCGGCATTGTCGATACCAACAACTCGATCGACGGCATCGATTATATTGTTCCCGGCAACGACGACTCCAATCGCGCGATCCGTCTTTACGCGCGCGGCGTGGCCGATGCAGTCCTGGAAGGAAAGGCTCACGTGATTCAAGAGATCGTGAGCCAAGAGGAATTCGTGGAAGTCGACGACGCGGAACAAAAGTCCGCCTAGGAAATGCCAACGTGCAAGGCGTTTGCGTGCGTGGATCGGGGAGGGGCGGTGTCGCGCTCTGACCCGTGCCTGGATGACGCACAAAAGGGGCACAGCCCCTTTTTTTGTAGCGAATGGAGTTCGAGTGGGGCGCGAGACGCGTTCGGCTCACTAATCAGTTAGGAGTACAGGCATGGCGGAAATTACCGCAAGCATGGTCAAGGAACTGCGCGAAAAGACCGATGCGCCGATGATGGAATGCAAAAAGGCATTGACCGAGGCCGCCGGCGACCTGGGCAAGGCAGAGGAAATTCTCCGCGTAAAGCTCGGTAACAAGGCCACCAAGGCGGCGAGTCGTGTCGCGGCTGAAGGAGTGGTCGGCGTTTACCTGTCCGGCGACGCCAAGCTAGGCGCTATGATCGAGGTCAATTGCGAAACCGACTTCGTCGCCAAGAACGATGCCTTCCTCGCCTTTACTAGGAAGCTTGCCGAACTGGTGGCTACTCAGAACCCTGCGGATGTTGCCGCGCTGTCCTTGCTCAAGTTGGGGGCGAGCACCGTTGAAGCCGCGCGTGCCGAGCTGGTAGGCAAGATCGGCGAGAACATTACGCTGCGGCGCTTTGCGCGCATTGCCGCCAAGGGCAAGCTGAGTAGTTACATACACGGTGGCGCGAAGATCGGTGTGCTGGTTGACCTGGTCGACGGCGACGATGTCCTGGGCAAAGACCTGGCGATGCATATCGCTGCGAGTAAGCCGGTGGCGCTATCCAGAGAAGGTGTCGCGGAGGAACTCATTCATAAGGAACGCACGATTGCCGCTGCGAAGGCAGCCGAATCCGGCAAGCCCGCCAACATTGTCGAGAAAATGGTCGAAGGCTCGGTGCAGAAGTTTCTCAAGGAAGTTACTCTGCATGGCCAGCCGTTCGTAAAAGACGACAAGCAGACCATTGAGCAACTGCTCAAGTCCAACGGTGCGTCGGTGGCGCAGTTTCGGATTTATGTGGTTGGTGAAGGGATCGAGAAGAAACAAAGCGACTTCGCTGCTGAAGTGGCCGCGATGACGAAGCAAACCTGACGTCGTTAGGCAAATGGACGGACGATGTGCAGGTCAGGCGGGAAGCATGCAATGGAGGAACGTGTTGAGGCCTTTTACCCACGCCTTGGCAGTTAGAAAATAGTATGGCCAAAGCCCCTAAGTACAACCGCATCATGCTCAAGTTGTCCGGCGAAGCGCTGATGGGCGAAGACGCCTACGGCATCAATCGGGAAACCATCCAGCGTATTGTCGCGGAAATCGCGGAAGTGGCGCGGCTGGGTGTGCAGATCGGGGTAGTGATCGGCGGCGGCAACATCTTTCGCGGCGTCGCGCTGGGCTCGACTGGCATGGACCGTGCCACTGCCGACTATATGGGCATGTTGGCGACGGTGATGAATGCGCTGGCATTGCAGGATGCGATGCGGCAACAGGATCTCGTGTCGCGGGTCCAATCTGCGCTGACCATTGAACAGGTCGCTGAACCTTACATTCGCGGCAAGGCGATGCGCTACCTCGAAGAGGGCAAGATCGTCATCTTCGCCGCGGGCACCGGCAATCCGTTCTTCACGACCGATACAGCGGCAGCACTGCGCGGGATGGAGATGAACGTCGACATCGTGTTGAAAGCGACCAAAGTAGACGGCGTGTATACGTCCGATCCTACGCATGACCCGCGTGCACAGCGCTATCAGTCCCTGAGCTTCGACGAGGCCATTGTCAAGAATCTCAAGGTGATGGACGCGACGGCGCTGACTCTCTGCCGCGACCAGAGGCTGCCTTTATGTGTGTTCAGCATCATCGACTCCGGTGCGTTGAAGCGAGTCGTGCTGGGTGAGGATGAAGGTACGTTGGTCCATCCGTAGAGGAGCAGTCCAAGCCGGGGTTTGATGTAAACTGATCGAATAACGAAGGTTTGCGGCGCCAGACGGGGCCGGGAAGAGAAAGCGGGAGACTGAGAGAATGATTGCCGATGTAAAGAAAAGCGCCGAGCAAAAGATGCAGAAGACGCTCGAAGCGCTCAAGACCGATCTGGGCAAGGTGCGAACCGGTCGCGCGCACACCGGCTTACTAGATCATGTGATGGTCGACTATTACGGCACCCCAATGCCGATCAACCAAACGGCTAATGTGACCCTCGTTGATGCCCGGACCATCAGCGTCCAGCCCTGGGAAAAGAAGATGGTTTCGGCGGTCGAAAAGGCTATCCGGGACGCCGATCTGGGTCTCAACCCCGCCACTCAGGGCGATGTCATTCGCGTTCCCATGCCTGCCCTCACGGAAGAGCGCCGCCGCGATCTGACCAAGGTGGTGCGCCACGAAGCCGAAAGTGCTCGGGTGGCAGTACGCAATATCCGCCGCGACGCGAACGGCCATCTCAAGGAAATGCTGAAGGCTAAGTCTGTTTCCGAGGACGAGGAACGGCGGGCGCAGGAAGACATTCAAAAGCTTACCGATAAGTACATCGCCGAGGTGGACAAGGCGCTGCAGGCCAAAGAAGCAGATTTGATGGCCGTTTAGAGCCTCCTACCTTGACTAACTTTGTCAGTTCCACCCAGACCGTCCCCGAGGCTGCCGAAGTGCCGCGGCATATTGCCATCATTATGGACGGCAACGGCCGCTGGGCACGGAAGCGGCGTCTGCCACGGGTCGCAGGGCATCGCAAAGGGCGAGATGCGGTGCGCGATGCGGTTAAGGTTTGCGTCGAGCGCGGGGTCCGATACCTCACGCTATTCGCCTTCTCGAGCGAGAACTGGCGTCGGCCCGAGGATGAAGTGTCGGTGCTGATGCAGTTGTTTCTGCGTGCGCTGGAGCAGGAGGTGGTGAAGCTGCATGAGAACAGGATCCGCTTTCGCGTGGTCGGGGACCTGTCTCGCTTCGATCCCAAGATAGTCGACCTGATCGCCAGCGGCGAAGCGCTGACTGCCGATAACACTCAGCTCACTCTGACCATTGCCGCCAACTATGGCGGGCGCTGGGACATCATGCAGGCGTTTCGCCGCATGTGTAGCGTCGATTCGGCTCTGGCCACTCAATTCACTGAAGCGGACCTGGCGCCATTCCTGTCGATGCACTACGCACCCGAGCCGGATCTTTTCATCCGCACCGGCGGCGAAAAGCGCATCAGCAACTTTCTCCTCTGGCAGCTCGCCTATACGGAGCTCTACTTTACCGATACCCTGTGGCCCGACTTCAATAGCGAAGCGCTTGATCTGGCCATTGCTTCCTATCGTCAGCGCGAGCGTCGTTTTGGGCGTACCAGCGAGCAGCTTCAGGAAGGCGTTCAAGTCACGGAGAAGGTGGGATAGCTCATCCACCCAACGCGCGCGCGGCGTTTCCCGCGTCGCCGATGTAGCCGTCAAAGCATTCATGCTGCGCACCCGCATTATCACCGCTGCCATTCTTGTGATCGTCCTTCTTGGCGCACTCTTTTTTCTGCCCGAGCGTGGCTGGGCAGTGTTTACTTTCTCTATATCTCTCGTGGCTTTGTGGGAGTGGACGCGAATCGCCAAACTAACCGGCCCGGCGGGGTATGTCTTTCTGGTCGCCAGCTGCCTTGTCGGATTGGCGCTGCTCGCCGCTTTTGTCAGTCCGGACCGCAGCGCGGCCGGCAGAACTGGCGTCTATGCGCAAAGTGCCGGCTATGTGGCCGCGGGCGTTTTTTGGATGGTCTGTGCGCCCCTCTGGCTCGCCTTCGCTTGGCGTCCGAACAACCGCCTGATCCTCGCTGCGACCGGTTGGGTCATTGTTTTTCCCACTTGGTTCGCGCTCATCACTTTCCGCGCCTACGGGCGCTGGTATCTCCTTGCATTGATGGCGGTCATCTGGGTAGCCGACATTGCGGCTTACTTCGCCGGTCGAGCCTTTGGCACGCACAAACTTGCGCCCACGGTGAGCCCGGGTAAAACTTGGGAAGGTGTGGCCGGTGCCCTGCTCGGCGTACTCCTCTATGCGGCCTTGTGCAGCGGCGCCCTTAAGCAGTTTGGTGGCGAGCATGTTCAGGGCGTTAGTCTGGAGACCGTGACACTGGTGATTGCATTCCTTGCGCTTGCCTTGTTGAGTGTCGTCGGCGACTTGTTCGAGTCGTGGATGAAACGGGGTGCCGGGCTGAAAGACAGCAGTAATCTGCTTCCCGGTCATGGCGGTGTCCTCGACCGGGTCGATGCCCTGACCTCTACGCTTCCTACCGCGCCGTTGATCTTTCTCGCCGTGCAAAGGCTCTTCTCATGAAAGCGCGGCGGGGGATCGCAGTTCTAGGCTCAACCGGCTCGATCGGCGTAAGCACGTTGGATGTGGTGGCTCGTCATCCGGACCGCTTCGAAGTGATTGCACTTTCCGCGCATACTCAGACGGACCGGTTGTTCGAACAGTGCCTGGCCCATCGTCCCCGTTTTGCCGTTTTGCCAACTGCCGAAGGCGCGCGCAGATTGCGCTCTCGGCTGAAGGAAGCAGGTGTCGCGGTCGACGTTCATGCAGGGGCCGCGGCGCTGGCCGATATCGCGGCGCTTTCCGAAGTCGAATACGTGATGGCGGCCATCGTGGGAGCGGCGGGATTGCAGCCCTCGCTCGCCGCGGTGCGAGCCGGCAAGACCGTGTTGCTCGCGAACAAGGAGTCGCTGGTAATGTCCGGCGCCATCTTCATGCAGGCGGTGCGTACTCATGGGGCTCGGCTGATGCCAATTGACAGCGAGCACAACGCCATCTTCCAAACTCTGCCGCGCGAATACGGCAACGGATTGGGGCGCTGCGGAGTGTTGCGGATCATGCTCACGGCTTCCGGCGGCCCGTTTCGCTGCATCGAGCCGGAGCACTTGGCGAATGTCACACCGGAGCAGGCGTGCGCGCATCCGAACTGGGTTATGGGACGAAAGATATCTGTTGATTCCGCGACCATGATGAACAAGGGACTCGAGGTGATCGAGGCGAAGTGGCTATTCGACGCGAGCGCGGAGCAGATCGAGATCGTGATCCACCCGCAGAGCGTGGTCCATTCCATGGTGGCCTACTCAGACGGTTCGGTGCTCGCGCAATTGGGTAACCCCGACATGCGCACGCCCATCGCTTACGCTTTGGGTTATCCCGAACGCATCGCCGCCGGCGTCGCGCCGCTCGACTTGGTGCAGATCTCGCGCCTTGAGTTTGAACCGCTCGATCTGCGCCGCTTTCCCTGTGTTGGGCTTGCTTACGAAGCGCTGCGGGCGGGGGGAACGGCACCGGCGGTGCTTAACGCAGCCAATGAGATTGCCGTAGCAGCGTTTCTCGATCGACGCATTCGTTTTACCGAAATCCCCGCCATCATTGCGGAAACTCTTGAACGTCTGCCCGGCACGGCAGTCACAAGCATCGACGACGTTCTGCTCGCCGATGAACGCGCTCGGGCCTTCGCTTCCGGGCAGCTGGCGCATCGCGCCCTCAGTGCCTAGTGCGGAAAAATCACGGCTTTGCTCCTGCAAGGATGGAACCATGGACACACTGATCAAAATTGCCTCATTCATCTTGGCCCTCGGGATACTCATTACCTTCCACGAGTTCGGACACTACCTGGTGGCGAGGTTGACAGGCGTCAAGGTGCTGCGCTTCTCCCTCGGTTTCGGCAGACCTCTGTATGTAAAGCGCGCGGGACGCGATCAGACCGAGTGGGCCATCGCAGCCATTCCTCTGGGCGGCTACGTGAAAATGCTCGACGAGCGCGAGGGCGAGGTGGCAATCCATGAACTTGATCGTGCCTTCAATCGCCAATCGGTAGGCAAGCGCTTCGGCGTCGTCGTCGCCGGTCCGCTCGCCAACTTCCTGCTTGCGATCCTGCTCTACTGGGCATTGTTTGTCAGTGGAGTGCAAGGCCTGAAACCCGTAGTCGCAACTCCGATGCCGAATACGCCGGCGGCGCTTGCCGGCTTTCGCGGTGGAGAGCTGATCCGCTCAATTGAAGCGCAGGATGTCGCTACTTGGCAGGACGTGCGCTGGGCATTGCTGCGTCTCGGCCTCGAGCATGCTCGGGTCGCTATTGAGACGCAGGAGCCGCACGGGGCAATCGCATTCAGAACCCTCGATATGGGCGGCATCACACCGAGCGATCTAGAAGGAGATCTGCTCGAAAAGCTCGGACTCTTGCCGATTAAACCGGAGTTTGCGCCGGTAATCGGCAAAGTGACCGACTCCGGCGCAGCGCGGGCTGCCGGCCTGGCGAGTGGAGATGAAGTTGTCAGCGTTGACGATCGCGCGATCGCAAGCTGGCAGGCTTTCGTCGAGGTGGTCCGCGCCAATCCAGGGAAGCTGCTGAAGGTGAGCATTCGCCGTGATGGTCAGTTACGTGAAATCGCCATGACGCCGCAAGCGGAACTCGAGGGGAAGGTTTCGGTCGGAAAGATCGGCGCCGCGACCCGCATCGATGAGAAGGAAACTGCGAGGCTTTTCACCACCCAGCGTTACGGGCCGGGTGCGGCACTCGTCAAAGCCGCCGAGAAGACTTGGGAGACATCGATATTCAGTTTGCAGATGCTGGGTGAGATGCTGGTCGGGAAAGTGTCGTGGAAAAATCTCAGCGGCCCGATCACCATCGCCGACTACGCTGGGCAGTCCGCGCAGAACGGCCTGTCCTCCTATCTAGCCTTTCTGGCCCTCATCAGCATCAGCCTTGGCGTGCTTAATCTACTGCCCATCCCGTTACTGGATGGGGGCCATTTGATGTATTATGTCGCCGAAGTTATCAAGGGAAGCCCGGTTTCCGAACGTGCTATGGAAATCGGCAGCCGCGTTGGTTTCGCTCTCCTGATGGGCCTCATGGCCTTCGCCTTCTACAACGATATCAACCGACTAATAACAAGCTGAATTCCTCTTTATGCGACTTAGCGTTGTGGCGCTGGCCCTGGCAGGCATACATGCATCTTCCTCCTGGGCCATCGAGTCCTTCGTTGTCAAAGACATCAAAGTAGAAGGCATTCAACGCACTGAAGCGGGTACCGTGTTTTCCTACCTGCCGATCAAGGTCAATGACACGCTAGACGATGAAAGGGCCACCACTGCGATCAAGGCACTTTACGCAACCGGGTTCTTTTCCGACGTGCGTTTGGAAAAGGAAGGCGATGTGTTGGTGGTCATCGTGCAAGAGCGTCCTGCCATCGCACAGATCGATATCAACGGCGCGAAAGAGCTGAGCAAGGATTCGCTGAAGGACGGACTTAAGCAGATCGGCTTGATGGAAGCCAAAATCTACGACAAGTCGGCGCTCGACAAGGCGGAGAAGGAGATTAAGCGCCAGTACGTAAGCCGCGGATACTATTCCGCCGAAGTGACCATCACGGTGACCCCGCTCGAGCGTAATCGCGTCTCGCTCACCGTGAACATCACTGAGGGTGAGGTCGCCAAAATTCGCGACATCAACATCATTGGCACTAAGGCGTTCAAGGAGAAGGATCTGCTCAGTTTGTTCGAGTTGCGCACGCCTGGCTGGTTTACGTGGATCAGCTCGAACGACCAGTATTCCAAGCAGAAGCTTACGGCCGACCTGGAAACGCTGCGGTCGTTTTACCTGAACCGCGGTTATCTCGAGTTCGCCGTCGAATCGACTCAGGTGCAGATTACGCCCGACAAGCAGGACATCTATATCACGATCAACATTAACGAAGGCCCGGTCTACAAGGTCACTGACGTCAAATTAGCGGGAGAGCTGTTGGTCCCGGAGGCGGAGTTGAAGCGACTGATCACGGTGAAACCGGGAGATACCTTCTCGCGCGAGAAGATCGTCGATTCGCAGAAAAGGATCTCCGATCGCCTATCCAATGACGGCTACTCGTTTGCCAACGTGAACCCCGTGCCGGAAATCGACCGCGAAAAGCAGACCGCCGCGTTCACGTTCTTCGTCGATCCTGGTCGTCGCGTCTATGTGCGTCGCATCAACATCAGCGGCAACAACCGTACCCGCGACGAAGTGATTCGCCGTGAGATGCGTCAGTTCGAAGGCGGCTGGTATTCAGGGGACAAGATACAGCGCTCCAAACAGCGCCTCGACCGCACCAGTTTTTTTGATGACGTAAACATCGAAACCCCTCCGGTGCCGGGCACCACCGATCAGGTCGATATCAATATCACCGTGAAGGAACGGCAGACCGGCAGCATCACCCTGGGCGCGGGTTATTCGACCTCAGACAAGCTGGTGCTTTCCGGTTCGATATCGCAGTCGAATATCTTTGGCTCCGGCAATCAACTGGTCTTGCAGGTCAATAGCGGCAGCATTAACAAGGTGTACGCCGTGTCCTTCACCAATCCGTATGCCACCACGGACGGCGTCAGCTTGGGCTATGACGTGTATCGCCGCGACGTCAATGCGACCAATCTGACAGGAGTCGCTCCCTACAAGACGAGTACCAGCGGCTTGGGACTGCGCCTCGGGCTGCCGCTCAACGAGGAGGATTTCGTCAACCTCGGGCTGGGCTTCGAGCACACCGACGTGTCGGTGGATTTCAGCGATCCGCTCAATCCACCGCCACCGCAGTACGTTGACTTTATCAATATCTTCGGTCAAAAAACCAACACCGTCCGTACCAACGCCGGCTGGGCACGGGATAGCCGCGACAGCATTTTCTATCCCACCAAAGGTCGATTGCAGGAAGTGGCCGCTGAGGCGGGTACACCCCCTGGCGATTTGAAATACTATCGCCTGACCTATCATCAGCAGTACCTCTATCCCGCCGCGTCCTGGCTCACCATTTCGCTCAATGGTGAGCTGGGTTACGCTAACGGCTATGGGAACAAGCCGTTACCATTCTTCAAGAACTTCTACGCCGGCGGGGTAGGCTCGGTACGCGGTTTTCAGACCTCGTCTCTCGGGCCGCGCGATGTAAACGGCAACGCATTGGGCGGCAACAAGCGCATCACTCTCAATGCCGAGGCACTGCTCCCATTGCCGGGCTTGAAGACCGATAAATCGGTGCGCTTCAGCGTCTTTGTTGACGGCGGCAACGTGTTTGGCCAAGATGAAAAAATAAGGTTCGGGGATTTGCGCTATTCAACAGGCGTCGGAGTAAGCTGGTTTTCTCCGGTCGGCCCGTTGAAGTTTAATCTTGGTGTGCCCATCAAGAAGAAAGAGGGCGACAAGATCGAGCGCTTCCAGTTCCAATTAGGGACCGTGTTCTAGGAAAATTGGATAGTCCAGGCGCTACCTAGGGTCAAGGAGAGGACGTT
>Ga0209118_1000197_pt1 | contig 39270 bp, 30 predicted proteins | sample BlaSpr_A8_Ref_M1_FD_187988 | JGI IMG/M metagenome (GOLD analysis project Ga0209118, IMG submission 187988) | Forest soil microbial communities from Thunder Bay, Ontario, Canada - Black Spruce, Ontario site 2_A8_Ref_M1 (SPAdes) (version 2) | ecosystem: Environmental > Terrestrial > Soil > Boreal... | reverse complement strand
TTCTCCCACCCACAACCCGTTTGTTTCCAAGATTTTCCCTGTAACTCCTTATTCCTCAAAGATTTCAACCCTAGTCCCCCGCTATCCCTCTGATTCCAAAAGATCAGGGGGGAGGGGGGTGGAGACCTAATTATGTCGTCGTATCCCAATAGCATTCCCCGTTGCGAACACATCAAAATCAACGGCACCCAGTGCGGATCGCCCGCCCTGAAACGCAATCACTTCTGTTTTTTCCACAAACGCTGGCATGAAACCCGCATCGTCCTCAACGCCAACCGCGCCCGCCGCGCCCGCGTCACGCTCGATCTGCCCGTGCTCGAGGACGCCAACTCCGTCCAAGTCTCGCTCATGCAGGTCATGCGCCTCATCCTCAGCGGACAAGTAGACCCCAAAACCGCCGGCCTGCTCCTCTACGCCCTGCAGACCGCCTCCTCCAACCTGAGCCGCATCAACTTCGAGCCCGCCGTCAAAACCCGCGTGGTCATAGACCCCCGCACCGTAAATCAAATTCCGCTCGGCGAAGATCCCTGGTCCGAAGAGGATTTCGAGGAAGAAGAATACGAAGAAAACGATCAAGAAGAAAACGTCCAAGTCGAAGCAGCCGGACCAGAAGACTTAGACGAGGAAGCTGGGAAAACCATCGCGCAGATACATGGCGTAGCTGCTGGCGCGATTCAGCGGCAGCAGCGCTCGCGTATCGCTTCGCCTGGTTCCTCTCACGGCATCATTTTGGCCGTGCCGCATCTGCTTCGGAACCGCCCGCGCGGCAAGCCGGAAAAGCGCTCCTGCCGAAGCGATGCGCTGAAACAGTTCTGAATTTACAAAGTGTGCAGATACGCCAGCAGGTCGTTAATCTGTTGCTGACTGAGGACCTGGGCGTAGCCCGGCATCTTGTTGCGGCCGAGGCGAACGATGTCTGTGACCCGGTCGTCGTTGGCGGGCATCCCGCTCATCGGCAGATATTGCCGCTGGAACACGCCTTTCATGCTGGGCCCCTGCCGCCCCCGCGAGGAGTAAGGCGCATGGCAGCGGTCGCAATAGTTGTCATAAATGCGGCGCCCGGCGATCTGCCGCGGATTGAGTCCGAGTTCGGCGTCACTTTTGCGGCGTTGGACGTCACAGCCGGCCAGAGACCACAGCATCACTACAGAGCTACAGAGACACAGAGCAAACAGTTTCGGATTTTCAATTCTGCACCGCCGCTTGCGGGGGATAAGAATGCGAGATTGCTCCATTTGTCCTTTAAACGCGAAAACAAACCGCTACAATAATAAAGCAAAGCGATGCCCAGCGCGGTGAACCGAGTGACAGCAAAACCAGTAGCGGTGAAGCGAGTATACGAAGAGCCCGCGCGCGCGGACGGGACGCGCGTGCTGGTGGACCGCCTCTGGCCACGAGGTCTGAGCAAAGCCCGCGCGGCGGTGGACCAATGGCTGCGCGATTTGGCGCCATCAGACGCACTGCGCAAATGGTTCCATGCCCGTCCCGAAGCATGGGCGGTCTTCCGTAAGCGTTATCTAAAAGAGTTGGCGCGGCCAGAATCCGCCCAAGCGCTCGATGAACTCTATCGTCTGGCTAACCAGCGAAAGCAGCTGACCCTGCTCTTCGCATCCAAGAATGAAGAGCAAAACAACGCGGTGGTGCTGAAAGATCTGCTGGAAGGAATGCGCAAACCACCCACCGGCACCGGACCCGGAGGCGTGCGAGCAGTGCGGGACCGCCAGGCAAAAAGAATGCCACGGTGAAAAGCAGCACTTAGCATTTAGAACTTAGTATTTTGACCGCGGTTCCATCGAAAATGTTTGTCACCCATATGCTAAGTGCTGAGTGCTGAATCCTACAGTGCTATTTCTTCGCGTCATTCACAATCGCTTCGACGACGCTGTCGATAGCATCGAGAACACGTTTGTTGGGCAGGTTGAAATTGTTGGACAGGATGGAAAACGCGACCTGCTGGCCGCGAGCGGTTTTCGCATAACCGGAAAGCGCCTTGACCCCGCCCAGTGAGCCAGTTTTGGCATACACGTGTGTCCGAGGATCAAGATTCGAGAAGCGGTCCGCGAGGGAACCGTCAATGCCGGCAACCGGCAGCGTTTCGCGGAAACTTGCACCCCACACCTGGCTCGACGCATAGCGCAGCAACTGCACAACCGCGTGGGGCGAAACCAAATTTTGACGGGAGAGGCCAGAGCCATCGTAGAAAAGATATTGGTCGCTGGGCACGCTCGCTTGGTTCAGGAAGCCACGCAGTACTTCAAGGCCATCTTCAACGGTGCCCGCAGCGCCTTTCTCCCGCCCCAACAGCCGCAGCAGGATTTCCGCGTGCAGATTCTGGCTGACCTTATTGATCACCCGCACATCTTCAATCAAAGGTTTGGACTGATAGCTGGCCAGCACGAGCGGCTGATTCGGCAATGCGCGGGAAGACTCATCACCACCGCGCGCAGGCGCGATAGCCGTGACAGTCAAAGTGGAAAGACTCGCCAATTCAGTGTGCCGGGTGCGTTGTTTGCCGTATACAACGATGCCGCGGTTCTGCAGTAATTGATGAAAGAGCGCCGCGGCGAATTCGGCGGGATCTTCCATGGCGAGAGCTTCGTTCGCGCCGGCATCGTCGAGCGGCACATTGCCCCATAACGTAAGCAACGTGGACCCGGGTTCGCGGTTGATGAAAATCTTTCGGCCCGTGCCCGCGGGCGTGGTGATAATGCGATTGTCAATGCGATAGTAATCGGCGAAAGGTGTGATGCTGACGAAGGCGCGATCCCCGGCGCGATCCGCGGGGAGAATATTCACGAACACGACGTTGTCGTTGATGGTAAGCGCGGAGACCGGAGCGCCATCGGCGAGAACCAGATCATCCTGACTCCAACCTTCTCCATAGCGCTCAAACGCGAAGTAAGAGTCGTCGGCAACGATGTTGCCATCGACGTACTTCACGCCCTTCTGGACCAGCGCGTCCGCGAGTTGTTCGAGCACCTGAATGGGGTGAGCGTTGCGAGCGGTACGCAAGTTGTAGGGCAATTCGCGGCCGGAAAGATTGGGGTCGCCGCGGCCGACTAACACCAGATCGCCGGTGAGGCGTCCATACTTATCGAGAATTCCGCTGGTCTCGACCGTGGTGCGTGAACTGTAATCTGGCCCGATCAGCGCCAGAGCAGCGGCGGTGGTAAACAGCTTGGTGTTGGAAGCGGGCGTGAACAGCTTGTCCGCATTCTGCGCATAAACGACCTTGCCGGTATCGAGTGAGACCACCTCGATGCCCCAAAATCCGCGGGCGAGATCGGGGGCTGAAAGGATCGTGTCGATGTTCTTGGCGACTGGATTATGCGAGGCGGCGTGGAGTTGCGTCGCCAGCAGCAGACAAAAAACAATCGCGAAATGCGCGTGTTTACGGTACATACAACAGTTCGATTGTAGCACTGGGTTGTGGCAGGTTTTCGCGAAGTCATTCTGAGTGTTTTCCTCACTGTTCCCCGTCGCGACGTATCCAGAGAGTTTGATATGAGCCCTGCGCAGAGGCAAGGCAAGGTTTAGAATCGGCCACATGCGCCCCGTGTTCGAATGGAATCTAGGTTCGCGCTCATTACAATTGGGAAAGCGCACGCTGGTGATGGGTGTCATCAACGTGACTCCAGACTCGTTTTCTGATGGGGGAGCACATTTTGACCGCGATTGTGCAGTGGAGTACGGGCTGCAATTGCTGCAGGATGGTGCTGACATCATCGACGTGGGCGGCGAATCGACACGACCGGGAGCAAAGGTTCTTGCTTCTGCGGAAACCGCTGGTAAAAATGCCGCGGCGGTCGGGCAACAACATCCCGAGAAGCAGCCAGTCAGCGAGAAGCAAGAATTGGAGAGGGTGATTCCTGTGATTGCCGCTCTGAAGCAAAAGCGCCCGGAAGCGGTGATCTCGGTGGATACTTACAAAGCGAATGTGGCACGCGCAGCGGTTGAAGCGGGAGCCGAGATCGTAAACGACGTGAGCGGGTTTCGCTGGGATTCGAAGATGGTGAAGACGCTGGCCGGATTGAAATGCGGCGTCGTGCTGATGCACATGCGCGGACGTCCGGAGGAGTGGCGCACTTTGCCGCCGGTATCCGATGTTGTGACTCTGGTGAAGCGCGAACTCCGAGCGTGGGCCGATGTCGCCCTGATAGGAGGAGTGAAGCGGGAGCGGATCATGCTGGATCCCGGGTTTGGATTCGGCAAGAGCTTCCAGGAAAACTATCCGCTGCTCAAGCGCTTCGAGGAGTTGCATGAGCTGCGGTATCCGTTGCTGGCAGGAGTATCACGCAAGTCTTTTATCGGACGCGCGTTGGCACGGAACGGCAACGACGCACCTGTGGCCGAGCGGCTCTATGGCACCATCGCCGCGGAAACAGCAGTTATCCTGAAAGGCGCGCACATTATTCGCACTCACGATGTACGAGCTTGCGCCGACGCGGTGCGGATGGCGGATGTGGTGGTGAGCTAGATGAATCGGCCTCCGCTGCTATAATCAAGAATTGCCCTCAATGAGCAGGAAGCGTTTAGTACGTTCGACCACAGTGCTTTGTGTCCGGCGTGACGGCCATGTGGTGATGGCCGGCGACGGACAAGTCACGCTCGGCGAAGGCGTGATCAAACATACAGCCAAGAAAATCCGCCGCTTATATCAGGATAAGATTCTCGCCGGGTTCGCGGGTTCGACCGCGGATGCTTTTTCACTTTTTAGCCGTTTCGAGGCGAAGCTGGAGCAGTATCATGGCAATATCGGCCGAGGAGCTGTGGAACTGGCGAAGGATTGGCGGACGGACAAGTTCTTGCGGCATCTGGAGGCGCTGCTGCTGGTCTCCGACAAGGAACAGACTTTCCTGCTCAGCGGCCAGGGCGACGTGATCGAGCCGGATGGCGGGATTGCGGCCATCGGCAGCGGCGGACCCTATGCGCAAGCGGCAGCACAGGCGCTGGCGTTGCACACTGAGCTCTCCGCCCACCAGATCGCGGAAGAGGCGATGAAGATTGCCGGCAACATGTGTATCTATACGAATGACAAAGTGACGATTGAAGAACTGTGAGAGGTGAAAGCTGCGGCCTTGCGGCCGCCTGGACGGGCGAGGCGCCCGTCCCCACACAAGCGATATGGCCATTTACTTACCCGGAACCGTAGACGAAGAGCAGATTGCTCTCGACGAGCTGACGCCGCGTGAGATCGTAACCGAACTGGACAAGCACGTCATCGGACAGAAAGACGCAAAGCGCGCGGTTGCAATTGCGCTGCGCAACCGCATGCGGCGGCAGAAGCTCGCGCCGGATCTCGCCGAAGAAGTTATTCCCAAGAACATAATCATGATTGGGCCTACGGGCGTGGGGAAAACTGAAATCGCCCGCCGACTGGCCAAGCTCGCCAACTCGCCTTTCTTGAAAGTAGAAGCGTCGAAGTTCACCGAAGTCGGATACGTCGGGCGGGATGTTGAGTCCATGATCCGCGATCTGGTTGAGATCGCGATTGAGATGGTGCGGGAGGAAAAGCTCGAAGACGTGGCGGACAAGGCCGAACTGAATGCTGAGGAACGGTTGCTGGACATCCTTCTGCCGCCACCCGCTCCGCCTCGCCCGACGGAGTCTGCACAAGCCGGCTTCATCCTCGAAGGAACGACTGCATCTTCGTCTGGCGAATCACAGAGCCGCACGCGCGAAAAGCTTCGCCAGCAATTGCGGGAAGGCAAGCTCGATGAACGCGCCGTGGAAATCGATGTGCGCGAGCGCGCGTTCCCATCTTTTGAGATCATCTCCAATCAAGGCGTCGAGGAGATGGACGTCAACATCAAGGACATGTTGCCCAACCTCTTCGGTCAGCGCACGAAAAAGCGGAAGATGAAGGTCAACGAGGCGTTTGAATACCTGATCCAGGAAGAAGAGCAGCGGCTGATCGATATGGATCAGGTGACCCGCACCGCCATCGATCGGGTGGAGGATTCGGGCATCATCTTCCTCGACGAGATCGACAAGATTGCGGGCCGCGAAAGCGGCCACGGACCGGACGTTTCGCGCGAAGGCGTGCAGCGCGACATCTTGCCCATCGTGGAAGGCACCACCGTCAACACTCGCTATGGCATGGTTCGTACGGATCACATTTTGTTCGTGGCGGCAGGAGCGTTCCACGTTTCCAAGCCCAGCGATTTGATCCCGGAGTTGCAAGGCCGGTTCCCCATTCGTGTCGAGTTGCAGTCGCTGACCATGGAAGACTTCATCCGGATCTTGACCGAACCCAAGTCTTCGCTGGTGAAGCAGTACACCGCGCTGCTCGAAACCGAAGGCGTGAAACTGGAATTCACCAAGGATGCGCTGGAAGAGATCGCCCGCTTTGCCTTCCGTGTTAACGAAGGCACGGAAAACATCGGAGCGCGCCGCCTGCACACCATCATGGAACGGGTGCTGGATGAGATCAGTTTCGACGCGCCGGATAAAAAGGGCGAGCACTTCAAAGTGGACGCAGACTATGTGCGCCATATGCTGGCGGACATTGTGAAGGATCAGGATCTGTCCAGATACATTCTGTAAATCCCCTCCCATTCACTCGAGTACCGTTGGTTCTGGCGCGAACCGGAAGGCTCACGCGAGACTGCATAGTTGGCGGGCGAGTCGCCCGCCATCACACAAGGTGCTGTTCTGCTAAGCTGACAGGGTTTCCCATGAAAACCGTTGATCGTTCCCGGCTCGCATCTTTGATGGAGCGTGAGCAGCAGCGCTTCATCCACGAGCATCCCAAGTCTCAGGCTCTGTTTGAACGCGCCGGCAAATCGCTGCTGGGCGGTGTTCCGATGAACTGGATGGTGAAATGGGCGGGGGCTTTTCCGCCGTTTGTCCGGGAGGCTCAAGGGGCGCACTTCTACGATGTGGATGGTCATCGTTACGTTGACCTGTGTCTTGGCGATACCGGGGCGATGACCGGGCACTCGCCTTCGGCAACAGTGCAGGCAATCGAGGAGCAAGCGCGACGCGGCATCACGCTCATGTTGCCTGGCGAAGATGCAATCTTCGTCGGTGAAGAACTGCAGACACGATTTGGGTTGCAGTACTGGCAATTCGCACTGACGGCGACGGACGCCAACCGGTTTTCCATCCGCCTGGCGCGCCAGATTACCGGGCGTCCCAAGATTCTGGTTTTCAATTGGTGTTATCACGGGACGGTGGATGAAACTTTCATCACTCTGAAAGATGGCGTTGCTCGGGCGCGGCAGGGCAACATCGGACCGCCTGTGGATCCAGCAGTGACCACAAAAGTGGTTGAGTTCAATGATCTGCCTGGGCTTGAACAGGCGCTGGCTCCACGCGATGTAGCCTGCGTACTCGCCGAGCCCGCGCTGACGAACGTTGGCATTGTCCATCCTGAAGCCGGTTACCACAAGGCGATGCGCGAGCTCACGCTTAAGTACGGCACGTTGCTCATCATCGACGAAACCCACACCATCTGTGCCGGCCCCGGAGGTTACACTCGGGCGGAGAATCTCGATCCCGATTTCCTGGTTTTCGGCAAGCCCATTGCCGGAGGAGTTCCGGGTGCGGCCTATGGTTTTACCGTCGAGGTTGCGAAGCGCATCGTGGACCAGCAGAGCCTTGAAGACTGCGACGTTGGCGGCATCGGCGGAACGCTGGCAGGCAACGCACTTTCGCTCGCTGCAATGCGCGCGACGCTCACCAAGGTGCTGACCAAGGAGGCCTTCGACCGCATGATTCCTATGGCTGAGCGCTGGACCGCGGGAGTAGAAAAGGCCATCTCCGAATTTGGCGTCCCCTGGAACGTCACCCGGCTGGGCTGCCGGGCCGAGTATTTATTTTCTCCTCAGCCTCCAAAGAATGGGACTGAGGCGCATGACGCCATGGACTTCGAGCTCGAGCGTTTCATGCATCTCTATGCGATGAACCGAGGGATTTTGCTTACGCCGTTCCACAACATGGCGTTGATGTCGCCGCAGACCGATGCGTCTGACATTGACCAGCACACCCGCGTTTTTCGGGAAGCGGTCCAGGAACTGGTGGTCCAGGCATAGGTATAGCGCTCTGTCGCCAGGAGTCGATTCTGGCCTTCTGGTACCCTTGTTGCTTCCGCCGATGAGGCAATTCATCTCGAACCTTGTGTTATCGATGTGTGGCACTGCCGCCCTTGTGGGCTGCGGCGTTCCTGGCGTTCCTAAGCCTCCGTCGTTGGAGCTTCCCCAGCCGGTCACCGATCTCCGGGCAGTTCGCAAAGGCGACAGCGTTTTCCTCGTCTGGACAGTGCCCTCCGAGACTACGGATCGGCTTCCGGTACGGCACTTGGGCCCGACGCGCATTTGTGGAAGTCTGGATGCTGCAATAAGCGATTGCGTAAATCCGGTGGGGGAAATCCCGGCGCCGCAGCTTCCCGGAGCAGGTTTTCAGCAAACTAAGTCTGCGAAGCCGGCTATGAAGATGCAAGAGAATTACACAGTCAATCTTTCGCGCACACTGCTGGTTGAGAACCCTTATGCGCAGATCTTCTATGCGATTTCAGTGCTGAATGGAAACGGACGGAGCGCAGGAATCTCGAATGTTGTGCAGGTGCCGGCCGTGGCCGCTCTGCCCCCACCCTCCGACTTTCGAGCTCAAGTTGCGGCGGAAGGGGTTGTCTTGAGTTGGACCGCGGTCCCGCATGCGTCAGAAATATCGGGTCTGGGGTACAGATATCGTGTGTATCGTCGCGCGGAAGGCGGAAATACTGACACCGTGGCGGGAGAGGTGCCGCTGGACGCATCGTCCGCGACACTGCTTGTGGACCATAGCTTCGAGTGGGAGAAAACATATTTCTATCGAGCGACCGTCGTCACGCTGATCCACGAAGAAGGAAAACCTGAGACCCAGTTCGAAGGCGATGACACGCCTGCTGTAAAGGTGTTCGCTCATGATGTATTTCCGCCCGCCGTGCCTTCTGGTCTGCAGGCGGTGTTTTCGGGAGCCGGACAACAACCGTTCATTGATTTGATCTGGGCTCCGGACACCGACGCTGATCTGGCGGGGTACAACGTCTTCCGCCGTGAAGCGGGGGCTGAGCCGTTGAAAATCAATGCAGATCTGGTGAAGACGCCAGCGTTCCGCGACACGACCGTTGCGCCGGGAAATAACTATGTGTATTCCGTTTCGGCGGTCGACGTACGCGGAAACGAAAGCGTGCGGTCGCAGGAAGCGAGTGAAGCTGTACCATAAATCAACAGTTGGCAGTTGGCACTTAGCATTTGGCCGCGGTCGAGGTCGGGAGCAAAGAGATCTAAGTGCTAAATGCCAAGTGCCAAGTGCTGAGGTTCTTATGAAATATTGTGGCTTCGAACTTAACGGGCAATCCCATTACGGTTTGGTTGAAGCGGTCGCGGGAGCGGAGCGGATCACCCGATTGCTGCTGAAGCCGCCTGAGGAAACAGGTGGCGACATCGAGGATCTGCCTTCCAAGCGGATGGACCATCTTGCTTTGGCCGAGGCGAAGTTGCTCGCGCCGGTCCGCCCATCGAAGATCGTTTGTGTGGGCCGTAACTATCGCGAGCACGCTGCCGAGTTGGGCAACGAGGTGCCGGGCGAACCGTTGCTCTTCTTCAAACCTCCGTCTTCGCTACTTGCGCCCGGTTGCGAAATCCGTCGGCCGAAGCTTTCGCAGCGCGTGGATTACGAAGGGGAACTCGGCGTCGTGATTGGTAAGAAATGCTACAAGCTGGGCGCGGATGAGGATGTGCGTCCCTACATTCTCGGTTATACCTGCGTCAATGATGTGACGGCGCGTGATCTGCAAAACAAAGACGGCCAATGGACTCGCGCCAAAGGTTTCGACACTTTTTGCCCAGTGGGCCCGTTGGTGACCGATGAAATTAATCCCTGGACTGGAATTGGGGTTGAAACTCGAGTGAATGGAGATGTTCGCCAGCAGGGCAATACCCGTGATTTCATTTTTTCACTAGGTGTCATCATCCGCTATATCTCGCAGGCGATGACGCTTCTTCCTGGCGACTTGATCGCAACTGGCACTCCTAAAGGCGTGGGACCCGTGGTTGCGGGAGATGTGATTGAGGTCAGTGTGGAAGGCGTGGGGACGCTGAGGAATCCTGTGGTCGACGATTAGCTGCAGTCGTCTGAGTCGAGTTCCGCTCGACAGGACAGCCGAGGGCGGCTGTCCCCACGTATGTTTGGCAGGACGATCACTTCTTCAATCGCACTTGGACTTGGGTTCCGTCGGGGAGTTTGCCATCGAGCAGCTCGACCTTCCCCTCGCGAACAATTCCGTTGAATTCCTGTCGAGCTTCGGGAATGTTTTCAGACAGAGACGCGGGCGATGGCGCCCGCGCTACACGTCCCATGCCTTTGTCCATGGCGGCGTTGGCCAGGCGATCGGCTTCTTCATTGTGTCCGCGGAGCACGTGTCCGATGGAAAACCAGGCGAGTTGGGCGATCAATTCCTTAGCGCGTCCATGGAGATCCTGCAGCGCGGCATTCTTCACTTTGTAAATGCCTTTGATTTGCCGTACCAGCAACTCGGAGTCGCTGATCACCTTGAGCGCCTTGTGGCCATTGGCAACTGCATATTCCAGCGCGGCGATCAATCCCTGATACTCGGCAACATTGTTGGTTTGATGGCCCAGGTACTCGCTGAGCGCGGCAACTTTTCGTCCAGCTTCATCTTGAATGACGACGCCGTATCCGGAAGGTCCGGGATTGCCGCGTGCACCGCCGTCGCTGAAAGCGATGAGGTGGTGCTCGGGAGGGTTGTCGTGCGCGCTGAACAACTCCTTAGTGGCGCGGGATGAGGGGTATGCGGGCATGACGAAAGTTTACACTGCGGATAATCGTCTTTGCCGAGTCTCGCTCGGCCGGGACGGGCGAATCGCCCGTCCCCACACACGCTCAACTATTTCAAATAATGGTCGAACCATCCGGTTAGGCGGTCGATTACATCGCGCCGGTGTTCGGTCTGGAGGAATTCGTGCCCTTCGCCGGGATAGATTACCATCTGCGTCTCCACGCCTAGCGTCTTTAGCGCGTGCCAGAATTCGCGGGATTGTGGCATTGGGCATTCACCATCGTACTGGCCGACCAGCACGAGTGTGGGAGTTTTCGCATTCTTGATGAAAGTGATCGGAGAGCTCTTGGCATACACCGCAGGGTCGTCGTACACAGTCGCGCCGAAATAGGGGGGCATCCATTCATCAATATCGTTTTGTCCGTAGTAGCTCTGGTAGTTCGCGAGTCCAGCTCCGGCCACGGCGGCGCGAAAACGGTTGGTCTGGGTCACCGCCCACATGGTCATGTAGCCGCCATAACTCCAGCCGGTAATGCCGATGCGATTGTTATCCACCGGCAGCGTCTTTACAACCTCGTCGACGCCCTTCAAAATGTCCTGGAAATCTCCGTAACCGAAATCCTTGACGTTGGCCGCTGTAAACTTTTCCCCTTGCCCGAAGCTGCCGCGCGGGTTCGGATAGAGCACGAAATATCCGTCGGCGGAGAGGTCGTAGGTATTGAAGAATGCCTCAGGCCATCCCACATGCGCGACCCCGGCAGGGCCACCGTGCACCACGACGACCATGGGGTAGCGCTTGTTGGGATCATAGTCTGTGGGATACATGAGCCACCCTTGAATCTTCGTATCACCGCTCGACCAATGGAGGCTTTTCAGTTGACCCCACCCAGGGTGGACACCGTCATTGATGCGGGTGACTTGCTTCCACTCGCCGGTCGGGCCAGCCCATATTTCAGGCGGATGCGCGGATGAATGCCGAATCACCGCGGAAGTCTGGCGGTCGGCCGCCAGCGAGATGGCGGGTACGCCCTCAGCTTCCGTAGAGATGACGTCCGGGCTCGTCCATAGCACCGAAACTTTGCCGCTGAGAAGATCAATCCTAGAAAAGCCCGCTTGGCCATCAATGTTTTCCGTGAAGAGAATCTTGCTCGGCGATTCCCAGTACAGCCAGGACGGAGATGCCGCAATTCTGGGGGTCACGTCACGAGCATCGCCTCCAGTAGCGGACACAGTAAGAATGTTGCCACCGATAGACCCCTCATCGCTCATCAGGCCGCCGATGAATGCGATGGTCTTGCCGTCCGGAGACCAGCGTGGCACTGCGATCTGCAAAGAAGGCTTGTAGACCGGCTTGAGTTCTCCGCTTTCCGCACTCAGCGTGTAGAGTTCGGCGACATACCAATTGGAATCTCCGGCGCCGTGCGCGGCAATCGCAGCGAAACTCTTGCCATCCGGCGACCAGTCGTACTGGTAAACGTACGTATCCGGCGGCGAGAGCTGGCGAACTTTACCCGACCCAACGTCTACCAGGGTTAGCCGCTGCTCGTAAACCTTCTGATCGATGACGCCGGTCTCGGGCACCATGGGCATCAAGGGACCGGCAGCCCGAGGCGCGTTTTCGGTGAACAGAAATGCCAGGGTCTTTTTATCGGGGGACCACTCGGGATCGGCCAGGAAGCCCTTGAGGCTGGTCAACTTATGCGCAGCTCCGTCATCCACGCCAGCTACGTACAGGTTCGATTGCCCATCCCTTTCGGCGTCGGAAAGAAAAGCCAGGTGTTTGCTATCGGGTGACCATGCGATAGTGTCTTCACTTGCGGCAGGAATGTCGTTGCCCGCCGAGATACGTCTGGGTTTGGAGTTGGGAGATCTGAAGTCCTGAACATAAATGGCCGAGCCCCCGGTTGGTTCCCCGGATGCATTCACCGAAGATTGCACCCAGGCAACCCAATTTCCATCCGGCGAAATCGCCACCTGATCAAAGTTGCGTGCAGAGGGGCGAGCGTTTTGCGCTTGTACGCCAACAACTGCGGCGAAGCAACCGGCCAGTAAAATAGCCGGGAACGCAAGTCTTGCCGAACTCCAATGGTTCGTTTTCATTTGAGCTTTTCCTCGGACCATAATGCCGCAGAATAACCGGAGCGCAAAGAGCACACGGCGATTGATGATCAGACTACTTTACGGGCAGGGTGTCAAATAATGAGGTCATGTCCTCAGCCTCCATCGCCATTCTTCTGGCTCACCTTCCCGCAGCCAGGCGGGTAGCTAAACGCTGTGGCAGGTCGGTGGCGAGGATGCGATCCTGCGCACTCTTTAGATTGTACGGCACACGGTAGAAGGCAACGATGCGGGCGTCAGAGTCGAAAACAGCGAATCCAGCCCGCCAATCGCCATCACGGGGCTGTCCCACGGAACCAGGATTGACCAGATAGGGCAGGTTGTTCTTGAGAGGGAATTCAGAGCTTTCGACTTGTCCGACGGTCCTGTAGGCGGGATGAATCGCGTCGACGTGATCGCCGTTCAGAATAAAGCTTCCCTGCAGATGGGTGTGCCCAAAAAAAGTGACCATCGTCGGAGCCACTATCAGCGGTGCGACCGCGTCGCCTGCGGTTACCACGTATTCATCTTCATCGACGGGCGATCCGTGCACAAATTGGGCACCCGGGAGTCCCGCGATCTGAACTGGCCCCTGCGGCAAGGCGCGGAGCCATTCCAGATTCTCCGTTGTGAGCTGAGCGCGAGTCCATGACGACGCCAATGCGGCTGCTGGATTGAAATCTTTGATGTCGATCAGGCCGCAGACGGCTTTGTCGTGATTGCCGCGGACGAAGAACTTCCCCAGTCCGCGCGAGCGTTCGATGACCTCATTGGGACTCGCCCCGTAGCCAACGATATCACCCAGATTGACGACTAAATCATATGCGGGAGCGGCCGCGAGGCAGGCCTCAAGAGCTTCGAGATTGCTGTGAATGTCGCTTAACAGGAGTACGCGCACTGGTCACCAGGCAAAATGCCGATTATAGACCCAGGGGCGAGGCACGTGCGAGAACTGGCGCTCAACGCGGTGTTCCTCAGGGATTGACCACTGGGCACCGCGCCCAGTGACCGGGCGATACTTCCCGCAGCGGCGGCAGACTGCGCGCGCACTCCGCTACGCGAAAATCACAACGAGGCTCGAACGGACATCCGGGAGGGACCGCATGCATGGGCGGCACCGTCCCTTCGATGGTTTCGAGCGGACGCGAACGATCCGTTTTCAGCGTAGGCACCGCATTCAGAAGTCCACGGGTGTAGGGATGCGCCGGAGCGTGAAAAATTTCGCGCTTCGATCCCAGTTCCACGAGATTGCCGGCATACATCACTGCAATACGGTCGGCGACCTGGGAGACCACCGCGAGGTCGTGCGAAATAAACAGCATGGCCAAGCCAAACTTGGCTCGCAGTTCGGCGAGGAGTTCGAGAATTTGCGCCTGCACCGTAACGTCGAGAGCGGTGGTGGGTTCATCGGCAATCAGCAACGCAGGACGATTCACCACGGCCATGGCGATCATGACGCGCTGGCGCATGCCCCCGGAGAGTTGGTACGGGTAATCGCGGGCACGAAGAGCCGGGTTCGGGATCGCGACATCTTCCATCACCGCCACGGCACGATCCCAGGCTGCCCGTTTAGTGACATGAGCGTGCACCGCGACCGCCTCGGCAATCTGCTCGCCAACCCGCATCACCGGATTCAACGCCGTCATGGGCTCCTGAAAAATCATGGCCACCTGCGATCCGCGCAGGTTTCGCATCTCTTCGTCTGGAAGCCGCAACAGATCACGCGCTGAGCCGCTTCCGTTCGCGAACAGGATTTCCCCGGCAATCCGCGCCTGCGGGGGAAGCAGACGCATCAGGGCGAGTGAGGTAACGGATTTTCCCGAGCCGGATTCGCCGACAAGGCCAAGAACTTCGCGAGGCGCGATGGTGAAGCTGAGATCATAAACCGCAATCAAAGGCGGCGTTGAAGGCGAGCCATGGGTTGGGAACCCAACAGCAAGACCCCGGACATCGAGCAGTGGATGCACGAGGCATATCCTAGCAGGGCAGATGTGCCTTCGTGCACTTCGCAGCCAGAGCCGCGACGGATTGGTCTGGCCTTATGGGCTCCCGTCAATCGTCGTCTGGGTCTTCGGGTGGCGTCTTGTCGTTCAGGAAGTACTTTGCGTCGTGCGGTGCTGGAATTTTTCGAAAACGATTGTGCTTATGAAAGTCGAAACAATCCGAGAGGTCGTCGGCCATAGCATCCGCATATCCGAGCGAAGGCAAATGGTAAACCCCTTCGATGAACTTCAGAATACTGCCGAAATCATGGGTAACGTGGGAGACATAGCCCTGCTTCGCGAACGGAGACACGACGATCAGCGGCACGCGAAACCCGTATTCATAAGAGTTGATGACTGTCGGGGCAACGTGGTCATACCATCCTCCCCAATCGTCCCACGTGATGAAGATGGCAGTGTTGTTCCAATACTGACTGCTGCCGATGGCATTGACAATCGACGCAACCCAGGACGGTCCCAAACCCTGGCCGCCCCCCGGATGGTCCGATTCCTGCCCGGTTGGAATCACCCAGCTAACGTTGGCGAGTTGACCGTTGGCGATGTCGGTTAACACCTGCGCGGAATTCAGAACGACGTCATTGTTCCAATCCGAGCCGAAACGCAAATGCTGAATCGCATTCGGCCCCGTCCAGATGGAGCCTGCCAATGGGGTGTAGTATCGCCAGCTGACTCCCGCGTTGTCGAGCAAGTCCGCCAGGGTCTGATGCTCAAAGCACGGGTACATCCTCTGCGATTCGCTACCGCTGGGGTCAATCATCTTAACGAATTCGGCGGAAGGAGCCGCACACCCGGTGTTGTTATTAGCATTCACAACCCCACCCGGATTCTCCGCGGCGAACAAATTGCTGCCCGCGCTTGGCGCCGAAGTTCCGGAAATAATGAATTGGTGCGCGGGAAAGCTTGGCCCTTGGTTGGTCTGGAACATGCGATCGCCGAAGGTGTATTGTTCAGCCAGTTGGAAGTAGGGGTCCAGAAGCCCGGTCGAATTGTCGACATACTTGAACTGGGGATTGGCCGGCGGACAACCCACTGCGCCCTTGTTGCAGCTCACTTGGACCTTGTCCGCTCCGTCCATTTTCCCATTGTCATACATTGCCACAAACGCCGAATGTGCGTGACTCAGATCGTAGTTGTTCGCCAGCGCTACGGGTGTCAGAGGAATTTGCTGACCCTGCGAATTCACTCCGCTAGTGGCGATGTCCACACCCGGCAAGAAACTTGGGTTGCTCCCAAACAGGTTGTCGGGTGTGCGATTTTCCTGAAAGATTACAACCACGTTCTGAATGTTGTGGTGATCTCGCGGAGTCTGGGCGCGCGCAACCGTTGTGCCAAGTGAAACCAGCAGTGTGAGAATCGCAGCGACGAGTTTCATGTTACCCCCGGGGAAGTTGGCTCCCTGTCCCAAAAGCGGCGCTTCCCAGCCTCAGGAAGTCAGCCTCGATGGGCCAAGTTAGAGGTAATGTGCCTCAAGGGGCCCTGACTGTCAAGATAAAAGCATTTTGTCCAGCCGCGCCTGGCGCGGCTTTTGGCCTGCTGAGGAGCTAAGAGTCTGGACTGGAGCGGTTTACTGGCCGTTTTTACCGGCCGTTTTTTACTGGCCAAGGATCAGCGGCAGACCGTTCTTATTGTTTCCGATCACCACGACCTTGCTGTTCGGACTCTTGGCAAGACTCTCGGTGGCTTCGATGCCCTTCCACTCCAGAAGCTGGGCACTGATGCCTTGCGCCACGATTTGCTGGAAGTCCCGGATACCCTGCGCCTCAATGCGCTTGCGCTGGGCCTCCTGCGTTTCCTTCTGCAGGCGAAAGCTCATGGCAAGGGCTTCCTGCTCGGCCTGCTGCTTGGACTCGATCGAGGACTTCAGCGTCGCAGGCAATTGAATGTCGCGCAGCAGGATGCTTTCCACGATAAATCCGCGCTGCCCGAGCAGTCCGGCAAGCTGGTCAAAAATCTGCTTGGCTACCATTTCGCGTTCGCCGGTATAGAGCGCATTGGCGCTGTGCGAAGCAGTTGCTTCGCGAATCGCGGCCCGCAAATTGGGCTCAATCAGCACTGTCTGATAATTAGGGCCGATCTTCTGGTACACGTCCGAGGCCTTGGCCGGGTCCACATGGAAGATCAGCGAGGTATCCAGGTTCATCACCAAGCCCTCGCTCGAGGGCACGCTGGCCGACTCTTTGATTTCCTGCGTGCGAATCGACATCTCGTTGTTGGTCTTGAACGGATTGACCAGATGGATGCCTTCCGGCAGCACCTCACCCGTCACACGTCCGAAAAGCGTGAGCACGCCCACGTTGCCGGATTCGACCCTGGCCACGGAGCTGAAGAAAAGAATCACGAGCACAAAGGCAACGATGCCTAACCCGAGCAGGCGGAAAACCGGGTTTGAATCCGCATTGATGATCTTGCCCCGGCCCTCATTGAAGATGGTCATAAAGATTTCCTCCCCAGTGCGATTGTAGTAGCAGGAATCCGGCGTGCTAAGTGACTAAGCAAGACACCGCACGGCTTTGCGGCAGGGGCTCCACTCGTGATCTCAAACGTCCGTTTCAACCGCTCAGTGGACGCGCTTGGATTGCAGAGGTGACGTGACGCCCATCACGGGGCCAGGGCTTCTTCCAGGGTTTCATACACTTTCAAGGTGCGGATTTCCTGGGCGAGCTTGGCCCAGCATCGCAATACTTCGGGATCTTCCAGAGCAGCGCGGCGGGACTCTTCGGATTTCCAGTAGCGCAGCAAGATGTATTCGTCGCGTGATTTAGCGTCGCGATAGAGCACGTCACGGCTGTACCCGCCGGCCGAAAGCGCGGCAATCAGAGCGCGCATGGTAGTGAGGGACGCTTCTTCGTGTCCCGGCAAGGGTTGGAAGATGGCGACCGAAAGTATTTCCTGCGACATGAGAATTATTTTCTCCGGCGCGTCAAGCCCGGCTTATTTTCAGGCCACGTTCCAGGCGCGATTGCACGCGTCGGGACACGTGCGCGTGCATCTTCCGTCACTACATGAAGCCGCATGAGGTTGGTCGAACCCGAGGCCATTTGAGTTCCGGCCACCACCCCCAGTACATCGCCAACCTTGATGCGGCCTTGGCACAGGAGTATGCGCTCCGCGGTCGCAACCATATCCTCAGCGCTGCGCGCCTGCGCCGTCCGCACCGGAGTCACGCCCCAGAAAAGATTCATTCGGTTGCACACGGGCACCATCTGGCTGAAAGCATAAATCGCGGATTTGGGGCGATACTTGGAAATCATGCGCGCTGTATTCCCCGTCTCGGTGAACACGGCGATGGCTCCCATGCGGAGGTCTTCAGCGGCATGAGAGATGGACTCACAAATGGCTTGCGCGACAGTGATCGAATGCTGCTCCCGCCGGCGCCGGGGCTGCGTGAAGTCCCCCGAATTCCCCTCCGCCTCGACCACGATTCGCCCCATCATCGCGACGGCTTCGCGAGGGTAGAGGCCGTTTGCTGTTTCCGCGGACAGCATGACCGCATCGGTGCCGTCGAAAATTGCATTGGCGACGTCGCTGGCCTCGGCCCGTGTGGGGCGCGGGTTCTCGATCATCGACTCCAGCATTTGAGTTGCGATGATTACTGGCTTGCGCCACCCGGCGGATCTGCGGATCACGTGTTTCTGGATGACCGGAACTTTCTCTGGCGGCATTTCCACGCCGAGATCGCCACGGGCCACCATCACGCCATCGGCCGCTTCAAAAATCTGTTCCAGGCGTTCGAGGGCCTGGGGTTTCTCCAGTTTGGCGATTACCGGCTGACTGTCGCCGTGGTTGGCAATGATTTGCTTTACCTCGCGCACATCGGCCGCCGAACGCACAAACGAAAGCGCAACCATGTCGACGCCGTGCTTGAGCCCAAACTCCAGGTCGGCACGATCTTTGTCGGTAAGGGCGGGAATGGAGAGCGCAATCCCGGGAAGATTGATGCCCTGGTGCTGTCCGAGTTGACCGCCGTTGATGACTTTGCATTCCACGTCTTCGCCGCGGGCACGAATGACGCGCAGCTCAATCAGTCCGTCCGAGAGCAGAATGCGAGCGCCTGATCCGACTTCCCGAGCCAGCTCGGGAAATGTGGTCGAGATCAGGCTCGAGGTACCTTCAATGTCGCGCGGCGTGATGGTGACGTGCGACCCAGACTTCAGGGCGACTGGAACCCCTCCCTTCAGGCGACCGGTGCGAATCTTGGGACCCTGCAGGTCCTGCAGAATGCAGACGGTGCGATTCTCCTTGTCAGCCGCGCGGCGCAAGCGCTCGATGTTACGCGCGTGCTCTTCGTGCGATCCGTGGGAGAAATTCAGTCGGGCCACGTCCATGCCGAGGCGCATGAGGTCGCGCAACATCACTTCGGAGTTGCATGCCGGACCGACCGTGCAGATGATCTTGGCGCGGCGAATGGTGGAAGCGGAAGGCGATGCGTCAACGTGCACGCTGCCGAGTTTCTTCGAAGACTTGCCTGATTTCAAAATCGTTTCCGAATCGCCGTGGTGTTTATGGATTTCATTATTGTATACGGTGCGTTCGCGGACTCGAGGGTACAGCGGGTGAATGGTGCCGATTCGGGACTATTACCAGTTAGTACCGGGTACCCCCCTCCCCCTGATCTTTTGGAATGATGGGGTTAGGACGAGACTACCCTCAAAATCTTTGAGGAATAAGGACTTACACGTAAAATATTCCGGAATAAAGACTTTAGCTGACGTACTTCCTGAAATGGTCCTTCGGGACATCCCCCGGATTTGAAGCTATTCGGTTGTCAATGAGCTAATGTTGCGTTGAGAAATAATATCCTCTTGGCGAGGTCGCCGTCAATGCGAGATTGAAACGAGAATAGCCCGGCCGTTCGCGTTAGTTGCGAAGAGTAGATTAGTCTTCCACCTGTGCAGACTCGGTGATCGATGAGCACCCCGCCCAAGCAAACCCTCACAACCCTATTTCTCGTGTTGTGTGTTCCCCTGCTCCTTGTCGTGAGCCTTGCGGCGGCGGGATGGGACAAATATTCACTGCGGCGGATTCGTCGTTGGAGGTTTAGCAAATAAAGCCGGGCTACAGTGCGCGAGAATAATGATGGTCAGTAAGGATATTGCCACCACGAGCATCAAAGCACCTGACAGGTAGAGGAAAAACTTTAGTACTCGGTACTCAGGTGCAGTGTTGAGACCTAAGGCAGCGCAAAGCCTGTTGACTTCGTCCCGTGAGTATTCCGTCAATCCTGCGGCATAAAAAAAGAATACGCAAAAGCCGACGCTCATCAGGATCGGAAAAAGAAGTGCATATTTCATCAGCGGCGAATCAGCTCTTCCAAAATAGTAGGAGACGATCGCGCCCGTCACCGCGTAATAAAACATGTTGAACTTCAGCAAAAGCTCCAAGTAATTCGAATAGAGTTTGATGTGGAGATCGTATTGCTTCCACAATAGGTCAGAAATGCCACTGCCTTGCGAAGGCGAACTCGTTTTGCTTTCACCTCTGGAGTAGATGCGTAATCTCGTAACGCGCGGCCACATAGAGGAACACAAGAAAAACGATCATGCTCACAATCTTCACGGCCCGGTGCCCCAGGTTGGCATCCAACCTGGGGCACCGGGCGTTCCTATTTCTGCCCCGCCGCGTGCCTAGTCCAACTCGTGTTGTTGCTCCAATAGATTGTGTCTCCTCGCACATTACCCGTAAATGCTCCGCTCTCCCACGTCAGACTGAATGTGTTAGGGCCGGTGAAATGCCCATCGGCATGTCCGAAACTGCCTTCAGAGATTACCTTGTCACCGTCCTGCGCGAGCCTAAACGTGTATTCTCCGCTCTGCCACGTTCCGCTGACGTTGACCCTTTGTCTGGTCCAACTCGTGTTGTTGTTCCAACGGATTGTGTCTCGTCGCACATTACCTGTAAATGCTCCGCTCGCCCACGTCAGACTGAATGTGTTAGGGCCGGTGAAATGGCCATCGGCATGTCCGAAGCTGCCTTCAGAGATTACCTTGTCACCGTCCTGCGCGAGCCTGAACGTGTATTCTCCGCTCTGCCACGTTCCGCTGACGGTCGCTGGAGGCATGTTTGTGCCGGACTGGGGCGGCTGAGGTTGTTTTCGAGATGCGGAAGCTTCCGGTGGTTCGGGTCGCCTGCCAGACGTGGGGTGGTCGTTGGATAAGATGCGTTGCAACTCGGCAAGCAGTGCAATCTCCTGGCCCGCGTGCAACTCCACCGCCTGTTCCCAAGGGGTGTATCCGTCCTTGATTACTCGGACCGAAAAGGGCCGAGGCTGCAAGTTCCCAAGAATCAAGGTGCCTTGCTCCGTTGTCCCCACTTTTTGTCCATCCAGGAAGACGGTGGCTCGCGATGGATTGGAAGTTAGCCGAATCGTGGCTAATGTTTTCTCTTCCGGCGGATTGGGTGATCCATGTCCGGCGGAATGAATAATCAACCCAATTGCAATCAGAACCGGGCCCAGCAACCCGGACGCGATCCGCCCACCTCTGCCGGGAGTAATCTTCCCCGTCACATTGCCGACAACAGCTATGCCTAGGAACGCCAACCCCGCGATAACAAACAGCGTGTCAAGGCTGGTCTCGGTAAAGAGAGTCTTAAGAAAGTCCAGCATGTGATCGACCTCCTGACAAAGAAGAACCCTCGCCGCCCAAACAAAAGTGGCCCAAATCGTGGGGGAAAACGCGATTCTGCTCTCAATGCTTCGGCAGAGTCAAGCACAACCGCAATTACACCTACGGAAGCATTCTAGTGGCCTGTCGCAGTGAGTTCGTTACTGCCTGGTGCCGCACGTTCGCGTCCGTTCTTTGGACGCTAACCTGGGCTTCGACCACTCGCGCGGGCCCGCCTTTTGTTTTTGTTTCCCAATCCGCTGCCGTCCATGCTGACTCGATTTCGACGATTTCCAGTTCCCGGAAAGGTCGCAGACCGCCTGCCATGAAAAACCCTACGCCCGTCTCGCTTCGAAGTGCGGCGCTTCAAGGTACCGTGGCCACCGGGCTGGAGGCTGTCTCATAAATGGGCCGGAGGGGTAGACTGGCGTGTCCCAAGGGGCCAAAGCAGTTTCAGGATTGGTGCAGCCTGTGCGGAAACAGCGGGTCCCTCCACTCCGCTTCCCATTCCATGCGGGAATGGGAAGCTCCGGTCGGGATGACAATCCGTAACACGGATGCGAACCTGGGGCACCGGGCAGATGAGCGTGAGGTGGCCCGCGTGATCCAAGTACCCGCCCCTTGCGAAAAAACCGCAAGGAGCGGGGCACCCCAAACCTAGTTTTCATCTTCTAAGGTCCGGGCTAAGGGCCGGGCCATCCGGCCCGGCCACGAGTTTGCCATTCGTCTGGCTCTCCACTTGCTCCGCGTTCGCATTATGGATGGCGCACAGTATTTACTTCGTCACCCGGAACACCACGTTGCTCTTGAGCGTGTTCTTGGCTGTCTTCACCTCGACCGTGCCGGTGGTCGCCCCTGACGGTACGTTGGTCTCGATTTCCGATTTCGAGATGACCTTAAACGTCGCCGCCGTGCCGTTAAAGGTGACGCTGGTCGTGCCTGTCAGATTATTTCCCAGGATTCTAACGGCCGCTCCCACCTTGCCAGAGTTAGGCAGCGTTTCCACAAACGGCCCCAGACCCGCGGACAGGCTGAAGACCGTGCCACAGCCGAAACTGCAGGCACTGCTGGAGCCGCCAGCGAAGGTTGCCCCGTAAAATTTCCCACTCGTGGCCTGAATCAGCCCCGCGTAGGGATAGGAGCCGTCCGTGCTGTCAAAGTTGTGCAGCGTCGTCAGCTTGCCACTGGGGGTGATTTTGAAGACCGTGCCAAAGTTGGGGTGCGTCCCGCCATAGGACGCGGTACCGTAGAAATTCCCGTCAGTGCCCTGAACCAGGTTTGAAACGGGGTTATCGCCGTCCGTTTGTTCGAAGCTGTGCAACGTCGTCACCTTGCCGCTCGGGGTCATCTTGTACACCGTACCGTAAGCACCATACTTGGAGGCTCCCCCGAGATCCGTTTGACCGTAGAAGTTCCCATCAGTGCCCAGGATCAGCCCACCGAACGGGTAGGCGCCGTCCGTATTGTCGAACTGGTGGACCACGGTAAATTTTCCCTTCGGCGTGATGGTAAAGACGGTACCGTAACTACCAGCATTCCCGAGAGCTGATGCTGTCCCGTAAAACTTCCCATTCGGGGCTTGGGTCATCGTAGCTAGGGGAAAGCCACCATCAGGTATACCGTTGAAGTTGTGCAGCGTCGTATACGTGCCCTTCGGGGTTATCTTGAAGATCGTGCCACAGCCAGCCGGTGTGCATTGACCGGTGGCCGGACCACCACTCGAGGCTGTCCCATAGAAATTCCCGTCGCTAGCCAGGACCAGGCCCCCTTGGGGAGAGTAGCCCGTGTTTGGGTTGAAGCTGTACAGCGTGGTCAGTCCGCCGTTCGGGGTGAACTTGAAGACCGTTCCCGAATTGTAAGCCCCGCCAGTGGTCGTTACACCGTAAAAGTCCCCGTTGGCCGCTTGGACCAGCCCTCCATATGGGTCGGAGCCGTTTGTCCCGTCGAAGCTGAACGTGGTCAGCTTGCCATTTGGGGTGATTTTAAAGACCGTGCCACAGCCCGAGGCGCAGGCAGTGTTTCCGCCGTTCTGTGTTGTCCCGTAGAAATTCCCATCGCTGCCCTGGACCAGCGTCGCCCAGGGAAAGGCGGCGTCTGTGTTGTCAAAGCTGTGCAGCGTTTTGAAGGTCTGTGCAGGCAGGGCAACCGTTGTCGTTGCCCACAGTACAAAGAGAGCGCACGCTCTCATACACCAGTTCAATTTGCTCATTGTATTCTCCTCGTCGTGATGGTCCGGCGGTCGGGCCTTCCGACACTAACCGCTGAATGTGCTTCGAGCTTCGAGACCAAGGAACGGTACCTGATAGCCACTTCAAGGACTGGTCAATTTAATACGGTTTCCGAAATAACCTAAAGATAGCTTCTGTTACTGGGTTGCGATCTGCGGGGCTGGCATGGCTTTGAGTTCCTTGCCCAGGAATGCGCGGGGGAAGAGCATGGCGTTGAACTCCGCTCCGATCAGGATGACTAGCGAGATCAGGTACATCCACACCAGCAGGGCGATGGCCGCGCCCAGCGAACCGTAGATGACGCTGTAATCCGCGTAGTGCTGCAAATACCATCCAAACGATGCCGTGGAGAGGAACCACAATACCGTAGCCAGAGTGGCGCCCGGCAAAACGCTGTGCCAGGGCTGAGTGCGGGGCACGGCGTAATGATAGATAAGCGCGATCACTGCGATGCTGGTGAGAGTGGCAATGAGCCAGCGGGTGGCCATCCACATGAGCAGGACATAAAACCCAAACTCGTGATTGAGACGAAAAAGGATGGCCCTCTCGATGCGGCTTCCGGAAGCCACCAGGATGGTCGCAAAGGTCATGGGAGTCCCGGCGAGAATGACCAGCAAGAATGCAATCATTCGCTCTTTCAGTAAGCCCCAGATTTTCGGGAGCTCGTAGCAACGGCGAAAACCTTCCATCCAGGAAATCATGACGCCGGAGGCCGTCCATAGGGTGATCAGGGAAGCGCTGATCAGGAGCCCGACCGAGCGCGGTGAATCTCCCTTCAGGTACGAAAGAGCGGTGCCGCTTCCGGCCGGAAGGATTCGGTCCAAGGCATAGGTAATCTCACGCAGGTAGGCGGCGGTTTTGCGGGAGTTGGCCAGCACCGATCCCACCACCAGCAGCGCGGGGAAAAAAGTAAGAATCGAGGAGTAGGCAGACGCCTTCGCGGTAGCGAACGCGTCATGCTGAAACGCGCGCCAGAAGGCAAGCCGCAGCAGTCGTATAAATCGAAGGAGCACCGATCCCAGAGTATTGCGCCGGGGCATGGTGTGCAACTGGGAAGTGATGTCTCCTTCCCGATCGGGCAATGGTTGTGGATTGGCGGCCATGGGGCTGGAAAAAAGGACGAAAAGCGAAAGGGCGGCTTAAACACCGAACACCGCCCCTTCTGCCGTTTCTTGCGATTACTCCGCCGTCAGTTCCTCGGTCTCGCCTTCGTGCCGCATCAGCTCGAGCGCGCGCTCGGCTTCCTCGTACGCTTGCGAGACTTCTTCCTGGACCTTGGCGGCCGCTTCTTCCATTTCTGGCGAGAGGCGGACGTTGCGGTAATACTCCATACCGGTACCGGCAGGAATGAGGCGTCCGACGATCACGTTCTCCTTCAGGCCGCGTAGATGATCGACTTTGCCATTGATTGAGGCTTCGGTGAGCACGCGCGTGGTCTCCTGGAACGACGCCGCGGAGATGAAGGAGTCGGTGGAGAGCGAAGCCTTGGTGATGCCCAGCAGCAGCGGCCGGCCCGTAGCCGGACGTCCGCCCTGCGCGATCACGCGCTCGTTCTCTTCGGCGAATGCAAACTTGTCCACCTGTTCCTCTAGGAGGAACTTCGTGTCGCCAACGTCTTCCACCTTGCGCCAGCGCATCATCTGCCGAACGATGACTTCGATGTGCTTGTCGCTGATGTTCACGCCCTGCAGCCGGTAGACTTCCTGGATTTCGTTCACCAGGTAAGACTGCAGTTCCTTTTCGCCGAGCACGGCCAGAATGTCGTGCGGGTTGAGCGGGCCGTCCATGAGCGGTTCGCCCGCCTTGACGCGCTCGCCTTCCTGCACGTTGATGTGGACGCCGCGCGGAACCGAGTATTCTTTTTCGGTGCCGTTATCGGCAATCACATACATCTTGCGCTGGCCCTTGGCGACCTCGCCGAACTTGACCGTGCCATCGATTTCGCTGATGACCGCGGTCTCATGTGGCTTGCGGGCCTCGAACAACTCGACCACGCGTGGGAGACCACCGGTGATGTCTTTGGTCTTGGTAGTCTCACGCGGGATCTTGGCCAGCACGTCGCCGGGATGAGCCGTATCGCCGTCCTGCACCATTAAATGCGCGCGCGAGGGCATGAGGTAACGCTTGCTGGTTTTGCCCTTGATCACGATTGCGGGCTGGCGCTTCTCGTCGGGCGAATCCGCCACCACGTGACGCGACAGTCCGGTGACTTCGTCCACTTCTTCATGAAGCGTGACACCTTCCTGGAGGTCCTTGAACTGGATCGTACCGCCGATTTCGGTCAAGACCGAGAAAGTGTACGGGTCCCACTCGACCATTACCTTTCCGAGCTGGACTGGGTCGCCTTCGTTGACCTTGACCTTGGCGCCGTAGACGACGGCGTAGCGCTCGCGCTCGCGGCCCTTCTCGTCAACTACCGCGATCGAGCCCTGGCGATTCATGACCACCAGGTCGCCGGACTTGGCTTTGACCGTCTGGATGCCGACAAAACGCACGGTGCCAGTGGTTTTGGCTTCCAAACGCGATTGTTCGGAAACTCGCGATGCCGTACCGCCGATGTGGAAGGTACGCATGGTGAGCTGGGTTCCAGGTTCACCGATGGACTGGGCAGCGATGACTCCGGTGGCTTCGCCAAGTTCCACGAGGCGGCCAGAAGCCAGGTTGCGGCCGTAGCACATAACGCAGACGCCGCGCTTGGACTCGCAAGTGAGCACGGAGCGGATTTTCACCCGTTCGATACCGGCAGCTTGAACCGTGCCGGCAAGTTCTTCCGTGATCTCCTGGTTGATGTCGACGACCACATTGCCGTCGTAGTCCTTGAGCTTTTCGAGCGACACGCGGCCCACAATGCGATCGCGCAATGGCTCGATGACTTCGCCGGCTTCGACGATACCCGCGACGTAGATGCCGTCCACGGTGCCGCAGTCGTATTCGCTGATGATTACGTCCTGGGCCACGTCGACGAGCCGACGCGTGAGGTAGCCGGAGTCGGCGGTCTTGAGCGCCGTATCGGCCAGACCTTTTCGCGCGCCGTGGGTCGAGATGAAATACTCCAACACGGTTAGCCCTTCACGGAAGTTGGCCGTGATCGGGGACTCGATGATTTCGCCGGACGGTTTGGCCATCAATCCACGCATGCCGGAGAGCTGGCGGATCTGCTGTTTCGATCCGCGAGCGCCGGAGTCGGCCATGACGTAAATCGGGTTGATGAAACCTTCTTTGTCGCGCTGCTGCATCTGGCCGAACATTTCGTCCGCGACCTTCTCGGTGATGCCCGACCAGATTTCGATGACTTTGTTATAACGCTCGCCGTTGGTGATGGCGCCGTCGAGATACTGCTGCTGGACCTGCACTGCCTGCTTCTCGCCGTCTTTAACCAGGCTCTTTTTGTTGTCCGGGATGACCATGTCGTCGATGCCGATGGAGAGGCCAGCGCGGGTGGCGAAGCGGAAGCCCAGGTCTTTGACTTCATCGAGCATCTTGACCGTCACCTCGAGGCCGAACCGGAGGTATCCGTAGCTGACCAATTGACCGATGCCCTTCTTCTTAAGCAAGCCGTTGATGAAAGGCATGCCTACGGGAAGATGATCGTTCAGAATAGCGCGGCCCACGGTAGTGTTCAGGAAGCTGCGTTCGTACTGCACGGGTTCGGTGTGGGTAATGTCCTGATCGTCGTAGGCGGCGGTCAGGTCGATCACTTCACCGGTGTAGCGCAGACGGATGGGAGAAAGGGTCTCGACTGCGCCGCATTCGAGCGCCATCAACACTTCCTCGATGTTGGCGAAGGCGCGGCCTTCACCCTTGGCGCCGGGCTTGGCTTTGGTCAGGTAATAGAGGCCCAGCACCATGTCCTGCGTAGGAACGGTAATGGGGTGACCCGATGCGGGAGACAGGATGTTGTGCGATGACAGCATCAGCACACTGGCTTCGACCTGCGCTTCCGGGGACAGCGGAATGTGTACTGCCATCTGGTCACCGTCGAAGTCGGCGTTGAATGCGGTGCAGACCAGCGGGTGAATCTTGATGGCCTTGCCTTCGACCAGCACCGGCTCAAACGCTTGAATACCGAGGCGGTGAAGAGTTGGGGCACGGTTCAGAAGCACGGGATGGTCTTTGATGACTTCTTCCAGGATGTCCCAGACAATCGGATCCTGCTGCTCCACCATTTCCTTGGCTTGCTTGATGGTGGTGCAATGTCCGGTTTGCTCGAGCCGGTGGTAGATGAACGGCTTGAAGAGTTCGAGCGCCATTTTCTTGGGCAGACCGCACTGGTGCAGCTTGAGTTCTGGCCCAACCACGATGACGGAGCGTCCGGAGTAGTCGACGCGTTTGCCCAGCAGGTTCTGGCGGAAGCGGCCCTGCTTGCCCTTGAGGGTGTCGGACAGCGACTTCAATGGCCGGTTGTTGGCGCCACGCAGTACGCGTCCGCGGCGTCCGTTATCAAACAGCGCGTCCACGGCTTCCTGCAGCATTCGCTTTTCGTTGCGCACGATCACTTCGGGCGCGTGCAGGTCCATCAGCTTCTTCAACCGGTTGTTGCGGTTGATGACGCGGCGATACAGATCGTTGAGATCGGAGGTGGCAAAGCGGCCGCCATCCAGAGGAACCAGGGGGCGAAGCTCGGGTGGAATGACCGGGATCACATCCAGGATCATCCAGTTCGGCTTGTTGCCGCTCTTGCGGAAGGCCTCCACAACTTTAAGGCGCTTGGTGTACTTGAGCCGCTTCTGCAGCGAATTTTCATGCTTCATCTTCTCGCGCAGTTCGGTGGACAGTCCTTCAATGTCCACGCGCTTGAGAAGCTCCTTGATGGCTTCGGCGCCCATCATGGCCTTGAAGCCGGTGGGCCGGAACTGCTGGTCCAGTTCGCGGTACTTGGTCTCGTCCTTGATGACTTCGTGGTCTTTTACCGGGGCTTCACCCGCTTCGACCACCACGTAGGCTTCGAAATAGAGCACGGACTCGAGGTCGCGCAAAGAGATATCGAGCAGGTGGCCAATACGGCTGGGCAGTCCTTTGAAGAACCAGACGTGCGAGCAGGGCGATGCCAGCTCGATGTGTCCCAGACGTTCGCGGCGTACCTTGGAAAGCGTGACCTCCACACCGCACTTGTCGCAAATAACTCCGCGGTGCTTCATGCGCTTGTACTTGCCGCAGAGACACTCCCAATCGGTTACCGGCCCGAAGATACGCGCGCAGAACAGGCCGTCGCGCTCTGGCTTGAAGGTGCGATAGTTGATGGTCTCCGGTTTGGTGACTTCGCCGTGCGACCAGCTCCGGATTTTTTCCGGAGAAGCGAGGCTGATGCGAATGGCATCGAAATCGGCGATAGGATTTGCCAGGTCAAAGGGGCTCGAACGAAACAAGGTATTCCTCTGCTTCCTGCGGACGTACGCCACCGCGGACGGCTCTCAAAGCCAGTGACCAGCTATCACTGGCTAGTTTTGTACCCGCCTGCTGGAGAGCTCAGCAACGGGTCTCGGTTCCCCACAAAATTCAAAGCTTCGCGGCCAGAAACGTAGCAAGCTACGTTTCTACAGCCGCGGCGTTAATCTGCTGCAGCCAAGGCTGCCGGCTTCTTTTCGGTGGCCTTGATGAGTTCCACATCCAGGCACAGCGACTGCAATTCGCGAATCAGCACGTTGAACGACTCCGGCACGCCGGGCTCCATGGCAGCTTCGCCTTTGACGATGGCCTCGTAGATCTTGGTACGGCCATAAACGTCGTCAGATTTCGCTGTCAGCAGCTCCTGTAGGATGAAGGCCGCTCCGTACGCCTCCAGCGCCCAGACTTCCATTTCTCCGAAGCGCTGGCCGCCGAATTGCGCCTTGCCACCCAGCGGCTGCTGGGTGATCAGCGAGTACGGACCGATCGAACGAGCGTGGATCTTGTCGTCAACCAGGTGCGAGAGCTTAAGCATGTAAATGTAGCCGACCGTGATGGGCTGCTCGAACTTGTCGCCGGTCATGCCGTCGTACAAATAAGTCTTGCCGGATTCCGGCAGACCTGACTGCCTGAGCAACGCCTTGATCTCGCTCTCGCGGGAGCCGTCAAACACGGGCGAACCGGTGAAGACGCCGCGGGTGAGAGTTGGGGCCACCGCCATCAATTCCTCATCGCTGAGGTCGGCGATGGTGTCGGCCAGAACGGTGTCCTTAAACAGTGCCTTGAGCTCGCGCCGGATTGCGTCCTCGCGAGTATTCTCGGCCAGCATTTGAGTGATCTTCTTGCCCAGTTCGTGCCCCGCCCATCCGAGATGGGTCTCGAGAATCTGTCCCACGTTCATACGGGAAGGAACGCCCAGCGGGTTGAGTACGATCTCGACGGGCGTGCCGTTGTCGAGGTAAGGCATGTCTTCTTCCGGCAAAATTCTGGCAATCACACCCTTGTTTCCGTGGCGGCCGGCCATTTTGTCTCCAACGCTCAGCTTGCGCTTCATGGCGATGTAGACTTTGACCAGCTTGATCACTCCCGGCGGCAGTTCGTCGCCCTTGGTCAGCTTGTCTTTTCTCTCGTTGACGATCTTCTTGAGCACGTCGATCTGACGCGAGGTCATTTCTTCGATCTCGTCGATCTGCTCGTTAACCCTCGGGTCTTTATCCGCATACTTAATGCGCTTGAGGTTGCGGGTAGAGATCCGTTCGATGGTGTCGCGATCGAGAACCGTGTCCTTGGTGAGCAAGCGCTTATTCGTACGTTCGTCGTGCAGATCGGCTTGCACAACTTTGCCGCCCAGGATGTTGTCCAAACGCTTCAGGCGCTCGTCGGTCAGAATTCGGATTTCGTCCGAAAGGTTCCTCTCCAACTTGCCGATCTGCGCCGCCTCGATTGATTTAGCGCGTTCGTCCTTCTCCTGACCTTTGCGGGAGAAGATCTTCACATCGACGATGACGCCCTCGATACCGGGAGGGCAGTACAGCGAAGCATCGCGCACGTCACCGGCTTTTTCGCCGAAGATGGCGCGCAGCAGCTTCTCTTCCGGCGTGAGCTGAGTTTCACCCTTGGGCGTTACCTTGCCCACCAGAATGTCGCCTTGCTTGATGCTGGCGCCGATGCGAATCACGCCCGCTTCGTCCAGATTGCGCAGCATGGACTCGCTGACGTTGGGAATGTCACGCGTGACTTCTTCCGGCCCCAGCTTGGTGTCGCGTGACTCCAGTTCGTACTCCTCGATGTGTACCGAGGTGTAATAGTCCTCTTTGACCAGCTTTTCGGAGACCAGGATTGCGTCTTCGAAGTTGTATCCGCGCCATGCCATGAAGGCGACCAGCACGTTGCGGCCGAGCGCCAACTCACCGTGATCGGTACAAGGACCGTCTGCGATCACCTGCCCTTTGGTTACTCGCTGGCCTTTCACCACGATCGGCTTCTGGTTGATGCAGGTGTTCTGGTTGGAACGCTTGAACTTCATGAGTTGGTAAATGTCGCTGCCAACCTCGCGGGAGAGCTGTCCGGGATGGTGTTCGCCCTCGACGCGCACGATGATGCGTTCCGAGTCCACGGAGTCGATAACGCCGTTACGTCTTGCCAGGATGACAGCGCCGGAATCGCGCGCCGTGACCCCTTCCATTCCCGTGCCCACGATGGGAGCTTCGGCGCGGAGGAGGGGCACAGACTGACGTTGCATGTTCGCGCCCATCAGCGCGCGGTTGGCGTCGTCGTGCTCCAGGAACGGCACCAGCGATGCCGCTACCGAGACCAACTGCTTCGGACTGACGTCGATGTAGTCGACTTCATCGCGGCTGACCAGCACAAAGTTGCCGGCCTTGCGGGCATTGACCAGATCGCCGACGATGCGGCCCTTGTCGTCCAATTCAACGTTGGCCTGGGCGATCACGTGCCGGTCTTCTTCCCAAGCCGAAAGGTAGAAGGAAAACGGTTCGACGTCGGCCGGCTTCTTACGACGATCCTTGATTTCCGCATTCACCTTCTCGATTTCGTGCTTCTCCACGTGGTCGCCGACCTTGCGGTCGCTGTCTCCCGCATTCACCACGCTGATGTAGTCGACCACGCGGCCGTTCTTGACGCGGCGGTAGGGCGACTCGATGAAGCCGTAATCGTTGATGCGGGCATAGCAACTCAACGACGAGATCAGTCCGATGTTCGGACCTTCCGGGGTCTCAATCGGGCAGATGCGTCCGTAGTGCGTCGGGTGGACGTCGCGGACTTCGAATCCCGCGCGTTCGCGCGACAGACCGCCCGGCCCAAGAGCGGAGAGGCGCCGCTTGTGAGTGATTTCCGAAAGCGGGTTGGTCTGGTCCATGAACTGCGAAAGCTGCGATGACCCGAAGAATTCGCGGATAGCCGCCATCACTGGCTTAGCATTCACCAAGTCGTGCGGCATGGCCGTCGACATTTCCTGGTAGACGCTCATCTTTTCCTTGATGGCGCGTTCCATGCGGACCAAGCCGATGCGGAACTGGTTTTCCATCAACTCGCCTACCGCGCGCACGCGGCGGTTGCCCAAGTGATCGATGTCATCCACGGAGCCAATGTTCTTGCGCAGCTTGAGCAGATACCCGATGGTGCCGTAGAAGTCTTGCGGCTCCAGGGTGCGGTTCTCCAGTTTCGTGGCATCCTGGTTTTCAAACAGCTTGATGTTGAACTTCAGACGGCCCACGCGCGAGAAATCGTATTTGCGGGGATCGAAGAACATCCCGTGAAACAACGCCGTCGCCGTATCGAGCGTGGGCGGATCGCCGGGCCGCAGCTTGCGATAGATCTCGATCAGCGCTTCCTGCGGCGTCTTCACCGAGTCGCGCTTCAGAGTCTGGCTGATCACCGTGCCAACATCGTCGCGCTCAGGGAAGAACAAGCTGAGTTCGACCACGCCGGAATCGAGGACCTTGGCCAGTTTGTCGGCGGCAAGCTCCGAATTGGCCTCAAGCAGCACTTCGCCGGTCGTAGTGTCCACTACGTCTGCCGCGACCCATGCGCCTTCCAGGTCGGAAATGTCGACCTCGATTTCGCCGATCTTTGCCTTTTGAATTTCCTTCAGGGTTGCGGCGTTGATCTTGCGTCCAGAGTGCGCGACCTCTTCGCCCGCCTTGTTCTTGATGCTGTGCGCCAGCTTCATGCCCAACAGGTTGGTAGCCTTTTCGCTGTTTGGATCGATCGTCCAGAACAGCTTCTTGTCGCGAATCACCAGCCGATCCACAGTGTAGAAGGTACGCAGAATGTCTTCGCCAGAACGCAGGCCGAGGGCGCGCAGGAAAATCGTTCCCAGGAACTTGCGCTTGCGATCAATGCGGACATAGAGCACGTTCTTCTGGTCGTATTCAAACTCGACCCATGACCCGCGGTAAGGAATAATCTTGCCGAGGAAGTAAGTACGATTGTTCGCAGTCTCGAAGAAAACACCCGGCGAACGGTGCAACTGGCTGACGATCACGCGCTCGGTGCCATTGATGATAAAGGTGCCGTTCTGAGTCATCAGCGGAACGTCGCCGAAGAATACTTCCTGTTCCTTGATGTCGCGAATGGAACGGTTGCCGGTCTCCGCGTCCTTGTCGAAGATGGTGAGACGCATGGTGACCTTGAGCGGGGCGGAGTAGGTCATGCCGCGCTCTTCGCACTCGCTCACGTCGTATTTCAGTTGCAGTCCAACCGGGTCGCCGCACTTGTTGCAGAAATCTGGCGTGTTGGCGTTGTAAGTGCCGCATTTGCCGCAGAGCACGTCGCCGGGATGGAACGGATCGGTAACGATGGTGTTGCCGCAGTGCTTACAAGTAGAGCGCAGGTGATGCAGGCCCTTCAGGTGGCCGCACTTGCACTCCCAGTTGCCGATGGCGTAGTCCACGAACTCCAGCTGCGAGACATTGCGGAAATCGGTGATCGGAAAGACTGACTGAAATACCGCCTGCAATCCGCCGTCGTCGCGCTCGCTGGGCAAGCGGTCCATTTGCAGGAAGCGATCATAGGAGCGCTTCTGCACTTCGATCAGGTTCGGAATCTGGATGGTTGCTGGAATCTTGGAAAAATCAAAGCGTGTGCGGAATCCATTGCTCTTTGACATTCGGATACTCCCAAACTTTCATGCGCAGCCCTTGGGCTGCGACAAAACCGCGGAAATGTGAGGGCGCGTCAGCCGCGCCGCGGTACTATTAAGAACCGGCAAAATGGCGAAGACAGGTATGCGCCCGCAGGGACATAGCTCCCCGTAGGCGCCAATTGCGGCGCTTGGCCTCTGTTGAAATGTGTCGTTTCCGCGCCAGTCTTTAAGGCCTGTTCCCGTTCCGCCCTGCCCGCGAAACAGTCTGCCAACTCGTGTCAGCGACCACGCCCCCGCTTCCTGGGTTCGTTACAACGGATGGTCGCAGTCACTCAATGAAGCAGGAAGCGGCATTCTTGATATAGATGATACCACCGCCCCGAAAGCTTCACCAGAGACATAATGGGCGACGGGCGTCCCCGCCCGGCTGGACGGGCGAGACGCCCGTCCTCCATCAGTCGTAATTCAGCTACTTAACCTCGACCGTGGCTCCAGCATCGGTGAACTTCTTCCTGATGGTCTCCGCCTCATCCTTGGAAACGCCCTCTTTAATAGCCTTGGGGGCGCCGTCTACCAGGTCCTTGGCTTCCTTCAGGCCGAGGCTGGTGACTTCGCGGACGGCCTTGATCACATTGATCTTGTTGGCGCCCACTTCCTTCAGGACCACGGTAAACTCGGTCTTCTCTTCCGCCGGAGCCGCTCCCGCCGCCGCTCCGCCGCCGGCCATAACCACCGGGGCCGCGGCCGCCGCCGAGACGCCGAGTTTCTCTTCCAATCGCTTTACGAGCTGCGCCGCGTCAAGCAGCGACAGGCCGACTATTTGTTCTTCCAACTGCTGCAGATCCGCCATGTTATTTCTCCAATTTTCGAGTTATCAATTTGTTGATTTCGTTATCCTTTGGCCGGGTTTCCAGTGCGGCAGGCTCATTTCCCGGCGCCAGACAACGCCTGGATTGGAACCGCGCAACCCCTGACCTCTGATAACCAAATCTCTTCGGACGGCTTTCCCCGTCCCGAAACCTTGATTGAATTGAGTAATTTTGTAATTGAGTAATTTGAAGACCCAGGTTTTCAATTACCCAATTGCTCAATTACCCGATTACCAAATCGGGAAGCTACGCTTCCTTAAACTTGCCCTTCTCCACGCCCTGGTTAATCACGACCGCGATGTCGCGTCCCACGGCATTCATTACCGTCACCAGGCGTTGCGCCGGCGCGCTCATCAGGAACAGGAGCTTCGAGTAGATCTCCTCTTTCGATGGCATCGTGGCCAGCGCCTGGATCTGATTGATCGAGATCACACGGCCTTCGACCACTCCGGACTTGAAAGTGAACTCCGGATTGTCCTTGGCGTATTTGGAAAGAGCCTTAGCCAACGCCACCGGATCGCCCTGGGTGTAAGCAATCGAAGTCACGCCCGTGAGGTTCTTCAGGACCTCTTCGACCTTGGTACCCTTGGCTGCGCGTTCCGCTAAAGTGTTCTTCACCACCAGATACTTCGCGCCAGAAGATCGCAGGGTCTTGCGCAGCTCATAATCCTGGGCCACGGTGAGCTTGCTATACGTGGTCACGATCAAGCTGGAAACGTTCTGCAACTCTTTGCCCAGCTTCTCAACCTGCTCGGTTTTTCTTACTCTGGTAACAGCCATGTTGTTAATCCCTCATCAATCACGTGGGGACAGCCGCCCTCGGCTGTCCGGCCGACCGAAGGTCGGCAGTTAAGCCTTCGCCGCAGCTTCCACAGCGCTGGTGTCGATCGAAATTCCCGGGCCCATGCTGGAACTGAGATAGCAGCCCTTCACGTATTTTCCCTTGGCCACCGTCGGCTTGGCCTTCACCACGCTGGTGATGACAGTCGTGGCGTTGTCGACCAACTTCTCGGGAGGAAACGAAATCTTGCCCACGGGTACGTGAACCAGCGCCGTCTTGTCGGTGCGGAACTCCACCTTGCCCGCCTTGACTTCCTGCACAGCCTTGGCGACATCGAAAGTGACAGTGCCGGTCTTCGGATTGGGCATCAGGCCCTTGGGACCAAGAACTTTACCCAGGCGGCCAACGGATTTCATCACGTCCGGAGTGGCGATCAGTGCGTCGAAGTCGGTCCAGTTCTCTTTGTTGATCTTCTCGACCATTTCTTCGCCGCCGAAGAAATCGGCTCCCGCCTGTTCAGCTTCTTTCAATTTATCGCCGCTGGCGATGACCAGGACTCGTTTCGCCTTGCCCAGACCGTGAGGCAGCACGACGGTGCCACGCACCATCTGGTCGGCATGCTTCGGATCAACTCCAAGACGCATGGTGATTTCCACCGTCTCGTCGAACTTCGCGTACTTGACTTTCTGCAGGAGCGTGACCGCTTCCTGCATCGGGTAGGGACGCTTCTCTACCGCCTGCCGCGCCTTGGTGATGTTCTTCCCTGACTTCTTCATTGTCGCTTCCTCGTCTCCCACCGCCCGTCATTGTTCTGACGAGCCGTAGTGTTTTTGACTCGAGACGTAGCAAGCTACGTCTCTACAGATTTTATCCAACCACTTCGATGCCCATCGAGCGCGCCGTCCCGCGAATGCTCTTGATGGCGGTTTCCACTGAAGCGGCATTCAAGTCCGGCATCTTCTGCTTTGCGATGTCTTCCACCTGCCGGGCCGTGACCTTCCCCACCTTGTCCTTGTTCGGCGTACCCGATCCCTTAGCAATCCCCGCAGCCCGCTTGAGAAGAATCGAAGCCGGCGGCGTCTTGGTAATGAAGGTGAAGGTACGGTCGCTATAAACCGTCACCACCACGGGGATGATGAGCCCTTCCAGTTCCTTCGCGCTGGTGCGCGCATTGAACTGCTTGCAGAACTCCATGATGTTGATCTGCGCCTGGCCCAGAGCCGGACCCACTGGGGGCGCGGGCGTAGCCTTGCCCGCCGCGATCTGAAGCTTTACCGATCCTGTTGCTTTCTTCGCCATTTAATTCGTCCCTGTTCCTGAACTGTTTGCGGGGAGCACGGGCGAGTCGCCCGCGCCCACACCACCTACGCCACTTTCTCTACTTGATTGAATTCCAACTCAACCGGTGTGGAACGGCCGAAGATCGTGACCATCACTTTCAGCGTCTCTCGGTCTTCATTAACATCGTCGACAATCCCAGTGAAGGTGGCGAATGGCCCCTCGGTGATGCGTACGGATTCATGTTTCTCAAACTTGACCTTGAGCTTGGGTTTGTCTCTCGACTCGCCCACGCGATACACAATGTGCTGAACTTCCTCTTCCGAAAGCGGAGTGGGCTGCTGGCCCGTACCGACAAACCCGGTCACCCGCGGCGTGGACTTCACTACATGCCACACGTGATCGTCCATATCCATTTCCACCAGCACGTAGCCGGGATAGAACATCCGCTCGCTGGTGTACTTCTTGCCGCTGCGTACTTCGGTGACCGACTCGGTGGGAATAAGCACCTTGCCGATTCTTTCCTGCAGCCCGAATGCCTGGATGCGCGACTCCAGCGACTCCTTCACCTTGCGCTCGAATCCCGAATAAGAGTGGATGATGTACCACTTCATCTTGGGATTGCGGGGAGGCTCCGCTGCAACGTTGGCGCCGTCAGCGGCGATCGTCTCCGCGTCGGCTTGCAAGGCTCCGTTTTTTTCTTCTTCCTGCATATCGCGCTGTAAGATTCCAGCTTCCTTCCTTGGCATCAGTGATGAACCAAATACTTGAACAGGTAATTGATGCCGCTACCGATGGTGTTGTCCACCGCCCAGAAGTACAAGCCAAAAAGGAATACCGTGATAATGACTACGGCAGTCGTGGCCTGCACGTCCTTGAAGGACGGCGTGGTCACCTTTCTCATCTCAGTGCGCACGTCGTTGTAAAAAGTCTTGACCCGCTCGGGCCAGGCCATTACTCGACCACTTAGACTGCGTTCATCCGCGCTCGCTGCTGTGATTGACTTTGCCATTTCCGCTCTCTCGACCTCCACCCGGCCAACTTCCACTCTTACTTCGATCTCTGGCAGGGGCGGAGGGATTCGAACCCCCAAGTTCGGTTTTGGAGACCGACAGTTTAACCGTTGAGCTTACGCCCCTAAGTTCATTGGGCAATTGTGCAATTGGGTAATCTGGTAATTGCCGCGCACCAATTTGCTAAATTGTCCGATTACCAAATTACTCAATTATTTCACTTCCTTGTGCGGCGTATGCTTCCGGCAACGGTTGCAAAATTTCTTCAATTCCAACCGGTCCGGAGTCGTCTTCCGATTCTTTGTGGTTGAATAGTTCCGTTCTTTGCAGTCACCGCATTGCAGCGTAATGATCTCTCGGGGCATTGCTCACTCCCTGTTGTTTCCCAATGGACGCCGGGCGTCCTCGCCCGGCTGTTTTGCTCGTGTGGCTGCGGGTCTTCGACCCGCGACCGGGTCGAAGACCCGGTCCCACACAAGACTCTACTGCACAATCTCGCTAATCGTTCCAGCGCCTACCGTGTGTCCGCCTTCGCGGATCGCGAAGCGCAAGCCCTTTTCCATTGCCACCGGCGTGATCAGTTCGATCACCAGACTGACATTATCTCCCGGCATCACCATCTCGGTCGCGGGCGGCAGCTCCGCCACGCCCGTCACGTCTGTCGTCCGCAAATAAAACTGCGGACGGTATCCCTTGAAGAACGGCGTGTGCCGCCCGCCTTCTTCCTTCGTCAGAATATAAACTTCCGCTTTGAACTTGGTGTGCGGAGTAATCGATCCACCCTTCGCCAGCACCATGCCACGCTCCACATCTTCTTTCGCAATGCCGCGCAGCAGCAGTCCAGCGTTGTCTCCCGCCAGACCCTCGTCCAATTGTTTCTTGAACATTTCCACGCCGGTCACCACCGTCTTGCGCGTGTCGCGGAAGCCCACAATCTCCACTTCCTCGCCCACCTTCACCTTGCCACGCTCGATGCGGCCGGTCACCACCGTGCCTCTTCCCTGAATCGAAAAAATATCTTCAATCGGCATCAGGAACGGCTTGTCCAGCTCACGCGCCGGCTGCGGAATGCTCTTGTCCACCGCTTCCATCAACGCATCAATCTGCTTCTCCCACTTCGCTTCCCCGTTCAATGCGCCCAACGCCGACAGCCGTACCACCGGCACATCGTCGCCCGGAAACTTGTAGCTCTTCAGCAACTCGCGCACTTCGAGCTCCACCAGATCCAGCAACTCCGGGTCGTCCACCGCATCGCACTTGTTGAGCGCCACCACGATGTAAGGCACGCCCACCTGACGCGCCAAAAGCACGTGCTCGCGCGTCTGCGGCATCGGACCATCCGTCGCCGCCACCACCAGAATCGCGCCATCCATCTGCGCCGCGCCCGTGATCATGTTCTTGATGTAGTCGGCGTGGCCCGGGCAATCCACGTGCGCGTAGTGCCGGTTCGCGGTTTCGTACTCCACGTGCGCCGTCGCGATCGTGATCCCGCGCGCTTTCTCTTCCGGCGCATTATCGATCGAGTCAAACGACCGGAAGACGATCTTTGGGTTATGCTTCTGCAACACCTTGGTGATGGCCGCCGTCAGCGTGGTCTTGCCATGGTCAATGTGACCAATCGTCCC
>Ga0209118_1000196_pt1 | contig 39858 bp, 35 predicted proteins | sample BlaSpr_A8_Ref_M1_FD_187988 | JGI IMG/M metagenome (GOLD analysis project Ga0209118, IMG submission 187988) | Forest soil microbial communities from Thunder Bay, Ontario, Canada - Black Spruce, Ontario site 2_A8_Ref_M1 (SPAdes) (version 2) | ecosystem: Environmental > Terrestrial > Soil > Boreal... | reverse complement strand
GTACGTTTTCCAGTCCATAGCTGTACCAACAAACATGATAATTTTTTTGCAGATATAACTTTCTGTCTGCACTTTCTGTCTTGAACACACTTCTCAGTTCTGTTATTCCTATGCAAAGGCATTGGAGATTCGCTCTGTGATTGTTCCGATGCGACAATTTATGTGCTGATTGTTCCAGGGATTCACAGCAGAATTGAGACGTAAGCGTGAGCACTCCGCCGCAAGGACGCGCGCTGTCATTTCCGATCATTTGGGACAGGAGTCGAGCACGCTGTGTCAGCGTGCCGGAAACTCCCGTAGTGCAATGTCCCAGTGATGAAGAGGTGATGGCTCTTCTCCGTGCAAGTGATTCGAACGCGCTGAATCTTCTCTTCGACCGGCACTCTCGGCTCGTGCTTGGGATCGCACTTCGCATTCTGCACGACCATGGTGAGGCAGAAGGGATTGTCCAGGAAGCGTTCTTCCAGGTGTTCCAAAAGGCCAATCTCTTTGACCCGTCGAAAGGCACTGCGAAGGCCTGGATTGTTCAAATCGCGTTCCATCGCACCCTTGATAGGAAATCGTACCAAGTGCTTGCTGGCAGAACTAAGCGTTATATCCCAACGAGCGGCAGAGCGGGGTTTCAGTTCCCCCCAAGAGCCACCGTCAGCCCCGTCCCTTCTCCCGCCGGAGCGGGAAACAGGGGACCGAGGAGGAGGGTGAGGGTGAGGGGGACGACGTCGGTTCGGGGGCGAACACTATTTGTTAGCAATAAGGAGAACTCGGTTGTGGTTGCATGCGAATCGGGAGGCCGCAGATCTCAAAGTTTGTGCCAGATTGCTTGATGCTTTTGACTGCTGAAAAAATCAAACAACGACGAAACGGAGGTTCACTATGAAGCAAAGCATGGCTTTCTTCTTGAGTACGGTCGTGGCGTTATTGGGTTTTTCACAGATTGCCGCGCACGCCTCGGACAACGCGAAAGTCGAGCAGGAGGTACTGAAGACCCTGGAACAGCGAGGCGAAGCGCAGATCCAGCGTGACTTCCCCACGCTCGAGCGCCTCATGGCCGACGAGTGCACTTACACTCACGCCTCAAGTCAGACTCAAAGCAAGGCGGAGTTTATAGCCGACCTTAAATCCGGAAAGCGGGTTTACAAAGCCTTGAAAAACACGGATCTTCACGTGATGGTTTACGGACGTACGGCCGTACTCACCGGTCGGAGTAACATTTCCGCCGTGAATGATGGAAAGGACGTGGAGGTTGCAACCAAGTTCCTTGAGGTTTATGAGAACCGCAACGGACGATGGCAAATGGTCGCCCACCAATCCACTCGCCTCGCGCCGTGAAACCCTCGCGCCAGGCAAACCGTAAGGCGATGTCGGCCGAAGGCGTGTCTTTGGCCGTAATGAGAACAGCGCTCGGATCGTTATCGCTTATTCTCCTGTGGTCCGTTCCGGTTTTTACTCAGGAGAGGCTAAGCACCGATCAAAGGCCGCTTGTGTTCACGCATGTTACGGTTATTGATGCTACCGGTGCACCCGCGCAGCCCAATATGACCGTCGTGATTTCAGGCAACCACATCACGGCGCTTGGAAAAGCCAGCAAGGTCACTATTCCGCGAAATGCCCGGGTCATGAACGCGAATAACAAGTTCATGATTCCGGGTTTGTGGGATATGCACACCCATGCCTTCATCAGAAGTAGAAAGTCCTTCCCGCTGTACGTCATGTATCTCTTCATCGCCAATGGCGTAACAGGGATTCGCGACATGGGTTCCACAGGAGTGCGCGATGACTTCGGTGATTTCCCCTATGTTCAGGATTTAGAGTGGCGACAGGCGATCGAGGCGGGAACGCTAATTGGTCCGCGCCTGAACCTGTCACTCACGATTGTTAACGGACCCCGTGTACAGGGCTATCCACGCAGTTGGGCTACCGTCGCCGATGCGGCACAGGCGCGTCAGGAAGTAATTTTCCTCAAGAAGTTAGGAGCCGACTATATCAAAGTATACGACCAGCTTTCGCGGGATGCGTATTACGCCATCGCCGATGAGGCAAAGAAACAGGGCCTTCGTTTCTCTGGGCATGTACCGATTTTAATTTCCGGCTCAGAGGCTGCCGATGCCGGACAAGAGAGTTTGGAACATGATTATGGTGTGCTTTTCGGATGTTCCACCAAAGAAAGCGAGTTCATGGCGGAGGAGGAGAAATTATACGGCGCGGGTGTGGGGCGACTGCGCGGCATACTGCCTCTGGAGGATGTGAAAACTTTGGTCGACTCCTACAGCGACGAGAAGGCTGCAAGTCTCTTTGCAAGATTCGTCAGGAACGGCACGTATGTTACTCCAACCTTAGTCAGGGCAAGCGTTGACCGAGTACCGGAAAGTGATCCGCGCGTCGTCAAATATTTCTCGCCCGCGCTCCGAGAGTTTTCTTACCCGTCATCTGCCAAACTACCAGAGTCGGAGGTCCTCGAAACCCAAAGGCTTATGTATCAATACCATGTTCGTATTGTCGGCGCGATGCAGCGCGCCGGAGTAAAGATGCTGGTGGGGACCGATAACTCGTTTTTTGGGTCCGGTGTGCACGATGAGCTTGAGCAGCTAGTCAAGGCTGGGCTCACACCAATGGAAGCGTTACAGACTGCAACTCGGAATCCTGCAGAATATCTGAATAAGCAGGGCTCGATGGGTACTGTTGAGAAAGGTAAACTAGCGGATCTGGTCTTGCTTGATGCCAACCCGCTGGAATCGATCGAAAACGCTCGAAAGATCTCAACCGTCGTGGTCAACGGGCGGTTACTGGACAGGAAGGCCCTCGATCGACTCCTGGCTCAGGTTGAAGCTGCGGTCAACAATCAGTGATCTTGGTGGGAACCTATCCGCCCCAGTCCGTGGTCTGGCATACAACTGTGCGCCCGACGCGGGAACCGGAGGAGCTTTTCTTGCCTGGGCTGCTGCCACTTCCGATGTGCTCTATTGTTCCCGCAGAAAACTTCTTCCCTTCTTCTCAGGGCCCAGGGCGAAAACGATCATGAGCGCAACGATCGTCACGCCTTCAAAAATCGCCAGGGCCCATCCGTACCCAAAGCGATCTCGCAGAGCATATTCGATCGAATTGGCCGGCGAGCCGAAGAGAACTCCGAGTTGGTATACAAGGCCCGGGAACAGGCTTCGCACCGAGTCCGGGGAAAGCTCATTGAGATGGATTGGTATAACTCCCCAGGCGCCTTGAACACCGACTTGCATGAAGAACGCGCCCACCGCCAACATCACAAACGAATGACCGAAGGCCCAAGCTGGGATCATGAGAATGCAAAGGGTCAAAGCCGTAAGGATGCTTCCACGCCTTCCCAGACGTTCGGAGGCGTGACCGACGGAAATCGTACCCAAAATAGCGCCTACGTTATAAATCATCGCCAGGTATGCCACCACATTAGGAGCAATGCCGTGCGCGCTTTTCAGAAAATCCGGATAGAGATCTTGAGTGCCATGCGAAAGAAAAATCATTAACGTGAGCGTGAGTACCAGGTAGGTAAAGCTCTTGCGGTGCTTCCAAACAACTTGGAAAATCTCGCCTAGACTGGACGCCCGGTTCTGCCTCCAGACTTCCGACTCGGGAGACTTGTACGCGACGTACATGGTGACGACCGCGGGCAGCATGCCTGTCCAGAACATGGGCCGCCAACCCCAATCCGGGAGGATCACCCGTGCCGCCACTGCTGCGAGCAAATAGCCGAGGGGATATCCCCCTTGCAACAGGCCCGAGAGCACACCCCGCCACCGGGTGGGAGCGCTCTCCAGGGTCATCGAGGCTCCAACGCCCCAGAATCCCCCCATGCCGATTCCGTAGAGTGCGCGCAGGACCAGGAACATCGGATAGTTTAATGCGAGGCCGCTCAGTAATTCGATCAGGGAGAAGTAGGCCACCACGGCCATAAGGGGCTTGCGGCGACCGTAACGGTCGGCGAGCATTCCAAACAGCAGGGCCCCCACAGGCCGCATCGCCAGGGAGGCGCCGATCGTCAGAATAATGGCGCTCTTCCCGACCACGAAGTGCGTCGCCAGCGTATCTACCAGAAAAACGACGACAAAAAAATCGAAGGCATCTAATGTCCAGCCGAGAATTCCGGCGGCAACGGCATACCCCCGCCCCTCCTGGGAGGCCGACCCCTCCATCGCCCTCCTTCCTCAGCCGCTTATCGGTGGTTGGCTTCTTTGCGGAGCAAAGCGTAAAGGAAAGGCTTGCCGGTAGGTTTTAGGCTGCCGCCACGGGGCTCGACTGTAACAAACATAGCGTCAATTTGTGCCAGTTTCTCAGGATTATCGAATCGCAGGGCCCAACGATGATTGGATTCGTTGTCTATATAAAGAATACCCAGATTTAAAAGTTGTCCCTGGTCCGGCTCTTTCCTGCCCCATACTTGGAAGGCGCTGGTGTCCTTGAGGTTTGGCTGGCGATCAAGGTCGAAGGCATAGAAAATAAGAGATTTCCCCTGCGTGTAGAAAATTCGGCCGAAGGGCTTCCGGGTGCGGCTGCGGCTATCAACATCGAAGACGTCCGCAATGTAGAGCTTTCGCGCACCCATCAGTTCGCGGATATCCCGGTCGGAAGCGAGAAATTGCTCATCGTCTCTAAGCCTGCGTTCCTGGTTTCGCATAGTAGTGTCAATTTCCGCGATTCTAGATTCAAGCGAGGCGCTCCGCAGAAGCGCATTGTCGCGTTCGGAACGGAGGTTCGCGAGCTCCGCGTGGATGTCTTGGTAGGCCTGTTCAGTGTCTCGAAGTTGACTGAGCAGAGCGTCGCGCTGTCGTGAAACGGTGTGCAATTGCTGATTCGTTGCTTCGTTTTCAGCCGTGAGTTCACTCGCACGTTCATTCAACGCAGGCAAGGCTGATCGCAGTTTGTTGAGTTCTCGCTCCTTTTGTGAATCTTTTTCCTGTAATTCGAAGAGCTTCTTTGTTTGGGTGTCGAGCAACTCGTCCAATTCGTCCACTGCCTTCTTCTTTTCCGCCGCCAGACTCTGCAGACGATCTTCGAGGGAAGCCTGTGGCGGTTTCGCTTCAGCGTGTGCTCGGCCGCCCATGCGGTAGGCAACAAGCCCGACCGCACCAACAAGGCAGGCTGCTAGTACGGCACGTGCCAGTGGGTTCGTTGGTATTCGCCGCAGAAGATTAGGCTGCCCGGCGACCTTTAACTGGTTAGCAGGTTCAGAAGCTTCTTGCTGTTCTTGGGCCTGGACGCGGGCGCAGAGCTTCCTCCACGTCGAGGCGTCGGCCCAGCTTCTCCGCTCTTTCTGATCACTGTGACGAGCGGCAAGCAGGGGCATCCCTTCACTGGCCAGGATCAGATACTGACGACAAACTTCGCTACACGCCTGACAGATCTGCAAGTGACCTCTTAGTTCGGCCCACTCGCTGGTAGTTAGCGTGCCCGAATTCGCCAAGGCTCCAAGCTCCTTGAATTTCTCGTGATCGTTCAGTCCCTCATTCTCAGTCAACATGGTTCACCTGCCTAATTTTTTGGACAAATACGCTTTTCCGCAACCGTTCCAGGCCGCGGTAAAGGTGGTGGCGAACATTCCCCAAGGATTCGTGCAGCTTCTCGGCAATCTCTCGTAATTCGAACCCTTCAAAGTAAAACAACTCAAGCGTCCGCCGCTGCACTTCTGCGAGCTCATCGAAAGCTTTTTCTAATTGCACTCGGTTTAGCTTTGATCCGATTTCGCGGTCCAGATCGGTTTTTCCCAATAGAGTATCGTCCACAGAGCTGATATCTGTACCAAGATAGAAGCCTCTTCGAATCAAGTGTAATTTTCTGTCGAGCGCGCGATGGTACGCAACACGAACGATCCAGGCTTTCGCAGTACCCTTCGATCGGTCGAAAAGAATCGATTTCTCGTACAAGTAGAAGAACGCATCCTGCACGACGTCTTCCGCCTCACCTCGATCGTGTACGATGCGCAGCGCAATACTGAAGACGAGACAAGCGTAACGGTCGAAGAGAATATGCAGCGCGTCCGAATCACTTGCCTGTAGACGAGCCATCGTCTCTTCATCGGTCGGACAGCGAAGTACGGTAGTCTCCCGCTCGCTAATGGAGCGTGCCGGACTACCACTCCAAAAAATGGGAAGGGCCAGCGCACGTCGTTGCGGTGGAGTGCTCACATTTGTTCTCAATCTTTCGCTTTGTCTACGGAACACTCACCAAATGAATCATCGCATTCGGAACAGTTGGAGAATGAACCGCCGATGCTTTCACAGGATCGCAAAACCAGTAACAAAACTGAAAGGAATTTTCAACACAAAAGTTCAGTTAAATCTGCAAGAGAAATTTCCCCCTTCATTGGTACACCAATGCATTTAGAAGCGTATTTAGATAAAATAGGCTCATCAAAAGCGGGGGACCATCCCATTCCTATCGTGGACATGCGGCTTTGCCAAGCGGCTAAGGGCGTCCGGTACGCAAAATATAGCGGTGAAGATTATTCGCCGCGCTACTGTAGCTAGCAAAAGAGACTGGGTGAATATTCCACCCTCTGACGCACGGTCGCCTCTCCGTGGATTGTTTAGGAAAACAGTCGCGTCCTGTTGCTGCCTCATTTGCCATCCATTTTCAACAAAGGGCTCTGTCAAATCTGTTAAGTGCCGCCAGTTCAAGCGTTTATGGATTCTTACTGCAAACTTCCCAAGCTTTGGACACGGGTTAAATTAACACCTTGTTCCATTTGTTCCGGTTGGCTGGGCTAAGTGGCTGCAACGCGTTGAGGACACAAGCCTTACCACCCCGGCGCAACCGCGTTGACGCGAATTCCGGGAGCCAGATTCAATGCAAGAAGCTTGGTGAGGCTGACAACCGCTGCTTTGCTCGCTGCATAGGGCAGTGGCTGCGGGCCAGGGCGCAAGCCGACGATGCTGGCAGTGTTGACGATGCTGTCGCGCGCTACCTTCTGGAGCGGTACAGCGGCACGCTTGACCTGGAAAATCCCTCTGACGTTGACCGCGAAGACGCGGTCCCACTCCTCGGCCGTCATGGCCTCAAAATCGTTGGGCTTCACATGAGTCGTTATGCCGGCATTGTTTACCAGCCCATCGAAGCGGCCAAATTCTAGCTCGACAGCGGCCAACATCTTGCGCACCGAGGAATCATCACTGACGTCACACTGCAATAGGAGGGTTTTCGCCCCCTTCGCCTGTGCGAGGTTTGCCGATTCCCGGGCTGCCTGCTCGCTCCGGCTGTAGTTAATGACGACGTCAAAGCCGGCCTGGGCCAGTGCCACGGCGGCCGCGCGGCCAATCCCGCTGGATGCGCCAGTGACCAAAGCGACGGACCTGGCCTGAGTCATGTGGTTTCCTTCAGTCAACTAGCCTGCGGCGCTCCTGCGGTGCAGCACTCAATCAAGAAAAATGAACATGTACAGTTTGGGACGGGACCATGGGCAGGTCAAGCCTCGGAATATACCGTTGATCGAGAAATAGACAACGTATATTGCCGAAGAATTGGCAAACTCCCACGGGCGCATCAGCTCGGCCCGCTGCGGCTTTGTTCCATGCTATGAAGAATGCGCGCGACCCGCAAAGTGGAACAGGCAGACGCTTATCCCTGCAGGCGCGGCAACAATTCCTTCGCGTTAAGGCGCTCGATCGCCTCCAGGTCGCTGGCCGAAAGTTTGCTCTGGGTCAAGCCGTCAATAGCGGTCGCAGGTTTAAGAAAGGGATAGTCGGTTCCGAAAAGGATTTGCCGCGAAGGAACAACGCTCAATATTGCGGCCATGGAAGAAGGAAACCCAGCACTGGCTGTGTCGTAATAAAGCTTCTCCAGTTCGTACATGACTCCATGAGGCATCTGCGCAGCAAATGTCTGCCGCTGGCCGAGGAGATCGGTTATCCGGCCGGCCAACATGGGTGTCGCTCCCCCGCCATGCGAGAAAATCCAGCGGATATTTGTCAGCCGCGAAAACGTGCCACTCACCAGCAGACTAACAATGGCACGGGTAGTATCGAACGGATACTCGATCACTTGCGGGAGTACGCCTGGAATGACACTTCCGCAGCATGCCGCCACCGTGGGGTGGAAATAGACTACTGCCTTGCGGCGATTGAGCTCCTCGAACACCGAAGCAAATTCCGGGGCACCGGGATACTTGCCGTCGTACGTCGTCATGAGACCAATGCCATCAGCCTTTAGTGTGTCGAGGGCATACTCGATTTCCTTTAGGCTGCCTTTCGTATCGGGCAACGGCACTACGGCGAAAAGACCGAAGCGCCCTGGGTAAGTCCGCACCTGCTCGGCCGCATATTCATTCCACTCTCTCGACAAACGGCGCGCTGCCGCGACATCCCCATACCAGACGCCCGGGGTGGAAACCGAAGCCACGGCCGTGGCAATTCCGTTCTTGTCCATCACCTCTAGCGCCCGTGCCGGCGTCCAAGACAATAGTTGATTGACGGGAACATTATGATCGAACTTAAGTCTCTCGTGCTCTTCGGCAATGTAACGCGGCGGGAGAAAATGTTGGTGTACGTCGATCCGGTGCGGCTTGGCACCGGCGGCAGCCTCTGGCGAAGGCGATCCAGTCTGCGCTAGCAATGGGCTGGCTGACAGCGCCGCGCCCCACCCAAGGGCGGCCAATGCGCTGAGAAACTCTCTTCTAGACGTGCCACAACCCAGCGACGGAGAGTCGTGCTTTGCGTCATGAGAATTTCCCATGCTTCTGTGCCCCCGTTTGCTGTCCTCTCAATTTCTGAGGTTCATGTTTTTAGAACGATCGGACAGTTCCAGCCGTCCATCAGATGGCTCACTTCCTCGCCAAAGGTATTCACCCACCCGCCCGGTCGGATACAAAACTGAACATGTACACTCTTACGATGCGCCCAGTGTATTCGCGCTCAGGTTCTTGTCAAGTTGCCGCCCTTCCGGTGCGCGAAGAAATAAACCTCGACTAGGGCAATTCCCCGCCGAATGTTGAGCAGGCTCGGCTGATTTCATGCGGGAAAGACGGAAGAAAACAAGTACTATAATGGGCTGGCTCGTGATGGGGGTGCTAGATTGAAGTCTTCCGCCGTTCCTCCGACGGAGCTTGGGCTTCGCGAACGGAATAAGTTCCAGAAACGTCAGCGCATCCGCGCGGCGGCGCGCGAGCTTTTTTCGAAGCGGGGATACGACGCCGCGACACTCCGGCAGATCGCCTACCGTGCGCGCGTCGGGCTAGGAACCTTGTTCAACTCTGCACAAGATAAGCGCGATCTGGTCTTTCTCATCTTCAACGAGGAACTCAGCGCTGTTACGGACGCGGCACTCAAAATGCCCGAGCCGAGCCAGCCACTACTCGATCAACTCCTTGCGATTTCCAAGTGCCACTACGGTTGCTTTGCCAAGGACCCGCCGCTTTCCCGCATCATGCTGAAGGAGCTCGTTTTTTATTCGGAAGGAAAACAGGCCGCGGCCTTTCAGGAAATCCGCGGGCGTCTTTTTTCCGGCATTGAAAAGTTTGTCAGGGCTGCCCAGAAGGACGGGCGAATTCGATCGGCGGAGAACCCAAAAATCATCACTCGTCATCTCTTTTTCGTTTTCTCCGCGGAAATCCGCTGGTGGTTCGCTAATCCGCACCCTGATCCAGTTGCCGGTGTGAGAGACCTGAGGCGTCTGCTCGAGCTGCAGCTCAAAGGACTTCAACCGGCGGGGGGGATCGCCGGGACACGAGTGAATTTCCCCGGTCTCACACACCAAGTGGCTGGGGCTGCTGGGCAGCGCGATAAGAAAGACGTTTCCTCGACAAGTAGAAGCTCCGCAATCAGAGAATATGGGAAAGCTCGTCGCGCTAGCGCATCTTCGCTCCGAGGTCGAACTCGGACAGGGCCCGGTTAGGGCGGGGCACGGAAGACGGATTGAACGTTAGCCGCCAAGCGATTCCGCCACATGCGTGATGCTATCGAGAGGACGCCACTGCGGCGGATCTCCAGAGACTGCGATGATGTCGTCGAGCTTGCCTTTGACGATGGTGCCGATGGTGTCTTCCTTGTCCGACCCAGGGAGATGCTTAGACGATTTCCTGCTGAAAGTTATTTCATATTCGCTCATCTCCCTGGAAGCAGATTGAAACATTTTTGCCTACGCGCGACGTCTAATCAGTGACGAATTGGGAAGGGTGAAGTGTATCCGAACTACGCTGAACGGATCAGGAATGAACTGAAGTTGCGCAGCGTCTTGACGAGCAGGAGATTCAGAGTGCTGCTCGTTTTTGTATGCGCAGCAGTGGTGTCCTTGTGCAAAGTTCAAGCTGCACCGGGCGCTCCTTCCATGCCTGCACAAGCGGCGCAACAAACCGCGACGGCGCGCCCCGTGGGAACTATAAAGTCCATTTCTGGGAATTCTATTTCGTTGAATACGGATACGGGTACAGACGTGAACATCGTCATTCAAGGAAGCGCTCGGCTGGTCCGCGTCGCGCCCGGCCAGAAAGACCTCAAAGACGCCTCTCCGATCCAATTGCAGGACCTTCAGGTTGGTGACCGCTTGCTCGTTCGCGGAAAGTTGGCGGACGATGGCAAGTCCGTACTCGCCGCATCCGTCATCGTGATGAAGAAAACAGACATCGCGGAAAAGCAGGTGCATGAGCGTGAGGAATGGCAGAGGCACGGCGTCGGAGGTCTCGTTAACAGCGTCAACGCCAGCGCCGGTGCGATCGCGATCACGACGAACGCCCTCGGGCCGAACGAAGACGTCGTCATTCACATTTCCAAAGACACCATCCTGAGGCGTTACGCACCCGACTCCGCGAAATTCGATGATGCGAAACCCGGTCCGTTGAGCGAGATCGTTGCGGGCGACCAACTTCGCGCTCGGGGGACGCGCAGCGCCGACGGTAAGGAATTGAGTGCTGATGAAATCGTATCAGGCTCGTTTCGAGATATTGCCGGACCGATTACTGCGATGGATCCCGGCGCGAGTACGATTTCCGTCCAGGATTTGCTGAGCAAGAAAACCATCACCCTGAAAGTCACGGCGGATTCGCAACTCCGCAAATTAACGCCTCCCATGGCCCAGCGCATCGCCATGCGACTCAAAGGCGCGCCCGCTGACACACCTTCAAATTCATCGGCTTCAACGCCCGCAGCGCCCAGTGGAGATGGCGCACAGCGGAGCGGCCCGGCTGGGGGCAGGGCCGGTGGCGGTGGTGATTTGCAGCAGGTCATCGGCCGGATGCCCCAGTCTTCACTTGCGGATTTGCAGAAAGGTGATGCGGTAATGATCGTCGCCACCCTGGGAGCACCAGAATCTAAGAGCACTGTCATCACGCTGCTAGGTGGTGTGGAACCCATCCTTGAGGCGTCGCCGAAAAACGGTGCATCGACGCTTCTCTCTCCATGGAGCCTTAGCAGCGCTCCGGGCGGCGACGCGGGCTCACCGCAGTGATCCAGAAAGTTGTGACCATTGATCCGGGAGAATTAATGAATTTCGGGCTCACTCGAAAAATAGTATTGGGTTTGTTCGCATTCCTCGGACTTGTTTATGTGCCTGCAATTCTGCGCGCGCAGACCGACTTCGGCACGCTCCGCGGTCAGATCGTGGATCCCTCCGGGGCAGTCGTCACCGACGCGGTAGTGCTGGTTACGACGCCCTCCGGCGGCTCCATCGACACAACCACGAACAAAGAAGGCTTCTACGAATTCAAGGCATTGGCGCCGGGGAAGTACACCGTGAAAGTGGTGGCGCCCGGTTTTGCGGTGTTCACGAAGGAGAACGTGGAGATTGCCGCTGGCCAGGTGCAAAAGCTGAATGTTGCACTCGCGATCGAAGAGCAGAAGCAGAAGGTTGAGGTCAATGATTCCCCGACCAATGTGGATGTCAACCCTGACAACAATGCAGGCATGGTGGTCCTCAAGGGGAAAGACCTGGAAGCACTTTCCGACGATCCCGATGAGCTTCAAGCGGACTTGCAAGCGTTGGCTGGTCCGTCGGCTGGCCCCAATGGCGGCCAGATTTATATTGATGGGTTCACCGGCGGCACGCTCCCCCCGAAGGCCTCAATTCGGGAGATTCGCATCAATCAGAATCCATTCTCGGCGGAATATGACAGGCTAGGCTATGGCCGCATCGAAATCTTCACCAAACCAGGAACGGACCAGTGGCATACCGACCTTTATATCAGCGGGAACACTTCGGCATTCAATTCGCGTAATCCTTTCGAGGTTTCCACCAATGGAGCGCCGCTTCCCGGTTACGATTCAATACAATTTAGTGGAAACGTGGGCGGCCCGCTAAGCAAGAAAGCCTCCATTTTTTTCAATATCGAACGCCGCGACATCCACGAAATTTCCATCGTCAGTGCCAAGATCCTCGACCCCAATTTCAACGTGATCGACTTCAGCGACGCGGTGCCGAACCCACGCACACGAACAAACCTGAGTCCGCGGCTCGACTATCAACTCGGTAAGAACAATACGCTGACGGTCCGCTATCAATACGAACACGAAAATCAATCCAACAACGGCATTGGGCAATTTAACCTGGCATCTCTGGGGTTCAACCAGATCAATACGGAGCACAATATCCAAGTCAGTGACACGCAAATCGTCAGCGCGAAAACAATTAACGAGACGCGTTTTCGACTTAATCGCGAGACCAGCGAGCAGACGCCGCAATCGACTGCTCCCACGATTTCTGTTCAGGGGGCCTTCACGAATGGCGGCAATAGGAATGGGGTCAGTACGGACACTCTCACTCGTTATGAATTCCAAAATTACACGTCCATGGCGCTCGGCAAGCACTTCCTGAAATTTGGCGCCCGGCTGCGCGACAACAGAGACGTCAATGCGGCGTTGTCCAATTTTGATGGGGAATTCAATTTTGGCTTGCGGCAAAATCCCACCTGCCCGCCAAGCAGCATGCCGCCCGCCTGCCCTAGGATTACCGGGATTCAGGCATACCAATTGACGCTCCAGGGTCTGGCGCAGGGATTGACACTTCCGGCGATCAGCGCCGAAGGTGGCGGCGCCAGCCAATACTCCATCACCACAGGGACCGCGCGCGCGGAGGTTAATTACATTGACGCGGGGTTATACGTTCAGGATGATTGGCGGATCAAACGGAATGTCACGCTGAGTTACGGCCTTCGCTTTGAAAGTCAGGATAACATCGGGGATCATGCCGATTTTGCGCCGCGGCTCGGGCTGGCTTGGGGAATCGGCGGCGGAAAGAATAGTTCACCGAAGACCGTGCTTCGCGCGGGTTACGGCATGTTCTACGACCGCTTCACGTATGATCTCGTTCTGCAGCAAGAGCGCCTGAACGGTACGATCCAGCAGCAATTCACTTTTGCAAATCCGAATTTCTTTCTGGATAAAAATGGCAATGCTCCTCCGTTGAGCGCTTTGCTCAGTACGCAGCAGCCGGCCGCGATTGCTCCGACCATCTACCGGCCAAATCCGAATCTCCGCACGCCCTACACGATGCAGACGGGTCTCAGCCTGGAGCGGCAGCTTAGTAAGTACGCCAACTTAGCGATCACCTATCTAACTTCTCGGGGAGTTCATCAGTTTTTCACGGAAAACATCAATCCGCCGATTTGCACGGCCTTTCCGTGCGATCCTGCGGCCAATCCTCACGTCGTCGGTACCCCCGACAACATCTATCAGTACCAATCCGAGGGAATCTTCAAACAGAATCAGCTCATCATAAATACCAGCGTCCGAATGGGCTCGAAGCTTTCTCTCTTCGGTTATTACACGCTCAACTACGCCAACAGTGATACATCAGGCGCCGGGAGTTTTCCTTCGGCCTTTAACGATATCAGTCTCGATTATGGACGCGCATCATTCGATATACGTCAGCGAGTTTTCGTCGGCGGCACGATCGGCCTTCCTTATTCATTCCGTCTCAGTCCGTTTCTGCTTGCCAGCTCGGGAATCCCATTCACCGTGACGACGGGGCAGGACCTAAATGGCGACTCCATATTTAACGATCGTCCTGCGTTTGCCTCGAGCAAATCCATTCCAACAAACGTGGTGACGAATCGATTCGGGTCCTTCGACTTGGTTCCGCAACCGGGTGAGACTCTTGTCCCCGTGAACTCCTTGACGAGTTCCGGCAGGTTCTCGTTCAACTTGCGTGTTAGCAAGAGTTTCGGCTTTGGCAAGAAAGCGGAAAAGCCGAGCACCGATCTTGGCGGCTCGGGCGCGGGGGGAACGTTTGGCCGCGGCCCGGGAGGCGATCGGAGAGGTGGCGGGCCAGGCGGAGGCGGGCGCGGCATGGGTGGATCGGACGCAGGCGGCACCAGCCATCGCTACAACCTTACGTTCAGCGTCTCGGCGCGAAACATCTTCAACAACGTCAATTTAGCTACACCAATCGGCAATTTGAGTTCTCCTCTATTTGGTGCGTCGAACGCCATCGCGGGCGGGCCATTCTCTGGATTCCCCGGCAATCGCCGCCTCGACCTGCAGATGACGTTCAGCTTCTAATTGCCGCTGCGAGAGCGAACCTGAAAACCTGCTCTGTCGGCAATTGTCTCGAACACAATTTCGAGGCTGTGTCGCTTTTCTTCCCTCTCTACCTTGCGTTACTCTTCTGGATGCTACCATCCAGTGCCCGCCGCCGAGCCTCCGTTTGCTTTGCTCCGGGAAAACATTCAGGAGAGAGAATTGAGCGATTCAAAACGTGATCGCGAATTGGGAATGCGACGTCCCATCACGCGGCGGGATTTCCTCAATGGATTTAGCTTCGCCGTTGGTGGCTCGTTGACGCTGCCGGGGAGTATCTGGACGGAGGCATTCGGCCTGCCGGATTCGCCATTTGCTCCAGACCAGAACCCGAATTATTACCCTCCATCGAAAACTGGACTGCGCGGAAGCCATGACGGGTCCTGGGAAGTGGCTCACGCTATGCGCGATGGCAAGCGATGGGACGATGCGGCGCGCGATAACGAATCGTATGACTTGATTATCGTGGGCGGCGGGATTAGCGGACTGGCCGCGGCATATTTCTTCCGCAAACAAGCGGGGCCAAAAGCGCGCATCCTGATTCTCGACAATCACGACGATTTCGGCGGACACGCCAAGCGCAATGAATTTGAAGCCGGCGGCCGCCTTCTTATAGGCTACGGCGGCACCCAGACCATGCAGGCGCCGAATCTCTACAGCGCAGAAGCGAAGGGACTCCTTCGTGAACTCGGCGTCGAGACACAGCGCTTTTACAGGTACTACGACCAGAAGTTTTTCGAATCGCGCGGCCTCACTCGCGGAATATTCTTCGACAGGGAAACGTTCGGCGCCGACCGCCTCGTTCCCAATGTTGGCAGACCTTCGTGGCCAGAGTTCCTCTCGAAGACTCCGCTTTCCGTAGCTGCCCAGAACGACATCGTGCGGATTTTTTCCGAAAAAGTGGATTACTTGCCGGGCATGGACCGCGAGCAGAAGAAAGTTTATCTTGCCCGTACCAGCTATAAAGACTTCTTGCTGAAGGACGCGAAGGTTCATCCAGACGTTATTCCGTTTTTTCAGAAAGAAACGTACGGGCTGTACGGCGTGGGAATCGATGCCGTACCAGCAGGCGACCTCGCCAAGCTCGGCTACCATCCTGGATTCCAGGGAATGGATCTTTCGGGGCCCTATGGCCCGGGGATGGGTCTGGAAATCACCCGGCAAAATGATAAAGAGCCATACATTCATCATTTTCCGGATGGCAATGCTTCCATTACGCGACTCCTTGTCCGAGCTTTGATCCCGGGATCTGCGCCGGGAAATACGATGGAGGACATCGTCCTCGCGAAAATGGATTACACGAAGCTCGACGATGCCGGATCGCAGGTGCGCATTCGCTTGAATTCAACAGCAATTCGTGCTCGAAATCTCAGCGGAACCCGCGATGCCTCGTCCGGCGGCGAAGTGGAAGTGACTTATGTGCGCGATGGCCAGGCACATTCCGTGCGGGGAGCTGCTTGTGTCTTGGCTTGCTGGAACGTGGTCATTCCATATCTCTGCCCCGAAATGAACGACAAGCAAAAAGAGGGTCTCGCATACGGCGTGAAAATTCCCCTCGTGTACACGAACGTCCAACTCCGCAACTGGACGTCTTTCGAAAAATTGAAAATCAGTTCCGCCGAATGCCCAGGCAGCTTTTTCGAAACTGTTACGCTCGATTTTCCCGTCAGCATGGGCGGCTATCACTATCCCGGCAAGCCAGAAGATCCCTGCGTAATCCATCTGCAACATGTGCCTTGTTCTCCCGGGCTGCCTGCTCGGGATCAGCAACGAGCCGGGCGAACCCAACTATTCGCCACGAAATTCGAGACGTTTGAACGCAACATCCGCGACCAGCTTGGGCGCGTACTTTCCGCCGGCGGCTTTGATCCCGCGCAGGACATTCAAGCCATCACCGTCAACCGCTGGCCGCACGGCTACGCTTACGAATACAACTCGCTCTACGATCCAGAATGGGCAGCCGGACAGTCACCTTGCGAAATTGGCAGAAAGCCCTTTGGCCGCATTCACATCGCCAATTCCGATGCGGGAGCGTTTGCCTACACAAACGAGGCCATCGACCAGGGGTGGCGTGCGGTGAAAGAAATAACCGCGCAGAGAAGCTGAAATGCGGAAGAGGAAAAAGAAAGTGCTGGATCGCGGAAAAGAGGCCCGGCGCGCGGCGCGGCAATCCGGGATTGCTCCTGCCGTCACGCGCGTGATCGCGGATAAGCGAAGACGTCCGCCAAAGCACAAGAAACAATGGTTAGACGGCGAATTGAGTTGACGGCTGCCTGCCGTCTTAGTGATCCAGGTCCTGACCGGACCTAGTTTTTCGAGCCTCAACCCGGTTTGTTTGCGGGTACGTTCTCATCGGGCCTGAACAATGCTGCCGGAGCGATCTTCCGGCGCTCGGCAAGTTCTCTGGCGATTGTTTCGAGGTCTTTTTTGTCGAAGCCGTTCGAGCTGACTCTTACGGTTCCATCCGCCTCGATGAGAAAAATCGTCGGCACGTTCGTGAGGCCATAAGCATTGGAAACCGGGTAGCCTTTTTCATCGGGCGCCATCGGGAAGGTCACCCCATATTCCACCGCAAACTCTTTCGTGGAACTCGCGTCATCTTGCGAAATTCCGACGAAGGTCACACCGTTCCCGCCGTAACGCTTGTAAAGCCTTTCGAGGAAGGGAAACGTAAATTGACAGACCGGGCAGGAGATCTTGAAAAAAGTCGCCACAACCGGCCCGCGCTCCAGGAGTGCGCCAAGCGAATATGCTTTGCCGTCGAGCCCTTTCAAGGAAAATCCGGGAGCGATGTTGCCCGCTACGATGTGAGTCATCTCGTCGTCTGTTCCCATCCAGCGTGAAAGCCGCCGCAAGATCCCCATGGCTAGAGTTTATCCCAGTGATGAATCGACGAACAAATGCGTTTCTCTCAGTGAATCTGTTTGGTCTTTCGCTGCATGTAGTCCATAAGCAGGTATTGCCCTAGGGTATAGGGAGTCGTGAAGTAGGCCTTGCCGCGGCACATCTGTGTGATTTTTTGCACGAACTGCACCAGGCTGTAATCGCTTGCGAGCATGAAGGTATTGATCATAATTCCAGCGCGCTTGCACTTGTTCACTTCTTCGAGCGTCTGGCCGACGACGAAGGGGTCCAGGCCGAAAGCGTTTTTGTAAATGCGGCCGTCTTCCAGGGTCAGTGCCGAGGGCTTGCCGTCGGTGATCATGATGATCTGTCGCATGTCTTTCTTCTGCCGCAGCAAGATACGCTGCGCCATGCGAAGCCCTTCCCGCGTGTTCGTGTAATAGGGGCCAACCTGCACGCGTGCGAGTTGAGCCAGCGGCACTTCCTCAGCGCTGTCGTGAAATAAAACCAGGCTCAACGAATCGCCGGGAAATTGCGTTCGAATCAGGTGTGAGAGCGCCATCGCCACACGTTTTGCCGGGGTGAAGCGATCCTCGCCGTAAAGAATCATGCTATGGCTGCAATCGAGCAATACCACGGTGGCGCAGGAGCTCTGGTATTCGCACTGGTGCACCATCAAATCCGAGTAAGTCATCTCGATGGGCACTTTCACGCCTTCGCGGCGGACAGCGTTGAAGAGCGTTTCGCTGATGTCCAGATTCAGCATATCGCCAAATTCGTACGGCCGCGAACTGCCGCCAGACTCCACCCCAGTTGCCAAATCTCTCGTATCGTGACGTCCAAAACTGCTGCGCCCCAGCGAACCGAGCAGGTCCTGCAGCGTCTTGAAGCCCAGAAAATCGATCGTCTTGTCTGTAATTTCGAAGCGCGCTTCCGTTTGCCGACCCAGCGGTTGATCAAGGTGGCCGGCCGCTGATGTTTGCGGAGGAGGCGTCACTTGCGGTGGCTGTTGAGGGTTTATGAACCCCTCTTGAGCCAACCGCTCCATCAGTTTGTCGAGCAGGTCTTGTACCGCCTGGCTGTTCTTGGCATCGGGGTTCCGCAGCATTTCGCGCAGCTCCTCGCTCATCGCGTTTTCGGGAAGCAAGTCGCCTTCCTGCAACGCCCGCAAAATCGCTTCGCGCAGCGCTTCCATGGACTTTTCCGAGTCCATCTGTGAAACGCCGTAATACTGCGATTCGAATCCGCTCTGCAGGAAAAAGTCGCCTAACCGGCGCACGAGCTCTTCCAGATCGACGGCATCGGCCGGCTCGCCCACATATTTTCCGTAGCGAATGACCTTCATCCTTGCATCTCAGTTGAACTGTCGTCGCGGCGGGCGACCTGGCGTCTCGCGCGGCTCGGTCTGGCGCGGCTTTTCCGCATAATAGCCGCGCTCTTCGCTTCGGCCAATCCGCCGATGCGCCCACAAACCTTCTAAAATCATCTCGGCCGCAGCCACGGCAGCGCCGGTATCCTTGCGATCTTCCACGCCGAGCCGCTTGATGTTTTCCATCAATCCCTGGATTTTCGAAAGCTGCTTGTGGCGCTCTGGTGTAGTGAGTAACTCAGGCAATTTCAGCTCCCCACCCATTTCGAACCATTGAATGACTGTCTGAAAACTGACATCGGCAAAATGTTTACTGAACACGCGCCCGACCGCCGTTCGAATCAACTCGCGCGCAATGCTGTCGGCTCCTTTCAGCTCGCCTTCGTATTCAAGCTCGAGCTTCCCGGTAATCGCCGGAAGCGCCGCATAGACATCCGCTACACGCGCAACGCCCGCCGTTTCCCCAGTTCGCGCCGAACGCTGCTCCGCGCTGCTGACCACGCTCTCAAGCGCCGTGATTGGCAAGCGTTGGCTCACGCCCGAACGCCGGTCGACGCGTTTGTCTTCGCGCGCCTGGAACGCGATTTCTTCAATCACTTCACGCAAATAATTAGGCACCTCGATCTTGCGACCCGCTTCGCGGCCGGTCCATGCTTCCTGCGCCGTGATGGCCATGCCCTCTTCGGTGCTCGACGGATAATGCGTTCGAATTTCCGCTCCGATGCGGTCCTTCAGCGGCGTGATGATCTTCCCGCGAGCCGTGTAGTCTTCCGGATTCGCGGTGAAAACGAGCAGCACATCCAGCGGCAGCCGCAACGGATATCCCTTAATCTGAATGTCGCCTTCCTGCATGATGTTGAAGAGGCCCACCTGAATCTTTCCCGCTAAATCGGGCAGCTCATTAATCGCAAAGATCCCGCGATTCGCTCTGGGCAGCAGACCATAGTGAATCGTCAGTTCGTCGGAAAGATCGCGTCCGCCACGTGCGGCGCGGATGGGATCCACGTCGCCGAGAAGATCTGCGATGGTCACGTCCGGCGTAGCCAGTTTTTCCACGTAGCGCAAATCCCGCGGTAGCCAAGCGATCGCCGTGTTGTCACCTTCGGCGGCGATCTTTTCGCGGCAGGCGCGGCAGATCGGTCGCAGCGGGTCGTCATTGATTTCGCAACCTGCGATAACAGGAATCTCTGCGTCAAGAAACTGCACCAACCCGCGCAGAATCCGGCTTTTCGCCTGCCCGCGCAGGCCCAGCAGAATGAAATTGTGCCGCGAGAGCAGGGCATTGGCGATTTGTGGAATGACGCTGTCTTCGTAGCCATGCACGCCGGGAAAAAGAGTTTCGTTCCTCTCGATGGCCCGCAGCAGATTCCGGCGCATCTCGTCCTTGACGGAGAAAGACGCGCTGCGCGCATCGAAATCCGGAATCCGGCGAAGCTCGCCGAGCGTCCGAGGTTTCGAATGGCCTGCCGAGGAATGCATGAAACTGCTTGCCGTCATGAGGTCCCCGTTCCGCGAGCCGACCGGGCGGGCTCGCAACACACTAATTCAATCCGTGTCCATTGCCGCCGGCGCGTTGGCGCATCACTTCCGTCTTCTGTAGATGCGGTGCCCACTCGCGAAGGTACGTCACCAGACGTTCCTCGCGGTCGGCTTCGGAGCGCAATTCCAGGATTTGCTGTTTCCAAAGCAGATCCATGGGGAGCGTTCCCGCCACGACGTAGGACAAATTCTCGGGTGTGCCACTTTCTAAATTCTTGGGATAGTCGCTGAAGATTAGCGTGTGACAGGCTTCATACAATTCGATGAGTTCGCGCCGCACGCGGGCATTCGAAAGCGTCTCGCCGTCTTCGAGATAGTCCACGTCGCCTTCCAAGAGGGGGTTCTCGTCGAATAGTTTGACCACCCGAAAGGGAGCGCGGCCCACCGTCAAAATATCCATTCTTCCGTCATTATAACGCTTCACCACTTCGATGATTTCCGCTGTGCATCCCACGTGAACGACGCCCTTGGGAAGCGCAAGCAGCATGCCGAATTCCGATTTTTCATCGAGGCACCGCCGGGCCATCTGGCGATAGCGTGGTTCGAAAATGTGCAGAGGAAGGTCCGCGCCGGGAAGAAGAACGACGTTCAGGGGAAAGAGCGGAATCCGTTCAGGCCGCATAGGTCCCAAATCAAATCATACCAGAGGATGCGCTAGAGTGCGGGCGGGACGGAGGAAGCCTGCAGAAGGGCCTCAGCCCAGTTCGGAGAGCAAGGCTTGCAATTCTGACCGGGCATGCTCATCGCCCTTTTTTGTAGCTGCGACGATGCCACTTGACAGAATCTTTTTTGCTTCGCTCGTGCGCGACTCACGCGCCAGCATTTGCGCGTACATCAAATACGCCGGCACGTAATCAGGATTGTTTTCGATCAGGGCCTGGAAATGTATGTCGGCAGCGGCAGAATCTCCGCCGTTCACGCACTCCATGGCGAGTCCGTACCGCGAAAAAGCATCGTCAGGGTTTTTGTCCACATATTCTTCTAGCATTTCGCGGCGGGTTTTCTTTGCTGCGCTCATCGAGGCTTTCGCATTATACGGACCTGCGCAACGCCGCCCAAATTCGGTTGGCGAACGGAGTACTGCATGAAACAGAATCTAATCGGCACCTTGGAGCGTTTGCCATTTCCCCTGCGAGCAGTAATAAATTTCCGAAGCTTTCCCGACAAAGATATCTTCGACGCCTGCGTGGTCAAGCCGCGGATAATCCGACGCCCTCCCGTTCCCACCTTGGTTGAAGGCTTGTGCGTACTGAAGAATTTTCTTGATGTTCGCACTCAAGATCTGCCGGGAATACACCAAGTGGCCTTCGGCGTCGCCTTGCAGGTAATTGCTATCTTCCCGAATCGCCAACTCACTGGAACAGGTGGTTGGCTTTCCCCAAAAGATAAAGATGGAAGACTTGCCCGCTCGTGAACAAAGAACGGCCCAGTCCGTTTGTGCTGGCCGGGCGAAGGATCCATGGACTACGTTTTGTGATTTGACTTCTACCGCGACCTGGGGAACGGCGCAACCTAATGCCTCGAGTCGCTTTCGAACTGTCTTGGGAAGTTCGGGGAAGGCGGAAGGAGGTAACGTTCTTGTTTCTCCAGCTTTGGGCACTCCTCGGTTGTCAGGTCTCTGGATTTGCGGCGCAGGGGCAGACGACGGGAGCCCCAGGGTCAGACACATATACGCCCGAGCAAGATGAAGAATCGGGTTTGTCACAATGAAAGCCTCATCCACAGCACTTTATACTAGTCCAACTCAACGGTTCTAGCTGACCCCACCAACCCACATGGGTGCGCTGGTTGGTTGCGCACTGCCGCCGGCGGGCTCTTCGGTGATGGCCAGGGCTTTCGTGTCCGCGATCACCTCGGGCGGGTTTTCCACCATCAGGACCAGCTTTCCCTCGGCATCCGGCCAGAAGGTAAGCGAAGGCATGGGCTTGCTCCCGGGGGCCTTCGGAATCAACCACAATTGCAGTGTGCGATTGGTCGAAGGCATTGGTACTTTCTGTCCCATGACGCAAATTCCAAGCTCCGGATGCCACATGGCCTCAAGCTTGGGCATCTGGGTATCGTGCGGCCACATGACAAACTTTTTCGAATTGGAGTCCGTGAGGATGTGCGCTGCCCGCTTGGCGACGGCCAATTCCAGTTGCAGTTGCTCACGCTGTCTGAATTCAGCAGCAGCGCGTTCGTTTATTGTTTGAATTTGCTTCTGAAGTCTTCGGACATCCCAGGCGGAGTAGACCGTCAAAACGAGCAGAGCCGCAACACCCGCCCACATCCAGAAAGGAATATCGCCGCTGGGCTTCTGGAAGCGTTGCACCCCGCGCGCTTCGTTTCGCACCGTTTGCATCAAACGGCCTTTCAGCAGCTCCGACGGCTGAGTATCCGGTGCCAGATAGCCAAGCTGGCTGACCACCCAGCGGGCTTCCTCGACTGCCTTCGCGCAGTCTTGGCAGCCGTTCGCCAGGTGCGCCTCGAACGCAGCGCGTTCTCCAGCATCAAGCGCACCCAGCGCGTAGGCCTCGATTAGCTCCCGAAATTGGTCGCACTTACTCACGTGGCAGCCTGCAATCCTTCCTTCAAACGCAGCAATCCATTTCGAATCCAGCTCTTCACCGTGCCGAGAGGTTCTTTCAAAGCCGCTGCAATTTCGGAGTGGCTCAAACCCTCGAAGTAAGCCAGTTCGATGGCTCTTTTCTGCTGTGGGTTTAGCGAGCCGATCAGCGCCCTAACCTGCTCCGCGCGGCGTTTCTCATCGAGCGCTTGTTCGAATCGCGGGACACTTATAATGGGCGGCAGCTCTTCCGACTGGTCTTCCCGCCGTCGCTGTCGTTCGCTTTTCAGCCGCAGATGATCTAGCGCGCGATTGCGGGCCAAGGCCATCAGCCAGGGCGCAAAGGGACCTCGCCGCACGTCATATTGTCCGGCGTTACGCCACAACTGCAGGAATACGTCCTGAACGACCTCTTCGGCGGTGGAAGCCTGCTGCACAATTCGCAGCACCAGTGCATAGACGATTCGGGAGTGGCGGTCGTAGAGTTGTTCGAAAGCGTCCACGTCCCGTTGAAGAAGCTGGTGCACAAGCATCGCATCGCGCGACACTTCGCCGGACTCCTTAGGTGTCAGAACCGCCAGGAACACGTGTTAAGCTTCTTCGTCTCCTGTGAAACTATACGGCAAATGTCCATGAGCGGATGAATCCCGCGCTCATTTCGAAACGCGCTTTGCAATCTCCCCGGCTACAGCCAATGCCTGCTCGACGCAGGCTCCAATTGCAGGTCCCCGCAAGTAGTTCCCGACGAGCCATAAGCCTGGATATTTGGCTTGGAGCGCTTCGAGGGCCGCAAGACGCTCGCCGTGCCCCAAGTTGTATTGAGGGATGGCCCGCTGATAGATTTCGACGTTCGAAAATGCGGGCTCCTGTCGTAGTTTCAGCACCGGCGCAATTTCCCGGTGAACAAGAGAAATGAGCGCTTGGGAACTGCGGGTGGCCGCTTGCGGATTCGTCGCTCCTCCGACGAAGCTCGTCAGAAGCACTTCGCCATCGGGAGCGCGGTTGGGGAAGAGCCACGAATTCCAGACAGATCCAAGGATCTCCAGGCCCGCGGAGCGCGGCACCAGGAATCCGAAGCCCTCCAGCGCGTGCCCGACGTCCGACTTGCGATATCCCAAGGAAACGACTGCCACCGGTGCGTATGTTATTCCTCCGAGAGGCTTCTCAAAGGAATTGTGGAGTGTCCCCAACAGCCTCGAGGCGATTTTTGTGGGCGTAGCCACAACGAGCTGCCCCGTTCCAATGATTTCCTCGCGTCCGCCCGCAGTGAAACGCACCTCGAATTTCTCTGCCGCTCCTCCGCCTCCCAGTCGAATTCCCGTGACCTCCACGCCGCAAAATATCTCGGGCCCGAGTCGCGTCGCTAGCGCGCGAATCAACGTTTCGTTGCCCTCGCGAAAACTCAACAAAGCCGGCCGTTCACGCGGGCCTTTCTTGGCCTTCGCTGCGCGCATCATGCCGCGAAGGATGCTCCCGGCAGATTTTTCCGCTTCATGGAGTGCTGGAAACGTCGTGCGCAGGCTCAGCTGCTCCGGATCGCCCGCATAAATACCGGACACAAAAGGGCCCACCAGTTTTTCGAGCAGTTCGGTGGAGAACTTCCGGCGGACAAACGCGGCAACGGACTCGTCCTGTTCCGGCGGCTGGCTCGTGCCGAACAAATCGCGCAGAACGCTCCATTTAGTTCCTGCGTTGAAGAGAGGAGAGGCAAAAAAGGCCGGAGGGGAGAGAGGCACCTTACGAAGTACACCCCCAACAAGCACGTACCGCGGCGCCCGCGAGGGTGCTTGAACGAGTTGCCCATCAATGCCGAGTTCTTGGCACAGTTCCAGTATGGGTGCCGTGCCACTGAAACTCTGCGGACCAAGCTCCAGAAGAAAGCCATCGCGCCTCTCAGACCGAATTACGCCGCCTGGTCGGGCAGAAGCCTCCAAGAGTAGCGCCTCGACGCCGGCTTTGCGGAGCGAATAAGCGCAAACCAGTCCCGATATGCCGCCGCCCACAACCAAAGCTGTAGAGTGAGCCTTCACGGGAATCGGGCGTTTCCTCAGCGCGTCAGAGTGTTTTCGAAAACAACGGTTTGGCGTCCAGGTGCTGTTTTTCGAGATAGGGGTCAAAAATCATGGCCAGGTTGCGGATAAAAACACGCCCCAGCCAAGTGGTGCGAATTTCGTTTGCATCGACCAGAACGAGACCATCCTCGCGCGGTGCCTCGAGCCGCCGCAGCTCTTCCGCGAAATATTCGTCGAAATCCACGCTGAATTCGCGTTCGATCTCTCCTTTTGGCACGACCGTGTGGCATAGCAGCCTGCTGATGACCGCGCGGCGCAGCCGGTCATCGTCCGAAAGGTGGTACCCCCTCATGGTAGCCAGGCCGCGCTCCGCAACCGCTTTTTCCCAGGCGGGAATGTCCCGGTAATTTTGCGCGTATGCATTCCGGAATCCGCTGATCGCCGTGATTCCCATTCCATAGAGATCCGCGCCTGATTTCGTTGTGTACCCCTGAAAATTCCGGTGGAGCGTACGATTCTGCTGTGCAACGGCTAATTCGTCGCCGGGCTTTGCGAAGTGGTCCATGCCTATATACAGATAGCCGGCCTCGAGAAATTTCAGCATCCCGGTTCGAAAAATCTCAAATTTCTGCATGCCCTCGGGCAGATAAGCCGCAAATGAGCCCTGCTGCTTCTTCAGCCAGGGCACGTGCGCGTAGCTGAACAGAGCGATGCGATCTGGGGCGAGCTGTAAAATTTGATCGACGGTGTGTGAAAAGCGCTCGGCTGTCTGGTACGGCAAGCCATAAATCAGGTCAACGTTGATGCTGTCAAAGCCGAGCGCGCGTGCAGCCTGCAGAAGATCCCGCGTCAATTCGAATGGTTGGTTGCGATGGATCGCCTGCTGCACTTCGGGATGAAAATCCTGGATGCCCATGCTCAGCCGGTTGAAGCCCTGCTTGCGAAGGGTTTCTAGGTGCGCTATAGAAGTCACTCGCGGGTCGACCTCAATCCCGATCTCGGCGTCCTTCGCAAATGCAAATCGCTCGCGACTGGCGCCGAAGAGATCCTCAATCTGTTCCGGCGTCAAGTAAGTTGGGGTTCCGCCGCCCCAGTGAAATTGAACCACCCGCCGTCCGCGCGACACGCTCCGGCTGACACGCTCCATCTCTTGCTTCAGCACGCCGAGATAGGGAGGTGCGACGCGCTTATCCTTCTGGATGACGACGTTGCACGCGCAGAATAGGCACAAGCTCTCGCAAAACGGAATGTGCATGTAAAGTGAAACCGGCGTTCCCGCTCTCTCGGCCTCCTCGTGCACTTTCTCCAGATCGTCCGGCCCGAACCCATCATTCCACACCGGCGCAGTCGGATAGCTTGTGTAGCGCGGCCCGGGACGGTTGTACCGCGCCAGAAAATCCTCGCCGATGCGCAGTTCGTCGCGCATCTGCTGCAACCTTGGATTTGCGAGTGTCACTTCGATGGCCTCTTGCTGCGTCCCGTTAGAGCGATTGCACGGCGGTTTTCAGCTCGTGCAGAACTGCTTGCTGCCCCGTCTCAATAAAAAACTTGGCGTTTTCGACCGGTGTATTCGGAAGAATGCCATGGCCGAGGTTCAGAATGTGCCCTTCCCCGCGAAGCGCCGCAATCGTCTCCAGGGTCGCACTTCGGATTTTTTCCTGCGGCCCAAACAACACTGTCGGGTCCACATTCCCTTGCAAGGCGATATGCGGTCCAAGCTCCTCACGGAATTCCCGCAGATTCACTCGCCAATCCACGCTGAGCACATTGGCCCCCGAGCGCGCCACGGCAGGGAGCAGGTGACTCGACGCTTTCGTGTAATAAATGACCGGCGCTTTATCTCCGAGTCCGGAGATAATCTCCTGCGTCGCAGGCAGGGCGAATTCCTGGTACTCGCGGAGGGCCAGCTCGCCGCACCACGTATCAAACAGTTGTACTGCAGCGGCTCCCGCTGCAATCTGTGCTTTTAGGTACGGGATGGTCGCTTGCGCAATGCGATGCAACAATTCGCGGAAGATCTTCGGCTCGTGGTACAAAAAACTCTTTACGGTCGCAAAACCTTCTCGCGTCCGGCCTTCGACCATATAACACGCCAGTGTCCACGGTGCCGCCGCAAAGCCCAGCACTGGTACATCGCGTCCGGCCTCTGCCACGATCCGCCGTATAGCCTCCGGCAGAAAACCCGTTTCCTCCTCCGGATCGAATAATCGCAACCTCTCGACGTCCGCCTTCGTTCGAACGGGCTCCGGCAAGTTCGGGCCGGCGTCGCCGAGTTCCAACTTCAATCCCATCGCTTCCGCCGGGATCAAAATGTCCGAGAAAACGATGACCGCATCCACTCCGAGCCGCCGCAGCGGTTGCAGAGACACCTCCACAGCCAGTTCCGGTGTCTTACAAACTTCCAGGAACGTATGTTTTGCACGAATCTCGCGATACTCCGGCAAATAGCGTCCCGCCTGCCGCATCATCCATACCGGAACTCGCGGCACACTCTCGCCGCGGCATGCGCGCAGGAATAACTCTTTTCGCGTAAGTGGAGCAGCCTGGAACACAATTACCTGCCTCTCCGAAGGATAGCAAATACCGCACTCTCTTGCTCAATGTGTGACTCGGAGGTACGTGTAGCTTTCCTGTGGGCTATACTCTAAGTGGAAAAAGTTTTGACTCTTTCGGGAGAATTTGAGGCTTAGTGTTATGCATGTACGCGCTGGGCCCAGGCCCGTGGCGCATTCCTCTTGAATGAAATGACCAACGTGTTCTTACTCTTGACGATGCTGGCCTATCTCTTGAGCCTCGGCTTCTACCTCCGTTTTCTGTACACGGGCAGGGAATTCACAGGTCGCCTCGGGACATTGCTTCTAGCGCTCGGCGTCGTGGCGCATTATTTCGCACTAATGGGGCGTTCCCGCGGATTGCACACTGTTCCGTATCACGACCTCTACGGGTCCATGTCGCTCTTCGGCTGGCTCCTTGCCGTGACTTACCTTGCTTTAGAGCTCTATCACCGCCAGCGCTCGGTCGGAGCGTTCGTGCTTCCTTTCATCTTGGTCTTCTTCCTAGCTGCGCATCTGGCGCCTGCCGATCGCCTGGCTCCTCCCCCCGCCCACGGCCTGGCCTTTGTTTTTCACGTGACCCTGAGCATCCTGGCTTACGCTGCCTTCGCGCTTTCGTTCGTCCTCAGCTTAATCTTTCTCGCCGAAGCCCGGCTCTTGCGCAACCGAAAGCTCGGCACCGTTGTCTGGCGCTTGCCCGCGCTTGAACTTCTTGATCGCATGAGCCAGAGCAGCGTTCTCATCGGCGTCGTATCCATCACCATCGGCACCGTCCTGGGTTTCGTTTGGGTCGACCGCTTGACCGGCCAATACTCGTTCTACGATTCAAAATATGTGATCACGCTGTTCGTTCTTCTCCTCTATATCGTTTACTTTTGGCTGGCGCGTTCTGCGGCTTGGCGCGGCGCACGCGCCTCCAAGCTTTGTATTTTTAATTTCGTCATTGTTGTGCTCAGCTTTACTGTCGTCAATCTATATCTTTCACACAGTCACCGGTATTTTTAGGAGCGCTTGGCCAGCGGCATGGAAATTGTTCTCGTAGGATTGAATCACCGCACAGCGCCCGTCGAGGTGCGCGAACGCGTTTCCTTCACCGCCGAGCAGGCGCGCCGTGCCGCCGAAGAGCTGCGCGCGCGCGGAATCCTCGAAGAGACGCTGGTGCTTTCCACTTGCAACCGCAGCGAAGTCTATGGCGTGCCTCCCGAATCCTCACACGAGTGCGCCCCCGGCCTCTCTTCTTTCCTCAGTGAATTTCACTCCGTGCGTCCCGATGTTCTGCGCGGCTCGCTCTATCACCACTACGACCGGGAAGCCGTCCGCCACCTCTTCCGCGTTTCCGCGGGCCTCGATTCGATGCTTCTCGGCGAAGCGGAAATTCTTGGCCAGGTTCGCGAAGCCTATCGCTTCGCGCATGAACACGGCGCGACCGGCCCCGTGCTCAATCGCCTTTTTCAAGGAGCGCTCGAAGTGGGCAAGCGCGTACGCACGGAAACCGAGCTGGGCACTCGCCCCATGTCCGTCGCTTCCGCCGGCGTCAAGCTTGCCGAGCGCATATTCGGCAAATTGCACGAACGCAGCGCTCTCGTTCTTGGCGCGGGAGCCATCAGCGAGCAGGTCGTCGAACAACTTCGCAGCCGCGGGATCGCCCATCTTTTTGTCATGAATCGATCGCAGGCGCGCGCCGAGAGTCTCGCGCAACGGTTCGGCGGCAAGGTCGTTCGCTGGGGCGAATTGGAAACCGCTTTGAATGGGCCGGATGTGGTCATCGCCTCCATCTCCGCCGAAGAACCCATGCTGCAGCGCGAAATGCTTGCGCGTGCGATGGTGAAGCGCGGTAATCGCGCTCTTTTGCTGATGGATTTGGGCTTGCCTCGCAATATCGAAGCGGCAGCAGCGGACTTGTATAACGTGTACGTCTACAACGTAGATGATCTCACCGAAATCGTTCAACAAAACCGCAACGCGCGCGAAAGCGAAATCCCTCGGGCCGAAGCAGTCGTCGAAGAGCACGTGGCCAAGTTTCTTTCCTGGCAGGCCAGCGTCGAGCTTGTCGGCCTCGTTGAGGAGCTGCGCTCGAAGCTGCGGTCGGAACGTGGCGCATTCCTCAGCAGCCGTCTCGAAACCATGAACCACCTCGCTGCCGCTGATATCCGGCGCATCGAGTCCCTCATGGACGACCTCCTCGAAAAGCTGCTTCTTGAGCCGGCAGAACGCCTCCGCGGCGAGCGGGAGCTCCGCCGCAAAATTCAAAGTGTCGAAGCGCTCCGCGATCTCTTCCTCCGCGACAAGGAAAAACCGTGAGGCATCTGCGCATCGGCACTCGCGGCAGTTTGCTCGCCAAATGGCAGGCGGAATTCGTCCGCAAGCAGCTTTTCCAGGCCACCGGCGTCGAAGCAGAAATCGTCATCATCAAGACCGCCGGCGACAAATTGCATCAAGCCCCGCTCACGCAAATCGGCGGGAAAGGGATCTTCATCAAGGAGTTGGAAGAAGCCTTGCTGGACGAATCGGTCGACCTCGCTGTGCACAGCGTGAAAGACATCCCCACAGATACGCCTTCGAGGCTATGCTTTCCGGCGGTTTGCCGCCGCGATGACGTGCGCGACTGTCTCGTCTCCTCCAAGGGCGCTACGCTGGCTAATCTCCGCCAGGGCGCGCGCGTGGGCACGAGTAGCCTTCGTCGTCAGGCTCAACTCCGCCATATTCGCCCCGATCTCGATACGCGCGAAATGCGCGGCAATGTCGACACCCGGCTCCGCAAGGTCGAGAGTGGTGAGTACGAAGCGATCTTGCTCGCGAAGGCTGGCCTCGATCGGCTTGGCTGGAGTCAGCGGATCACGGAAATTCTCTCTCCCGATCTTTGCATGCCTGCTGTCGGGCAGGGAGCCATCGCCGTGGAAGCCCGGCTGAAGGACACCGAAGCAGCGGATTTACTCGCCAAGCTCGACGATGCCGAGACGCGCACCGCGATTATTGCTGAGCGCGCCATGCTTGGTGCTCTTCACGGAGGATGCCAGGTTCCTATCGGGGCATGGGCGCGCATCGAACGAGGAGAGCTGGTTCTCGAAGCGTGCGTCTGCTCCGTTGACGGTGTGCAGTATGTGAAGCAGCGTGCCGCAGCCCCCCCGGAACAGGCCGCTCAGCTCGGTGAACACATGGCTCGTCTCCTGATGGAAGCGGGCGCGCAAAGCATCCTCGAAGAAGTAGGGCGTGAGCGTGGCTAAGACCTCAACATCACCGCTCGCAGGTAAGCGCATCGTGGTCACGCGGGTCGCGGAGCAGACCGAATCGCTTTGCCGGGAACTCCAGGCGCGCCACGCCTTGCCAATTCTGTTTCCACTGATTGGCTTCGCTCCGCCGGATGATTTTGCTCCGTTGGACAGCGCGCTCCGTGATCTTTCCCAGTTTGACTGGCTCTTCGTCACCAGCCAGAACGTCCTGCGCGTTCTACTGGAGCGCAGCGCAACGCTCGCCCTCTCTCTCGCCGAAGCAGCCAGAAGCCTCCGCGTTGCCGCCGTAGGCCCCTCTACGGCGGATGCCGCCAAAGATGCCGGCCTCCGCGTTTCCCATGTCGCCGCAAATCACTACGGTCTGGCGCTTGCCCAAGAGCTCGAAGCCGAGTTGCTGGGTTGCCACGTTTTTCTTCCGCGCAGCGATCGTGCGAACCCTGACCTTTCTGAGGCGCTCCGCCGCTTCGGTGTAGAGGTTACGGAGGTCATTGCTTACCGCACCGTCCGCCCTGCGGACCCGGATCCCATCACTCTTGCTCAACTTTCGAATGGCGAAGCCGACGCCGTCTTATTCTTCAGCCCCTCGGCCGTTCCGCATCTCAAAGAGCTTCTCGGAGAGCCGCAATTCCGCGCCTTGCACGAAAAAGCCATCTTCACCGCCATCGGCCCGGTCACTGCGAGAAGTTTGCGCGACGCCGGTGTCGAGCGCATCGTTTCGGCTTCCGACACCACTGCCTCCGCCGTCGTCTGTGCGCTGGAAGAATTTTTCTCAAGCGCAAAACAGCCTCTTGCAGGAGTGAAGCGGGCATGAGTCATCCCATTCACCGTCCGAGACGTTTGCGGCGCAATGAAGCGCTTCGGGGACTCGTGCGCGAGACTCGCCTATCCACCGCCGGTCTGATCTATCCGCTTTTCGTCTGTCCGGGAACCAAGGTCCGCCAGGAAGTCAATTCGATGCCAGGTGTTTTTCAGCAATCCGCCGATAAAATCGTCGAAGATTGCCGTGAGATCGAAGCCCTTGGAATCCCCGGCGTCATGCTGTTCGGATTGCCCGCAAAAAAGGACCCGCGGGGCACCAGTTCCATCTCCTCAAGCGGCGTGGTCCAGCTTGCCATCGAGGCCATTCGAAAAGCGAATCTAAACCTGCTCGTCCTGACCGACGTCTGCCTTTGCGAGTACACCGACCACGGCCACTGCGGCGTAATTGAAAACGGCGAAGTCGCCAACGACGCGACGCTCCCGATCCTCGCCGAGCAAGCTCTGTCCCACGCGCGCGCGGGCGCCGACATTGTGGCACCTTCGGACATGATGGACGGCCGCGTCGCCGCAATTCGAACGAAGCTCGATGAACACAAGTTCGAAAGCATCGCCATTTTGTCCTACGCCGCGAAATACTGTTCCGGATTTTACGGCCCTTTCCGCGAAGCCGCGGATTCTGCCCCGCAATTCGGTGACCGCCGCAGCTACCAGATGGATCCCGCCAACGCCCGCGAAGCGCTCAAGGAAGTCGCTCTCGACTTGGACGAAGGCGCGGACATGGTCATGGTGAAGCCCGCGCTTCCGTATCTCGATGTCATCCGCCAGGTGCGTGATCGATTTGACGTGCCTGTCGCGGCCTACAACGTGAGTGGCGAATACGCCATGGTGAAAGCCGCGGTCCAGAAAGGCTGGCTTGACGAGCGACGCGTCGTAGTGGAGATCTTGACCGGCATCCAACGCGCGGGAGCCGGCATCATCCTCACCTACCACGCCAAGGATCTCGCGCGTTGGATGAAGCCATGATAGTTTCGCTTATAAATCTATGAGCGCAACCCATCCTTCTTTGAAGCACGACCGCCGCCGCTCTCGCGAAATTTTTGAGCGCGCGGAAAAAGTACTCGTGGGCGGGGTCAACAGTCCCGTGCGGGCATTCCGTTCCGTCGGTGGCGAACCGCTGATTATCGAGCGCGGCAGCGGAGCATATCTCTATGACGCCGATGGAAACCAGTTGCTCGATTACGTGTGCTCCTGGGGAGCCATGCTTCTGGGGCATGCCAATCCGGCGGTGAGCGCGGCCATCGCCGGTCAGGCCCAGCGGGGAACAAGCTTTGGCGTAACCACCGAGCTGGAACTCGAGCTTGCGACGCTCATTACGCAAGCAATTCCGTCCATCGAGAAGATTCGCCTTGTTTCGAGCGGCACTGAAGCCACGATGAGCGCCGCCCGCTTGGCTCGGGGCGTCACAAAACGCGATTTCCTGCTCAAATTTGAAGGCTGTTATCACGGTCATGCCGACAGCTTCCTCTCGCAGGCTGGCTCCGGACTCGCCACATTGGGCCTTGCCGAATGCCCCGGCGTTCCGGAGGCCTTCGCCGCACTTACGCTCAACGCGCCCTACAACGATCTCAACGCCGTCGAGCGCCTCTTCGCGCAACACAAAGACAAAATTGCCGCCGTTATCGTCGAGCCAATCGCTGCAAATATGGGCGTGGTTCTTCCCGAGCAAGATTTCTTGCCAGGCCTGCGCGATCTCACCCGCAGGAACAGTGCGCTCCTGATCGTCGACGAAGTTATCACCGGATTCCGTCTTCACAATGGCGCGGCGCAACAGCTCTTCGGCATCGAAGCGGATCTCACTACTCTGGGGAAGATCATCGGAGGCGGCGTTCCTGCTGCCGCCTATGGCGGCCGCGCTGAGCTGATGAACCACGTTGCCCCGCTCGGGCCTGTCTATCAGGCGGGAACCCTCGCGGGCAATCCGCTGGCAATGTGCGCTGGGATTGCGACCCTGCGGCAGCTCACTGTCCCGGGGCTCTACGAGAAGGTCAGCCAAAATGCCGAGCGCCTGGTGACCGGAGTGCGTCGCGCCCTCGCCGAAGCGCGAATTCCTGCTCAGGTAAACGCAAGCGCTTCTCTTTCGACGATCTTTTTCGCGGAAGCACCTGTCCGAAATTACGCCGAAGCAAAGCGCTCCGATACCCGGCGATACGCCCGCTTCTTCCGGGAAATGCTCGATCGCGGCTTTTTCTTTGCCCCATCCCAGTTCGAAGCGGCATTCGTTTCCGCATCGCACACCTCCGAAGATATCGATCGCACCATCGCCGCCGCCGCCGATTCGCTGAAAACTATCGCGGCGGATGCTTAAGTACAATCTCACGCGGAGAATCCATCGAAATGCACAAATCTTTGGAACTGACGGAAGCCCATCACCAGCACGGTGACAACCCGTTCCTTGTTCCCGTTTCAGTGACGATCTCCATCCTTGCCGTCCTGGTTGCGGCCGTTACCCTGCTCGGCCACCGCGCCCATACGGAAGAGCTTCTTTTGCAGTCACAGGCGACCGATGAATGGGCCTACTATCAGGCAAAAAATATCCGCCTTCATGAAACGCAGAGCATCGCCGATTTGCTTACTGCACTCGTACCGCAGGACAAGGAAAACGCCGCAACGCTGCGGGAGAACTACCTCCAGGAAGTCAAGCGCTATCAGGGAGACAAGGATGACATCAGCGTCAAAGCCAAAGAGCTCGAGAATAAACGTGATCTTTTCAGCCGGCGCGCCGATCGCTTTGACGGCGGCGAAGCGCTCCTCGAGGTCGGTCTGGTCATCTGCTCCATCACTCTTCTCACCAGGCGCCGAGCCTTTTGGTTTGGCGGGATGCTCATCGGACTCGCTGGTGTCGGCCTGGCGATTACAGGCTTCCTCCTTCACTGAGCGGATTCTGTCTCCTCGTCTCCGCCGGTCAAGCGCGCGCCGGCGGCTGCGAGCCTCGCATGCGCACGATTTCCTCGCTCAGCTTTTCGAGACGCTGCATCAATTCCTGATGCCGCAGTTCATCCGCTGGAGGTTTTTTCGCGAGGAAGGAAAGGGTGCCTCCCGGCTCCAAAACGCACTCTTGAACATCGGACAAGGATCCGAAGCCCTGTTTGCGCGCCGCTGCCTCCAGTTGTGACATGGTGATCAATTCTTTCTTCAGCCTGCGCGTTTGAACTTTCCCTCCCTGGATCAGGACGTCGGCTCGCCCTTCGACAAGTTGATCCAGCTTCCGACGGTCATAGAGAAAGCGCACCACGAGATAGTTCACCGCAAGAAGCGAGCTTGCTCCGAGGATGCCGCCGCTCACACTGTTGTCGTCCCCAATGATGGCGTTCTGCACCGTATTCGAAAGCGTCAGCAAGACGACCAGGTCGAAGGGGTTCAGCTGCACCAATTCCCGCTTGCCAAAGAGGCGCAGGCTGATCACCAGGAAAGCGTAAACAAAAACTGGCCGCAGGATTTTTTCCAGTATTGGCAGGCCGAGAACGAACATATCTCTCCACATGTTATGCATTGGATCTTTGCCTCCACGTACATGAATTAACTGTCCACAAGACGTCCCTGAAGACCCCCTCTAGCCTCATCCCGAGCTCGCCGCGGCGGGAGGGATCTGTTTCTGGCAAATTGGATGGCGAAAACCAGAACCCTTGGGAGATGTTTTCAACCTAAACAGCCCATCGTCCCTTTATTACCGCCCGCCAAAGATGCTTTGCGCCAGGAGAATCTGGGAACCGACGCGAGCGTAGCACGCCGACGGCTGGGAACAAATCGCCTGGCGGCAGATGCGGAGCCTGTCCATTCGTACAGTCATTTTTTGGCAACACCTAGGTACAGGGACCTCTCCCCGCTGCGAAATATCCCTTAAAATCGGCAAAGTGAGTGTAGCGCTTCCCTCGGTCCAGCAAGGTCGTTGTAGCACGAAATTCGTGTAGCGGAGGCTGCAGGATTCACCGCCGCCCAGGGTGCTTTTTGCCCAGGCTGGTTTCGCAAGCAGCGACCCAATGCCACCACTTGCCCCTTCTGAGCAAGGCGCTTCGCTCGGCCTCGAACAGCTTTCGATGCTTCTGGACTCCGCGCGCGAACTCCACTCGATTCTGAGCGCTGATGGCACCATCCTTTTTGCGAATACTGGTTTCACCCGCGCGCTTGGCTACCCTCCGGAAGAATTAGTCGGGCGCTCCCTCACCGCCTTTCTGCATCCCCAAGAAGTAGCGAACGCCCGTAGACACCTCGCGGAACTCGCGGCGTCTCCCGGCACAAGCGTGGTAGAACGCTGCCGCTTGCGTGGAAAAGATGGCTCCTGGCGCTGGTTTGAATGCACCGCGCGAAATCGTTTGAGAGACGCGGCTGTCGAGGGCATCGTCGCAAGCTTTCTGGATGTAACTGGCCTGCACCGCATGGAAGCGGAGCGCCAGGTCATTTCCGATGTAATTCATGCACTCAATCAGACGGCCAATCTGGACCAACTGCTCCAACACGTTCACAGGGCCTTGAAGAAAGTTCTCTACGCCGAGAATTGCTATGTCGCGCTCCACGATCCGGCTGAAGATTCTTTTCATTTTCCTTTTTTCGTCGATCAGTTTGATACCACTCCGGCGCCGAAAAAGGTCGACCGCAGTTGCACCGCCTATGTCTTCCGCACCGGGTGCGCGATGCTGATTCCGCAGGCGGAATTTGACCGTCTTGCCGCCAAAGGCGAAGTGGAACTCGTTGGTTCTCCTTCTCCGGCCTGGCTTGGTGTTCCGCTGAAAACGCCTACGGCCACGATTGGGGTGCTTGGCGTCCAGCATTACCAGAATGAGAACGCCTACGACACGCGCGACCTGGAATTTCTCGATTCCGTCGGCGGACACATTGCCATCGCCATCGAGCGCCGTCGCGTTGAAGACGCCCTTCGCCGCAGTGAATCCATTTTCCGCCTGCTTTTTTCCCAAAATCCCCTGCCGACCTGGGTCATCGATCAGGAGACCCTGGGCTTCATCGAGGTCAACGAGGCCACCGTCACTCAGTATGGGTATACCGCCGCGGAATTCAAAGAGTTGAACACTTTTGACATTCTTGTGCCCGAAGAAGCCGGCCGCTTGCGCGAGCATTTCCGGCATTCGCCGATGCAAGGCCGCCACGTCGGCCTCTGGAAGCACCGCAAGAAAGACGGCAGCGTATTCGAAGTGGAGATTTCCTCGCACGAACTTCTCTATGGCGACCGCCGCGTGCGGCTCGTGGTCGCGCAGGACATCAGTCAGCGTCATCAGCTCGAAGAACAGCTCCGCCAGGCGCAAAAAATGGAAGCGGTCGGGCGGCTCGCTGGCGGAGTCGCGCACGACTTCAACAATCTATTGATGGTCATTAAGGGTCACACCGAGCTGCTGCTGAACGCTCTCCCTCCTTCAGACAACGTCAGCCGAAAAATCCAGCAGATCGACCGTGCCGCGGATCGCGCCACTTCGCTGACGCGCCAGCTCCTCGCATTCAGCCGCATGCAAGTCTTGCAGCCACGCGCCATGAGCCTCAATGCCGTCGTCGAAGAGATGGGCAAGCTCCTTCCTAGGCTAATTGGCGAAGATATTGAACTGGTAATTAACACCACTGCAGATCTAGGCACCGTTCGCGCCGACGCCAGCCAGATGGAACAGGTCATTATGAATCTGGCCGTAAACGCTCGCGACGCCATGCCGGGCGGCGGGCGCCTGCTTATTGAGACTTCGAACGCGGAACTGGATCATTCTTATGCTGCCATCCACCCCGTCGTTCAGACGGGTCGGTACGTCCTGCTTGCGGTCACCGACACCGGCACCGGAATGGATCCCGAAACACAAGCGCGCATCTTTGAACCTTTCTTCACCACCAAGGAACAAGGCAAAGGAACGGGCCTGGGCCTGTGCACGGTGTACGGCGTGATCAAGCAGAGCGGCGGTTTCATCTGGGTCTACAGCGAACTCGGCAAAGGTACTTCGTTCAAGATCTATCTCCCAAGAGTGGATCAGCCCGCGGAGGATACCGGTGCAGGGCGCGACTCCACCGCAGCTCCGCGCGGCAGCGAAACCGTTTTGCTCGCCGAAGACGAGCAGGACGTACGAGAAGTTGCGCGCGAGTTTCTGGAATCGGGTGGGTACACCGTCATTGAGGCAAACAACGGAGCGGAAGCGCTGCGTCTTGCTGCCAAGCACAAGGGAAAGATCGATCTTCTCGTCACGGACCTGGTGATGCCGGGAATGACGGGGCAGGAGCTCGCCCGCCGTTTGCAGAAGGAAAGTTTTGGTCTCGGCGTGATCTACATGTCCGGATATAGTGAAAACGCGGCAGCAGAAGCCGCGCAGTGGGACGCTTCGACGCGTCTGCTTACCAAGCCTTTCAGCCGCAACACAATTTTGCGCACTGTGCGCGATGTCCTCAGCAACGCGCGGACGCTCACATAATTGTTTGGATTACTCCTTAGGTCTTCAGGCTACTTTCGGATGTTTGCGGTGCCAATCGGTGTGTTGCTGATAGCTGCGCGCCGCCTGAATCACTGCGAAATCGTCTCCTGCGCGCGCCACGAACTGCAATCCCACAGGCAGATTCTTCTCTGTAAAACCGCATGGCACCGAGAGTGCCGGCAATCCGCATAGATTGCCTATGCCCCCGAGCGGATCCGGAAATGAAAGATCCGTTTCCAGGTTCATTTCCAGCGGAGTGGCCGCGATGGGCTGTGCTGCTGCAACCAGCACGTCGAACGAATCAAACAGATCATTCATCTTCTTTTGCAGAATTTCCCGCACACGTAGAGCCTGCAGATAATCGGCCCCCGAATATTGCTCGTTGACGTATCCGGCGAGCTGTCCCAGTGGATCGGCCAGTTCACTCACTTTTCCGGATCGTATCAGCGTGCGAAACGCAGACGCGCATTCCACCGCGACGATTACATTGCCCGCGTCCTCGAAAGGGCCCTCGGGAAGCACCGCGTTTTTGACACTCGAAGAATATTTACGCAATACTTTTTGCGCGGCTTCGACTGGTTTCTCGATCCCTGGATCCAATTTTTTCCACGCATTGGTCAGCCAGCCGACTTTGAGCGGCCGCGTTTTCAGCTCCATCGACGGCGAATAAGTGAACGCGCCCTTGTCGATCGGCAGCGTGCCGCGATCCCTGAAATCATGGCCCGCAATCGCCGCAAAAACACGCGCGCAATCTTCCGCCGTCCGCGCCAGCGGCCCGATCTTGTCCATCGAATACGACAGCGCCATCGCGCCGTAGCGGCTCACACGCCCATAGGTCGGCCGCAACCCACTCACTCCGCAGAACGCTGCCGGGCAGATGATCGAGCCCCAGGTCTCTGTCCCGATCGCGAAGGGCGCAAGTCCCGCTGCTACAATCGCCCCTGATCCCGAAGATGAACCACAAGTCCAGCACCCGGTGTTCCACGGATTTTTCGCAGCGCCCTGGAGCGAGGCGGAAGCGAACCGGTAGCCCATCCCACCCGCAAGCTCAATCATGGACGCCTTGCCGAGCATCACCGCGCCCACGCGATTGAGGTGCTCGATCACTGCCGCGTCGTAGTCGAACACCTGATTCGCATAAGGCTTCGCGCCCCAGGTCGCCGGTATGCCTTTTACTGCCAGCAAATCCTTGGCAGCGTAGGGAATGCCGTGGAGCGGGCCGCGGTAATGCCCGCGGCGAATCTCTTTTTCCGCCGCGCGCGCCTGATCCAGCGCAATCTCCGGCGTCAATCGGGCGTAGGCGTTAAAACGAGGCCCCAGCTTTTCGCTTCGGTCCAGGAAGTGCTGCGTCACCTCGACGGGGGAGAGTTTTTTCGATTCGATGCGTTTCGCAAGCTCGGTGAGAGGCAAAAAGGAGATATCTTCGACTGGCATCGTGAGATCTCCTTAGTTCTTCTTCGCCGGCGCCGCGGGCTTGGCGGCAGAGCGCGGCGAAGCGGGTTTTTTCTCGCGTTCCACCAGCGGCTTCAAATACAGCGCCGGCCCGTCCCCGTTTTCGAGCGCGTAGGCGCGCAAGCGGTCGAGCGGCGGTTGTGCCAGTGCGCACAACCTGCGGATGTCCTTTTTCTGCTCCCCGGAGAAACGGCTGCCATACTGGCTGAGAATTGCGTGGATACGCGCTTCGACTTCCGCCTGGCCCTCGGGCGAAAGTTTGGGCATATCGGGCGGCTGTTGCGGCTCCGGCGATGCCGCGGCGGATTCAGCGGTGAGAACCTCCACAGGCGAAAGAGACGCGGCGGCGGACGCCATGGCCGCCCGGCGCGTGAACTCGCGTCTGGAAATCCCCGAGTTTTTCTTTTCGTCCATAATCCCGATCCCAAGAAACTGATTCTTCCCGTCGCAGAGGAGGCTACTGAATCCTCCAGCGAGCGTCAACCTGCCTTATGAGCCGAACGGCGCGATTTGGGTACCCCCTCCCCCCTGTTTTTCATAAGTGTTCATTCTAAAGGGAGTTAAAGTCGTTTGTTTTGATACACTTTTGCAAGTGTTGATTCTAAAAGAGTAACTGACCCGTGTCCCGCGATCTGTAGGGGG